>Ga0302316_10000282_pt1 | contig 45206 bp, 40 predicted proteins | sample III_Palsa_N3_2_FD_200456 | JGI IMG/M metagenome (GOLD analysis project Ga0302316, IMG submission 200456) | Peat permafrost microbial communities from Stordalen Mire near Abisko, Sweden - III_Palsa_N3_2 | ecosystem: Environmental > Terrestrial > Soil > Palsa > Peat permafrost | place: Sweden...
ATCGATCCGTCGAGCCGTGTGTCCGTGATCCTGGGCACCTCGGACGACCGATTCCAGATCCCGGATGTCTCAGGCGGCCAGAACGGCGGCCTTGGGCTGAATGTGAATGGCCAGACCAACTATCCCAGCCAGGACCTGAACGAGAACCAGAGCGAGACCACCCAATATGGCGTGGTCAGCTACCTGCACACGACCGAAAAGCTCACCACCCAGGTGTCCCTGTTCGCCCGCTATTCGACGTTGCAGTTCACGCCGGATGAGGTCGGCGACATCCTCTATAACGGCGTCAGCCAGTACGCCGACAAGACCGACACCGCCGGCGGCATCCAGGCCGAGGGGTCCTACATCCTCAATGACCAGCACACGATCCGCGGCGGCGTCATCGCCGAACTCGACCGCTCGACCAGCCAGACCACCTCTCAGGTCATGCTGATCAACAACGACCCGACCTCGGCTCAATATGGCCAGCAGATCAGCAATGTTCCGTACACCATCGTCGACAACGGCGAGCGCACCGCCCAGACCTACAGCTTCTACCTCCAGGACGAGTGGAAGCTGCTCAGCAACCTGACCCTGAACTACGGTCTGAGGTTCGACCAGTTCGACGGCTATCGCGATGAGAACCAGCTCAGCCCCCGGGTCAACCTGGTTTGGAAGCCGACCGATTCGACCACGGTCCACGCCGGCTATGCGCGCTATTTCACCCCGCCGCCGTTTGAGCTGATCAGCGCGACCGCGGTGACCAAGTTCACCAACCCGACGGGTAATCCGCTGGTGACGTCGTCAGGCAATCCCCTGGTAGCCTCCAGCGGCCAACTCGTCGGCACGACCGCTAATCCGCTGGTGACCGCCGACACCACGCCCTATGCCGAGCGCGCCAACTATTTCGATGTCGGGGCCGAGCAAAAGTTCGGCTCGCATTTCACCGCGACGATCGACAGCTACTACAAGATTTCCACCCACCTGATCGACGAAGGCCAGTTCGGCGCGCCGATCATCTTGACGCCGTTCAACTATCAAAGCGGCAAGCAATGGGGGATCGAGCTGACCTTCAACTACATCAACGGCCCCTTCACCGCCTACGCCAACGCCTCCCATTCGGTGGCGCAGGGCGAGGACTGGATCACCAGCCAGTTCAGCTTCCCGCAGTCGGGAATCGACTATGTGGCCAACCACTACATCTACCTCGACCACGACGAGGCTTACGCGGTCTCCGCCGGCGTGTCCTATCGCCTCTGGGAAGGCACCCGCGTGGGCGGCGATCTGATCTACGGCAGCGGCCTGCGCGCCGACCAGGGTTTGGCCAACCCGGTCACCGAGCCAGACGGATCGCAGCTCACCGCCATTCCGAACGGGGCGGAGGTTCCGGGCTATGTTCAGGTCAATCTGACCGCGACCCACAAGTTCGTGAACTTCCCCGGCGGCCCGATCGAACTGCGCTTCGACATCGTCAATGTGGGCGACGAGGTCTATCAGATCCGCAACGGCTCCGGCGTCGGCGTCTTCGCCCCGCAGTACGGCCCAAGGCGCGGCTTCTTCGGTGGAATCACCAAGGAGTTTTAGGCGGCGCCACCCAGCCCCCATCGCGCGCTCACTCAGGGTTTCACCGCATAGCGCGGGCGTCGGTCTGCCGCCCAATCTCGTCCCTGGATTGACGAGGATGTCACCATGGGCAGGATCGGGTTGGGCGCGCTCGCGGCGCGTGGGGTTGGATGTGGCCTGGCGATCGCCTGGGCTATCTGCGCGGGTCAGGCGCGGGCGTCGGAGAGCGGCGCCAGCGTCTATTTGCTGGGAACCGGTGGCCCGGAGGCCGCCATCATGTCGCCCGTTCAGGGCGTCTTCTTCGCCAACACCGCCTACTATTACTCGGGCAGCGCCGGTGGCGGGAAGGCGTTCACCCTCGGCGGCCATGTCGTCGCCGACCTCAAGGCGAACCTCGCCGCCGATTTCCCCAGCGTCGCCTGGGTTCCCAGCACCGATATCGCCGGCGGGACCTTGATGCTGGGCGCGACCCTACCGGTGGGCCAGCCCACGGCGGACGCCTCGGCCACCGTCGTCGGGCCTTTGGGCCGGCCGGTCAATCTCGAAGAGAGCGACTCCGCCTTCATCATCGGCGATCCGCTGGTGACAGCGGCGCCTGGGTGGAAGTTTGGCAAGGTCAGCGTCCAGGCCAGCACCCTGATCAACATCCCGGCCGGCGTGTATCACCAAGGCGATCTGGCCAACCTGGCCTTCCACCGCTGGGCGGAGGATGGATCGCTGGCCGTGACCTGGCATGACGACAAGTCCGGCTGGGACATTTCGGGCAAGGCCGGCGTCACCTTCAACGGCGAAAACGACGTCACCGACTATCGCACCGGCACGGAATTCCATCTGGAAGGCGCGATCGAAAAGACCCTCTCGCCGGCATTCTCCATCGGCGCCCAGGCCTTCTATTATCAGCAGGTCACCGCCGACAGCGGCCCCGGCGCGGTGCTGGGCGCCTTCGAGGGCGAGGACATCGGCGTCGGCGGCACGGCCGCTTACCACTTCGTCCTGGGCCAGACCCCCATGACCCTACGCCTGCACGGCACGGCCGAAGTCGACACTCGCAACCGCCCCCAAGGCGAGGCCATCTGGCTGGACCTCAGCTTCCCCCTGATGATGAAGCTGCCGAAGGGGTGAGCGGGCGCAGGGCCCGTTCCTAAAGCCGCATCGCCCCTGTCATGATTTTCTCGAACACCGCCTTGGTGACCTTCACGTAGCCCTTGGCGGGGTCGCGGACATAGACCGGCTGTTTGACCTGCGCCGGGTCGAAGCCCTGCTCGACGAGGTCCATCTTGCGGTATTTGAAGGTGCCGGTGACCTCGATCTCCGGCTGCAGGCGGATGAAGACCGGCCGGGCGTAGGCGGGCATTTCAGCGTCGACCTGGTCGGCCAGCGTCTTGATGTCGAAGCCTTCGCCGGTGACCAGCGAGGCCATGCCGGCGCGGCCGTCCATGTCGGCGACTTTCACGCCATAGACCGTGGCTTCCTTCACGCCGGGGATCTGGGACAGGCATTCGCTGACTTCGCCGGTGGAGACATTCTCGCCCTTCCAGCGGAAGGTGTCGCCGATGCGGTCGACAAAGTAGAAATAGCCCTCGGCGTCCTGGCGCATCAGGTCGCCGGTGGCGAACCAGGCGTCGCCCTGTTCGAACACATCGTGCAGGATTTTCTTCTCGCTGGCGGCCTTGTCGGCATAGCCGCCGAAGTCGCCGCGCGCATCGCCGGCGATATGACCCAGGCATTCGCCGACGTCGCCCACGCCGGGAGCCGAACACAGACCAGCGGGACCTCGGAACGGCTCTTCGGCTTCGACGTCGAACTGCACCAGGCGGATATTGAACTGCTTCTTCAGATAGTTGGGCACCCGGCCGATGGCTCCAACCTTGCCGTCGAAGTTGAACATCGAGACATTGCCTTCGGTGGAGCCGTAGAACTCCAGGACGTCGGGAATGCGGAACCGCTGCATCAGCGTCGACCAGACTTCCGGGCGAAGACCGTTGCCGAAGGCCAGGCGCAGGGAATGGGCGGTCTCGAACGGCCGCTCCTCCTGGTTCACCAGATAGCGGCCCAGTTCGCCGATATAGACGAACATGGTGCAGGCTTCCTTGTGGATGTCCTCCCAGAACTGGCTGGCGGAGAACCGCTTCTTCAGCACCACCGAGCCGCCGGTGAGCAGGGCCGCGCCCGTGCCGCAAAGGCCGCCGGTGGCGTGGTAGAGCGGCAGGGTGACATAGACCCGGTCGTCCGGCTTGGCGTCGGTCGCCCCGGCGAAGGCGCGCATATAGAGCTGGGCGCGCATGTGGCTGATCTTGGCCGCCTTGGGCAGGCCCGTGGTGCCGGAGGTGTAGATATAGAGGGCGGTGTCCTTGGCGACGATGCCCTCGCGGCCTTCCTTGTCAGGCCGCAACTGGCTGCAGCTTTTCAGCGCCTTGCCCAGGTCGCGCTGGTCGCTGTGCGCCTCGGCCAGGGTCCACTGGACCGCGTGCTTGACGACGTTGTTCTTGATCAGATCGAACACCGGCGCGGTCTCGGCGTCGACGATCACATGGCCGGCGCCCGCGATGTCGAGGCAGTGCGTCAGCGCCGGGCCGGCCAGGTTGTTGTTGATCAGGGCCGAGACGACGCCGATCTTGCTCAGGCCGTACCAGATGGGCAGGTAGTCGATACGGTTGGGCAGGAAGACCGCCACGGTCTGGCCGCGCCGCAGGCCCTGGCCCTTGGCCCAGTGGGCGTAGCGGTTGGCGATGGCGTCCATCTCGCCATAGGTGACCGTGCGGCCCTCGAAGGTGATGGCGCGCCGCTCGCGCCAGGCGTCGACCGCCGCTTCCAGATCGTCGCAAATCAGATTGGTCGAGCCGGGGGCGATGGACTTCACCCGTTTGAGCGTGCGCATCAGCCCACGCAGGAACTTCACCTCGCGCCGGATACGCGCGCGCCAAGGCATGGGTTTGCTGTCCACCATGGTTCAAGCATTGGGCGAGCGCTCGCGCCGGGTCAAGGCGACCTTTGCGCCCGTTTTGCGCGTTGTGCGAAGACGTTGCGTTCGCGCCGCGCCCTGCACGGGATGACGGCGCCCTATGTTGCCGCTAAGGGAAGGCTCGCCTGTCGCTTGAGCCGCCTCATAAGCACCGTCTGATGGCCTTTTTCCGCAACGCCAACGTAAACCTGCTGAATATCCACTATGGGATCTACGCCCTGGTGCTCAGCGGCGGCGGCGCCTTTTATGGCGTCTATCTCCTGCGCGCGGGGGTCTCGGCCCCCGGCGTGCTGACCGCATTGGCGGCGATCACCCTTTGCCGATTCGCGTTTCGGCCGGCGATTCCCTTCCTCGCCGCGCGATTTGGCCTGAAGCCGCTGGTGATCGTCGGCACCCTGATCTGCGCCTGCCAGTATCTGGTCCTGTCCCAGGTCCATGGGATTGGGCTGCCGCTGCTGGCCCTGATCCTCACCACCTCGATCGGCGACACCTTCTACTGGACCACCTACCACGCCTATTTCGCCTCGGTGGGCGATCACGCCCATCGCGGCCACCAGATCAGCGCGCGCGAGGCCCTGGCCCAGGTGGTGGGCATCGTCGGGCCGCTGATGACGGGATGGATGCTGACCGTCTACGGTCCGCTGATCGCGTTCGGAGCGTCCAGCGTGACCATGGCTACGGCCGCCTTGCCATTTCTGGGCACGCCCAATGTGAAGGTGGCCAAATCCGTCCCTGGCGCCTTCCGGGCCGCGCGGCCCGGGGTCCTGTTGTTCATGACCGACGGCTGGATCGCCTCCGGCTACTACATGGCCTGGCAGATTTCCCTGTTCATGACCCTGAAGCAGAACTTCAACGCCTATGGCGGAGCCATGGCCCTGGCGGCGCTGGTGGGCGCAGGCGCCGGCATGCTGCTGGGCCGGCTGATCGACGCCGGACACGGTTCCCGCGCGGCGATCCTGTCGGTGGCGATCTATGCCGCCACCATCACCCTGCGCGCCGCCAGCCAGGGCCACATCCTGGTCGCCATCATCGCCAACGCCTGCGGCGCCTTCGTCACCTGCCTCTACACGCCGACGCTGATGACGGCGGTCTATAATCTGGCCAAGGCCGCGCCCTGCACCCTGCGGTTTCACGTCGCTACCGAGGGCGGCTGGGACCTCGGCGCCTCGGCGGGCTGCCTGGTCGCCGCCGGATTGATGAGCCTGGGTGCGCCGATTTCGGTTGGTGTTGCGCTTTCGTTGGTCGGACTAACCGCCGCCTTCGTATTGTTGACTCGCTACTATGCCAGTCTGGCCACGCCAGAACCTGCTATCGAGGCCACTGTCGGGGGGACGTGATGAAGAACGATCTGCAGGACGAAAGCCGGCGCGGCCTTTTGAAGCTCGCTGCTGGTGCAGCGATGGGCGCGGGCACGGTCCCGCCGGCTATCGCCCAAGCCTTGGCGACCCCCGCCAATCGCCGCACCGGCACGATCAAGGACATCGAGCATGTGGTGATCCTGATGCAGGAGAACCGCTCGTTCGACCACTATTTCGGAACCCTGCGCGGCGTGCGCGGCTTCGGCGACCCGCGCTCCATCAAACTGCCCAGCGGTCGAAGCGTGTGGGAGCAGCCGACCAAGACCGGCTCTGGCGTGGTCAGCCCCTTCCGCCTCGACACCGCGACCACCGGCGCCCAGACCATGCTCAGCCTGGATCACAGCTGGAAGGGCAGCCACGCGCGCTGGATGAGGCACGACGCCTGGATCGGCGCCAAGGGCGCGATGACCATGGGTTATTTCACCCGCGAGGACCTGCCCTTTTACTACGCCCTGGCCGACGCCTTCACGATCTGTGACGGCTATCACGCCTCCATCTTCGGCCCGACCAACCCCAATCGCCTGTTCCTGTTCACCGGCACCAGCGGCCTAGCCGCCGGCGACGAGGGCACTGTGGTGATCTCCAACCTCGATCAGGAGCCCAGCGAACGGTCCGATCCGGCCCGGGACAATCCGAAATTCAAGGGACTTGAGTGGCCGACCTACGCCGAGCGGCTGCAGGCGGCCGGCGTGTCGTGGAAGCTCTATCAGGAGTATGACAACTTCGGCGACAACGCCCTGGCCTTCTTCGCCAACTACCGGGGCATCGGCCCGGATTCGCCCCTCTATCAGCGCGGCCGCGCCTGGTCGCCGGGCTCGGGGCCGGACAACTACAAGACCTCGCGCGGCGAATATCTGGTCGACCAGTTCGCCGCCGACGTGAAGGCCGGGACCCTGCCGCAGGTGTCCTGGATCGTCGCCCCCTATGTCCTGAGCGAACATCCCGAGGCCAGCCCGGCCCAGGGCGAATACCTCACCGCCCGCCTGATCGCCGCCTTGGCCGCCAACCCCGAACTCTGGTCCAAGACCGCCTTCATCCTGAACTATGACGAGAACGACGGCTTCTTCGACCACATGCCGCCGAACATTCCCGCAACCGGCCCAGCCCTGGGCAAGAGCACGGTCGAGGCGACCCACGAGGTCTATCACGGCGAGCCGGTGGGCTATGGCCCGCGCGTGCCGCTGATCGTCGTCTCGCCCTGGACCAAGGGCGGCTGGGTCAATTCGCAGCGGTTCGACCACACCTCGGTGCTGCGCTTTCTTGAGGCGCGGTTCGGGGTCGCGGAGCCGCACATCACCCCCTGGCGGCGCGCGGTGAGCGGCGATCTGACCAGCGTGTTCGACTTCGCCGGAACCGGCGCGGCCGTGAAGCCTCTGCCCGACGCCTCGGGCCTGCCGGCTATCGCCGAGGCCGGGCGCAAACGTCCCTGGCCCCGGCCGCCCAAAACGCCCGAGCCGATGCCGCATCAGGAAGCAGGCATCCGTCCCGCGCGGCCTCTTCCTTATGCCTTCGAGGTCGCCTCGCTGGCCAAGGCCGACACGGTGCGCCTGACCATCGCCAACACCGGCGCGGCCGGCGCGGCCTTCAATCTCTATCCCGCCGGGCCGGGTGAGCCCCGGTTCTATACCGTCGAAGCCGGCAGGTCGGTGGACGACGATCTGCCGGTGGGCGCCGACGGCTATCACGTCGAGCTGCACGGCCCGAACGGCTTCCTGCGCACTCTGCGGGGTCCAGCTGGCAAGACCGGCCCAGAGGCCCGGGCGCGGTTCGACGCCAAGCGCGGCCGACTCGAGATCGCCTTACATAACGACGGGCCGGCGCCGGTGACGCTCGAGCTGGCGATGGTGGACTATCTGCCGGGCAAGCCGCGCCGCCGTGTGGTCAAGCCGGGCGCGGAAGTGGTGGAGACCATAGACCTGGCGCCAAGCCACCACTGGTACGACATCAGCGTCACCTGCCTGGAACTCCCCGGCTTCGAACGCCGCTTCGCCGGCCACGGCGAAGACGGTAGGCCAAGTGTTAGCGACCCGGCGCTGGGGCGGCAGGCGTAAGGCGAGCTTCTCTAAATCGCCCCGGCCGGCAGGCGGAACCTCACCTGCCCTCTGGCGAAGTCCAGCGACACGCGATCGAACCGGCTGAGCAAATCCATGCCCAGCAGGATGGCTGGCCGCTCGGTCAGTCCCCACATGGCGAAGGTGTGCAGGTCGACGAAGGCCACTGGCCAGACCGGCAGCTGGAACCCGCCGACGCGCAGATGCGGCAGGTCGGCCATCTCGGCGTCCATGGTCTGGCCCGTGGCGCTGATCACCGGGACCTTCAGCCATTTCACCGAGGGATCGCGCGCGTAGCAGAAGTGGCGCAGAGCCATATTGCCGATGGTGCTATCGGAGCCGGAATCGATGAAGGCCGTCACCGGCACGCCGGCCAGGTCGGCGTCGATCATGGTCAGCTGGCCGTCGCGCCGGCGGGCATGCACGGACACTTCATAGGAGCCAGCCCAGCGGGGCGCCGAGGCGCCGATCACCAGTTGCTGGGCGCGAAAGTCCAGCGTCACGCACTGGTCGCCGATACGGTCCAGGCCCAACAACCCCTGGCCGCCGATGGCGCCGGAGGGCAGCAGCGAGACAGGCCCGCGCCGGCCCGTGCGATCACCCACGGTCAGACTGGCGAAGGCGGTCGGGGCCATCTGCATGCCCGCGACCCCTTGCACCGGCTCCAGCTCGCCCTCGGGCAGACCGAGTTTCATCGCCAGCTCGGCGGCGATGACGGTGCGGTTGGCGCCAGTGTCGACGACGAAGGGAAATGGGCCCTGGCCTTCGATGAATACAGGCGCGGTCATCCGGCTCGACCAGTCGAGCCCTGATCCGATGCTGGTGGAGGCGCCCGTCGCTGCGCCAGTGCTCGTGGCGCCAGCAGGCGCGGCCGGCAGCGCGGGAATGGGCGGAGGGTCGGGTGTGATGGCCAAGGCTCGACTGGCCGGCCATAGCGCGGCCCCTGCCAGCAGGGCGGCGAAACGGCGGCGGTCGGCTTGGAGCGGCGTCATGGCCGTCTTCCCAGGTTTCCTCAGGAAGATAGCCTACACCCTTTCGACCCTGAACCTAGACGGTTCGAGCGGACCCGAACCATCCAGGCTTCACGGCGCGGGTCCTAGTGGTGGTGGGTTTCCTCCCACTGGCGGCGTTCGGCTTCGCGTTCGCGCTTCTTCTTGACGGCCAGTTCGTGGCCGACGACGCAGCCGACCGCGGCGCCCGCCAGGGCGTGGTGGTGGGCAAAGTGGCCGGCGACGCCGCCGACAACCGCACCGCCAACGCAGCCGGCCTGAGCCGACCCCGCCATCATGGCCAAAGCGACCGCGCCGGCTACAAGTTTGATCTTCATGGATAGTCCTCCCGACCGCCCCGGACGTCGGGACGCGCATATCGAACCAGATATGGCTCGGCTTTGCGCTGGGTCAATTGGCGGCGATCGCTTCGCGTTCGACATTAAAGGTTTCCTTCAGCACCGGCGCGCGCGCCTTACGGTCCATCGCGGCCTTGTGTGCGGCGGCCAGCATGAGCTTGGCGGCCATGGCCGGGCCCGGCCGCGCCTGGATGCTTGGCGTCCAGCCCAGGTGTGTGCGCAGCAGGCCGTTGGCGTGCAGGACGTTGGCCCGCACCCGGGCCCGGGGCGTCATATATTCCATCGAGACCGAGACATTCATCATCGGCCCGTTGTCGACCCGATGCGGACAGTTCTGCGCCCAGGTGATCATGTCGCCAGGGTTCAGGGCGCGGCTTTCCGCGGTATCGTCCCACTCGGGCTTGAACGGCATCTGGCCTTCCGCCAGCCCATGCACACAACGCTCCAGCCAGGCCGGCTGCACATAGGGTTCGGTGCGCGGGTAGAACCAGATTTTCTTCTGTCCCCGCACCTGCCACAGGGACGAGAGCGGCACGTCCAGATGATAGAAGACCCGCGCCTTGGGCGACGAGATCAGCACACCCAGGTCGCGGTTCAGCACCTTGGTCTTGAAAACCTTTTCCTTCTCGGCCGAGATCTCGTCGCACAGGGCGCCAAAGTCGGCCAGGTGGGTGTTGGCATGACGCAGGTTCAGCCACAGCCGGCCCTCCTTGACCGCCGCGAGCAGCCGGTCGCCGCTCATCTTGCCCGCCGACCCGCGTCGCCAGGAGCGCCAGTCCTCCAGGTCCTCACCCATGGTGAAGACGCCCAGAGCCTCGCGGGGATAGCGATCCAGGATCAAGGCCAGACCTTCGTCCGAGAACATCGGCCGCTCATGCAGGCTGTGGCGAAAGCCGATCAGCCGGCGCTCAAAGCCCGCGACCTCTTCCGGATCCCAATGGGTTACGACGGCGCTCATGCCCTGCTCCGCATTTCGATTTCGGTATTCCGCCGGCGGCCGGGGCCGCGCAGCGCGTTCATGGCGTGGGCCGCGCCCTGGAGCCGTCCGCCCAAGGTCAGTTCGACGGCATTGATCTGGTCCAGCCGCCGGCGCAGCCGCCCGGCGCCCGGGGCGCGCCAGAGGTGGTCGCAGGACCGGGCGATCCGTCCGCCCAGGGAGGGCGCCGTGGCTAGTCCCGAGCCGATCTCGACCTGATCAGAGGCGAACATCTGCTTCCAATGGTCGTTGCTGGCGCCGAGGTCATAGATGCGCAGGCCGAGCCCGGTCATGGCGGCGATGGCCTCCATCTGGTGAACCAGCCCCGGCGAATAGGTCTTCAGCGACGGGTCGATGGCGCTGATCCAGGGATGATACCAGCCGTCTTCCCGCACACCGAAGTGAGCCGCCACCAGCCGGTCACCGGCATAGAGGCTGACCATCAGGCCTTCGAAATCGCCGCCTCGGGTCTCGAACAGCCGTCGCATCAGGGCCTTGGTCCAGTCGGGGCCAAGGAAGTCGTGCACGCCGGTCTGGACGATCTGCTGGCGCTTCCAGTCCATCAGGGTTTCGAACGCGGCGAGGTCGGCGTCATGGGCGACCAGCCGGACCGGACCCAGGTCGGTCTCAAGCGCCCGGCGGTAGCGGCGATGGTTCTTGAAGCGGTTCTGGCTGCGCGCGCGGAGAGCCTCAAGATAGGCCTGGGCCGTACCCGGCAAGACGATGCGATGGGCGGCGGCGCGCTCACCGACCGCATCCTCAAAGAGGCCGAAGGGATCCACCAGCCCCGTCAGTCGCAGACGGCCCAGCCCGGCCGCGGCCAGCGCTTCGCCGGCGGTCAGGCCGGCGGCAGGGTCGCTGATCAGGGCATGATAGTCGCAGAAGGGCGCGCCGATCGGCCGGGCGAATCCGGACGGGCGGCGGTGAAAGGCAAGAAAGCCGGCCGCCTCACCATCCCGGCGAAACACCGCGACGCGGGCGTCGTCGCGGACCGCGCCGACAGCCTGGGCGAACGCCGGACCGAGAAGGGGATTACCGAAGGCCGGCTCGGCCGCCTGCATCATGCGCCAGGCAGCAATATCGCTGGCCGCCAGGTCCGCGGGCCGCACAATATCGGCGATTAGCCGAGACGCGGAACTGGCCTTCATGTGCGCGGTCATAAGCCCACCCGGTTAACGAAGGGCCCGGCTGTGTCGTTATGATGCGACAGTCCGTCCTTCACGCGGTAGGCGAGCAATCCTCGCGCCACGGGACGAACAATTGAGGGTCTTTTATTCGCCACAACCCCAGGAGGAAATATCTTCGCCAAACGGCGCGAGGGGCGCCTCTCGGCTTTGTGGGCTTGGGGGCTGACGTGGGCAGACTGATCGTTTGCACCTTTGTAGCGTTGCTGGCGGGAACCTCCGCCGCCAAAGCTCAGACCGCCACTCCGCCAGCATCGACCCTGACGCCTGCGACCCAGCCCTCGGAAGAGGCGTCAAGGACGCCAACCGTGGTTCAACCTCTCACCGTGACCGGCAAAACGCCGGATGAGCGCCGTTACATCGACCGCCGCAGCTATAGCTTGTCGAAAGACGTTCAGGCGGCGAACGGCTCGCTCGCCGACGCCCTGCGCAACATCCCCTCCGTGGATGTCGATCCGCGGGGCAATCTCAGCGTCCGGGGCGACGCTAACGTCACCATCCTGGTTGATGGACAGCCCTCCGCTCTGTTCCAAGGCGCGAATACGGCCGATATTTTGCGGCAATTACCCGCCGATCAATTCGAACGGGTGGAGGTCATCACAAATCCGTCCGCCGCTTACAAACCGGACGGATCGGGCGGGATCATCAACCTGATCCGCAAGACGTCACACACGACCAAGCCCACCGGCACGATCAAGGCCAGCATCGACCACGCCGGGCGCTACAGCGCCTCGGTGAACGGCAACGCGACCTTGGGCAAACTCACCCTGTCCGGCGGCGCCGGCGTCAGGCACGACTTCTTCGATACCGATACCCAGACCAAGGCCCAGCTGACCGATCCGTCCTCCGGCCAGACGGCGCAGACCAGCTCGGGGTCGCAAACGCGAGAGATCTATACGACCCGCGATGTTCACGCGGCGATCGACGACGATCTCAACGCCAAGACGCGCCTCAGCGCCAATGTCAGCTACTTCGGTTTCAATGCCGACGTGCCTCTCACCAGTTTCTACCGCAGCTCGGCGACGACAGGGGTGCTGGCGCAGGATGATGACAGCGCAGGCGACGTCGGTTCGGTCGAAACGGCTGTTTCCGGCGGCGCCAGCTATCGCCGCCAATTTTCCGGCGATGACCATAATCTGGTGGTCAACCTGAGCTACAGCGACGCCACGCAGATCACCGGCAACCGCCAGCTTCTCGACTACACCCTGCCGGTCCAACCCGACCTGTTCCAGGATCTTGATACAACCACCCTCACCACCACCGCCGAGCTGAAGGCGGAATACAAGGCGCCGATGCCGGGGCAGGGGCGGCTGGACACGGGCTACGACCTGGTGTTCGACGGCAACACAGTGGATCACGCCGGCCAACTCGGCGTCGATCGCGCCGACGCTGTCGGCCAACCCGCGCTGAATGACCGGTTTCGAGATGATCAGCTCATCAACGCGCTGTTCGTCACCTATCAGCAGCCCATCGGCCGCTTCGACATCCAGCCCGGGCTAAGGCTGGAGGCGGAGACGCTGGACACGGACCAACTGCTCATCGCCGCCAAGACCACGGAAACCTATCTCGAAGCCTATCCGACCCTGCACCTGGGCTACAAGCTGGGTGATAAGACCCAGCTCACCCTCAGCTATAGCCGGCGGGTACAGCGGCCGAGCCTGACGCAGCTCGACCCGTTCCGGGTCTATTATGGCCCGCTTGCCGATACTCAGGGCGACCTTCATCTGAAGCCGTCGCTGACGGATTCCTACGAAATTGGCTACGAATACACTGAGAAATCAAACGACTATCTGCTGACCCTCTATTATCGCGATCACCACGACGTGGCGACCACCTTGACCGAAGTCCTCAACGGCGGCGCGATCCTGAGCGCCGCCACAGATATCGGCCAGCAGCGCGAGGTGGGCGGCGAAGCGGTGATCGGGCAGCAGATCTTCAAGACACTGTCGTTGAAGCTGACGGCCGACCTGTTCTGGAGTCAACTCAGCAACGCCGATCCGGGTTTGGCCGCCTATCGATCAGGGGTGGTGGACCAAGGCCATGGAACACTGAACTGGAATGTCACCAGCACGGATTTCCTGCAGCTTGGGGCCTATCTGCATGGCCCCAGCGTCACCGCCCAGGGCAAAGCGTCAGGCTACACCTATTTGAACATCGGCTATCGCCACACGTTCGGTGACAAGCTGGCGCTGGAAGTGGTCGCGACCGACCCCACCGCTTCCTTCAGGACCTCAACCTCTCTCAATGCGCCGGGCCTGAGCCAGATCGCCCACACTGAATATGGATACCGGGGCGTCTCGGTCGGCTTCACCTACGTCCTTGGCGGCGCAGGCAAGGGCGGAAACAAGGACTTCGATTTCGGCGCCGGCGGGCATTAGACCGGGCCTTCCGAACCACCGCTCAAAAGGAGAGGGCGCACGCGGCTCCGGCGGTCGTATTTTGCGCCCCTCTGCCAGGCAGATCATTCGTCGAAGTAACCCTCGGGACGCACCCGTCTTTCGGTTTGAGCGCCAAGAAGGGCTGTCCTACCAAATCCCGTTTGGCTGCGGTGTCGAATGCCAACCGCTTGCTGGGATCAACGCCCAGGTTGGCCGTCGCGGAGGGTGACCTATGATCTTTGAAACAGACATCCGCACCGTCGCGAAAATCAGCCCATCCAATTTCATCTTTGCCTTTCTGCATCGCGTCCTCGCATTTGATGACGCCCTGAAGGGTGGCGCGAACGCCGGAAGGGATTGCGGCTTTGTCAGTTGAATCGCCGGCGTTAGAGGCCGCTTTTCCAAATTTGGCGCACACCTGCTTTTCTGCCGGCGTCATGGTGGCAACCGGCCTGTGAACGCAATCAACCGAGGATCTGACAAGGTGGCCTTCGTGATCAAGCTGATCGAATGGCACGACGAACAGTCCCCGACCGGATCCAGCAGGGCCGGACGACTCATCGTGGGACGATCCTTGAACGAATAGCGGCGATGGTATCGGTTTGGTGACTTGAGGGGTCGGCTCGTTCGAGATTGAACGAGACATGGTCTTCTGAGGCTTAGGATTAACCGTCCGCTCGCGGACGACGGTGACCTCAACTACGGGCTGAACCGCGACGACAACCTTCTCCCGCAACTCCATGCTTAGCGCACCAAGGATCGCTGCATGGATGACGATAGACGCCAGCCAGCCCGTCAATCGCCTCTTTTTGAGCGACGCTCGATTGACGATCGATCTCATCACGCGTCCAACCAACTAGTCCGGGTAGATTTTTTGGTGGAGCCGGCGCTCGGGTCAGCCGTTGAATTGAACGCCCAGACCCGCGCCTTTGATACCGATGCCGCAACGGCGCGAATGATCACTTTGCTCAAGCCATCCCCCGACCAAAGGCACTCGTCGAGCGGCACTTCAGCTTTCGGTTGTGGCAATTCAAAGACGCTGATCTGTTGCTTTCTGGCTGACCGCTAGACGCGACCGCCAGCTATCAGTCATCCACCACAGCGCCCGTTCGAAGGTCCGCTGTGGGCGCGACAGTTCGGGCGGAGCAATCCCGCGCGATAAACTACTAACTCTTCGACTTTTGCTACGTCACAACCGATTAGTCGCAGGTTTCCAGCACCGGCGGTGGGGCGACGACCGTGTCCGGCGCGGGGAAGGGTTCGCGGAAGGTGAAGGCTTCCGTGGTCGGGCCGAGCCGCCGCAGCAGCTCCAGCCTCGCGATGCCTTCCTGTGGCGTCGGCACATGGCCGACAGGGACCCACCAGAGGCACATGAAGACCTCCACCTTGTGGAACCACTCCGCGCGCCGCCGCATCACATCGCGATGGCCGGTGCGATAAACGAAGGCGGCCAGGGACTCCACGTCGGTCCAGACCGACATGTTCAGCAGCATCATCGGGTCGTCGAAGGCCTGGATGTCCGTGGCGTTGGCGCCCTCGCCCACCAGCCGCCAGACGAAGCCTGGCTGGCCGTCGGCCAGGGCGTTGATGCGATCGAGGTTATCCGCGAACCCCGCCGTCTCGGGCGCGTCCATCGGCGACTTCAGCCGGCCGATATTGATCTGGGCGAGGTGATAGCCGGTCATCGCGGGTGGTCCCTATCGGGCGCTCAGCCCATCCAGCCAGCGGATCACGGCGGCTTCGAGGGCGATGCGGTGGTCGGAGTAGGAGTGGTCGGTGGCGATATGGACCTCGGTCACCGGCGCGCCACCGGCAGCGCGATCGGCCTTGGCCAGGGCGTCGCTGGCGCCGCGCAGGCCATCGTCCGAGGTGACGAGCAACAGCGGATGCTTGGCCAGGTTCGGCGCGTATCTGACGAAGTCCCAGTCCTTGGCGCCGGCGATCGCCTCGGCCGCCATCTGGTCGGCGGTTTCGGTGAGCGACTCCCGGTTCTGCCCCATGAAGCCGGCCAGGCTGGCCTGGCTGGCGCCTTGCCCAATGAAGGCGAAGTTGGCGGCAGAGATCATGCCGACGCCGGCCAGATCGGGGTTGTGATCGCCGACGATGGAGGCCGCCATACCGCCCATGCTGTGGCCCATCACCACGATCTTATGGGTGTCGACGCCGTATTTGGCGGCGTTGGCGGGATCGCGGACGAAGTCCAGCCCAGCCTGGGCGTCCTCGAACACATGGTGGAAACTGTAATCCCCCGGGCTGCCCCAGGAACCGCGATAGTGCAGGGTCAGGACGTTCCAGCCGTCGCGGCGGATAGCCTGGGCCAGGTCCAGGTTCTGCTCGTTGCCGGGCAGGCCGTGATAGAGCACCACGGTGGGATGAAGGCCTGGGCCGGCGGCCTTTAAGAGCACGCCATTGATCTCCACCCCATGGGTCGGGATGTGAACCACCTCCAGGGTGGCCTTGTGCGCCGGATCGACCGGCGGGTCCTGATAGATGGCGGCGGGAATGTCCTGCGCCTGGGCGGGCGCCAAAGCGCCGAGGGCCAGAACGACGCCGAGGGTGGCAAGAGAGATGGCGATTTTCATGGATTGAGGCTCACGAGATAAAAGGAAACGCCCTGCGGATCGGCGGCCTGGACCACCCAGTCGTCGCTGGGCACCTGATGCGGGCCATTGGTCACCGTCCCGCCGGCCGCCTTCAGCCGATCCACTGCGGCGCCAGCGGAATCGACTCTGAAATAGTAGTTCCAGTGCGGCGGGTCGCCCTTGTCCGGTTGGGTCATCATCGCGCCGATACTATCCGCCCCGGCGGCGAACATCTGGTAGAGACCCATCGGCCCCATGTTGAAGGAGTCGCTCTTGGTCCATCCAAACAGGCCGGAATAGAAATCGAAGGCCGCGGACGCCTCGGTGGCGATCAGCTCGCGCCACCCGACGTAGCCGGGCTCTCCGGGCGCGCCGGTGGGCGGCCCGCCGTCCTGGAACCCATGATAGACAACAAAAGGCGTGCCCTGGCTGTCGGCGACATTGGCGAACCGTAGCATGCCCGGCACATCCTCCGGCGGCTTGCGCACCGTCCCGCCAGCCCTGGCGATCCGTTCGGCATAGGCGTCCGCATTGTCGACGGCGACATAGCCAACCCAGCTCGGCTTGGCGTCCGGCGTTGTCGAGATGTGGCAGATGCCCGCCACGCCGCCCTTGTCGGTGCTGAGGACGGTGTAGGGCGGCTCGACCGGCCCCATCTCCATCGCACCCCAGCCCACCACCTTAGTGTAGAAGTCAGCGGCGGCCTTGGGGTCGGTGGTCCGCAGCTCGTACCAGTGGAACTCGCTCGCCATCTTGGCCTCCCTGCCCTCGGGCGGCTGACGTTAAGGCGAGGCTGGCCGAAATTCCAGGCCGTTGCGGCAAAGCTGCGCATAAACAAACGGCGCCCGGCCGACCGTTCCCGCAAGGTCCTGTATTAGCTTTCTGTTTGCTGATTCGGGCTCGACCTTGATATCGGCGTCATTGTTGGCGCCGCAAGCCTTGGGGTTCAGTCATGACCGACGCCGACCTTGTCCGCCAACTGCGCGGCGAGCGCCTGACGACAGCCGAAGTCCTCTACTACATGCCCGATCATCCCGCCCTGCTGCAGCGGTTCCTGTGGCAGACGCTGGACATCGCGCCGGAATACCCGCGCGTGCACCGGTTCCTCGACCACTGGCGACGCGAGATCGAGGCGGTGATCCACTCCGTGACTCTGTCCGCCGCCGGCCTGGTTTCGCCCGCGCGGTTGGATATTTCGCGGGTGGTGGGCACGCTGCACTAACATTACAGTTGCACTGACGGCCGACCTCTGAATCGATGGGTGACCATGATTCGGAGGTCGATCGTCAGTGCAACTGTAATGCTAGAAGCGCCGCCCTACCCCTCGCGCTTCACCGCCACGTCCACGCCCAGCGCGGTCAGCAGCGGGTACTGCTGATCGATGTCGATCTTCAGGCCGACGTGGCTGGCGAGCTGGGTGATGTCCAGCCCGCTGACCTCAGCGCCACGCAGGTCGGCGCCGGCCAGCTTGGCGCCGGCGAATAGGGCGCCGAACAGATCCGCGCCGCTGAAGTTGGCGCCCTCAAGGTCGGTCCCGGACAGGTCAGCCTCGCGAAAGTGGCTGCCAGTGAAGTCGCAGCCGGGCAGCCGCGCCTCGGCCAGTTCGGTCAGGTGGAAGTTGCAGCGCAGGAACCGGGCGCTGGCCCGCACCACATTGCGCCCGAAATTGCGCGCGAAGTCCGCGCGGTTGAACACGGCGCCGCGCAGATTGCAGTCCTCCAGCGCCACGTCATAGAGGCTGGAGCGATCGAACTTTGAGAAGCTCAGGTCGCAGCGGGCGAACCGGGCATGATCCAGCTGGCTGAAGGCGAAGGCCGCGCCGACATGCTCGCCCGCCTCCACGAAGGCGCAGTCCTCGAACACCGCCTCGCGCAGGTCCGCATGGGCGAACCGGGCGCGGATGATGCGGCAGCGGGTGAAACGCGCGCCTTCCAAAATGGTGTTGCTGAACTGGGCGTCCTCGATGATGCAGTCGACGAAACTAGCCTCGGACAGGTCCGCGTCGGCCCATTCGAAATCCTCGATGGCGATACCTTCTATGACGGCTCCGGACGCGGGCGTGCTCATGCGGCGACCTTGGGATTGAGCATCCGGTAGAGGACCATGTCGTGCCCCCGGTCCTGATAAGCGCGCTCGAAGATCAGTCCAGTCTTCTCCAGCACCTTACGAGACGGCCAATGGTCGACCAGGACGATGCCGACCAAGTCCGGCAAACCCAGCGGACCGAAGGCGATCTCGCGCAAGGCCTCGGCGATCTCGCTGGCGTAGCCCTGGCCCCAGTAAGCCTTGTGGAAGGTGTAGGCGATCTCGATCTCCTGCACGCCCAGCACGTCCAGGGGCCTTATCCCAGCGCGGCCCATGAATTGGCCGGCGTGGTCGCGGATGATCCACAAGCCAAAGCCGTTCTGGTCCCAGTAGGCCAGATTGGTCTGGACATAGGCGGCGGTCTGCTCGGCCGTGCGCGTCCCGCCCAGGGTGCGCGAGACGGCCGCGTCCAGATGCAGCGGGATGAGGTCGTCGAGGTGATCCGCCCTGAGGCGCTCGGCCGTCAGGCGCGCGGTGGTGAAGGTGTCCATCGGCAAGTTCCTGGCTGCAGCGCATCCCAATTATCCCGTCTCCTAGGCCTTGTGCCTAGGACCCATTGAGCGCGACCGTGCGACGCCTAGCGACGAACGGCGCCCTCGCGACAGGCCCCAAACCGCTCGCGCTCAATGGGCCCCAGGCACAAGGCCTGGGGAACGGAGCTTATTTCCACATCTCCCTGAACATCGTCGTCAGCGCCAAGGCGTCTTGCCAGCGGTCGGAGAATTCGCGGCCCTCGGCGTCGACCATGGCGTAGGGCGGCGGGCCGAGCTCGCACATGACGGCCAGGGTGTCGTCCGGGCCAGCCCGCGTTCGCCACCGCGCGATCCCGTCCGCCCACCATCGCCGGAAGGTCTCCAGCCAGCCTCGGTTCTGCGCGGCGTCCAGGCCGACCTGCACCTGGTTGGGGCCAGCGACGCGGGCGTGAAAGGCCTGGCAGGCGCCGATCACCGCCTGCATCCGCCGTTCGATGTCGGGATCAACAGGCAGCGCCATCTCGTGGGCGTTGACGTAGTGGGACAGGTCGCCGGTCAGCTTAAGCTGTGGCCGCGCGTCCAATATCCGCCCGGTAAAATAGAGGTCGTTGGTCAGCCGGCCGCGATGGGTCTCATAGAAGACCGGCATCGGCGCCGTAGCAGCCACCGCTTCCAGACTGTCGATCAGCGCCAGGGCCTCCGCCAGGGTCGCGGCGCCGGCGGCGATCTGTACATTGAAATGGTGCGCCCCGCCCAAGGCATGCGCGGCATCGACATAGCGGGCTAGCTCGTCGGCATTGTGGACCAACGCCTGGGCTTCCCAGGTCAGACCATGCTCGGCCATGACACGCGCGGTGGCCTCGGCCCGGCGCTTGCGGACGATGTTGACGCCCGCGCCATCGAAGCCGGCCCGGGCGATCCGCGCCAGCGCCTCTTCTGGGCGCGTCTCCAAATCCACGCCCGGCAGGCCATCCATCGCCCAGACCGATTGAAACACCAGCAGTCGCATCAAGGGGTCCCAAACGGGGTTGATCGAGTCGTCGCTATAGCGTGACCATACCGTACAACCGCCATTGCCGCCGCGCCGCAGCCCCCTTAAGCCTTGCCTTAGGGCGCTTGGCGCAGAGGCAGATACGCATGAACATGACGACCATCCGGACCTGGCACTTCTACATCGGCATGTTCATCGCGCCGAGCGTGCTGTTCTTCGCCATCACGGGCGCGCTGCAACTGTTCAGCTGGCATGAGGCCCACGGCGCCTACACCCCGCCGCCGATCCTCGAAAAGCTCAGCTCGGTGCACAAGGACCAGGTGTTCGCCATGGGCCATCACCACGACCATGCGGCCCCCACCGCGAAGCCCGCGGGCGCTGCGCCGCCGGCGGCCGATGACGACGACAAGATGAAGACCTCGACCCTGATCCTGAAAATCTTCTTCTTCTGGATCGTCGCGGGCGGCCTGATCGTCTCGACCCTGTTCGGCCTGTGGATCGGCTTGACCCATCCCTCGCGCAAGCGCACCGCCTGGATCCTGGTCATCGCCGGCGCCCTGATCCCGATCGCCCTGCTGGTCGTCTAGGCACGGCTGGCGCGGCGGCGGGGTTCGGCTAAGATCGCTTCCGATGTTCGCGGGCTGGCAAACCTTTTATCAGATGACCGCCGAAGCGGCGGCGACCCTGACCGGGCTCGTCTTCGTCGTCGTGACCTTGAGCTCGGGTCGTCGGACGCCGGTCAACGAGCGCGGCGTCCTGCTGTTCACCAGCCCGACGGTGTTCCAACTGACCTCGGTGCTGGTGATCAGCGCCCTGGCCCTGATCCCCGAGGGTGAGACGCCGCCGCCGGTCCTGTTGATGATCGCCTGGTCTGCTGGCGGCTTGATCTATGCGGCGACCCGCCTGATAGGCATCGCCCGGATCAACGACCCCTCGCACTGGTCGGACGTCTGGTACTATGGCGTCGGTCCGACCGCGACCCATCTGGGCCTGGCGGTGGCCAATATCGCCGCCTTCGTCCGCCTGCCCCACTCCGCCTACGCCGTAGCCATCTGCCTCCTGGCCCTGCTGCTCCTGGGAATTCGCAACGCCTGGGACCTGGCCACCTGGCTCGCCCCCCGGCGAGACACCTGAACCGGAACCTTCGCCATGCCCGAGACGCCCGATCTTTCCGACAGCCTGCTGGTCGCAGAGACCGGCCTTGGCCGGCTGCAGCTGGTGGCCCGCACGGAGACCGACGCCTTCCTGGTCGATGAGCCCAAGAGTGTCGGCGGCCTGGGTTCCGGCCCCAATCCCTACGACCTGCTCGCCGCCGCCCTGGGCTCATGCAAGGCAATGACCATGCGGCTCTATGCCGAGCGCAAGGCTTGGCCGCTGACCCGGGTCCAGGTCAGCGTGCGCCATCGCCGGGCGTCGCTACAAGCGCGTGACGGCTTCGAATGCACGGTGACCCTGGAAGGCCCGCTGGACGAGGCCCAGCGCGCGCGCCTGCTGGAGATCGCCGACCACTGCCCCGTGCACCGAACCCTGGATCGCGGCTCGGACGTTGAGACGAAGCTGGCGGAGGCAAGGTCCACCCCCGCCTCGATCATTCCGTCCGCCCATATGGTGCATATGGAGGAGGCGAGCGCGGCATGACCCGCAAAGCGACCTGCTGCTGCGGCGCCTGTTCCATCACTGTCGAGGGAGATCCTGTCGTCAACGGTGTCTGCCACTGTGACAATTGCCGCCGACGCACGGGCGCCGCCTTCGGCTGGTCGGCCTATTTTCCGGACGACCGGATCGCCGCCATCAAGGGCGATTTGGCCGTCTATGTGCTGGATCCGGCCGACCCGGACCGCCAGCGCCGGTCCTTTTGTCCGGCCTGCGGGACCACCCTCTTCTGGCGCGCCAGTTCCTTCCCAGGCCACGCGGGCATTGCTGGCGGCTGTTTCGTCGAAGGGCGGCTCGACGAGCCAGGCCTAACAGCAACCGACGACAAACGGGCGGCGTGGCTGTCGCTGCCGGACAATTGGGCAAGGATGGCGTGAGGGCGTGACATGAGTGAAGAGACGCCCATCCTCCACACCGGCGGCTGCCTCTGCGGCGCGCTGCGTTACGAGGCCGAAGGCGAGCCCGTCTATGCCGGCTACTGCTGCTGCGCCGACTGTCGCAAGGCCTCCGGCTCTGGCTTCATTCCCTTCATGGGGTTCTCGGCCACCCAGCTGCGCGTCACCGGCGAGACGCGGCAATATCGCTGCGCGGCCTTCAACGGAGGCGTGTCGGTGCGAAACTTCTGTCCCGTCTGCGGCGGCCTGGTGTTCGGCGGCGTGGTCGGCCAGGACGAGATGCACACCATCTACGCCGGCTCGCTGGACGATCCGGCGGAATTCAAGCCGACGATGGCGATCTTCAACTGCCGACGACCAGATTGGGCGGTGCTGCCTGAAGGGCTGGCGGTGTTCGAGGAAATGCCGACGGGAGAAAGGTAGAGCCGACGCGGACCACCTACACCGCTCATCCCCGCGAAGGCGGGGACCCAGGAGACTGGACGCCGACCTTCCAGCGCACTTCTGAACACCGCCCCAATAATCGCGCCTTATGATCTGGGTCCCCGCCTTCGCGGGGATGAGCGGATTTTGGAGTCTCAATAAGCCAAAGCCAACCCATCCGCCCGCATCTCGCTGGCGGCGCCGTAGATGCGATGGCCCTCGCTCATATGTGGCTCGATGCAGTTGTAGCGGCCGAAGCCGCCGTCGGTCGGGCCCATGATCCAGCCGATCGCCTCCAGCGCCGCGCGGGTCGCGGCCGGCACGCCGGTCTCCAGGTGGAGCAGGCCCGTGGGCGCCAGGCCCGGCGGGTCCTCGCCCATGGATTCCGTCGAGCCCTCGTGGTGCCAACGCGGGCTGTCGCCGGCGGCCTGGACGTCCAGGCCATAGTCGGTGCGGTTCACGATGATCTGGGTCTGGCCTTGCGGCTGCATGTCGCCGCCCATGACCCCGAACGCCAGCCAGGGCGCGCCGTCCTTGGTGGCGAAGCCTGGGATGATGGTCTGGAACGGCCGCTTGCCCGGCGCATAGATATTCGGGTGGCCGTCCTTCAGCGAAAAGAGCTGCCCCCGGTCCTGGAACATGAAGCCGAGGCCATCAGCAACCAGCCCCGAGCCCATGCCTCGGAAGTTGGACTGGATCATCGAGATCATCATCCCATCCGAATCCGCCACGCAGAAATAGGTGGTGTCGCCGTGGCTGGGCGCCTGGCCGGGATGGACGGGGGTCAGGATCTTGCCGGGTGCGATCAGCTTGGCCCGCTGCGCCGCATACTCTTTCGAATTCAGCCAGTCGGTGGGGACCTTGGAGAAGTGCGGGTCGGCGAAGAAGCGGCCACGATCCTCGTAGGCCAGCCGCTTGGCCTCGATCTGCACGTGCAGGCTCTCCGGCGACTGGAAACCCATGCCGCGCAGGTCGAAGTTTTCCAGGATGTTCAACATCTGCAGGGTGGTCAGCCCCTGGGTGTTCTCGCCAAGCCCATGCACCGTCACCCCGCGATAGTCGGTGGCCAGGGGCTTGGTCCATTCGGCGTGGTGGGACTTCAAGTCCTCCACCGTCATCCAGCCGCCGATACGCTTGAAATAGGCCTCGATGGTGTGGGCGATGGGGCCTTCGTAGTAGGCGTCACGCCCGCCTTCGGCGATCATCCGATAGGTTCTGGCCAGGTCCGGATTGCGGAAATAGCCGCCGTCCGCGGGCCCCGCGCCCCAGGTGTGCAGGGCGTTGGCGACCTCTTCGATTCCGCCCGGCGTCCCGGACGCGCCGACCTTGGCGAACTGGGCCATGCTAAGGCGGATGTAGTAGGCGATGATCTGCGGGACGCCGACGCCGGCCTCGGCCAGGTCGATGGCCGGCTCGAACAGCTCGGCCCATTTCAGCTTGCCGTAGCGTTGATGCAGGGTCCACCAACAGTCTAGCGCGCCAGGCACGGACACCGAGATGGCGCCATGCGCCGGCAGATGGCCGTTCACCGCCCGACTGCGGGCGATCTCCAGGGTCAGGGCCTTGGGCGAGCGGCCGGAGCCGGCGATGCCCACCACCTGCTTGATCTTCGGGTCCCACAGCATGGCGAAACAATCGCCGCCGATGCCGGCGCTGGTGGGCTCCAGAAAGCCCAGGCAGGCGTTTGCGGCGATGGCCGCGTCGACCGCCGAGCCGCCCTTCTTCAGGATGCCGATCGCCGCCTGGGTCGCCAGGGGATGCATGGTCGCCGCCGCGCCGTTCAGGCCATAGACCGCGGACCGCGACGCAAAGCTCGCCCCCGCCGGCCGATCGCCCGCGCGCACGTCGGGCCGGATGAACTTGTCGGCGCCAACGGGCTGGAACGGCGGCAGCGGCTTTGCGGGTTTGGTAATGGAAATGGCTGCGCCCTCCTGCGCGGAAGCCGGCGAAGCCTCAGTCGACATGGCGGCCGCGGCGGCGGGAATGGCGGCGATGAAGCTGCGACGGCGCATGGATCAGGGCTCCTGGTGGATCAGCTCCTCCATAGACCATGACCTCCGCCGTTCGGGCAACGGCGACCCACTGCAACGTTTCGTCGATCGGGCCGTTCAGCCTGCTCAAGGTTTAAGCAACAAGGAAACGCCACCATGAAACGCATGCTCGTCGCCACCGCCGCCCTGGCTCTGATCTGCGGCGCCGCGCCCGTCATCGCCATGGCGCAAGACAATCAAGATGCTCAGGTCTCCAAGGACCAGAGCAAGGTCGCCCACGACGAAACCGCCAAGGCCAAGCACTATGCGGCCAAGTCCAAGCACGAGGCCAAGCGCGCCCGCCATCACGCTAAGAAGGCGGTGAGTGAGTCCGCCGCCGCGCAAAAGCAGGCCGTCGATGAACGCGCCAAGTCGGAAAAGAAGGGCGTCAACGACGCCGCCAAGTCGGAAAAGCACGACATCAATCAGAACGCGGACGATCAGAAGAAGAGCCTGGACGGCCACTAGGCCTATCCGCTCATCCCCGCATTCGCGGGGATGAGCGCCCTTAGGCCGCCTCACCCTGCGTCAGACCTAGTCGCCCCGCTGGTTTGCACTAGATTGCTTCCGACAAGATCGCCCCTCGAGGGACGACGACTGGGAGTGAAGCATGACCGACGACCCGTCTCTGATGTCTTTCGGCGCGCGGATCAGCCAGATCGCCGCTGAGAAGCCCGACGCGCCGGCGATCACCGACGATACCCACACCCTCACCTGGCGCCAGTTCGACCGGCGCACCAACCAGATCGCGCGCGGGCTCGCCAAGGCCGGTGTGAAGTTCGGCGACGTGGTCAGTATCGCCCTGCCCAACGGCTCCGGCTTCCTGGAGGCGGCGTTCGGCCTATGGAAGGCCGGCGCGACGCCTCAGATGCTGTCCTGGCGCCTGCCCCAGGCCGAGGCGGATGCGGTCATGGACCTGGCCGAGACGCCGATCCTAATCTCCAACGGCTCCGTGGAAAGCGCCCGGCCGCGTTACGATGTGGATCAGCTTGTCGCCTTGGGCGCCGACGACAGCCCGCTGCACGACGTCACCTCTCCCGTCTACAAGGCCGCCACCAGCGGCGGCTCGACCGGTCGGCCGAAGCTGATCCTGTCCGGTGCGCCAGGCGTGGTGATGGCGGCGGGCGGAGCGTCCTATCGCATCGGCTGGGACGATACCTGCATCATGCCGGGGCCGCTCTATCACAATGCCCCCTTCACCATCAGCGCCAACGCCCTGGGCAACGGCGCCCATGTGGTGCTGCTGCCCAAGTTCGATCCCGAAGAGACGCTGAAGGCGGTCGATCGCCACAAGGCGACCTGGCTCTACCTGGTGCCCACCATGATGAGCCGGATCTGGAAACTGCCGGACGCGGTGAAGGCCAAGTACGACGTCAGCCGCCTGCACACCGTCTGGCACATGGCCGCCCCGTGCCCGCCCTGGCTGAAGGAGGCCTGGATCCACTGGATCGGGCCTGAGGCGATCATGGAGCTGTACGCCGGCACCGAGGCCCAGGCCGTGACCATCCTGTCCGGAACCGAGTGGCTGGCGCATCGGGGCAGCGTCGGCAAGGTGGCGATGGGCGAAATGGCCGCCTTCAACGAGGCGGGCGAACGGCTGGCGCCCGGCGAGATCGGCGAGGTCTATATGCGCCCGCTCGAGGGTGCGCCACGGTCGTACGAATATCGCGGCGCCAGCGCCCGCATCCTGCCCGGCGGCTGGGAAAGCCTGGGCGACATCGGCTCCTTCGACGCGGACGGCTACCTCTACCTGGCCGACCGCCGCACCGACATGATCCTGGTCGGCGGCTCCAATGTCTATCCGGCCGAGATCGAGGCGGCCCTGGACGAACACGCGTGCGTCCACTCCTCCGCCATCATCGGCCTGCCCGACGACGAGATGGGCGCCACCATCCACGCCATCGTCCACCCCAAGGGCGAGGTGACGGAGGCGGAATTGCGGGAACACCTGCGCAGCCGGCTGGTCAGCTACAAACAGCCGAGAAGTTATGAGTTCGTCACCGACCATGTCCGCGACGACGCGGGCAAGGTGCGCCGGACCCAGCTGCGGGATGAGCGGGTGGCGCGGATGAAGGTGGAGGTGGGATAAACCTAGAGCTCCCGATATTGAATCAAGACGCCTTTGTGAACATGGCGCCGAATAGCTCCGCAGATTTGCGAAGCCCTTCATCAGTGAGGACGAGGGACTTTGCCTTGCCGGCTGGCTGGTGGATCAGTCCTTTGGCGTGAAGACGATCAAGAGTACCCCAGTCGAGCCCTTTCCACGCGCGATCAACGTCGTGTAGCCCCAACTGAAGCAACGCTAACACCGCGTCGTCGATCCGATCGGTATCAAGCACAGGTCGTGGTTTTGGCGATTGACCCTTGCTCATGTCTCGTCAGTCCCTTCGCTGCACCTTGATCTGCTTCGCCACCTGCCGCGCCAATATCCCCCGTCTCAGACGATCGTAAAGTCCTGCCGCCAGCATTCCGTAGGCATAGGCTTCGCGGCCGGGGATTTGCCGCAGGTCAAAGCCAGGCCAGACGAAGCGATTAAGTTCGTCCAGCCGGAGCCAATGCCGCCCGGTGTCCAGTTTGAGGGCGACGCAGGCGTCGCGCGGTATTTCGATCGAATCTTCGGGATCGTCCGGTGGACTGTGGGTGATCGGCGCGACGATAACTTGAACATCCCCGGTAGAGGTGGTCGCAGTCGCCACGACGATCGCACAAGGCCGATCCTTGGATGCTTCGTCGGCGCCGCTCGCCTGTTCGTGGCTCCAGAGAAACCCATAGCGAATGACCAAGCCCGGTCTGGGCGTGGGAAAGCTCACAGCGGCTCGACGCCGTATTCAGCCTTTTCGATTTCGGCGATAACGTCGTCACTCAGTTCGCCGACGATCAACACTTCGCTCTCGCGGGCCTTGAGCTGCTCATAGCGGGCGAGCTCGCTTGCGGAGAGATAGCCACCAACCACCCGGTCGTGGCTGGTTACGACAATCACCTTCTCGCGGATCGCCTCGTCCTGATAGTGAGCGAAGTTGCGGGAGAAATCTGTCGCGCGCACAGTGGTCATTGGAACCTCGTAGGCGCGTAAATTACGCAATTTGCGTATTTTTGCAAGACCACCACTACTCGCTGTTCTGCGTCTCCACATAAATCTCCCCGCCGCCGTCCCTGAACTTCTCGGCCATCTCCGCCATCCCCACCTGCGCCACGTCGTTCTGCGCCGCCGCGGAATCCCGGATCTCATGGCTGATCTTCATCGAGCAGAATTTCGGGCCGCACATGGAGCAGAAGTGGGCGACCTTGTGGGCGTCCTTGGGCAGGGTTTCGTCGTGGTATTCGCGAGCGGTTTCCGGGTCGAGGCCGAGGTTGAACTGGTCTTCCCAGCGGAACTCGAACCGGGCGCGGCTTAGCGCATCGTCCCATAGGCGCGCGCCAGGGTGGCCCTTGGCCAGGTCGGCGGCGTGGGCGGCGATCTTGTAGGCGATCACCCCCTGTTTCACGTCCTCGCGGTCGGGCAGGCCCAGGTGCTCCTTGGGCGTGACGTAGCAGAGCATGGCGGTGCCGAACCAGCCGATCATGGCCGCGCCGATGGCGCTGGTGATGTGGTCGTAGCCGGGCGCCACGTCGGTGGTCAGCGGGCCCAGGGTATAGAAGGGCGCCTCGTGACAGACCTTCAGCTGCTTATCCATATTGGCCTTGATCTTGTGCATCGGCACATGGCCAGGCCCTTCGATCATCACCTGCACGCCGTGCTTCCAGGCGACCTTGGTCAGTTCGCCCAGGGTTTCCAGCTCGGCGAACTGAGCCGCGTCGTTGGCGTCGGCGATGCAGCCGGGACGCAGGCCATCACCCAGGCTGAAGCTGACGTCATAGGCCCGCATGATCTCGCAGATGTCCTCGAAATGCTCGTAGAGGAAGTTCTCGCGGTGATGGGCCAGGCACCACTTGGCCATGATCGAGCCGCCTCGTGACACGATCCCGGTGACCCGCTTGGCCGTCAGCGGGATGTAGGGCAGCCGCACCCCGGCGTGGATGGTGAAATAGTCCACCCCCTGCTCGGCCTGCTCAATCAAGGTGTCGCGGAACACCTCCCAGGTCAGGTCCTCGGCGACGCCATTGACCTTCTCGAGCGCCTGATAGATCGGCACCGTGCCCAGGGGCGTCGGGCAGTTGCGGATGATCCATTCGCGGATGTTGTGGATGTTGCGGCCGGTGGACAGGTCCATGATGGTGTCGGCGCCCCAGCGGATCGCCCAGACCATCTTGTCGACCTCGTCCTCGACCTGGCTCAGCACGGCGGAGTTGCCGATGTTGGCGTTGACCTTGACCAGGAAGTTGCGGCCGATCGCCATCGGCTCCAGCTCGCCGTGGTTGATGTTGCAGGGGATGATGGCCCGACCCCGGGCGATCTCGGAGCGGACGAATTCCGGGGTGATGAAGTCAGGAATCTCGGCCCCGAAATCCTCGCCATCGCGGATCACCGCCGCATCCGCCTCGCGGCGCTGGTTCTCGCGGATGGCGACATATTCCATCTCGGCGGTGATGATCCCGGCGCGAGCGAACTCCAGCTGGGTGACCGGCGCTTCGGCCTGTCCCTTGAAGGGCTTGCGGGCGGACATGAAAGCGGGGGCCAGATGCCTGCCCGTGGCGCCGCCATTGTCCTCCGACTTCACCGGACGCGGCTCGACCTGATCGACGCCGCCTCGCGCCAGCACCCAGGCGTCCCTGTGGCGCTCCAGGCCCTTATGGATGTCGATGGTCGCGGTCGGGTCCGTATAGGGGCCGGAGGGGTCGTACAGGGTGATCGGCGGCTCGCCGCTGGAGGGATGCACGGCCACCTCGCGGAACGGCACCCGCAGGCAGGGGTGCAGCACCCCCTGCTGATAGACCTTGCGCGAACCGGGGCGCTCGCCGGTAGGGATGACGTTGTCGATGGGGGTCTGGACGTTCATGTGCGCGGCTCCGCGAAAGGGATTTCGGCCCTGACGACAAAGCGGAAAAAAGACGGTGAGCCAAAAAGGCGGCGCGCTGCTCTCTCCCTTCGCCGGCATGACCCGGATCAGGTTCAGCGGGTCACCGCGTCAGCGGCCTCTCAGTCCCTTAGGCGGGACTCCCCGGAGATGGAGCGGACACTACGCCCGGGGGTCGGGGGGTCAAGAGCACGAGCGCGTTACCTCCTCTCGCGAGAAGGTCTGAAGCCTTAGACGCTGACCTGCGTCCCCATCTCCAGCACACGGCCGGGCGGGATCTGGAAGAAGTCGGTGGGGTTGGCGGCGTTCTTGGCCAGCAGGATGAACAGCCGGTCCTGCATGCGGCCGAGGCCCTTGCGGCTGGTGGCGGCGACGACCGTTTTGCGGCCCAGGAAGAAGGACGTCGACATGGCGTCGAACAGGAAGCCGAACTTGCGGCAAGCGGTCAGGGCGGCCGGAATGTTCGGGCTTTCCATGAAGCCGTATTTGACGCCGATGCGCATGAAGTCCGCGTCGATGGGCGAACAGGTGACCCGCTCGTCGTCCGGCACGCGCGGCGTCTCCGCCACCTCGACCGTCAGGATGACATTGTGCTGGTGCAGCACCTTGTTGTGCTTGAGGTTGTGCAGCAGGGCCCCCGGCGCCCGGTCCGGGTCGCCGGTGAGATAGACCGCCGTGCCTGGCACGCGGTGAGGCGGACGATCGCGCAGCAGGCCGAGGAACTCTTCCAGCGGCGGGGTGTCGCGCGCCACCTTACGGGTCAGGATGTCGCCGCCGCGCACCCAGGTGGCCATGATGAGGAACAGGGCCGCGCCCAGCACCAGCGGCAGGGCCGCGCCATTGAGCAGCTTCAGCGAATTGGCGCCCAGGAAGACCAGGTCCAGGCTCAGCATTGGGCCGATCACGATCGCCGCCAGCCACAGAGGCCACTTCCACTGCCGGCGCACGACGATGAAGGCCAGCGAGGTGGTCACCGCCATGGTGCCGGTCACCGCCAATCCATAGGCCTGACCCAGGGAATCCGAGGTCTTGAACACCGCGACCAGGAAGACCACCCCGATCAGCAGCATGAAGTTGATCTGCGGCAGATAGATCTGGCCGGCGGCGGTCTCGGAGGTGCGCTTGACCACCATGCGGGGGAGCAGGCCTAGCTGCATGGCCTGGTTGGTCAGGGAGAAGGCGCCGGTTATGACCGCCTGGCTGGCGATGACGGTGGCGGCGGTGGCCCAGATCACCATGGGCGCGCGGAACACTTCCGGCGCCATCTGGAAGAACCAGTCCTGGTCGCCAACCGGGACGCCGTGCGCCGCCTGGATGGTGTCGAGGGCGAAGGCGCCCTGGCCCAGATAGTTGATCGCCAGGCAGGGCAGGGTCAGGAACAGCCAGGAAGCCTGGATCGGCCAGCGGCCGAAATGGCCCATGTCGGCATAGAGGGCCTCGGCGCCGGTCACGGTCAGGAAGACCGAGCCCAGCACCAGAAGGCCGATGAAGCCGTGATGGATTAGGAACATCACCGCGAAGCTCGGACTGATCGCCAGCAGCACGGCGGGATGGCTGACGATATGCATTGCGCCGAAGATGGCGATGGCGGCGAACCAGACCAGCATGATCGGGCCGAAGAAGATCGCCACCTTGGCCGTGCCCCGCGACTGGACCAGGAACAGGCTGACCAGGATCACCAGGCTGAGGATCAGCACATAGCTCGCGCCGGGGCTGAGGGCCTCGACATTGGCCAGGGCCGGCACGGTCTTCAGCCCCTCAACCGCCGACAGCACGGAAATCGCCGGGGTGATGACGGAGTCGCCATAGAATAGCGCGGCGCCGGTGGCGCCCAGGACGAACAGCACCGTCGTGCGCCGACCCACCGCACGCTGCGCCAGCGCCATCAGCGATAGCACCCCGCCCTCGCCCTTGTTGTCGGCGCGCATCAGGAAGATCACGTACTTGACCGTGACCACCAGGATCAGCGCCCAAAGCGCAAGCGACACCACGCCCATCACCGCGTCGGGGCGCACCTCGTCTCCGGCAGCCTTTAGCGCCTGCCGAAAGGCGTAAAGCGGGCTGGTGCCGATGTCGCCAAACACGACCCCCACCGATCCAAGCGCCGACAGCCAGAACCCCGCGGCGTGCGGCGCGGGGGAGGCTTTACCGGAAGAGGCGCTGGGATCGGCGGAATGGGCGGCGGCGGAAGGCTCGCCAGTCATTTTCTGCTCCGACGGACTCGGGCGAAGGCCAGAGCGGTCACGGGCCGGCGCGATACGCCTCTAAGGGGGGATAAGCAAGAGGGGTGCAACGTCACTGAATGGGGAAGGCTGCGGGATCGTCGGTCCAGGGGCTGAAGGCTGAGACTGAAAGCGCGCGGACGTTCTTGATGTTCCGGGTGGCGAGGTGAAGCCGTCGCCGCTGAGCTGTCGCCGCAAGCATGGTGTCGACCACCGGCGCTCTGCCGCCAAAGTCCAGCGTGTAACGGCCGCTCAACGCGCCCCACAGACGCACCACCTCGTCGTCCACGGGCAGAATCCGCCTAGCGAAGTCAGCCTCGGTCAGCGCACGGAACCGCTCGTGGTGAGCGCGTCTGGGATCGGTTGCTTTCAGGGCCGCGATACCCTGGTCGATTTCGCCCAGCGTCAGGACGCTGATGAAGATGCGATCAGACGGGAGTCCACCCAGCCAAGCCTTGACCTTGGGGTCAGGCGTCTTACGACCGAGTTCGGAAATGACATTGGTGTCGAGAAGCCAGCCCCTCAAAGTTCGAACTCACGGCCAGTATCGGGGCTCCGTTCAAACTCGATATCCATGTCATCGGGCATGCCCTCGCGGACGGCGGCATGTAGCCTTTCGGCCCAGTTGTCCGCACCAGGCGAGCGAGTGAGGCGATCGTAGTCTTCCGGAGACAGAACCACGGCGGCGTCCCGACCGCGCACCGTGATGCGTTGCGGTCCGGCGACTCGGGCCTGCCGCAGAAGTTCGCTCAGGCGCGCCTTTGCGGTCTCCATCTTCCAAACGAACATGCCGAACCTCGATCTGGTCAGCTGACCATATGACATAATGGCCTCAATGAAAATCCCGTGACGGCGGCAACACGCGCACGTCCCTGGGATGGCGGTGGCGATAGGCGGTCTCTCCGCGCTCGGGGGAGGCGCTGGTGGGACCGTCGGAGGGCGAACGCTGCGGCGTCAGCACGGTTTCGGAGAGCAGCGTCAGATCACCGGTCCGGTCCTCGATAACCTCGGCGACCAGGTGAGTGACGCGGCCGTCGGAATCATCCGCGCGCTGCACCCGGCCCCGCACCAGCAGCAGCCGCGCGCCCATCACCAGGGAGCGGTATTTCTCGAACACCTTGGGCCAGACCACCACATTGGTGATGCCGGTTTCGTCCTCCAGGGTCAGGAACACCACCCCCTTGGCCGAGCCTGGGCGCTGGCGCACCAGCACCACCCCGGCGACGGCGACGCGGCGATCGTCGGGGACCTTGTCCACGGCCCGGGCGGTGATGGCGCCAGAGCGGGCGAGCCGCTCGCGCAGGAAGCTGACCGGATGGGCCTTCAGCGACAGACGAATGGTCCCGTAGTCATGCACCACCTCCTCCGATAATTCGGTAGCAGGCAGGGCGAGCGGCGGCGCGCCGTCGGCCTCTTCCAGGTCCGCCGCTTCGAACAGGGGCGCCGGCGCCGTGCGCGGCAGGCCCTTGGCGGCCCACAGGCCCGGCCGGCGATCCAGGCCCAATGACCCCAGGGCGTCGGCGGCGGCCAGGGCGTCGAGCGCCGCCGCCGGCAGGCCAACGCGGGCGCGCAAATCCTCCAGCGAGCCGAACGGCCCGCCGGCGACCCGAGCCCACTGAATTGTCTTGGCCCACTCTTCGCGGAAGCCGTCGACCTGTCGCAGGCCGAGGCGAAGGGCCTGGCGAGGCAGGCCGCCCCGGTATTCCCCGTCGTCGCCCAGGTCGCGATTTGCACCCCAGCGGGCTGGCAGAGGCCGACCGACCGAGAGCCCCTCCTCGAACAGGAGATGGGCCTCCAGCGTCGAATCCCAGTCGCTGGCGTTCACGTCCGGATGGTGGACCCTCACCCCGTGCTCGCGGGCGTCGCGGACGATCTGAGCCGGGGAGTAGAAGCCCATCGGCTGGCTGTTCATCAGGGCTGCGGCGAAGGCTTCCGGGTACCAGCGCTTGAGCCAGGAGGAGATGTAGACCAGCTGGGCGAAGGCGGCGGCGTGGCTTTCGGGGAAGCCATAGTCGCCAAAGCCCTTGATCTGGTTGAAACAGTTCTGAGCAAACTCGGCCGGGTAGCCGCGCTCGATCATGCGACTAACCATTCTCTGCTCGAACTTGCCGATGGTGCCGTTGTGGCGAAAGGTGGCCATAGCCCGGCGCAGACCATTGGCTTCGTCACCCGTAAAATGAGCCGCCACCATGGCGATGCGCATGGCCTGCTCCTGGAACAGAGGCACGCCCATGGTCTTCTTCAGCACCTGCTCCAACTCGTCCGGCGCCCCGTGCTCTGGCGACGGCGCGGGAAAGCCGAGCGTAAACGGGCGCTTGGCGGCGTCCGCCTCCCGTTTCTCGGCGCGCTTGTTCAGGTAGGGGTGGACCATATCACCCTGGATCGGGCCGGGCCGGACGATGGCGACCTCGACCACCAGGTCGTAGAACTCCCGCGGTCGGAGCCTCGGCAGCATGCTCATCTGCGCCCGACTCTCCACCTGGAAGACCCCCAGGGAGTCGGCCTCGCACAGCATGTCGTAAACCTTGGGATCATCCTGCGGCACAGTGACCAGGTCGAAACGCTTGCCGTAGGTCCCGTCGATCATGTCGAAGGCCTTGCGAATGGCGGTGAGCATGCCGAGGGCCAGCACATCGACCTTCATGATCTTGAGTTCGTCGATGTCGTCCTTGTCCCATTCGATGAAGGTGCGGTCCTCCATCGCCCCATTGCCCACCGGAACGGTCTCCACCAGCGGCCCCTGGGTCAGGATGAAGCCGCCGACATGCTGGGACAGGTGGCGTGGGAATTTGATGAGCTCAGCCGTCAGATCCAGGGCGAGCTTGAGCCGAGGGTCCTCGCGCTTCAGGCCCGTGGCGTCGACATGGTCGTCCTCGACCGCCGCGCCATAGGAGCCCCAGACGGTGTTGGCCAGGGCGCCGGTGACATCCTCGGTCAAGCCCAGCGCCTTGCCGACATCGCGGATCGCCGAGCGCGGGCGGTAGTGAATCACCGTCGCGCAGATGGCGGCGCGGTGGCGGCCATAGCGGCGATAGACATACTGGATCACCTCCTCGCGCCGCTCGTGCTCGAAGTCGACGTCGATATCCGGTGGCTCGGTGCGCTCCTCGGAGATGAAGCGTTCGAACAGAACGTCCTGCTTGGTCGGATCGACTGAGGTAATGCCCAGGCAGTAACAAACGACCGAGTTCGCGGCTGACCCGCGCCCCTGGCAGAGGATGCTCTGCCCCCGAGCCCACTGGACGATGTCGTGGACCGTCAGGAAGTAGGCGGCGTACTTCACGGCGCGGATCAGCCGCAATTCCTTACGGATGGTCTCGACAATCTTGGTGGGCACGCCGTTCGGAAATCGCAGTCGCGCGCCTTTGAACGTCAAGTCCTTAAGGTGGCCCTGCGGCGTCTTGCCCGGCGGGACCGGCTCGTCGGGGTATTCGTACTTCAGCTCGTCCAGCGAAAAGGCGGCGGCCTCGGCGATCTCCAGGGTGCGGGCGACGGCGTCCTCATGGCCCTTGAACAGGCGCGCCATCTCGGCGGCGGGTTTCAGGAAGGCCTCGGCGTGGGCGGCCAGTTTCAGGCCCGCCTCATCGATGGTCACGCCCTCGCGGATGCAGGTCAGCACGTCCTGCAGTCGCCGCCGATCATAGTGGTGATAGATGACTGAGTTCACCGCCACCATCGGCGCGCGCGTGCGCCGGGCGATCTGCGCCAGCTGGGCCAGGCGGGCGCGGTCATCGCCCCGGTGCAGGGGCGCGGCGGCCAGGTAGAGATCGTCCGGCCACGCCTTGCGCCAGGCGCCCAGCCGCGCCTCAAAGGCCGCGTCGATCATCTCCGGCGCCCGCGCCAGGGCGATCAGCCCCTGCCCCAGTTCAGCCGCCTGTTCGAAGGTGAGACGGGTTTCGGCCTTGGGGATGCGATCCGCTTTTCCACCAACTGACGGGACTACGGCAGCGGGCGGAGGCGCAAGCGACAACCTGCCAGGTTCGGCGGCGGCACCCTCATCCTCGGGAAGCGAGGATGTGTTGTGTATCCCGCTCTTGCCGATGGACAGCAGCCGGCAGAGGCGGCCGTAGGCGGCGCGATCGCGCGGATAGACGATCAGTTCGGCGCCATCCAGAAAGGTCAGCCGGCAACCGATCAGGACTCTCAAGCCGGCTTTTTTCGCCTCGCGATGGGCCCGCACCACGCCGGCCAGGGTGTTGCGGTCGGCGACGCCAATGGCGACTAGCCCCAAGGCCTTGGCCTGCAGCACCAACTCCTCCGCGTGCGAGCCGCCCTCCAGGAAGCTGAAGTTGGTGCGGACATCGAGCTCTGCATAGCCGGGGACGGTCATGCGAAAACGCCGTGCATCCACCAGGTGGGATGCCGCTCCCGTTCCGCCTGGGTCTCGGGATCGAGGTCTAGATCTTCACGGGCGTGGAGGCCTTCGCGAAACAGCCAGTAGCGGCGCCCCTGGTCGTCCTCCAGGCGATAGTAGTCGCGGGTGCGGACGGGCTTGAGGGCGTCTGTCGGCCGCCACCATTCAGGGCCGAGCCTCTCGGGGCCCTCGGCCTTGACCACCCGCCGCTGCACCCGCCGCCAGGTGAACTGCCGGGGCGCGCCGTCCGGCAGTTCGGTAACCGGAATGTTCACTTCTTCTGGCCGTTCGAGCAACAGGATCGGCCGCTTGCGGCCGAGGTCGAACGCCGCCTGCGACGCCTCAGGCCCCGCCGGCGCCCAGGTTTCGCTGCGCTCGGGGATCCAGCTTTCCACGGCCTGAGGCCGCAGCACCGCGCCTTCCCCCAGCTTGGCCTGCAGCCGATCGATCAGGGCCGCGAGGGATTCTGGATCGTTGGATTGCGGGTCAAAAACTGGGGCTGTCCGGAGAGAATTGCTCCCTCCCAACGGGGGAGGAATTAAGACCTTAAGTCGCCCCTTACCCTGTCTCGCCCCCACCAGCGCCCCCTGCCGCGCTTCCAGAGCCTCCGCCTTGTCGACACTGAGCATCATGGCGTCGATGCCGAAGCCGAGGTCGAGGTGCTCCAACCCCTTCTCCCGGAGCAACCTGATGAGATGCTCAGCCGAGGCGGACGGCGCGCTCAATCCGGCTTCAACAGATGTCGTGCGCCCATCGACGCGGTAGCCGATCAGCGACAGCCGCCGCGCGCCCTGCCCTCCTTGCGCCAACTGGACGCAAAGGGCGCGCATCAGGCGCGGCAGGTGGAAGTCCACTCCCGCCACATCCATCAGCGGCTCGGCGAAAGGGCTCCAGACCCGGTAGGCCGGGGGCGGCCGTTCCGGCGTCAGCACCTCGCTCAGCACACCCAAGGCCTGGTCCAACCGCTCGACCACCCGAAGCCCGGCTTCACCCCGAAACCGCCGCGCCAATCCCGCCCGAGGCAGGCCGTAGAGGTCGCCGATCTGGCGCAAACCGAACCGTTTGAGCAGGACCACCGCCTCGGGCCCGAGCCTCAGGCCCTCCACCGGCAAACTGGCGACCGCCTCGCGGGTCTTGCCTGCCGGAGCGATCACGTCTTCGGCCGCAGTGAAGCGCGCCAGCGCCCAGGCCGCCGCGGGCGTATCGGCGATGGCCAGCCGCGCGGGAATGTTGGCCGACGCCAGCCGCGCGCGGATGTCCGCCAGCAGCGCCGCCTCGCCGCCGAACAGATGGGCGCCGCCGGTCATGTCGATCAGCAAGCCCTCGTAGCCCGGCTCGCGTGCGTCGACGCCGACCGAGGGTGAGAACCGCTCCGCCCACAGGGCCAGCCGCTTCAGCATGCCGAGATCGCGCTCGGGTTCGGCCGGGGCGCTGACCAGGGCCGGCAGGATGGCGCAGGCGTCGGCATGCGACTGGCCGCGAAAAAGCCCCGCCGCCCGCGCGGCGTCGTTCAGCGCATGCAGCGTCACCCCGTGCGCCCCACGATCTGTCAGGGCGAAGGCACCCCCCTCAGGCGGCGGCTGTCTTGCGCCAGGGCCGCTCCGGCCCGGCCTCAGCCAGACCGTCACCGGCCAGTCCGGGCACCACACGGAAACCACCCGTCTCATCGTCCTGCTCCAATTCCCAAACGCCTGGCGGCCCGCCGCGTCGGCGCGCCAGGTCCGCGACCAGGCGCGGCATCCCTGGCGCGGCCTCGTCAAATTGTCCTGGCGCCGACGCCATCGCCGCGATCCGCCAGCGCATCCTGGCCGCGCTCAAATCCAGCGCGGGACCCGCCCGCAGCACCACGCCTCGCGCCCCGCCCGCCCGCGCGGCGAAATCCAGCCGGCGGGTGGTGACGAAGGCCGGCTGTTCGGCGGTCACCAATCCTCCGGCCACCGCGCCGGACTTCAGCGCCTCCTCCAGCGCCCACAGGGCCTCGATCTCCTTGGCGGCGCGGATCCAGATCAGCCTCTCAGGCGCGCCGCCCATGCCCGCCAGCCCGCGCGCGAACGGCCGTCCCCGCTCGCGCAACCACATGGGCGTCGTCGCCATCACCCAGGGCCGGGGATCGTCCCCAGACTTGTTTTGAGCCAGCCGACTCAAGGCGAAGGCCAGGGCCGACGCCGCGTCCGCCGGCCGCGCCGCCGCCACCTCCTCCAGGGGCTCGCAAACCCCCGGATAGAGATCAGGCGCCGGGCTGGGCGTGTTGAGAGGGGCTGAAAGGTCCATGGGACAGAAACTCTATTGTTCTTATTTTGTTCTATTTCTCGACAAAAGAGTCAAGGGCCGATCCTCCAAGTCGGACAACTGCGTCCGCGGCGGCGCCCCGACCTCAACCCATTGGGGAATTTTGGTATTTATCGCAACATTACGCCACGGCGGCGATCTACCTGAGCCATAGGGCCGTATCTCGGTCTGAACGCGTGACGCATCCCCTCAAGAGCATTGACCATGCAGACCCTATCGCCCTGGGCGCCGCGCTTTCGCCGTCCCGCTCAATCCCTCGCGGACGCCTTCCAGGGTTTAAAAAATTCATCATCCGCTAAGTCTGTCTTTCAAGTCCTCCCTAACGTCGTTGTGCCTATTCTTGCGGGGTGTGGGAGTTTCGCGATGGCCGTAGCCGCTCGTAAGGCATTTTTAGAACCCGTTCCGGCCCGCCTTGCGCGGCCGACGCCGCGTCTGGCCGGCGAGAACGATAGCGGCGGCCCTTTAGCTGTCCATGAACAGCAGCGCCTGCTTGAAGCCGCCTTCACCGAACGGCACGCCAACCCGCGCCTGCGCGCCATAAGCTATAGCATCCTCACCGTCGCCTCGATCGGCATGTGGGTCGCGATCATCGACGCAGCCGCCCACGTGGGCCACATGCTCCGTCCCTGAGCTGAATCGCAAACCTCCGCCCACGGCGTTATAGTCGCAGCAGGCCGCGCACAGGCCTGGAGGTGACGCCATGGACAATCTGCAGTTCGTCTATTTCGCCGACCCCATGTGCTCCTGGTGCTGGGGGTTTTCGCCGGTGATCGAGCAGATCGCCGCCCGCTATGGCGAGGCCATCCCGGTGCGGCTGGTGCTAGGCGGCCTTCGGCCCGGGACCACCGAGCCCATGACGGCCGAGGCCCGCGCGACCCTGGCCGGCCATTGGCATGAGGTCGAGCACGCCTCCGGCCAGCCCTTCGACTATGGCTTCGCCGACCACGAGGGCTTCGTCTACGACACCGACCCGGCGGCCCGGGCGACGGTGATGGTGCGCCGCGCCCATCCGGACAAGGCGCTGGCCTTCCTGACCCGCGTCCAGCGCGCCTTCTATGCGGAAAACCAGAATGTGACCTCGCCGGCCGTGCTGGCGGATCTGGCCGCCGAGTTCGGCCTTGAACGCGAAGGCTTCGCCGAGCGGCTGGCGTCGGACGACGTCAAGAACGAGACTTGGAGCGACTATGCGACATCCCAGCGCGCCGGCGTGACCGGGTTTCCGACGCTAGTGGCGGGGCCCGGCGAGGATGGAAGCTACGGCGCGGTGACACGTGGGTTCCAGCCGGCTGAGGCCGTCCTGCCGATGATCGGTCGGTGGTTGTCGACCGTGCGGGCGGCCTAATTCAACCCGCTCATCCTGGCGAAATGACCCTACATCTTTATCCGACTGAATTTTCAAGAGAAAATTAGACTGTTTTCGCCTGTGTAGGAACTGTGCAGAAAAATCTGCCCAACCCGTCAGATTTGGAACCCGACCAAGCGTCGGCTGGAGAAGCAATAGGTTGCTTCGGACGGAGCGCCAAGCCGCCCATTGCGAGGCCGCCTTCGAGGCCGCGCTTTAGCCCAAGCCTAGGCTGATAACCCCTGTTTCCGATAGCGCCAACTTTTCAACCCAAAAACAAGCCGCCCGAGCTACCATGCCGCCGGCCGGATGGAGCGGCGATGACGCCATGATCGCCGGAAGCGAATGTCGTCGTGGTATCGCGTTTGGCCCTCGGATCAATGTGCGGGGCGGTCGCTAGCTTGATCTTGAGATCCGCGATATCGACTGTCTGGCATCAAAGTCCTGCAGTTTTGAGTCTCAGGGGGAGGGCGGCAGTTGGGCGACGTCAAATGCCTCGCTTTGGCGGTTGTGATTCTGGGTTCAGCAGGTCTGGCCCACGCCCAATCCGCTTTACCGTTGCGTGCGGAAGTTCCGGTGAAAGAGATCATCCTCAGCGACGGGACACGCCGTTACAGCGTACCCATTACGGTGGGAGCTACCGAAATCCTAGCCGGATTGGACACGGGTTCGACGGGCCTGCGTATCCTGCCAAATGTCCTGAAGGATAGCGACGCCCGCCGCACCGGTCGCGTCGACACCTATAGCTATTCGGCGGGCGCGAAGCTCGCCGGCGTGGTTGCAGAAGCATCAGTCTCGGTTGGCGATCTGAGCGGCTCGACGACCGTCCAGCTCGCGCAGCAGGTCGGCTGCAGCGATGAACAGCCGAAATGCGTGGCCGGCTCGATACCCCTGTCTCAGTATGGCGTTCAGGGAAACGGGCTGCCCGGGGAGGGATTTAAGGCCATCCTCGGAGTTAATATGGCTGGCGCCGACGTGGCGAGCCTATTCAGCGGGATCGGGGCTCAACGCTGGATCGTAGATTTGCCGCGTCCCGGCGAGTCGAACTCTGGGCGGATCGTGCTCAATCCAACTGACGCCGAAGTTCAAGGATTCGTCAGTCTACCGATCCTCGACCAGTTTGCGGATCGGCGTGGCGGCGCCCACGACGCCATCGCCGGTTGCCTGATCAATGAAACAACTCATGAAAAACTTTGCGGCGCCGTCGTCCTCGACACCGGCGCTCCGGGCATCAGGGTGGTGGCGCGAGATATCAGCAGAACGCCCTGGCCGAAGGCTACGCCGGCTACGCTTGTGCTGGCCGACGCCGCCGGTCGTGTGCGAGCGGCTGAGAAACTTGTCATCGGCCAAAGCGACCAGACTTCACATCTGGCGTTCGAGCAGCGCGATCAGGTTCAAACGCGGATGATCTTCGTGGGCCTGACGCCCTACTTCGCCTATTCAATCCTTTACGACCCGGTTCACAAGACGGTGGGTTTCAAACCCCGCCATCCCGCACCATTGGGGCCATCGCCAATCGTTGTGAACTGAGCCCGCGACATATTTCGAAACCCAATGTGACATGCTTCAGTCCTGGGGCGAGGCCATGATGAACACATGAAGGAAATCCGCGTCGCAACCGTCCAATTCCAACATGCGCCCAACGACAAGGCGGCCAACATCGGGGTCATCGAAAAGTTTGTTGGCGAAGCGGCTGCCCGGGGTGTTCATATCATCGCCTTCCCGGAGATGTGCCTAACGGGTTATTGGCATTGCCGAACCTTGTCCGCGCAAGGGTGGCTGGATCTAGCGGAACCGGTTCCGAGCGGCCCTAGCACGCAGGCGCTTGTTCGATTGGCGCGCACTCACGGGCTGGCCATTGGTGCGGGCCTGATCGAGGTCTCCGGCGACGGGTTGATCTACAACACATACGTCGTCGCCCTGCCCGACGGGCGGGTCGAACGACACCGCAAGCTGCATGCCTTCGAGAGCGAACATGTGAGCAGTGGTGACGCGTTCACCGTCTTTGACACACCGTGGGGCGTGCGACTGGGCGTGTTGATCTGCTGGGACAATAATCTCGTCGAGAATGTTCGCGCCACAGCTTTGCTTGGTGCCGATATCCTGCTCGCACCCCACCAGACTGGCGGAACGGCGTCCCGCAGTCCGCACGCCATGGGGACGATCGATCCGGCTTTGTGGCGCGCACGAGCGACCGATCCCGAACGCTTGCGCCGTGAGTTCCAGGGCGCGAAAGGCCGGGGCTGGCTGATGCGCTGGCTTCCGGCGCGCGCCCACGACAACGGCATGTTCATTCTGTTTAGCAACGGGGTGGGAGAGGACGCCGACGAGGTGCGCACGGGCAATGCCATGATCATCGACCCCTATGGCCGCGTCGTCGCCGAAACTGATGCCATTGAGGACGCAATGGTTTGGGCGGACCTGGACCTGGACCTGCTGCCGCTATCCACGGGCCGTCGCTGGATTCGTGGTCGCCGGCCGGAACTCTATGGATTGCTGAGTGAGCCTCAGGGGCATGAGCTGCCGCCTTTACAGGCGCGATTCTCAACCGAGCCGGTTGGACGGGCCAACCGGGGCAAAGCGTAGATGCCGTCTAATGATTTGGAGCCGCTCGCGCACCCCCTGATTGAGACCATAGAGCGCGATCACCTGGTAAGGCCGCCTCTATTTCCCGCGGACCTGCTGTTCGTGTTCGGCACACGGCACGGAGTCCAGGAATTTGTCGATGCAATTTCGGACCTCTGGCGTCGAGGCTTCTTCAAGTGGACCATCGTCAGCGGCGGCCTCACGCCGGGCGATGATCGGACCGAGGCCGAGGTGATCTCAACGGCGATAATGGCTCGCGGTGTTCCCGGCGACGTCATTCTGACAGAAAGGTCGGCGACCAACACAGGCGAGAATGTCGTTCTGTCGCTTCCCATTCTTGAAAAGGGGATTGGGCTTCAAAACATTGAATCGGTGATCGCCCTCGGAAAACACTGCACGTCCATAAGATATCTGATGACGCTGCAGCGCTATTGGCCAGAGGTGCGCAAGACGCTTATGCCGGTGAACTATTACGGCCACCCCTTGGAAGATTGGCACCGACACCCTGTGTCGCGGGCGCGCGTACTGTCCGAATGGCGGAAAATAGCGCCCTATAAGGAAGCCGGTTTCATTGTCGACTGGACCGCCGACCACTGAGAACTTGGGGGCGCGCGCTGGCTGCCGCTAAGGCCCTCCGAAACAGCCATCGGTGCGGTTCGGACCGGCGAAGTCCTGGGAGAGCGGAATGCCGAGTGAGTCCCGGAGCGCCAGCTCCGCGTTGCAATAGGTTTTGTCCGTATGGATGACGGCTACCGGTTGGAACGCATCACTCGTTGCGCCGACGCTGTCATCTCGAACTAATCTGAAGATACGAACCGTCGCTTTGTCATGGTCGGCCAACACCCCATTGGGCGTGTCATCCAGATGTGCAACTATGAGCAGGCTGGCCTTGCTGCCATTCACCTTTGCCCGCGCAAACCTGACCACGCCGAGGACCCTTTCGCCATCGAAGGGATCATCTCGGATGATATCTTGCCCAGGCGGGGGGGCGCCCGAAGCAACGTCAGCGACGCTCAGCGGCCTGCCTTCGGACGCGGACGTAAGCAGGAGAAAAACGTTGTAGCCGTGTGCGTTGCCGTTGCCGCGCCATGCTCGGACGATCTGCGCCGCCCCACCGCCGGGTGCAAACCCAGGGACGACGTTCACGCCCGGCCGGACAGGAATGGGCTTTATGTCAGAGACGGATGCGGGCGCAGCGGCGAGGGTGGCAGCGGCGGCAAAGACGGCAATCATGGAAAGATGCTCGGCTAACAGTTGATTCGAAAGCAAATGCACAAGTTAGGTACGCGCGGTAGAAGCCGCCGCTGCCAGATCGGAAAACAGCTCCAATTTCGCGATGGTGTTGCCCGAAATCGACGTTTTCGGGGACCGGACTCCCCACCCGGCCAGCACGAGGTGGCGATGCTCGAAGATCGATCCAATCCCAAATGTTTGATCGTCGCTGCCGAAGCCGCGTTCTGCCCCGTGATTAAAACGACCATTAGGGCTCACCTCAAGGTTTGTGCGCTAAAACACGCATTGCGGCACGAACAGAGAACAGTTGCTAAGCTGCGCGATAGAGCCTGTCGGCTGGATCGTTCAATGGCTTGAAGCCCGGCGGCTGCGGAGTCGGTCCAGAGGTAGTCGCCTGTGTGTGTACCGGCGTGCAACAGGGACCCCGTTAGCGGGGTGATCGGCTCCTAAAAGGGACCCCTCATTCCGATCGGTTTAGGCACGGCCGCTTGGGTTCAGCCAGGCGGTCAAGATCGGGATGTTGGTAGTGGAGACACTCACGCCGCTTGAACAGCGCATCCAGACAGCCATCTATGTCGCCAAGCTCTCGCGCCCAGGGCAACACCCGCCGCTCGGCCGGACTGAGCTTGAGCCAGTCATGCTCGCGCACCAACCAGCCTTCCGGCCTTGCCCAGCGATCCTGAAGGCGCTCAATGTGGGTGGTCAGGGAGAGCCATCGCGTGAGTTGGCGTGTCCTCTCATCCGGGATGGCCATCCCTGGCCCGAGCGAGCCAAGCCACGGTTGCGGCCGGTGCAGACCGAAGTCCAGTTCAGGGCAAATTCCGACTTCTGTGGTACAGTTATGATGCCGCTAGGTTCGCAGGTGCCGATCCAAAATCCATGGACCGCGCGCCGCGTCTCCGGACTGAAGATGGGTCTTCCAGGTCAGATTTCCATTTCGAAGGCCCCGGGTGGGAAGGCGTGGCGGACAGCGTCAGCCAGTTCAGCAGCTCCTGCGGACATTGGCAGTCGTCCGTATAGGGCGTCCTCCGCCGCCTGCGTCGCGCCAGAAACTCGCCGTTCAGGCCGCTTTGACCATCATGCCCGACAGCGGACTTCCCGACGACGGCGCGGGGTGAGGAGCAGTCCTCCGCAAGCGTCACTTTAAGGGTTAATCCCGTCCCATTCCCGACGGTGCAGCTCGTACTCCCACTCGTCGCTTTGCCGGCCTTTAAAGAAGTCCGCCGCCTTGATCATTTGAGCCCGTTGGAACCTTAACCGGCTAAGCAGCGCCATAGAGCCCTCATTGCGCGTGTCTACCCGAGCAACCGCTTTCTCCACATTACCCAGCCCAAAGACAATTTTCAGCGTTTCACGCACGGCGGCTGAGCCGACCCCCTGTCGCCAGGAAACAGGGAAGATGTGGTAAGCGACAAGAGCAACTTGATCACGGACAGTTGCTTGCGTGTAGCCTAACGCCACGGCGCCTCGTTGACGTCGGACCACCCAGTTATACCAGCGTTCTGCCCCATCCTCCGAGCCGCCATGGCATTGACGAATATAGCGCCTCCGCAGAGCACCGACGTCAGGCGGTGGATCGTCAGGGAGGAACTCGTATCCGGCGGTCGCTGAAAGGCCCTCGAACATTTCTTCCGCATGAACGGGTCGAAGTGCTTCGAGATAGGCTTCAGGGTTGTTCGGCGAGACGGAGACCACTCTGAACATTAGCATAATCAACCTGATGGGCGACAAGAATCCGCTTTGCGCCGATTTTCCCGTTGGATCTTCGCCGACAACTCGCCGTTCGCGACTTGG
>Ga0302316_10000288_pt1 | contig 44705 bp, 42 predicted proteins | sample III_Palsa_N3_2_FD_200456 | JGI IMG/M metagenome (GOLD analysis project Ga0302316, IMG submission 200456) | Peat permafrost microbial communities from Stordalen Mire near Abisko, Sweden - III_Palsa_N3_2 | ecosystem: Environmental > Terrestrial > Soil > Palsa > Peat permafrost | place: Sweden...
CCGACTCCCTATGTCCTAAGTGTGTGCCCCAGATCCGCCAGCAGATCGTGGACGGCAAGCTGCCCCACGAGATTCTTCTCAATGAGAAGGTCGGCGAGATCAAGGCGCAGATCATCGAGCGCGATGGCCAGATCCTGATGGTGAAGGATTGCCCGATCCACGGTCATTTTGAAGACGTCATGTCGATCGACACGGCTTTCTTCAAGCATCTCGAAGAGGTCTTCCCGGGCCGCGATATCCGCGCCCACAACGATGGCAAGCTGCACAATCATGGCACGTCGACCGTCACCCACGGACGCGGATCGGTGCTCACCATCGATTTGACGAACCGTTGCAACATGATGTGCGACCCCTGTTTCATGGACGCCAACCAGGTTGGTTTCGTGCATGAGCTCACGTGGGACGAGATCAAGACCATGCTCGACAACGCCGTCACTATCAAGCCCAAGCGCCAGATGTCGGTACAGTTTTCGGGTGGCGAGCCTACGCTGAGCCCCTACTTCCTCGACGCCGTCGCATACGCGCGCAAGGTCGGTTACACCTCGGTGCAGGCTGCGACCAACGGCATTGAGTTTGCCAAGTCCAAGGAATTCTCGAAGGCTGCCGCTGAAGCCGGCCTGCGTTATGCCTACCTGCAGTTTGACGGCATCGGCAATGCGCCGAACAGCCACCGCAAGGTCGGCAACGCATTCGACGTCAAGCTTCAGGCCATCCACAACCTGCACGAGGCCGGCGTGGACATCGTCCCCGTGACCTGCATCATCAATGGCATCAACAACGAGCAGGTTGGCCGCATCATCGAGTTCGCTCTCGACAACCCCAAGAAGATCAACTTCCTCTCCTTCCAGCCTGTGTCCTTCACTGGCCGCGATGAGGATGTCTCCGACGAGCGTCGGATGGCGCAGCGCTACACGCTCTCTCATCTCGCGCATGACGTCAAGAACCAGACCGGTCTCGGCGAGCCTGTCCGCGACTGGTTCCCCATCAGCTTCATGTCCACGTTCTCGGATTGGGCTGACCTGGTCCACGGACCGGAGCATGACTGGGGCCAGCTCTCCTGCGGTTGCCACCCGAACTGCGGTATCGGTATGGCGCTGATGATCGACAAGGAAACGAAGGAAGCCGTTCCGGTGACCGCGTTCCTCAATGCCGATCGTCTTGCCAAGGACATTGCTCGCGTGAACGATGCGGCTCGCGGTAAGTACTTGACAATGATTGGCGCGGGTTTGGCACTTATTCGCAACTACGAACCGAAAAATGCACCGACTCACTTCAGTATCTTCTCGCTCTTGACCAAGTTCGATAAATGCTTCGGCGCGACCGGCCGCAACTACGGTAAGGTTTCCGCCGATCGCACCATGGACGACATCAAGATGCGTCGCGCCGATCGTTGGAACTTCCTGTTCATCGCAGGCATGTGGTTCCAGGATCTCTTCAACTACGACTTCCGCCGCACCGAGCAGTGCATCATCCCCTACGCAACCCAAGAGGGTGAGATCAGCTTCTGCGCGTACAACACGGGTGTGGGTTGGAGAAACATCATCGAGAAGATGCACATGACCTCGTCGCTCACCAAGTGGTATGAAGAGCACGGCCGGCATGAGATCTTCGCTGGCGGTAAGAAAGTCGGTCTGGAGAAGGAAGCCAAGTACGACCTGGTCCTGAACCAGGCACACGTGGACTCCGCCGCGAACGATACCTTCGACAAGAGCGGCATTGCCAAGAACGCGCGCGAGGAGAAGATCCGCGCTCGCGATCAAAAGCTGAAGGAAGATGCCGAGAACGCTCGCATGGCCAAGCTGTATCGCAAGGAAATTCTCAAGGAGCCGGAGCTTCCTGGTGGGTTCGTTGCGATTGGTGAGATTGGTGGTCTGGGCGGTATCAAGCCCGCAGCACCGGTTGAAAGCAAGGCTCAGGTCGTCAACAATATTGAAGAGACCGTCGCCGGCGACTAGTCACCAAACGCGAATAGGAAACACAGAGGTCGCCCGAGAGGGCGGCCTTTGCTTTTGAGTATTCGGTGATCCAGCCGGTCATGCTGCTTGCTCCATGTCATTTCATACGAAGCTACTTAGGCCGGTTTCTGGTTGCCGAAGAGACGCATCTCTTCGCGTAGTTTGGTCAGGAACGAGGGAAGCAGCGTTACCTTCATGTGACAAAACAAAGACAATATACTTGCCATTTGGAGTCATCGCTCGTGCTGCCCTTCGTGCATCCTAAGGTTATCGGAGCCTTTTTGACCCAAACATACATCAACCGGATCGCTACAGCTGTGCCACAGGATGATGTGCATGAAGCCTTCGTCGCATTTGCCGATCAGATGCTGGAAGATCCACGAGTTCAACCCGTGTTTCGCCGGATGGCCGCGCGCTCGGGAATTCGGAGACGGTTCTCGGTGTTGACGCCGAACGCAACGAGTACAGAGTTCACCGTCAACGCTCACGAGTTCTATACGCGCGGAAGCTTTCCAGACACAGCGAAGCGAATGCAGATCTTTGAGCGCTTCGCTCCCAGGCTTGCGCAACGTACCCTCGATAAGCTCATGCTCTCGGACGACGAACGCCGAGGAATCACCCATGTGTTAGTTACATCCTGCACGGGTCTCTATGCGCCGGGGCTGGACTTCGATATCCTCGATCATCTAGGTCTTGATACGTCCATCGAACGCACCATGATCGGATTTATGGGCTGCTATGCAGCGATCAGCGGCCTAAAGCAGGCGAGGCATATCGTCCGTTCGGAGCCAGACGCGAAGGTGCTTCTGGTCAACCTGGAGCTGTGTACTTTGCATTTGCAGGAGACGCAGGATCTGGAGCAAGTCCTTTCCTTCCTCGTATTCGGCGATGGCTGTGCGGCCAGCCTCATCAGTGCTCAGCCTAAGGGCTTCGCCATGGATAGCTTCCGCTCCGTGCTGATTCCGGAGACGCGAGACCTGATCACCTGGAAGATCCGCGGCGTAGGGTTTGACATGCTTCTGTCGGGCAAGGTGCCGGGCGAGATTGGTAAAGCGCTGGCGGTCTCGGGTGGCGAGATCCTCGGCAAGCACAGCAAGGAGGATATCTCGCTGTGGGGTGTTCATCCGGGAGGCAAGTCGGTGTTGGATGCGGTGGAGCGCGGTCTGGGGCTGGCGGAGGATGCGCTGGCCGCATCGCGGCAGACGTTGGAGTGTTTTGGCAACATGAGCTCGGCCACCGTGATGTTCGTGCTGGAGCGGCTGATGCAGGGCGCGCAGTCGGGAGAGAAGGGCTGCGCGATGTCGTTCGGGCCCGGTTTGACCGCGGAGACGATGCTCTTCCATGCCGTCTGACGCGCGTGTTGACTTGTCGCGACGTGCGGCGCCGTCGCAACTATCGGAGTTGATGGATGAGCCTTGCGCGTATGAAGACTTCCGCCGGTGCCTGAGTGACCTTGGGCAAGTGAATCGGTTGACACTGTCCTACCGACCAACGCTCGCATTTTTGGATGCCGTGGCAACGACTATGCGTGGCCAACCGTTACGGATCGTGGACGTTGGCTCGGGCGGTGGCGATATGCTGCGCCGCGTGGAGTGTTGGGCTGAGCGTCGTGGCATTCAGGTGAAGCTCACGGGCATTGATCTGAACCCTTACGCCGCCCGAGTTGCGGGGGAGTTCATGCCGGCTTCCAGTGGTATTCAGTGGATTACCGGTGACGCCTTTGCCTATGCAGAGCCTGTAGACGTGGTGCTGAGTTCTCTGTTCACCCATCACCTGGAGGAACCTGAGATCGTGCGCTTTCTGGCGTGGAGTGAAGCGGTTGCGTGGCGTGGATGGTTTGTCAACGACCTGTGTCGTGAAGTCACGCCGTATAAGCTCTTCGGTCTTCTGGCAAAGGGAATGCGATGGCATCGGTTTGTGCAACACGATGGTCCAGTATCGTTCCGCCGAAGCTTTCGTGAGGATGATTGGGAGCGGATGTTGAGTGAGGCTAGGATCGCGGTTGCGGATGTTCGGCTGGCGCGATGGACTCCAGGGCGATTGTGCGTGGAGCGCGTGAAGTGAATGCCGAGGTAGTCATCATCGGTGGAGGCTTGGCTGGTTCGGCTGCAGCGATTCGGCTGGCTCGCGTTGGTCGCGACGTAGTGTTGATCGAGCGCGCGCCCCACGCTGAGCATAAAGTCTGTGGAGAGTTTCTCAGTCGTGAGGCGCTGAATTACCTGGAATTGCTTGGGGTTAGGGCAGAGAGCTTCGGCGCGGTACCGATTGGTGCGGTGCGGTTGGCATGCAAAGGTGGGCTGAGCGAGGCAAAGCTGCCGTTCCCGGCGATGTCGCTAACCAGGCGGCGGCTGGATGAGGAGCTACTGCGGTTGGCGGTGGAAGCCGGTGCAAAGGTGGTGCGCGGCTGCCGAGTGCAGGGGCTTGAGCGAGAAGGCGCTGGTTGGCGCGCGGTGGTGGAGAGCGCGGAGCCGGTGTTCGCAGGCGCTGCATTTCTGGCTACGGGCAAGCATGATCTGGCTGGTCGGCCGCGGCCGAAGGGGAAACAGTCATACCTGGTTGCATTCAAGATGTACTGGCGGCTGGCGCCCGCGCAGGCTGCAGCGCTGGCTGGCCATGTTGAGCTGATGTTGTATCGCGGTGGCTATGCAGGCTTGCAGCCGGTGGAAGACGGTGCGGCGAACCTATGTTGCCTGGTGGAGCGGGCCGAACTGCAGCGGCTGGGCGGCCGATGGGAACACCTGTTGGCAGCGATGCAGCGGGAGGGCGGACTGCTGCGGGAGCGGCTGCAGGGTGCGCAGGCACTGCTGGAGAGGCCGCTGGCGGTGTCGTCGATCCCTTATGGGTATGTGCGCTCGGTGAGCGACGGCGTGTGGTCGCTGGGTGACCAGGCGGCGGTGATCCCGTCGTTCACCGGGGATGGGATGTCAATTGCGCTGCATAGCGGATGTTTGGCGGCGACGATGTATCTGCAGGGCGAGAGCGCCGAGCAGTTTCAGGAGAAGCTCGGCCGCGACCTCTCCCCACAGGTAGCGCTGGCAACCTTGGTTTCGCGCGGGCTGGTCTGGGGACCGTCGCGCGGCGTACTTATGGCAATGACCTCACTCAGGCCGCGGATGCTGGGAACTGTGGCACGGCGAACGCGAATCTCCGAAGCAGCACTGCAGGCATAGGCTCCTCCTCTCCCCCAGCTGGCTCCCCCCATTGAGCCCAACGGGCCAAGAACTATTCCGGATTTTGGAAATATATATCGCCAGTCGTGAAGGTTTTTTTCGCGATTTTCTGGCGACCGGGGGCTTGACACGATTTTTGAGGAGACGGGCGCTGCTTCGCTATACTGGTGGCCTCTTCACCATTTCCAGTTGGAGGTGAACAATGGCTACGGTTACGGATGGAAGGATCGTTGCGGTGGATGCTTACATCAACAAGGCTGCAGGGTTCGCGCAGCCGATCCTTGAGTATCTGCGTGAGGTGGTGCATGCGGGGACGCCGGGAGTGGTGGAGGAGATGAAGTGGTCTCGGCCGTTCTTTGTATATGAGGGCGTGATCCTCGGGAATATGTCTGCATTCAAGGCGCACTGCAGCTTCGGGTTGTGGGGGTCGGAGGTGGGCGAGGTGCTTCAGAAAGATGGCGCCGCACAGAATAACGGCATGGGGACGTTTGGGAAGATCACATCCATAGAGGAGCTACCGGCTCGGACAAAACTGGTGAGCTACGTGAAGCGAGCCGCCAAGGCGATCGATGATGGCGAGCGAACCAAGGCCTGGTCGCGGCCAAGGGTAGTGAAGGCCGAAGCAGAGGTTCCCGAGGCGCTGACTGCGGCGTTGAAGAAGAACAAGGCTGCCGCGAAGACGTTCGAAGCGATGACTCCGGGATGCAAGCGGGAGTACTGCCAGTGGATTGCCGAGGCGAAGCGGGAGGAGACGCGGGCGAAGAGGGTGGCGACAGCAGTGGAGTGGATTGCCGAAGGGAAATCAAGAAACTGGAAGTACGAGTCCTGCGCGGACGGCGAGGGGCTTCGTGTGGCGCTGCGATGACGAGTGGCCGGAGAAGGGCAGGACGGCGATCTTGTTCGCGGGGAGAATGATTTGAGGCCTGCTGGGGTGTCACGCGTTTTCGTCGTTGGATTGGTGTCGCTGGCTGGCGCTGCGGGGGCGCAGACTTCGGTGCCTCCTAATCAAGTGACTCCTTTTGCCGACACCTCGATGCTGAAGCCACCGGCGGGAGCGACCGTGGCGATCATCGAGTGGGAAGACCTGGAGTGTCCGTATTGCGCACACGCGTTTCCGTTGGTGCAGGCGGCTGTCAAACGCTACAAGATTCCGCTTGTCCGGTATGACATTCATATTCCCAGCCACGTGTGGAGCCATGAGGCGGCGCTTTATGCTCGTTACCTGGAGGATAGAGTCTCCCCTGAGCTGGCCACGGAGTATCGTCGCGAACTGTTTGCGTCGCAGGAAAAGATTGCGAACAAGGACGATCTGAACAGGTTTACGAAGGCGTTCTTCGCCTCGCATGGAAAGGAGCTTCCGCTTCTGATCGATCCAACGGGGCAGTTGGAGCGGGAGGTGAGTGCGGGGGACGCGCTGGGTCACCGACTGACCACGAAGATGTATACGCCAATGATTATAGTGGTGACGCCGACGGCGTGGATCGAGGTCAAGGATGTCGCGGAGCTGAATAAGGCGATTAATGTGGCGGAGGCTAAGGTTGGTGGTGGACGGCGGTAGGCTGGGCGGGAATGGGATATGAGCCTTGCGTGGAGATGGGCAGGGGCGGTCGAGCGCTACCACGCTCGATACCCACTCATGACGATAAAGCCGTCATGAATGGGGCACCCGGTTCCGTGGTGGGGATGAGATGAGGGCGAGTTGCTACCAGTGCCTTAGTAGTGGGACGAGGATGGGGGCGAGGATGGCGGTGAGGATGCCGTTGGCGCCGATGGCTACTCCCGCAAAGGCGGCAGAGAGGGTGTGCTGCGGGATGACGCGGGAGGCGCCGAGGCCGCTGCCGGCAGTACCCGCGGCGAGGCCTTTCGCGGACGGCTCGTCAATCTTCAGCCAACGGAAAACGGGATCGATGGAGATGGCAACAAGGATGCCGCCGAGGATGGCGAGGACGGCAGAGAGAGAAGGGATGCCTCCAATGCTGGCGGAGACTGCGATCGCGATGGGGGTGGTAAGGGATTTAGGCGCCATGGAGAGGGCAACCGCCTGGCTGCCGCCGAGCAGTCGAACGATGGCATAGCCGCTTACCAGGCCGACGAGTGAGCCGGCGAGGAGTGCGGAGATCATGGGCCAAAAGCCACGGCGCATGTGCTCGAGTGCACGAACCATGGGGATGGCGAGAGCTACGGTCGCGGGCCCGAGGAGGAAGTAAATGAACTGGGCGCCGGTGAAGTAGTCCTGATAAGAGAGGTGGAGGAGACGGAGAGTGATGCCGATGATTACGATCGCGATGACGACAGGGTTGGCTAGCGGGTGGGGAAGGCGCTTTTGGACTTCTACGCCAAAGAGGTAAGCGCCAAGCGTGAGGACGATGGCGAAGAGTGGGACGATACCAGGCGAGAGGGTATGAGGAAGGGTGCTCCAGTTCATAGGCCCTCACCCCGGATCGAGGCGCGGGGGCCGAAGCGATGCATGATCCAGGCGGTGATGACGAGCGTGAGGAAAGTGCTGCCGATGAGGGCGACGGAGATTGGTAGCCAGGCGGCGCGGAGCAGCGCGAGATTGGCGACAATTCCGACGCCAGCGGGGACGAAGAGAAGGCCGAGCCAGCTGAGGAGGCCGTCGGCGGCATTCTCCAGCGCAGGCGACGGCTCACGCCGGCGGAGGATGTAGAAGGCGGCCAGGAGGATCATGCCGATGACGGGACCTGGGACTTTGGTGTGGGTGAGTGCGCGCAGGGCTTCGCCGGCTAGCTGGAAGAGCAGCAGGATGAAGATGGACCTGATCATCGACATGGGATGAGGCTACACCAGGCAACGGCGGCATCCGAGCGCTGGTGCGGATAGACTGTCTGGGAGATGTCCAAGAGTACGAACGCGGATGGGAAGCAGACGGTTGCGCTGAAGAGCGGCGTCGAGACCGGTGAGGTTAAGCGCGAAGTTGCGGATGCGGCGGTGCAGGGGGCGGAGGTCTCGGCTACGGAGGTGTTGGGATTTTCGGCGCTGACGTTTCGGCGACGGCTGGGGGCGTGGTATCGGAAGAATGCCCGGGCGCTGCCGTGGCGAGGGGTGGGGGATCCGTATGCGACGTGGCTGTCGGAGATCATGTTGCAGCAGACACGGGTAGCCACGGTGATCGATCGATACCAGGAGTTTCTCCGGCGGTTTCCTACGATTCATGATCTTGCAGTGGCAGAGGAAGAGGATGTGCTGGCGCTGTGGAGTGGCCTTGGATATTACCGACGGGCGAGGATGCTGCACCGTGGAGCGCAGTTTGTGGATCGGGAGTTTGGTGGGAAGCTGCCGCGGTCGTCGGCGAAACTGCGGACACTGCCGGGCGTGGGCGAATATACGGCAGCGGCGATTGCCAGCATTGCGTTCGGCGAGAGTATGGCGGTGCTGGACGGAAATGTCGAGCGGGTGCTTCTGCGGGTGCTGGGGCAGGCTGAGCAGAAGGGCGCGACGGCGAGAGCGCGGTTGGCGGATGCGGCACAGAGACTGATGCCGGCGGCGAGCCGGAGGTCGTCGGGCGAGAATGCGCCTGGGGATCATAACCAGGCGATGATGGAGCTTGGAGCGACTATTTGTTTGCCACGCGCGCCGCTGTGCCTCCAGTGTCCTGTGGTGGAGCTATGCAGGACAAGGGGAGAGCACGTGACGGGGACGCGCACCAAGATGCAGAGCCGGACGGTGGCACATCTATTGGCGCTGCGGAAACGTGGAATTGCGACCGAGGTTCTGCTGGAGCGGAGGGCCGCAGACGCGTCGCTGATGGCCGGCATGTTGGAATTGCCAGGGTTGCCGGTTGGAATAACCCAGGGCCGTGAACCGGTGCTGCGCCTGCGGCACGCGATTACGAATACCAACTACTATGTGCAGGTGTTTAGCGAGGGTATTGTGCCTAAGGAAGCGACGGGCGAGACGGACGCGGGAGGAGTCCTGCTGGAGAAGATTTTGGCGGCAAAGACGGATTTGAGGTGGGTGACCACGACGAAGCTGGCGCAGCAGCCGCTCACGGGCCTGGCGCGCAAAACACTCCAGCGGCTGAATTTGATGGCCCTTCCACAGGTGGCGATTCGTCTGTAAGCGGCGAGGTCAGGGGGTGGCCGACGGCTGGAGAACGACGGCAGTGGCGGGGCTCTGGTTGCCCTTGGCGTCGATCGCGGTGACAGTGTAGCGATAGGCTGCGGAGGGGTTGGCGGTGGCGTCGTGCAAGGCGGGCTGAAGGATGGGTGAGGTGTTCAACTGGACGCGGGAGGTCGCGGATTGAGTGGCTGCATCGAGGGTTTCGCGGTAAACCCTATAGCCGGCGAGAGGCGTAATGAGGCCGGCTTCGTTGACTGGCTGCCAGATCAGGTCAATGGCAAAGGCTGGGGGTGTTCCAGTGAAATAGCCGGCGGCGGTCAGGCCGATGGGGGATGGGGGTGGGTAAATCTTTAGGAGTGTGAAGTTTACGGGGGTTGAGAGATCGCTGCGCAGTTCGATGGAGTGATTCGCTAGCTGGAGCGTGGTGCGTCGCTGGGCGACGTATTGATAGGGTGTGTCGGGGAGGGAGGTGGTGTCCAGGGTGTGGGCCTCTGATCCATTAGAATCATTGGTTTGCAGCCATACGGTGGTAGGTGCGGTCTTGGCTTTGGAGGTCGTGGTCGCGGGATTTTTTGGCTTGATTGGGGCTAAATCGTCGCGGCGGAGGACTACTTCGCCGGGGGAGGGAGTCCATTGGAGGATGATGCCTAGGCGGGAGCCTTCTGCGCGGAAGTTTTCTACGGGGGCTGGGGCTGGGCCGGAGGCGGTAGATGCTTGATTCGATGGGCCTGCGGAGTGGTTGGCGGGGTTGAAGAATTCTACTCGGTAGGTTAGGAGTTGTGGTGGACCCTCGGTCAGGGTGGAGGGTAGGGTGTCGGTCCAGGTTACTAAGTTGTGGGTATCATTGGAGTTAGAAATGGGAACCGAGGTCCGCGGGGAGACTGGGAGGCAGGGTTGGTGGGGGAGCTGGCGGCAGATTTGTCCGGAAAGGGTGGGGCCCCGTAAAGGTAACTTATCAGTGGAGTTAGAGGGGGCTGTGAAGTGCAGCTCGACGGTGTTACCGATGCGTGTGGCGGTGAGATCGCGGACGGGCTGGGGAAGTTTGAGGGACGGAGCGTGCGGGGGGCCTGGGCTGGCGCATCCGGTGAGGATAAGTGCAGCACTGAGAGCTAGATAGCGAGAAATGGAAGCGCTGTTCTGGCCGCTGCGGGGGTACAAGTCCATGGAGATGAGCCTAGCATTTTTGTGCTGACTTAGCCCGGTTTCGGGATGCAAATCGACTGCTTTAGCTAGGTTTGAGGTAGCACGCGGCGCAAATGGTTGACTGACCAGCCACTCACTTATATATTCGAGGTTGATCTTGGAGATAGAACGTGGCCAGACCGAAGAGCGAGGATAAGCGGAGCGCAATTCTGGCGGCGGCAACGCGCGTGATCGTTACCCAGGGATTGAGTGCACCGACTGCGGTAATCGCCAAGGAAGCAGGGGTGGCGAACGGCTCGCTGTTCACGTACTTCGAAGCCAAGACGGACTTGTTGAACGAGCTCTATCTTGAGCTGAAGAGGGGAATGGCGTCGGCGGCGCTGAAGGGATTTTCGGCCGAGGGCGAGAGCCGGAAGCAGTACTTCCATGTCTGGTCGAACTGGATGGCGTGGGCGGTGGCGCACCCGAAGAAGCGGCGGGTGCTAGCGCTGCTTGGGGTGTCGGACGAGATCACGGCCAAGAGCCGTGCCGCTGGGCATAAAGCGATGGCGCCTATGCGTGAGTTATTGGAAAGAATTCATGCGAACGGGCCGATGCGCGACGCTCCGATGGGGCTTTTCATGGCGTTGATGAATTCGGTGGCAGAGACAACGATGGACTACATGGTGCAGGACAAGGCGCATGCGGACAAGCATTGCCGGGTTGGGTTTGAGGCGCTGTGGAGGATGATCGGCTGATGTTCTTTTTTTAGATTGCATTAATGACTGACTAGACACACAATTAAGGAGAGATCATGGCTGAGACTTTGTTGAAGGATGCTTCTAGCGGTAGGGCGTACATCGTTACAGGGCCGACGTCTGGCATAGGTCGCGCGGCGGCGATGGAACTGGCGAAACATGGAACGGTGGTGCTGGCGGGCCGCGACAGGGGAAAGCTGGAAGAGGTCCAGAGGGCCATCGAGCAAAGAGGGCAGCACGCTGTATCAGTGGTGTGCGATTTGTCGGACCTTGCGAGCGCGCGGCGTGCGGCAGCGGAGGTAGTTGCGCTGGCTCTGCCGATTGTGGGCCTGGTGAACAATGCGGGGATTTTTCCGTTGCGGGCTACGAAGAACGCGCTGGGTTGGGATAATGCGTATGCGACGAACCACGTTGGGCCATTCGTGCTGACGGAGGCGTTGATTCCGCATCTGCCGGACGGTGCGAACGTGGTGTTCATTGCTTCGGGAGTGGAGGATCCTGATCGGAAGCCGGCGAGGATGGCGGGATTTCGTGGGGCTCGGTATATCTCTGCAGAGGCGAGTGCGCGCGGGGAGTGGGAGCCGGGCGGGTCGAAGATGCCGGGCGCGGATGCTTATGCGACGTCGAAGCAATGCACGCTGGCGACGGCATTGGCGTTTGCTCGCGAGACGCCGCGGCTGCACTTCAATGCGGTCGAACCGGGGTTCAGTCCGGAGACTGGGCTGGGGCGGGAAGCGCCGACGATGGTGCGCTTGATTACGGAGCACGTGCTTCCTCTGCTTGCTCCGCATATCAAGTACTGGAGTACGGCGAAGATTGCGGGGCAGGTGATCACGAAGGTGGTGCTGAATGAAGCGGGCGTGACGGGGATGTATTTCGACGAGAGAGGCGTGCCGATGCTGGGGTCGGTGCAGGTGCGGGATGAGGCGTTTCAGGACCGGGTGGTGGCGGAGACGCGGGCGTTGCTGACGAACCAGAGGTGCTGACCGCGGCGTTTGCTCGATGGTTGGCCATGCCGGGCGACCTATTGGGCTGCAAAGATGGGTGGGGTATTAGCGTTTCTTATTCGAGCCAGGCTTCTCGGCAATCTGCAGCGGCAAATTGAATTTCTTACTTAACCGCTTTAGGGCGGCCAGCTGTTCATCTTGTCCACTCCGCCGAATTTGAGATAACAGCCAAATCCATGTCGGCTTCTCCGAGGCAATATTTTTCGCGCCCTGATTGCAGGTTGAACACAAAGTTCTTAGGTTAGATAACTCGTCCTTCCCACCCAAATTTTTGTCAACAACATGCCCGATATGCAGACGCACCTTACGTTCTGTTGTTGGATCTATATCGTGAGGTGTCAATCCGCACATTTGGCACGTGAAACCGTTGCAGTCTGGGACCTCGGCTCTAAGCCTTGCGACAATGGTGCGGCTGAATTTGATGGGTGGGTTCGTGGGCTTGACACGAGTTTGGATATCGAACGCTTCTAGTGAGCCAAAAATGCACAATAGAGATGGACTTAGCACAGTGTGCTTGAGGATTCCGCTAGTATGCGATTGAGAGATTAGACATTAATGGTAGACGAGGGTAAGAACGGAAGACCTTGGGCGGACTATGAACTGGATGCGATCATCTCGGATTACTTCGCTATGCTCGGTGCCGACCTTGCCGGAGTGCCTTACATAAAGGCACGGCATTCTGCGGCGTTGATGGCTAAGATTGGCCGAAGCCATCGATCCGTGGAGTTTAAACATCAGAACATTTCTGCTGTTTTGAGCGAGCTGGGACTGCCGTGGATTTGGGGTTATAAGCCGAAAAGCAACTATCAGAATGCTATCTTCGATGCAATTGATCGGTTTCTCACTCGGCAACCAGCAATCCTCCAACTTACTCCTGATCCGCCTTTGGCTATATCGTCGGTAGGGCTCTTTGTTGACCCCCCTATTCCAACCTCGTCAAGAGAATTGCTCCCCAAGCGATTGAGTCGGCTTCTCACTAAATTTGATCCGGTAGAGCGCGATCATCGTAATCGAGCGCTAGGTAAGGCTGGCGAGGCGTTCGTGATGGACGTCGAGAGACTGCGACTCATTGCGGCGGATCGCGCCGACCTGGCCCGAAGACTTCGTTGGGTGTCAGCGGAAGATGGAGATGGGGCAGGATACGACGTGCTCTCATATGACCCACACGGTAGCGAACAGCTGATTGAAGTCAAGACTACGAATGGTGATGCGCGCACACCATTTTTCTTGAGTCGAAATGAATGTGAGGTAGCAGCGGAGCGGCCTACAGATTGGCGTATCTACCGTGTTCATCTGTTCGCCACGAAGCCTCAGATTTTTAATATCCAACCGCCTCTCGTGAGTGCGGTTCATCTCACGGCGGAGACATGGCGGGCATCATTCTGATTGCCTCCTCAGCGGTCATGAAACTGTCGCCCTTCATCGTCAGTCTCTCCTGCGTAGAGAGATTGTGCTTTCTCCCAGCAGATGCTCATTGTGATCTTTGTGCGATCGCAATAATGTGCCAGATTTACTAAGAGGTCTTCTAAATTTTGTTCGGTAAAGACGCCGAGTTCGCCAACTTCATCTGTCTCTCCGAAGTCTCTGGCGAATGACACCAACGCTCTCTCTGCTGCGTTAGCACGTCTGTCGTTCATCTCGTCCGTATCGGGCGGCATTCTCATCATGGCTGCTTCTCCAATCTTGAAGTTAACGGAGCCTCATGCCATATTGGCACGGAATTCAAGTTTCCAGAATGCTACATACAACTTAGATGTGGGAGTATAGCGGCAGTTCTGGCGTCGATGCCAAAAGCAACCGTGAACAAAAATCACCTTGCGAAGGCGCGGGAACACCAAATCAGGAGTTCCCGGAAGTCCAGCGACATTCAGGCGGTAACGGTACCCAAGTCCGTGGCGATTCTTCTTACGGCCAGTTCGGGTGTGGTGTCCCGCGAACGAACCGCAGCCATATTCTTGGAGCGCCCGACGGTGCTGAGATGATCTACCACCCGTCAATCGTATTCCAAGTGAATGAACTCCGCGGAAGCACGATGAAGGGCAATTTTGTCGTTGCGCCTGCGGCTGCACTCCGGCCTTTGGCAGAGAGATAGGCGTCTGCGCGCGGCTGTTGTTGTCCTTGAGACCCTTGGCTAACGCCTTGGGCTACCAGTCCGTAGCTGCGAGCTTCGGGGGTACCGTGCCGGATGCGTCGGGTGGGGCAGAGGAAGAGGCAGATCCCCTGCGGGATGACGGCCAGAAAAGCAAACGCAACGGCGACGTCATAGCATCTGCGTCAGGAGAGGAACATTTGTTCTACGGCTAGCCAGTCGTCTACGCGGCGGTAGCCTGTGACGTCTAGGTTAGCGGGGGAGCTGTAGAGGATGCCTTCTCTAACAGCGCCGGGGTTGGTGGTGTCGTGGAAGAGTTTTAGCTGGCGGGGGTTGTCGTCGATGAGGTAGTCGGCGCGGAGGATGGACTTGTCGCCGCAGAAGACTATGTGGGAGGTGGGGATGAAGGGGAAGTGTTCGGCTAGCCAGTCGTACTTGGCGACGAAGCTGGTGGGGACTTCCATGGCGGCGGAGGCGATGAAGATTTCGTAGCGGGACTGGAGGCGCTCGAGGACGCGCTGGGCGTGGGGCATCACGCCTAGGTTGCGGAAGAAGTCGTCTTCGCGGAGGTAGTTGTCGAGGGTGGAGTGGAGGTGCGCGGGGATGACTTGCCAGAGGCGGCGGCCGCGGAGGTCCGAGAGAGTGATGGCGGCGGTGTGGTCGTTGGCGAACTCGCGGTTGTAGCGGTTGAGGTGTTCTCCAAGGGCGTCGGCGATGACTTCGTCCATGTCGACGGCGATGACTTTACGTTCGGGGGCTTGCGGGGACATGCTGCTGGGAAACTCCTGGGGCGGACCCACCTTAGCGATGATGAAGCCATCGCGAAGATGGGGCACCCGGTTCTAAGTGTTAGATGCGGCGGCGGCTAGTTTTTCGCCGGGGGCCCAGCGGATGGGGGCGTCGGTGCGGGGGTCGTAGAAGAGCAGGCGGCCGCAGGTTTCGCAGGTGAAGATGGTGTTGGCGTATTCGCTGTTGGGGTCGCGGTCGGTGAGATCGTTCCAACGTTGAGGGCGAACCATCATCTGGCACGCGGCGCACTTGTGGTCGATGGCCTGAGAGACGCCGGTGCCCTTGGCTTTGGAGATGCGGTCGTAGACGGAGAGGCGGGCCTCGTCGATTTGGGCGCGGAGGGCGGCGCGTTCGGTTTCGATGCCAGCGATGGCGGCGGTGTTGCGGGTGGCGATGTCGGCTGCGCGGACGCGGGCGGCGGCGAGGGTGGCGGTGGTGACTTCGAGGGTGAGGGTGGCTTTGCCGCGGGCGAGGTCGAAGGCGTCGGTGCGCTCGAGCGAGGCTAGCTCTTCGTCTTCTAGCTTGGCGATGGTCTGTTCGGAGAAGTTGATTTCGTGCTCGAGAGCGGCGATCTGCGCGGCGGAAGTGGCGGTCTCCATCTGCTTGCGGAGGCGGGAGATTTTGCCCTGGCGATCCTTGACGTCGAGCTCCTGGGAGCGGCGGAGGGTTTCTTCTTTGAGGAGAGACTTGTTGGCTTCGGCGAGGGCGACTTCGGCTCGGGCACGGGCGGTCTGGGCGGCGGTGACCTGGATGGGGGCGTCGGCTAGCTCGGCGCGGAGGCGGCGGAGCTCGAGGTCCTGGGCCTGGAGGATGATGAGGTGTTCGAGGTCGGCATTCATCGGACGGAGTCTCCTTTCGCGTGAACGACTGATGAAAAGGCTAACACTTTGGGGTGGGTACGAAGACGGCAGGCAGGAGAGGGTGGACGGTAAAGGGCCGATGCGGCGCGGATGCGGGGCAGAAGTTAGATCCTGGGCCAGGCGCGCTGGGGACGCCTCTTCGCGGGCTCGTGGGTGGCTGAGGTTGCGGCCGAGGTCCTGCTGGTGTTTTGCATAGTCAACGGGGAAACAGTGGCAAAAATTTTCCGTTTTGGGAGTGGGGAGGAATGCGTCAGTTTTGAGAGCGAGATATTTATCTTGCGCCGATGTCGTACTGAGGATTGGAGATAGGGCGCCGGTGAGGCGATGGCTGGGGTGGATTGGAAGATCGTTTGCTGCAGATCAGATCGGTTCGGGCCGATCTTCAAGAACTCAAAATTGATCGACGACTTCGCGAGATCGTGGAGTCTCAGGAGAATCTATGCGCAAAACGATGTTGGCCATCCCAATAGCACTCCTTGCGATTCTGGCGCCCGTAGTCGCGAGGGCCTCGGACATTACTTACACTGTCAATTCGTCGGTCGGAGCCAGCGGCAGCGTGACCGGTACCATCACAACCGATGGAAACACCGGGGTTCTCGGTACGGCGGACATCCTGGATTGGAACCTGGTATTGAATGACGGCACGAATCCCACGTTTACCCTCGACGGCATGGCGAATTCCGAGGAAGAAGTGGTTGGAACGGATCTGAGTGCAACGGCCACGCAGCTCTTATACAACTACAGCGGGGACGGGTTCTTTTTACTAGAGAATCTATCCATCGGTGATAATGGGCCCTTTGCCTGCTTTGAATCCTCTCCCGCGTGCTCGGGCGCCCCTGCCGGCGTAAGTCTTGCGGCACTTAACGGCGAGGGGGATATCATCTCCACACCGTTGCAGGGCGAAGGTGTCATTGGAACGGCGGGGGTCGCACCCACTCCTGAACCTGGCAGCCTGTTCCTTTTGGGGACGGGGCTGGTGGGGTTGGCGGGGATGGGCTGGCGGCGGGTTGTTGCCTAGACGTTTTTGTCGCCACAGAGAGAGCCCCGGCTACGGCTGGGGCTTTTGTTTGTTGGGGGACGGGGCGAGTGTCGGGAAGCCAAACGGCGGGAAGCCAAACGGCCGAAGACCAAACATCGTGGGGCGAAGCAAGGGGCGGGTGAATTCGTGAATCCCTGAGGGGTGTTGGGGCGTCTGAATACAACCCAATGGCAGCTGCTGCAACAATGGAAATGACGACGACGGTAGCCGCCCCGGCACCTTGGCGTCCGCGAGTCAATCCCTGGATTGTGGCGTTGACGGTGACGCTGGCGACATTCATGGAGGTGCTCGACAGCTCGATTGCGAATGTGGCGCTGCCGCATATTGCAGGCGGGCTGGGTGCTACGCAGGACGAGGCTACGTGGGTGTTGACGGCCTATCTTGTGGCGAACGCTGTGATTCTGCCGGCGGGCGCGTACATGACTACGTTCATTGGGCGCAAGAAGTTTTACATGATCTGCGTGGCGCTGTTTGGGATTTCGAGCGCGTTGTGCGGGTTGGCTCCAACACTGCCGCTGCTGGTGTTCTGCCGGATTCTGCAGGGAATTGGCGGAGGCGGACTGGCTCCTAGTGAGCAGGCGATTCTGGCGGATACGTTTGAGCCAGCGAAGCGTGGGCAGGCGTTTGCGCTGTATGGACTGGCGGTGGTGTGTGCGCCGGCGATTGGACCTACGCTGGGCGGATATATTACTGACAACTTTAATTGGCGATGGATCTTCTTCCTGAACGTGCCGATTTGTATCTTGAGTTTGTTTTTGACGTCGAGGATTGTTGAAGATCCTCCGTACGTGAAGGAGCAGGTGCGGAAGACGCAGAGTGGCGGGCTGCGGCTGGACTTGATTGGCTTTGCGCTGCTGGGCATCACGTTTGGAAGTTTGGAATTTGTGTTAGACAAGGGCCAGGAAGATGATTGGTTCGGGTCGAGGCTGATTACGTTCTTTGTGTGCGCGATGGTGGTTGCGTTTGTGACGATGATCTGGTGGGAGCTGAAGGAGTTGCGCGAGGGGCGGCGACCGATTTTGAATCTCACGCTGTTCAAGCGCAGGGTGTTCTCGATCAGCTTTGGGTTGATGTTTGTGCTGGGCTTCAGCTTGTATGCGACGACGCTGCTGATTCCGCAATTTGTGCAGACGCTGATGGGATATACGGCGGAACTGGCGGGGCTGGTGCTGAGTCCGGCAGGGCTGATGATGATGTGCATGATGCCGGTGGTGGGCGTGCTTTCGGGCAAGGTGGATCCGCGCAAGCTGATCGGGTACGGGTTTGTGATGCTGACGCTGAGTCTGCTATGGATGTCGAATTTGAACCTGCAGCTCAGTTACGGGCAGCTGGTGTTTATGCGCATCTTCCAGGCGTCGGGGCTGGCGTTCCTGTTTATTCCGATTAATACGATTGCGTATATCGGGGTGAAGCAGGGCGAGAACAATGATGTGTCGGGCCTGACGAATTTGGCGAGAAATATTGGCGCGAGCTGCGGGACGGCGTTTGTGGCGACGATGCTGACTCGACGGACGGCGGCGCATGAGAACTCGGCGATCAGAAATCTGGCGGCGGGGTTGCCGGCGTTCGATCGCGTCGTGAAGGAAAGGGCGAGTGCGTATAAGCCGGGCAATGGAGCGGGCGTGCACAACGGGCCGTTCGGTGGGGCGAGTTGGGGTGCGATTCACCAGGCGCAAGCGTCGATCTATAACCAACTGCATGCGCAGGCGGCGACGCTGGCGTATGTGGACATCATTCGTTACCTGGTGATCTTCTGCGCGTGCATGATTCCACTGCTGTTCTTCATTCCGAAGGCGCCGAAGAATATGAGCGTGGGGCATTAGAGCAGGGGATAGAGTGTAGAGGATAGAGAAGGGCTTGTGCTTGTGGTTTTATCGCTGGACGCCACGCATCCATTTGCCGAACTCTAAACCGAACCAGGTTGATATGCAGGCGACGGCGGTGGCGCGGGACAGACCGCGCAGCAAGGGGAGGCCGTGCTGTGGGAAGAATAATAGATGCATTCGTTCGAAGCCGTAGGCTCTGGCGATGAAGCCGTAGTACATCGTGCCGAAGAGGCGATTTTGGCTTGCCGGTGACATGAGAAAGTTCGCAAACGGCCACTCGACTACGACCAGAACCGCGATGAAGAGTACGCCCGAGACTAGCGCGATCTGCCAGCTCTTCCATGCTCGCGTGCGTTGCCAGAGAAGGTCGAGGGTGAATGCCGGAGCGAGAAGGAGGATTGGGAACTTGGCGGGGACCATGTGCGTGACCGGGAAGAACTCGGGGCCGAGCCTCGGCTGCGCGGGAAAGAGTGGGAGCAGCAGAATCTCTGTAATCACAAAGCAGGTGTAGATTCCGGCGGCGGCCGTCGCGGCCCAACGGAAGCGCGAGGCCTCAAAGACAGCGGCCAGTACGACGGGGATGGCTGCGCCGATCACGATGTATGCGGAGGCCCGATGCAGCATCGTGTCCACCGTGTACTCCTGAACGAAGTACATCTGGCTCCCGACAGCGAGGCCGCCTAGATAGACGAAGAGGACCTGGAGGCGCGTGAAGTTTTTCGCGCCTGCAGCGGCGGCGCGGTTCATGGCGGCGAGGAGCAGAAACGACATGCCCAGGGCGATGGCGCGTAGACCGAGAATGAGGAGAACGTGCGGCGGACTGACCAGCTTGACGTCGAGGCCGTAGGCGTTGTGCCACCAGTTGTCGAAGGGCGCGGAGGTGAGCATGGCGACGCCTCCCCAGCCGGCGAGGAAGACGCCTAATGGCGCATGCAGTCCGAAGAACTCGACCGAGGCTGCGCGCAGATTGGCGTCTCTTCCTGAGGTTGCGCGGACGACGAGCGAGACGCCGATGATACCGCCGAGCACGGCGCAGAGATAGAGGGCTAGGTGCGGCGCTGTCCAGAAAGTGTCGCGCCCGATGGAACGATGCCAGGAGACGTCCCACTCGCCGCCGATGTAGGCGGAGGTGACGGCGAGAACGCCGGTCCAAAGATACCAAGGGATGGAGGAACTGGATAGCTCGCTTCGTGCTGCTTCGCTCGAAGCTGTGCCTGCCAGGCGAACTGTTGACATGGTTGCTCCTCTTTTTGCATACAGCGCGATGGTCGTTATAGATGGGCGGCGTTGGAGCGATTCTACAAGCGGTTGGTTCGGAGAGCAGCACTAAGGTCAAGCGCGTTTGCGGTGGCGTGGCCGAGCGCGGTGTTATCGAAGATGACCCAGAGGTTGATTGAGGGTGGTGTGGCGCGCAGGGTGTGGGCTAGCTGCTTGAGGTCCGCGTCGGTGTAGGGGGAGTAGTAGGTACGTGGGGCGCCGTGAAGACGGTAGTAGTGAAGATGCTGAGCGCCGCCGGGAGTCGCGGCCGCGGGGCTGCCTTTGGGTGGGTCGGCTGCGACGCGCGCGATGGCGAAGCTGCGGAGGAGACGGTCGGCGACAGGGGTGAACCAGGAGGCGTGGCGTGGCTCGGTAGCGGCAAGGTGGGGAGCTGGATAGAGCTCACGGAGGGTGGTGAGGAAATCGTGGACGAGGGGTTCGTCGAAGGCTAGCGAGGGTGGGAGTTGGATGAGTAGGGGGCCGAGTTTGGAGCCGAGGCCGGTGGCTTGCTCGAGGAAAGTTTGGAGGAGAGCGCCGGTGTTGTTGAGCTTGGCTTCGTGGGTGATGGTGCGTGGGAGCTTGACGGAGAAGCGGAAGTTGGCGGGCGTGGTGGCGGCCCAACGCTCCCAGGTTTTGCGCATGTGCGGGCGGTGGAAGCTGGAGTTGATCTCGACGCAGTGGAGGCGGTGGGCGTAGCGCTGGAGGTGGGTGAGCTTGGCGTCTCCGGGTGGAGGAAAGGCGAGGGTGTGGTCTTTGGGGAGGGTCCAGCCGGCGGTGCCGATGTGGATGTTGCTGAGTGGGAGCGAGTTGGGCGGGGTGGAGTTCCGAGTTGATTTCATAACGAGGCGCGGGTGGGCGTCTGGAGGATAAGACGCATCTTACTGGGGGTGCCGCAACCTGCGGTGGAATGGCTTGGCTGTCGGGCCGGAGGAGTCGTAATGGAAAAGAATTTACAGGGTAAGCGGGTCGCAATTCTGGCGACGAATGGATTTGAGCAGAGCGAGTTGCTGGAGCCCAAGAAGAATTTGGAAGATGCGGGCGCGAAGGTGACGGTGCTGTCGCTGAAGACGGGAGAGATCAAGGGGTGGGACCACACGGATTGGGGCAAGAGTGTGAAGGTGGATGGGCTGGTGAAAGAGGCGAAGCCTGATCAATTTGATGCGCTGGTGTTGCCGGGCGGGCAGATGAATCCTGATGTGCTGCGCACGGATAGCGGCGCGGTGACGTTTGTGCGGACGTTTGTGGAGAGTGGAAAGCCGGTGGCGGCGATTTGTCATGCGCCTTGGCTGCTGATTGAGGCGGACGTGGTGCGGGGGAAGACGATGACGTCGTGGCCTTCGGTGCGCACGGATTTGAAGAACGCCGGAGCGCATTGGGTGGATGAGCCGGTGATCGTGGATGGGAATTTGATTACGAGCCGGAAGCCAGATGATATTCCGGCGTTCTCGCAGGCGATTGCGGAGGCGTTGACAGCGAAGAAGCTCGTGGCGGCGTAGAAGAAGTTTGTTGTCGGCGATGAAGATCGTCGACAGTATGGGAGAAGGGCAGGGCTTCGGCTCTGCCCTCTTTTTGCGAGTTACCATCGAATGATGGATCGAGAGATTGGGGTGGGTGCGCGCGGATGGGCGCGGGTGGATGGGATTGATTTGCTGCGGGGTGCGGCGATCTTTTTTGTGCTGATGAATCACGTGAACATGCAGCTGCTGTTCCGGGATGTGCCGTACCTGGTGGGGCTGCCGCTGCAGTTGGTATACACGCTGGTTTGGAACGGGCAGCTTGGCGTGCAGATGTTTTTTGCGGTGTCGGGGTTCTTGATTACGTCGACGAGTATCCGGCGGTGGGGTTCGCCTGATGCGTTGAAGGTGAGGGAGTTTTATTGGCTGCGGTTCGCGAGGATTGCGCCGCTGATGATCCTGCTGCTGGTTGTGCTGAGTGGGTTGGATCTTTTTGGGGTGAAGCATTTTGTGGTGGAGCGGGAGACGGGTGGGCTGGGACGTGCGCTGGTGGCGGCGCTTACGTTTCACGTGAATTATTTGGAGGCTACGCGGGGGTATCTGCCGGGGAGTTGGGATATTTTGTGGTCGCTGTCGGTGGAGGAGATGTTCTATCTATTTTTTCCGTTGGTGGCGCGCGTACTGCGGAAGAAGGGGTTGCTGGTGGGGCTGCTGGTGTTGCTGATGGTCGCGGGGCCGTTTGCACGGGCGAAGGCGTTTAATCCGAATCCGGTGTGGCGGGAGTATAGCTACCTGGGCGGGATGGACGCGATTGCGATGGGATGTTTGACGGCCATGCTGCTGGCGGGGCGGAAGGTGTCGCGGCGGATGGTTTGGGTTTGCGGGAGTGTCGGTGCGGCGCTGCTGGTGTTTTGTTTTGGATTTTCGTTGGAGGCGTACAAGATCGGGTTGGGGAAGACCGGGTTGCTGATGACCGTGGTGGGGGTGGGGGCTTGCCTGGTGATTGCGGCGGCGGCAATGTCGGGGTGGAGAGCGCCACGCGTGCTGGCGCCGGTGCTGCAGATGGGGCAGCGGAGTTATGAGATTTATTTGACGCACATGTTTGTGGTGATTGGGGCGTTCTTCCTTTTTGACGCGGGGGGGAAGCCGTTGAGGGCGGTGTGGTGGGTGTTTGCTGCGGTGATTGTGGTAGCTACGTTGTTGGGGTGGGTTGTGTCGGTGGGGTTTTCGGAGCCGATGAATCGGTGGTTGCGGAGAGGAGAACGGGCGCGCTTCGCGCCAGAAGCGGGTTCCTCGCTGCGCTCGGAATGACAGCCAGAAAGGCAAGTGCAAAGGCAAGAGCAAGAGCAAGAGCAAGAGCAACAACAAAGGCAAATACAGGGGTCTCTCCACTCCCCTTCGACTATGCTCAGGGTTCGGTCGAGATGACGGGGTAGGGAAGGTGGTGAAGCAGATTCCCAGAGGGAATGACAGAAAGAAAAGCAACGGCAAGAGCAGAAGAGAACGGACGACGCTGGTGGCGTCGCCCGTTTGTTTGTGGAGGCGTTGGAGTTAGTTGCCGTGGATTTGTTTGGTGGGGAATGGGTTGCGCTCGTCGAACTGGACCTGGTGCCAGTAGGGGTAGGCGAGTGGTTGGGCGCTGGCTTCGTCTAGCTTGGCTACTTGCTCGGGGGTTAGGTTCCAGCCGGTGGAGGCTAGGTTGGCACGGAGTTGTTTTTCGTCGCGTGCACCTATGATGAGCGTGCTGATGGTGGGGCGCTGGAGGAGCCAGTTGAGGGCTAGTTGGGGGACGGTCTTGCCGGTTTCGGCTGCGAGGGCATCGAGGGCGTCAACTACTTTGTAGACGTAGTCCCAGTCGGGGATGGGGCCGGCGTCGATTACGGATTGATTTTGGAGGCGGGAGTCGGCGGGGAGAGGCGTGCCGCGGCGGATTTTGCCGGTGAGGCGGCCCCAGCCTAGCGGGCTCCAGACGAGGGCGCCTACGCCTTGATCGAGGGCGAGGGGCATGAGCTCCCACTCGTAGTCGCGGCCGACGAGGGAATAGTAGACCTGGTGGCCGACGTAGCGGGCCCAGCCGTAGCGCTCGGAGACCGAGAGAGATTTCATCAGGTGCCAGCCGGAAAAGTTGGAGCAGGCGATGTAGCGGACCTTGCCTTGGGCGATGAGCTTGTCGAGGGTGCTAAGTGTTTCTTCGACGGGGGTCGTGGCGTCGAAGGCGTGGAGGTGGTAGACGTCGATGTAGTCGGTGTTGAGGCGCTTGAGGGATTGCTCGAGGGCGGCGGTGAGGTGGTAGCGGGAAGAGCCTACGTCGTTGGGACCCTTGCCGGCGCGGAAGGTGGCCTTGGTGGAGATGAGGACGTCTTCGCGCTTGAGGTGGGCGATCGCCTTACCGAGGACGGTTTCGCTGTGGCCGTCAGAGTAGATGTCGGCGGTGTCGAAGAAGTTGCAGCCGGCTTCCATGCAGATGTCGATGAGGTGGGCGGCTTCTTTGTCCTGGGTGGAGCCCCAGGATTTGAAGAAGTCGTTGGCGCCGCCGAAGGTGCCGGTGCCGAAGCAGAGTTCGGGGACTTTGAGGCCGGAGCGGCCGAGAGAGCGGTAGTTCATTAGGACTCCAGTGGGTAGTGGGTAAGGGGTAAAAGTTGTCAGTTGTTCGTTCTCAGTTGTTAGGAAAGGCAAGGCCACAGCGGTAACTGAGAACTAACAACTGAGAACGCCTCGTTGGTTGGATGCGTGGGGGTGCGGTGAGGGAGCATGTTTGATTGGGCGATAAAAGTCAGTGTGTTGTGGGGGCGGGTTCAGATAGACTGCTTGGCATACCGAAAATCTATTGGTGATGGTCCGGGCTGCGTCTCAACGATTTCTCCCAGGAGTTGATGATGGCCGATCTTGCTGTAGCGCCTGCTCGTGTGAGCGCGCATAAACCTAGTCGTACTGCGGACCGAATTTTCTTTTCGGTGATGCCGTTCGTGATGATGGCGATGGTGTTGTATGGGTTTGCGCGGACTTACTTTCTTGCGGGCATGGTGGCGGCTCCGTTGCCGAACAAGCTGATTCATGTGCATGGCGCGGTGTTTACGTCGTGGATGATTTTGCTGATTGTGCAAACGGCGCTGGTGGCGACCAAGCATGTGAAGTGGCATATGACACTGGGGCTGTTTGGATTTGGCCTGGCAGTGGCGATGGTGCTGTTGGGGACGCTGGCGGCGGTGGATGCGATGCGGCGGGGCGAGGGGCCGTTGGGTCTGGATGCGCAGACGTTCTTCGTCATCCCGATTACGGCGATGCTGCTGTTTGGGACGCTGGTGTTCTTTGCGTATAAGCTGCGGCGGAATCCCGAGGCGCATAAGCGGCTGATCCTGATGGCGACGATGGCGATCATGGATGCGGCGGTGGGGCGGTGGCAGCATCCAGCGATTTTGCAGCGGATTCCGCCGACGCAGGATTTAGTGATCCTGGCGCTGTTGTTGATGCTGGTGGTGTTTGATTTGTTCAATCTTCATCGGGTGAGCAAGTACACGTGGCGGGGTGCGCTGCTTGTGATCGTGGTGCATGTTACGCGGGTGCCGGTGGGGCACACGGCGGCTTGGCATGCGATGACGCGGCACTTGTTGTAGAGCAGGGGATAGAGTGTAGAGCGTAGAGAAGACAAAACCGCTTTCTCTATCCTCTACTCTCTATCCCCTAATCCCTGCTTTCTTGCTGCTGCGTCGAGGGCGGATTGGGTGCGGGGGAAGAGTTGGTGGGGGTTGGAGTTGGGGTAGAAGTGGATGGAGATTTCGGGGTGGGTGACGGAGTCGTCGATGCCGTTGGTGAAGGGGTAGCCGAGGGATTGGAGGAGGTGGAGGGAGCCTTCGTTGCCGGAGGGGTTGCCGTCGTCGCCGATGATGGCGAAGACGGTGCGATGCGTGCGGAGCGAGGTGACGGTGACGAAATCTCCGAGGCGGGCGCCTTGTTTTGTGGCTTGCTTGCCTAGGACGACGTAGTTGATTTTGGTCGCGTCGACGTAGCGGCGGGGGTTACGGGGGTCGGTGATGGTGGGGTCGGTGAAGGCGGTTTGGGAGATGTAGTAGCCGGGGAAGGGGTCGTGGGGGCCTTGCAGGATGGGGACGGTGGGGTGGTCGTCGTCGGTGAGATAGCCGACGATTTCGCCGTGGCGGCGGCGGCGGTAGTGGGCGTCGCGTAGGTTGTCGAGGGTGTGGGAGCCGGGCGGGCCGTAGGCGTTGGGGGCGCCGTCGACGTCGACATCCATGCGGTGCGTAAGCATCGTGAAGTCCTGCGCGGACGGCGAGAGTTGGGTTTGTGGCGGTGGAGAAGCTTGTCGCTGCGCGCTGAGAGCAGGCCAGATGAGGAGGGGAGAGGCGAGTGCGAGGGTGAGAGGGAGTTTTGACATCGGAGAGGTCGGAGCTGGCGTGGTGCAGTGACTCTACTGCTTACGATCATGTTCCAAAACGAGACACAAAGGAAAGGACGCAGAACCGAGCCTCAAGGTTTCTGGGGTGTGTGCCGAAGAGGGAAGGATGGGATGTCTTATCACTTTGAGGTATCGCGATGTCGATGGATGAAACTGACTTTAAATTTTTAGCAGAGAACAGCGCGGACGTGATCTGCCGAATCTCGGCGGACTTTGTATTGCATTATGTTTCGCCGTCCTCGTGGCAGGTGCTGGGTTGGAAGCCGGAGGAACTTGTTGGGAAAGGACCGAGCGCTTATGTAATCCCTGAGGACATGCCGAGGCTGCTGGAGATTGCCAAGCGGAATCGAAGCCCGGAAGGGGAGGATACGCCGGCGACGGTGAGGGCACGCAAGAAAGATGGCTCATTGATATGGATCGAGATCAATCCGCGGGAGATGCATCATTCTGAGACAGAGGAGGCCCTAGAAGCGGTCCTCGTGATGAGGGATGTTACGGAGCGGAAGTTGCTGGAGGAGAAGCTGTCCATGCTGGCGCTGACGGACGGGTTGACGGGGGTTGCGAATCGGCGGGCATTTGATGAGGCGCTGGAACGGGAGTGGAAGCGGACGTTGCGTCACGGCACGCAGATTTCGTTGCTCTTGCTGGATATTGATCACTTCAAGCCGTTCAACGATCAATATGGACACCAGGTTGGGGACGATTGTTTGCGAGCGGTAGCGCAGGCTGCAGCGGGTGCTGTGCGAACGACGGATATTGTGGCGCGATATGGCGGGGAAGAGATTGCGATGATTCTTCCGCAGGTTGATGTGGCCGGCGCGTGGGAGACGGCGGAGAAGGTGCGGTTGGTGATTGAAGGACTGCGGGTACCGCATGGCGGGAATCCGGAGGGTGGAGGATGGGTGACCGTGAGTATCGGGGCCGCGACAGCGCTGGCACGCGCGGGAGGGACAATGCGGATGCCGGAGGGTCTGTTGCAGGCGGCGGACCATGCGCTGTACAAGGCGAAACTTGGCGGGAGGAATCGGGTGGAGGGAGGGATGCTGCTTGCGCCGCGGCACCTGGCGATTGTTGCGTAAGGAGGAGTGCGTGGGGCGGAGGCTGCGGCAAAAATACAGGGGTCTCTCCACGGCGCTTCGCTCCGGTCGAGATGACGGAGTGGAGGTGAGCGCACAAAGCGGGCAGCTTTGGTCGAGAGGATGGAGGTGAGGCGGAGAGAATATTCGCGCGGGAGGGGTGGGGTGTGAGATACAGGAAGTGGGCGTTGAAGCCCACGGAGGGTGTTGATGCGCGAGTCGACTGCGGGGACGATGGGTTGGAGTGGGGGACTGTTGGGTGGGGGTTGGATGCGGGCGGCGGATGGCGAGACGGCGCGCGTGGAGGAGAAGGGATGGAAGGGCGCGGCGCTGAGCAAGGTGCCTGAGGTGGCGCTGGGTTTCTGGATTATCAAGATTGCGGCGACGACGCTGGGAGAGACGGGCGGGGATGCGCTGTCGATGTCGCTGAAGCTTGGATACCTGGTGAGTACGGGGATTCTGTTTACGCTGTTCGTGGTGCTGGTGGCGGCGCAGATTAAGGCGAAACGGTTTCATCCGTTTCTGTATTGGGGAACGATTGTGGGGACGACGCTGGCTGGAACGACGATGGCGGACTTTGCGGATCGGTCGTTGGGGATTGGCTATCCGGGCGGGTCGGCGATCTTATTTGGGCTGGTGATTGCGTCGCTGGTGGTGTGGAGGCTGGTGGTGGGTACGGTGTCGGTGAACAATATTGTGACGCCGCGGCAGGAGATGTTTTACTGGCTGACAATTTTGTTTTCGAACACGCTGGGAACGGCGCTGGGGGATTGGACGAGCGAGGGCACGGGGTTTGGGGGCGGGGTGTTTTTGTTTGTTGGGTTGCTGCTGGTGCTGGCGGCGCTTTATTTCTTTACGAAGATGAATCGGACGCTGTTGTTCTGGATGGCGTTTATTTTGACGCGGCCGCTGGGGGCGTCGATGGGGGATTTGTTGACGAAGCCGCATGCCGATGGCGGGTTTGGGCTTAGCCGCTTTGTGTCGTCGGCTGTGATTGCGGTGTTCATGGTGGTGTGTATTTTGTTGTTTCCGCAGAGGGCTGGGGAGCATCCTGGAAGAGCAGGGGATAGGGGATAGAGTGTAGAGGATAGAGAGGCCATAGAAGCGCTTTCTCTATCCTCTATGCTCTATGCTCTACACTCTATCCCCTGTTATTTTGTGCAGGCGGCCCGTAAGCCGAATTCTGTTTTAGACGATCATTCCTCTAGGCCATGCCTTGCGACATGGCTCAAGCAACCTACCCGCAGGTTTCGGTGAAAGCTCCACTTGCCTGGGCGTGACGGGCCGTCGCGCGCTCGCCGCATAAGTGGTTGCGGCGAAACTCCCTGCCTATTTGGTCTTGCTCCGTGTGGGGTTTACCATGCCGCGACTGTTACCAGCCGCGCGGTGGGCTCTTACCCCGCCGTTTCACCCTTACCGCAGATCGCGTGCATGGGCTTCTCGCTTGCGCTCGAAACTCAACAATCTGAGGCGGTTTATTTTCTGTTGCACTGGCCGTCCAGCCGGCTTGCGCCGACCGTCCCGGACGTTATCCGGCACACTGCCCTGCGGAGTTCGGACTTTCCTCCCCCTCCGGATAGCCGAGGCCACCGGAGGCAGCGATCATCCAGCCGCCTGCACAGGGTTAAGTGTAGCAGTAGGGCAGCGGAAAGAGGGTAGGGGATAGGGGATAGGGAGGACGCGGGTCTCGCGGGCATCGGCTCGTGCGATTCGAGGAACCGGGGGGCGGGTTCCAGCGTAGAGACGTTCAGGAGCTGCGGGAGAGGTGTGCCTCAAAAGCGGTTTTGGTCGCGGATGAAGACGTTCGGTGGGCAGCAGCGGCGGTCGCACAGGATAGACTTAAGGCGGATTACGTGGTGAGTTTCTGATGGAAAAGAAGGAAGCATTCCGGATCGCGTTGCAGTCGCTGTGGGCGAACAAGCTGCGCAGCATACTGACGCTGCTTGGCGTGGTGATCGCGGTGGCGAGCGTGATTGCGGTGGTGACGCTGATCAACGGCGCGAATGTGTACGTGGCGACGAAGATCAATAACCAGGGTGCGGATGTGTTTACGGTCTCGCAACAGCCGGCGTTCACGACCAGCTACAAGGAGTACCTGAAGTACCAGAAGCGCAAGGTGATCTCGATGGACGAGTACCGTGCGATGCAGAAGGAGTGCACGGCATGTGCGAAGGTGGGAGCGTTCCAGAGCTCGGTGGGCGGGATTGTGTATGGACGGCAGTCGAGTACGGACACGCAGATTCGAGGGTACTCGGCCTTGATGCCGGACATGCAGAACCTGAACATTGTGGAGGGGCGTGGATTTACGCAGGCGGATGAAGATCATGCGGCGCCGGTGGCGCTGATTGGCGCGGACATTGAAGAGAACCTGCTGAAGGGTGAAGATCCGATCGGCAAGGAGATTCGCGTGGACGGCGTGCCGTACACGATCATTGGCCTGGGAGAGAAGCAGGGAAAGACGCTGGGGCAGAGCCAGGATAATTGGGTAGGCGTGCCGTTGACGTCGTATCAAAAGACGTACGGGACGATGAAGTCGCTGACGATTTACATGAAGGCGCCGAGCGGGGCGGAGGGGATGGTGGCAGCGAGCGACCAGGCGCGGGTGATCATGCGGGACCAGCGGCATGATCGGCCGGGCGAGGAGGACAGCTTTACGCTGGAGACGAGCGACACGCTGGCGGGGTTGTTGTCGCAGATCATCAACAGCATTGGCGGGGTGGCGATTGCGATCGCGGCGATTTCGCTGGTGGTGGGCGGCGTGGTGATTATGAACATCATGCTGGTGAGCGTGACGGAGCGGACGCGCGAGATTGGGGTGCGGAAGGCGCTGGGGGCGAAGCGGCAGGATTTGCTGATCCAGTTTTTGATGGAGTCGGGAACACTGTCGCTGATTGGCGGAGCGATTGGGGTGGTGTTCGGGATTATTGTGGCAAAGGGGGTAGCGATCATCGCAGGATTCCCTGCGGCGATTGCGTTGTGGAGCGTGGCGGCGGGGTTGATTGTGGCGTTGTCGGTGGGAGTATTCTTTGGGGTATATCCGGCGCGGAAGGCTGCGGACCTGGATCCGATTGTGGCGCTGAGGAGCGACTTCTAGCGATGGCGATGCGGACGACCGATCAACGCGAATCAGTGAAGATGGCGTTGGATACTCTGCGCGCGAACAAGATGCGCTCGGGGCTGACGATCCTGGGCATCGTGATTGGCGTGATGACGGTGATTACGATCTCGTCGGTGATTACGGGGTTGAACTCTTCGGTGTCGGACATGGTGGCGCAGTTCGGGACAAATGTGTTGTGGATGTTCCGGTTTCCGGTGATCGGGGTGCGGCCGACGACGGAGATGCTGGCGCGCAAGCAGTTGACCTTTGACGACATGTTGGAGATTGGAAAACTGCCGCACGTGGTCGCGGCATCGGCCTCGCTGCAATACACGAATTATCAATTCAACGAAGGCTCGGTGACAGCGAAATTTGGGCAGCGGAAGGCGGACAATGTTTCGCTCGAAGGAGACACGCCATCGAATGTTGCGGTGTATGACATCGTGCTGAGCGCGGGACGTTTTTTCACGCAGACGGACATGGATCGCGCGGCGGATGTGACGGTACTGGGACATGACGTGACGCAAGAACTATTCGGAAACGTCGATCCGATTGGCAAGGAAGTAGTGATTGCGGGACGGACGTTCACCGTGATTGGCGTGTTTGAGAAGCAGAAGACGGCGTTTGGCGGCGGCAAGAATCCTGCTGATAGCTACGCGTATTTCCCGATCCCTACGTTTCGAAAGCTGCATCCGGAGATTTTGGATTACTGGATCAGCGCGAAGTTCGACGACCAGAAGAACAAGGCATTGGTGACCGATGAGATTCGCGAACTGCTAAGGAGACGGCGCAAGGTGCGCAATGAGCAGCCGGATAATTTCGCGATCTTCAGCTCGGATTCGATTACGAAGCTGTGGAACCAGATTACCGGCAGCCTGTTTCTACTGATGTTTGGATTGAGCGCGGTGGGGTTGATGGTGGGGGGCGTGGGCGTGATGAATATCATGCTGGTGAGCGTGACAGAGCGAACGCGCGAGATTGGCGTGCGCAAGGCGATTGGAGCGACCAAGCAGACGATCCTGCTGCAGTTTACGCTGGAGGCGATTGTGCTTTGCGCTGTGGGTGGGGTGATTGGGATCCTGGCGGGGTCGGCGATTGCACTGGTGCTGAAGTTCTGGATTTCGTGCCAGGTGAGTTTGCTCTGGGTGCTGGCGGCGTTTCTATGCTCGTGCGGGATTGGATTGGTGTTTGGAATCTATCCGGCGTGGAAGGCTGCGAATCTGAATCCGATTGAAGCATTACGCTACGAGTAGTGAATCGCGGTTGGGCGGCCTCGATGTCGCGGCACCTTCACTACACTAGGTAGATGGACTGGATTGCGGTGGTGGTGCAGGGTGTGTTGGGGCTGCTTACGCTTTGTGGGGTGGCGTATGGGCTGATTGCGCTTTGGAGTGCTCGGGACTTTGAGCGGAGCTCGCGCGGTGGGAGCGCGAGAGGGGGCTTCGCGCCGGGGGTTTCGATTCTTAAGCCGGTGAAGGGCGTGGATGCGCGGATGTATGCGGGGTTGGTGAGCCATTGTGTGCAGGAGTATACGGGCGAGTTCGAGTTGGTGTTTGGGGTGAGCTCGCTGGAGGATGCGGCGGTGCGCGAGGTGGCGCGGCTGCGGGTGGAATATCCGGGGGTGAGCATCCGGCTGGTCGAGTGTACGGAGAGGTTGGGGGCTAGTGGGAAGATGTCGAACCTGGTTCAGATGCTGCCAGAAGCGCGGTTCGAGCATGTGATTGTGAATGACAGCGATATTCGGGTGTCGCCGAAGTATTTAGAGCGGGTGATGGCGGGGTTTGTGGAGGTTGGTCAGCAGTTGAAGCAGATTCCCGGAGGGAATGACAGAAAGAAAAGCAACGGCAAAAACACCGGCGGCGGCGAAGTGGGGTTGGTGACGGTGCCTTATGTGGGGCGGGCGGAGGGTGGAGTTTGGTCGCGGCTGGAGGCGCTGGGGATTGCTACGGATTTTATGCCGGGGGTGCTGGTGGCTCGGAAGCTGGAGGGTGGGATTCGGTTTGGGCTGGGGTCTACGCTGGCTACTACGAAGACGGCGCTGGCGGCGATTGGTGGGTTTGAGTCGATGGTGGATCAGCTTGCGGATGACTATGAGTTGGGCGCGCGGATGAGTGCGGCGGGGTATGAGGTGGCGCTGGTGCGCGAGGTGGTGGAGACTACGGTGCCCGCGTATACGCTGCGCGGATTTTGTGAGCATCAGTTGCGGTGGGCGCGGAGTACGCGGGATTCGCGGCGGTGGGGGTATGTGGGGGTGGGCGTGACGTTTGTGCTGCCGTGGTCGATGGCGGCGCTGGTGGCGAGCGGGTTTACGCTGTGGTCGTTCTCGCTGTTCAGTATGGCGCTGCTGGTGCGGGTGAGTGTGGCGCTGACCGTGGGGGTAGGGATTCTGCGCGATGGGCAGGTGCTGCGGGATATTGTGTGGCTGCCGCTGCGGGATTGCTTTGGGTTGTTCTTCTGGGCTTGGAGTTATGCGGGGGATACGATTGTTTGGCGGGGGGAGAAGTTTCGGTTGCGGCGTGGCGTGCTGGAGAAGCTGGGAAGCAGAGTGTAGAGGGTAGAGTGTAGAGCGTAGAGGGAGGCGCGGATGGGGCGGGGACCGGAGGCGGCTTCGGAGGTGATGGTGGAGGCGGCGTTTGGGCGGGATGGTGCGGTAGTGTGTGGGGAGTTGGTGGGGTTGTTGCGGAGTGGGGACAAGGCGGTGGTGGAACGGGCTGCTCGGACGCTGAAGAAAATTGCGGAGAGGGATCGGGACGCGTTGTATGCGTGGCGGAAGGCGCTGCTGAGGGAGGCGTTTCGCGCGATGGATGTGCGGGTGCAGTGGAATCTTTCGATTGTGCTGGGGCGCTCGCCGCTGAAGGGCGCGGATAAGGCGCTGGCGGTGGAGTTGATGTTTGAGCGACTGCGGGATGGGAGTGGGTTGAATCGGACGATGGCGATGCAGGCGTTGATGGACTTGTCGGAGGGGGATGTGGGGCTGCGGGCGCGGGTTGTGCCGATTGTGCGGGAGTCGCTGGAGGGTGGCACGCCGGCGATGAGGGCGCGAGCGCGGAAGTTGCTGGGGATCAAGCGAGTGCGGTGATGAAGCGAGTGTGCTCGAGTCATCGCTCGCTAGTTGTAACCACAAAGGTGAGCTATGCCGACCGAGATGAAGACTGTTCCGATTCCGACGAACAACAGACGCCCCGCCCAACGAGGTATCTTCTTGTCCGAAAGTGCGCCGTACATTCCCTTCGCGGCGTAGAACTGCTTTATGGTTAGGCCGGCAGCGATCATTCCCAGACCCATGACGATGACAATGATTGCGGACGTGTTGGTCATTTGAGAGGGTCTTGGCTTTGCGGATCGGTGGGGGTGTGGACGTGTTGGTGGATGTCGCCTACTACGTCGGTCAGGTAGTGGAGCTTGCGGCTTAGGGCCTGGATTTCGGATTCAGCTCGGCGGTTGACTTCGAAGTCTAGCTCGCTGCGGACGCGGTCTTTGTGATCCTGGCGGTTCTGGCTCATCATGATGACCGGCGCCTGGATGGCCGCGAGCATGGAGAGGAAGAGGTTGAGCAGGATGAAGGGGTAAGGGTCCCATGTCTTGCCGTGGGTGGAGAGCAGGTAGACGTTGAGGCCGACGTAGGCGACCAGCGTGATACCGAAGAGGATGATGAAGGTCCAGGAGCCGCCGAAGCTGGCGACGTGGTCGGCGATGCGCTCGCCGAAGGTTTCCTGCTCGTCGATGAGCTCGTTGGGGTTGCGCATGGCGCGTCCGCGGATGACGCGTTGGGCGTTGTGTATCTCGGTGGACATGACGGTGAGCATGTCGAGGCCGGCCATCGGCTTGGTTTGGAGGAGGATGGTGATGTCGTTGCGATCGATCTCGATGCAGGAAGAGGGTTCGGTGGCGATGGCGGTGGTGAGGTGGGGGACACCTTCGAGCATGGAGGCGAAGCCGAAGAAGTCGCCGTGGCGAGGCTGGGAGAAGATGAGTTCCTGATCGTCTTCGTCGATGAGGGTGACGTCGACTGCACCGGAGAGCATGACGTAGGCGGGGCCGCTGGGCTCGCCGGCCTTGTAGATGCGCTGGTTGGCGGCGAAGTCGCGGAGTTCGACCTGGGCGGCGAGGACGGCTAGCTCGTCGTCGTCCAGGAGAGAGAAGAGCGGGATTTGGCGGAGTTCGTCGGTGTGGCAGGGCATAGGAAACCAGGGATTAGGGAACAGGGATTAGAAAGGCAAGTACAGCTTAGCGGTTGGGTTGGTTGCTGACGATCTCTTTGCCTCCGGATTTTACGAGAATGTAAACGGGGCCGGGAAGGGCGGGGAGTTGGTTGGGTGGGTCGGTCAGGGATTGCCAGAGGAAGATGCGTTGGGGGCCTTGCCATTTGGCGGCTAGGGTTTGTGGGGTTTCGAAGATTTTGGGGGCGTCGGGGAAGAAGCTGCCGTACCAGAGGTTGGAGCTGCGGCCTTCGAGGATGTGGATGAAGTTGGTGGCCGGGGCGAGGGGGGCGGAGGAGGCTTGAGCTGCGTAGGTGTTGGGGCGCTGGAGGTAGAAGGCTAGCGTGCTGCCGGCTTCGTACTCGCCGTGGATGCAGATGAGGTCGTTGGGGTGGACCTGGGGGGCGATGGCTTCGGCTAATTGGGCCGAGGTGAGGACAGGGGCGAAAGTCTGGAGGCCGAGGTGGGCGGCGAGCAGGAAGCCGAAGGCTCCGGCGGCTAGAGCGAGGTTGGCGGCGTGGGGGCGCGAACGACGGCGGAGGAGAAAGGCGGCGAGTGGGCCGAGGAAGAGGCTCAGCGCGGCGAGGGTGAGAGGGATGCGGAAGAGGCCGAGGGCGCGGGTGTCGAGGTCGAGGAAGTGGCCCATGCTGAGGGCGTAGTCGGAGGGGTGCTCGGTGAGGAGAGTGGCGAGGTCGGTGTGCGGGGCTGGGGTGTGGGCTTGGAGGAGGATGGTTATTGCGGCGGCGGCGAAGAGGGTGCCTAGGATGAGGAGGACAGCGGTGCTGCGGAAGGCGGCGCGGACAGGTGTATCGGTCTTCAGGGCTTCGTGTAGGACTTCACTGCGGGTGGGTCGAGGCTCGCCTGGGGCGCGGGATGTGGCGACAAGAAAAGGCTGTGTGAGCCAGCCGGCGACGAGGAGGGCAAGGGCTGGGATGGCGGGGAGGACGTAGTATTCCTGACGCGTGGAGAAGGCGAAGAAGAGGAGGACGACGGCGGCCCAGAGGAGGAGGAGGAGATTTCTGCGGCGCTGGATGGGGAGTTCGTGGCGGCGGAATTGGTCGCGGAAGTCTTGGCTGTGGGAGGATCTGCCAAACAGCGGTGCGGCCCAGGCGGTGGCCTTGAAGAGGAAGGCGGACCAGGGCATGAGCCAGATGAGGCAGAGGCCCCAGAAGAGCCAGAGGGGCGAGGTGTCGTAGTCGTGGGGGATGCGGAGGTTGAGGTAGCGGAGGAGGTGCTCGTTCATGAAGTAGAACCAGAACCAGCCGTGGACATTGCCGTCGGTGGGGAGGGGGACTTGCCAATGGTGGTGCAGGAAATGGAAGGGGGCGGGCGTGCCTTGCGTGGGATTGGCGAGGCCGGCGAGGATGTGCCAGGGGGCTGCGATGAGGAGGAAGATGAGGGTTGATGTGAGGGGGTGGAGTTGGCGGAGGCGCGCGAGGCCAGGGCGAAGGCCGCGGGTGATGAGGAGGTACAGCACGGCGATGGCGATGGGAAAGACGATGCCGATGAGGCCCTTGGTGAGGACGTTGAGGGCGCAGGCTGCAGCGAATCCGCAGCAGTTGAGGCGGAGGCTGGTGTTGGGGTGGGGATCGTACGCGTTGGGGAGGAGAGCCGATACAGGGGTCTCTCCACTACGCTTCGCTTCGGTCGAGATGACGGAAGTTTGGTGCGCAGCGGTGGAGAGGGCGGAGGTTTGGTGGGGTGAGCTGAGTTCTTCGGTGCGCCAGAAAAAGTAGAGGGCGACGGTGGTGAAGAGGCAGACCATCGCGTCGGGGATGTTGATGCGGGTGAAGATGAAGATGCCGAAGCTGGAGAGGGTGATGAGGGCGGCGTAGAGGCCGGCGCGGGTGCTGGCGAAGAGGCGGCGGGCGAAGGCTTCGATGAGGAGAGCGAGGGCGAGGACGGTGAGGGAGAGAGGGATGCGCGCGGTTACGGTGAGGGCGCGGGGCGAGGTCGCGCCGAAGAGTTGAGAAACGCGCATGGAGGCGGCCATGGACCAGTAGAGGAGTGGGGCTTTTTCGAGGTAGCGGATGCCGTTGGCGTAGAGGGTGACGTAGTCGTGGCGGAGGAGCATCTCGCGGGCCACTTCGGCGTGGACGCTGTCGGCGTCGTCGAGTAGGGCGGGGGCAACGAGGGTGAAGCTGGCGTAGAAGGCGATCCAGAGCAGGAGGATGGTGAGCAGCGTGGAGCGCGGGCGGGGTGGTGTTGCTGCGGGCATTGACGTTCAGTGTAAGGTGCGGCTGATGGTCGGTGGGACAAAATGGGGACGAGGTCGAGAGCTACGGCATACTCCAGGGCTAAAGCCCAAAGGCCTGCGGTGCTCTGAGGCCCTAGGCTGAAGCCTCGGGGTACCCGCTCTTGCGGATGGGCAGAACTTTAGAGTGCGGGTTGTTGCGGGTCGGAGAACAGGAGTCACGGATGCGAGGGATGAGGGTCGGGTAGACTGGCTGCGATGGCAAAGATGAAGCCCATGAAGGCGGCGGTTGAGCAGAGCCTGGTGCAGTTGGCTGGGGGTGGGCCGCCGGCGGAGATGGTGTTTGGGGATTGGTATCCGGCGCTGCGCGCGGAGGGGTTGAAGCGAGGCGATACGGCGGTGACGATGCTGCTGGGAATTGCGATGCTGGTCGGAAGAAAGAGTGACGGTGCGTTGTTTGCGATGAGGGATTTGTGTCCGCATCGGGGGATTCCCCTGTCGGCGGGGTGGTTTGATGGGGAGACGGTGCAGTGCAAGTATCATGGCTGGAGATTTGAGCCGTGCAGCGGGCGGTGCGAGGAGATTCCTTCGCTGACGAGCTTTGATCATTTGGTGCCGACGAAGATTTATGCGAATGCGTTTCCGGTGGTGGAGCGCGATGGGTATGCGTGGGTGTATGTACCGCCGCCGGGTGCTGGGCGGGTGGAGGATTTGAGTGGGCTGCCTCCGGTTCCGGAGTTGCCGAAGTTTGGGAAGCGGTATCGGAGCGCGCATCTGACCGCGGAGCTGCCTTGCAATGTGGACCACGGGATAATTGGGCTGATGGATCCGGCACATGGGCCGTTTGTACATCGGGCGTGGTGGTGGCGGAGCGCGGCGAGCATTCATGAGAAGACGAAGAAGTTTGAGCCGCTGGAGGATAGCGAACACGGGGGAAGGAATGCGGGGTTTCGAATGTCGGCGCATGCGCCCTCGTCGAATAGCGCGCCGTACAAGCTGTTGGGGAAGCCGGTGACGACGATTGATTTTGTGCTGCCGAATCAGCGGGTTGAGACGATTCGGGCGGTCAACGGTAAGGGGCGGGAGCGGTGGTTTGCTTCGCTGACGACGGTGACTCCAGTAACGGCGACGTCGTGCAGGATTGATGTGATTGCGGCTTGGGATATTGCGTATTGGGTGCCGTTCGTTACGCCGATTGCGAGGTATTTTGGGGCGAAGTTCGTGGCGCAGGATCAGCAGACGATGGTGGAGCAGGCGCGCGGGTTGCGGTCGAATCCAGGGTTGATGCTGATTGATGATGCGGACTTGCCGGCGAAGTGGTATTTCGCGCTGAAACAGCGGCGGCTGACGGGTGAAGGCGAGCATCCGCTGAAGGGCCCGGTGGAGTTGCACTGGCGGAGCTAGAAGCGAGAGTGAAGGCTGTCCGAAGTTGAGCCAGCGTGATCTTGATGTGGGTTGCAGCCGTTGTATACGGCATACCTACAGGAAACTCTCCCCAAGTGACTTAACTCCGGTCACGCTGTGTAGCTTCCTGGGAAACTCCCAAGGACTATGCATGCAAGGGCCACCGAACGACTCCACCCTCTCGGGTGAAGGATTTTTCAGCGACGTATTCACCGCTGGAAAGACTGACCAGTCAACATCGATCGCAATCACTGAAAGAACCAAGCGCTGGTTCTTCGCGGCGTTTCTGGTCTTTGTGGCAGCGTGCTCGGTGTGGCAAGCGGCGGTGCAGGCGCGTGCTTTCGATTCCTGGATCATTGGGGACTGGCTGATCAACTATAGCGGTGGCTTTATACGGCGTGGACTTATCGGCGCGCTGGTGATCACCCTGCATCGCGCGACGGGGGCACCTTTGGAGTGGATCGTGTTCTCGATCCAGACGATCGCGTTTCTGGTTTTCCTGGGTTGCGTTTACCAGCTATCGAAGGGAATCCGCTGGTCGTATCTGATGGTCGCAGTGCTGTTATCTCCAGCGACGCTGGCATTTACGGTGCTGGACCCGTCGTACGCCGGACTTCGCAAGGAGATTCTGCTGTTCGCCGGACTTGCGCTTTTCGTCGTGGTGCTGGTGCACGATCGTTTGAAGGACTGGCAGTTGATCGCCGTGCTTAGTGCCATCCTGGTGGGCATGACGCTTTCGCATGAAGCCTTGCTGGTGGCTGCACCGTATCTGTTTGCGGCAGTGGCTGTCCAGACGATGAGCTTGCGGCGGGCGGTCAGGCTATGCGCTATACCGTTCGCGCTGGCTGGACTGGCGCTGATCGCGGTGATACTTCGGCACGGGGATCTGGCGATGACCCAGGCCATCTGCAGCTCGGTAGGAGGACAGATGAATGCGGCGGGGGTGGTCACGGCTACCGGCGGTATCTGTAGTGGCTCGATCGCCTCGCTGCAGTTGAGTGCATCGGCCGAGCATGCGGGGATTATTGGATGGATTCGAGATTCGCATCTATTGAGTTTGTATGGCTTGTTTATCGTCCCGACGTTTGCACCGTTGATTCTGCTGATGTGGCAGTTCTACCGTCGCGACCATCTTCGGTATGAGGTGCTGGTTGTATTCGCGTGTTTCCTGGTATCGCTGCCGGGCATAGCCGTGCTGATGTATGTGGGATCGGACTGGGGGCGCTGGATCCATATTGAGGCAGTGAGCCTGATGCTGCTGGCGATGATGATCGACCGTAGGGCGATTGCTGATTCTCGGAAGGCGGAACCTGCGAGGCGCAGCAAGGTCGCGGTGCAAGCACTTGCGACGTTGGTGGTGTTGCTGTACGTGACCACCTGGACATTGCCAGCGATAGGCACGGGCTACGAGCGTCAGGGCTACTTATCGCTTGTGTCGCCGGAATATCGCAAGACCATGCACGACACTCGAGCTGCTGCGGTTCGGCTCGTCAAAGAGGGTGTGGGGGCGCGCAACAGCGGTTCCTGAAGAGGCGTTCTACACTATTAAGGATGCCGGGGACTGCCAAGTCGAAGACGCGGATGCAGACGATCCTGAAAGGGTCGCTGATGTTGACGGCGCTGTATATTGCGGCGACGTTCTACTTTGGGCTGCGCGCGCATTCGCTGGCGCTTATGTCTGAGGCGGGGCACAATGTGTCGGACTTTCTGGCGCTGGGGTTGAGCTTTGTGGCGGTTTGGCTGCAGGCGAGGCCGGCTACCGACGAGAGGACGTTTGGATATCAGCGTGCGGGGGTGCTTGCGGGATTCGTAAACGCGCTGAGCTTGATGGTGCTGGCGGGCTGGATCGCAGTGGCGGCGGTGGGAAGGTTCTTTCATCCCGTGGCGGTAGAGGCGCACCTGATGATGTGGGTGGCGGCGGCCGGCGTGGTGATGAATGGATTGATTGCGGGACTGCTGTGGAAGTTTTCGGGCGACGTAAATATTCGCAGCGTGTTTCTGCATATGCTGGGCGACACGGTGTCGACTGCAGCGGTGATTGTGGGCGGGCTAGTGATTGCGGTGACGGGGTTGCAGTGGATTGATCCGCTGCTCTCGCTGATTATTGCGGCCATGATCTTAGCGAGCTCGTGGAGTATTGTGCGGGAGACGCTGCATATTCTGCTGGAGGGAACGCCGCGGAGTGTGGACCTGGCGGAGATTCGCGGGGCGATGCAGAGCATTGAAGGCGTGGTGAATGTGCATGATCTGCATGTGTGGAGCTTGACGTCACAGAGCCATGCGATGGCTTGCCATGTGCAGGTGGTGGAGATGCAGCTGGCGGAGTGCGAGGCGGTGCTGGCGCGTATCAATCAGCAGTTACGCGGGAATTTTGGGATTCAGCATGCGACGATACAGATCGAGGTGACGGAGTGCGCGACGGTGGATGGTTGCAGCTCGCCGCCGGAGGTCGCGGAAGTGGATGGGCACTCGCATCATCACCATGGGCCAGGCGGCCATGATCACGCGCACGCGCATTAGCAGCTGATGTAGACTTTGCGGAAACGATGTGATTCTGACGTTTTATCCGCGAGGTCGAGGTGCAGACAACTAATGCGGCATTGTCGCGACGCATAGCTGCTGTGGACGTGTTGCGCGGCCTGATCATGATTATTATGGCGCTGGATCACACGCGCGATTTCTTTTCCAATGCGGCTGTGAATCCGACAGATCCAATGCAGTCGTGGCCGATGCTGTTTTTCACGCGATGGATTACGCATCTTTGCGCGCCGGGGTTTGTGGCGCTGGCGGGGACGTCGGTGTATCTGCAGAAGTTGCGCGGCCTGACCGGCGGAGAGACGGGAAAGAAGCTGGTGCTGCGCGGAGTCTGGCTGATATTTGCGGAAGTCGCGATCGTCAGCTTTGGGCTCTTTTTTACGTACCACGTGCATTTCTTCCAGGTGATCTATGCGATTGGCGGCAGCATGATTTTGCTGGCTGCGTTGCAATTCCTTCCGTTGCGATGGGTTGCGGCCTATGGATTTGCGGTCGTGTTGCTGCACGATTTGCTGCAGAAAATTCAACCGGAGCAACTGGGGCGAGCGGCGTGGCTATGGGAGTTCCTGGTATCGACGGGATTCTTTATGCGCAACGGCCAGCTTTGGACGTTCGTGATGTATCCGGTGTTGCCGTGGAGTGGTGTGATGGCGCTTGGGTATGTGTTTGGGGCGGTGGTGGCGTTGCCAGCGGAGAAGCGCCGCGTTCGATCGTTACAGTGTGGGTTGGTGGCGCTGGCGATGTTCGTGCTGCTGCGAACTACGAACGCGTACGGGGACACTGTAAAGTTTGTGCACCTCGGGAGCGTGGAGCGTACGACGATGAGCTTCTTCGAGGTGACGAAGTATCCGCCATCGCTGCAGTACCTCTGCGTGACGCTGGGAGTTCTGTTGCTGGTGTTTGCGGTGATGGATTATGCCTTGGAGCGGAGGTGGGTTCCGCGAGCATTGGAAGTGGTGGAAGTATATGGGCGGGTGCCGTTCTTTTACTACGTTATTCACTTTTACTTGATCCATGTGCTGGCGTTGGTGACGCTGATGTTCGCTATGCACACAATGCATGTGCATCCGACGCTTCCGATGTTTACACCGGCGCCGAAGGAAGCGTCATTTGGGCTGCCGGTGGTGTATGCAATCTGGATTGCGGTGGTGGCTTCGTTGTATTTGCCGTGCCGGTGGTTTGCGGGGGTGAAGGCGCGGCGGAGGGATTGGTGGCTGAGTTATTTGTGAGAGGAGTTGCGGTTATCTGGGGTGGGTGAAGTTGTAGACGACGCTTAGGGTGGGTTCGCTGGTGAGGGTGACTCGTTTGGAGAGGGTGTCGCCGGTGCGGAAGTCAGGGTTGTTGTAGAAGAGGCCGCGGTATTCGGCGCGGAGATCGAAGTGGTGGCTGAGGTGCAGGTCGATGCCTGAGCCGAAGACGCCGGTGGGGCGAACCTGCACGGAGAGGCCGCGGGAGCCGGCCTGGTCGGGAAAGTAGGGGGTCAGGTTGTTGCTGTCGGAGATGGGGAGAAAGGTGAGGAGGCCGGGGCCGATGTCGGCGAAGAGCGAGAAGCGTTGATTGACGTGGGTGTGTGCGACGTAGGTGATGGAGGTCTCGTACACATTGGAGTTGATATTAAGGTTGTTGGGGTTCCCGACGTTGCTGAGTCCGTTGCGGTATTGCTGGGAGACGCGGCTATAGCCGAGGTTGACGGAGTAGCCGAGCCAGGGGCTGAAGGTTTGGCGGAGGGTGCCGAGTACGCCGGCGGAGGGAGCGGTGCCCTGCAGGGTGTAGGCATAGAGCTGGCCGGTCCGGTCGATCGTGAGTAGCGAAGAGGCGCCGAGGGAGAGGGAGGTTTGCGGGTGGAGTTCCTTGCGGCAGGGCATGGGCTTATGGGTGGGCGATGGGTTTGATTGCGTGGTGAGGGCGGTGCAGGGAGGCCCGGCAACGTTGCGAGGCGTCGGAGTTTGGGCGAGCGCGAGGGCGCAGATGAGGGAGGCAGCGAGGGCCAGGCCGATGATGCGAAGGGATTTTTGGGCGCGAGGGGTCATTGGAATCTCGAGGTGGCGTTGTTGGTGGGAAGCGAGAGGTGGCCTATTCTTCGCGGGTTGGGTGGAAGCGATAGGTGAGACCGAGGACGGGCTGATTGCTGAAGGTGAGGTTGCCAGCGGTGGGAATGTCGAAACCGGTGGCGATGTAGGCGGGCGGGCTCTTGTAGAGCAAGGCCCGATAGCCGGCGTGAAGGGACCAGTGCCTGGTTAGGGCGAGGTCTGCGGAGATGCCGAAGACGGCCGTGGAGCGAAGAACGTTGCCAACGCCGAGGGCCGAGTTGGGATTGGTGGGATGAAAAGCGAGGACGCCGGCGCCGGCCTCGGCATAGGTGGAGACCTGACGGTGCCGCGGGCCGCGAACTACATAGGTCGCGGAAAGCTCGTACGCATTTTGAGGAACGGTGATGCCGGCGGATCCACCAGATGGCGGCGAGTAGGTGTATTCGAAGGTGGGCTCGGAGTGAGTTGCCGTGATTCGATAACCGAGCCATGAACGGAACTGTTGATGAAAGGAAGCGAGTACGCCGACGGTTGGACTCGCTGTTTGAGAGTAAGGGGTTATGACTTCGGAGGAACCAGCACCGGTTGTAGTGGTGAAGGATCGGACGGGCGTGAAGTTACCCAACGCGGCGAGGGTGACGTCGGTGGTGCGATCGTAGTGAGGGCGAGGGGAGGGATGGGTTCGGTTGAGCCCGGCTGGAGCGGGAGGGCTGGAGGGCTGTTGGTTTGAAGCGATGCTGGTGCCTAACGGCGAGACGGCTGCTGGCGGTGGGGCGATCATGGGTTGGGTAGGCGCGGGGTGGTCGGGAGTGGGCTGGCTCGCGGAAGGATTTGCGGGGCTTGAGGTGGCGACTTGGGATGGTGGTTGATTCAGAACCGGCACGCGGCCAACCAGTTTGGGGGATACGGAATGCTCGGGAGGTATCACCCGACCAAGCTGTACTGACTCAGCGGGAACTAAAGGTGCGGAATGGATGGGAGAGGTGAAAGGTGGGGTTGTTGTGGCGATTGTGGCTGGAGTAGTTGGAGGGGTGTGATGGAGCGCGAAGAGGATGGCGGCGGCAATAGCGGAGCCGGCGAGGGTTGGGATCGCCCAGCGGGTGAAGAGAGCGTGGGGAAAGAGGCTGCGGGGGACGGCCGTTGGAGGAACGCGGACGGGAAGCGAATTGCGCAGGGCGAGCCAGTGGCGCTCGAGCGCGGCGGTGTCGAGGGGGAGGGCGGCTTCGTGTTTCGGAAAGGCGCGGAGGGTGGCGGCGATGGCGAAGGATTCGGATTGGAGGGCAGAATTGGTGTGAAGGACGCGGTGAACGGCACGCTCCTGGGGAGAGGAGAGCTCGTGGAGGTGGAAGGCGATGAGGTCGTCCTGATCGATGGCGTGGCCGGCGTCGTTGTCGGGGTTTATGTCGAAGGGAGTCATTGGGAATCCTTGGTGCGCGCTGCGGAGTTGAAGGCGACGGAGGGTATGGGAGGCGAGGGTGCGAGTTCCCGGCGAAGTTTGGCGACGGCTCGGAAGATGGCCTGCTTGGCGGAGTTGGCGGGGACGCCGAGAGCGTCGGCGATGATTTGGATGGATTGGTCTTCCATGTGGCGGAGGATGAAGGCAGTGCGTTCCATGGGGGTGAGGGTGAGCATGGCGCGCTCGCGGCGGCGGAGGGCTTCGGAGTTGAGGAGCGCGGCTTCGGGGGTGGGGCCGTGGGATACGGCGATATTTTCGGACGGGGCGCCGGGCTCGATGGTGACGGCGTTCCAGGCGAGATCGCGGGAGCGGCGTTCGACGAGATTGAGGGAGCAGTTCATGGCGATGCGGTAGACCCAGGTGCCGAAGGCGGATTGTTCGCGGAAGCCGGGGAGCTTTTTGTAGGCGAGGAGGAAGGCTTCCTGTGCTGCCTCTTCGGCGTCGACGGCGTTGCCGGTTACGCGGTAGGTCATGCGAAGAACGGTGGGAAGGTGACGGTCCATGAGCACGCGAAAGGCGTCTCGATCGCCGGCGAGTACGCGCCGGATCGCGTCTTGCTCAATATTTCCCATTCGCGAGGTTAGACAAACAGGTGTCCCAACGGTTAGGTTGCGGGATGAAAATAAAAAGCCCGCCTGGTGGCGGGCTTTGTGGTGTGTGGCTGAGGGTGGGATTTAGGTAAGGGTGGCGTCGAGGGTAATTTCGGCGGATTTTAGGAGGCGGGAGATGGGGCAGCCGTCTTTAGCTTTCTTGGCAAGCTCGTCGAACGCGCTCTTCTCGATGCCGGGGATGGTGGCGTGGGTGCTGAGGTGGATTTTGGTGATGGTAGGGCCGTCGTCGGTAGTTTCCATGGTGACGGTGGCGGTGGTTTCGATGGTGCTGGGCGGGTGCTCGGCG
>Ga0302316_10000289_pt1 | contig 44694 bp, 41 predicted proteins | sample III_Palsa_N3_2_FD_200456 | JGI IMG/M metagenome (GOLD analysis project Ga0302316, IMG submission 200456) | Peat permafrost microbial communities from Stordalen Mire near Abisko, Sweden - III_Palsa_N3_2 | ecosystem: Environmental > Terrestrial > Soil > Palsa > Peat permafrost | place: Sweden...
TGAGCCCTCGAAGAATCAGATGGCCTCGTGCGGCACGCGTTGCCGCACGCCGCAGAGCATTTCGTAGGAGACGGTCCCCGCGTGCGCGGCGACCTCCTCGACCGGCAGCCCCGGTCCCCACAGCAGACAGCGGGTGCCGACCTGGGGCACCGGCAGGTCCGTCACATCCACCGCGATCATGTCCATGGAGACCCGTCCGACCAGCGGTGCGCGCTGGCCATCGATGAGCACGGGTGAACCACCCTTGAGACTGCGCAGCATCCCATCGCCGTAGCCGCCGGCGACAATGGCAATGCGCGAATCACGTTCGGCGGTCCAGGCCGCCGCATAACCCACCGACTCACCCCGCGGCACCCGCCGCAGGCCGATGATTGCGGATTCGAGTGTCATGACCGGTCGCAGGCCCAGTGCCTCCCCGCCGATATCGGGGAAGGGCGAGACGCCGTATAACGCCAGGCCCGGCCGCACCCAGTCTCCCGAGGCGTCCGCCCAGCCGAAGATGCCGGCCGAATTACCGATGCTGGTGGCAAGGCCCAGACCGTTGGTCAGGGCACGGAAGCGGCGCACCTGTTCCGTGGTGGTCGCTGCATCGCGCTCATCGGCCCGCGCCAGATGCGTTAGCACCCGCAGCTCCCGCAACGGCGTCCCGATGGCCCGCAACCGCGCCAACGCTGCCGGAAAATCCTCAGGCCTGAACCCGAGGCGATTGATGCCGGTGTCCACTTTCAACCATGCGACGAAACGGAACGAACCGCGAAAGGCCTCCAGCAATTCCACCTGGAGCGGATCGTGGACGACGACCTCGAACCGATGGACCGCCGCCTCAATCAACTGTTCGGCGCTGAACACGCCCTCCAGCAGCACGATCGGTCGGGTGATACCCGCCTCGCGCAGCATGATGCCCTCTTCCAGCCGTGCCACGGCGAAGGCGTCGGCCTGCGACAGACCCACTGCCGTCATGACCAGCCCATGTCCATAGGCATTGGCCTTCACGACGGCCATCACTTTGGAACCGGGAGCGCGCTCACGGACGGCCAGGAGATTCGCACGCAGCGCGGCGGTGTCGATCACCGCGCGGATCAGCGGTGTCACCGCAGGATGCCCTCGGCATAGGAGTCCGGCGCGTAATTCGCGAAGCGTGTGAACTGTCCCTGGAAGGTGAGCAGGAAGGTGCCGATCTCACCGTTGCGGTGTTTGACCAGCTCGATCTCCGCGATGCCTTTTTTCGTGGTGTTTTTGTCGTATACTTCTTCGCGATAGATGAGCAGGATCATGTCTGCGTCCTGTTCAATCGCTCCCGATTCCCTCAAATCCGACATCACGGGCTTCTTATGCTCGCGCTGTTCCACGCCGCGATTCAACTGCGAGAGCGCGATCACCGGCACGGCAAGTTCTTTCGCCAGAACCTTCAGCCCGCGCGAAATCTCCGCGATTTCCGTCGCGCGATTTTCCCGGTTGCCCGGCACCTGCATCAGCTGCAGGTAGTCCACCACCACCAGTCCCAGACCGTGTTCGCGCTTCAAACGCCGCGCGCGGGCGCGCAGATCCGTGGGGCTCAGCGCCGGAGTCTCGTCAATGAAGATTTTCGCTTCCGACAGCTGGCTGGTGGCGCTGGTGATGCGCGCCCAGTCCTCGTCCGCAATGCGCCCCGAGCGCAGGCTGCCCAGCGGCACGCCACCGATGGAGGCGAGCATGCGGGTGATGATCTGCTCGGAGGGCATTTCCATGCTGAAGATGGCCACCGGCGCGCGGATGCTGGGATTCACCGCAGCGTACTCGGCCATGTTCACCGCCAGAGTCGACTTACCCATGGAGGGTCGACCTGCGACGATGACCAGATCACCCGGCCGCAGACCACCGGTCATCTTGTCGAAGTCAGTGAAGCCGGTCGCGAGCCCGCGCATCTTGTCGGGATTGCTGTGCCACTCGTCGATCTGGTCGATGACCGCGGGCAGCATCTCGGCCACCGAGCGGGCGCCACCGCCGGCGCGGGCGCCGGCCTCGGCAATGGCGAATACGCCCTGCTCGGCCTTGTCCACCAGCTCACGGGCAGTCTCGCCCTCGGTGTTGTAGGCCGATGCGGCAATTTCGGTGCCGGTCTTGATCAGCTGTCGCAGCAGCGAGCGCTCATGCACGATCTCGGCGTAGGCGCGAACGTTGGCTGCGGTGGGAGTGTCCCGGGCAAGTGTGCCCAGGTAGGCGAGACCGCCTACATCGGCCAGCTGCCCATGGCGCTCGAGGTGCTCGGAGACGGTGACCGCATCGGTCGGCTTCTGGTTGGTCGCCAGCGCCCGGATGGCATCGAAGATGGTCCGATGATCGGGGCGGTAGAAGTCCTCCGTCTGGACCACGTCAGAGACGTTGAACCAGGCGGAGGCGTCGAGGAGCAGACCGCCGAGCACCGACTGCTCCGCCTCCAGCGAGTGCGGAGGCGTGCGGATATCGGCGCTCTCACGGTCAGAGTCGCGGCGCGATTTGGGCGTTGCGGCCACTTGAGTGCGCGACTCCCCGTGCGGTTACTCCTCGGGGACGATGACCACCGGCAGGGCGAAATTGACGTCGGCATGCAAATGCAGCTCGACGGCGTATTCGCCAATCATGCGCAGCGGGCCAGTCGGCAGGCGCACTTCGCTGCGCGCCAGCGGGTGACCGGCCTTGGTAGCGGCTTCCGCGATGTCGCTGGTGCCGATGGAACCGAAGAGCTTGCCCTCGGTACCGGCCTTCGACGCGATCGTGAGCTTGAAGTCCTTGAGCTTCTCGACGCGCGACTGGGCGCTACCGAGCTGTTCGGCCGCGTGCTTCTCCAGCTCGGCGCGACGGGCTTCGAAACGGGCGACGTTGGTGGGCGTGGCCAGTGTGGCCTTACCCTTGGGCAGCAGGAAGTTGCGGCCGTAGCCGGACTTGACCTTTACCCGGTCGCCGATGGTGCCAAGGTTGGCAACCTTCTCAAGAAGAATGACATCCATGGCGGTTCTCAGTGCTGATCAGTGTAGGGCAGCAGGGACAGGAAGCGTGCGCGCTTGATCGCCGTCGCGAGCTGGCGCTGATAGAACGACTTCGTGCCCGTGATGCGACTGGGGACAATCTTGCCCGTCTCGGTAACGTAACCCTTGAGCGTGGCCAGATCCTTGTAGTCGATGGATTCGACATTATCGGCCGTGAAACGGCAGAACTTCTTGCGACGCGAGAAGCGGCTGCCACCACCCCCACCGCCGCTGCCGCCACCGCCGTAACCGCCGCCGCCGCTGCCACCACCGCTGCCGCCGCCGCCGTAACCACCGCCGCCACCACCACCACTGCCGCCGCCGTAGCCACCACCACCACCGCCGCTGTTACCACCACCGATCATGATGCACTCTCCACTGCGGCCGGCACTTCGTCGTCGTCCGAACCGGAATCATCGCGGCCGCGTTCGCGGCGACCGCCTCCGTCTTCATCCTCACCCCGCGCCATCGGCGAGGGCTCAGTAATCGCTTTGTCTTCCTGCACGACCAGGTGACGCAGCACGGCGTCGCTGAAGCGGAACGCGCCCGTGAGCTCGTTCAGCGTCTTCTGGTCACATTCGATGTTGAGGAGCACATAGTGCGCCTTGTGGACCTTGGCGATCGGGAACGCCAGCTGGCGCCGACCCCAATCCTCAAAGCGGTGCACAGTGCCGTTACCATTGGCGATCATCGACTTGTAGCGTTCGACCATCGCCGGAACCTGTTCGCTCTGGTCCGGATGGACCAGGAACACAATCTCGTAATGCCTCATTAGTCCTCCTCATGGACTTAAGCCACCCGGTCAAGGCATTTGCCGGTGTGGCAAGGAGAACCGGACCCGCACCCTTCTCAAAGGGGCAGAACCGGTCGTATCCCTGGAAATCAGGGGTCGCGCAGCATACTGAAACGGGGCGTAGGCCGCAATGCGTGCTGCTACTTTTTGTTGCGCTGCCGCACCACTTCGTACAGCAACATTCCGGCCGCCACGGACACGTTCAGGCTTTCCACCGCCCCCAGTTGCGGCAGCCGGACCATGAAGTCGCAGGTCTGGCGGGTCAACTGGCGCAGGCCCGCGCCTTCCGCCCCCATCACCAGCACCGTGCCGCCCGTGAAATCCACCTCAGCGGCGGTCACCGGCGCCTCGGCATCCGCGCCCGTCACCCACAGCTGCGCTTCCTTCAGCAGTTTCAGGGTGCGCACCAGATTGGTCACCGTCACCAGCGGTACCGTCTCGGCGGCGCCCGCGGCGACCTTGCTGACGACCGGACTCAGATTTGCCGCCCGGTCCTTGGGTACCACCACCGCCAAGGCACCGCAGGCATCCGCGGTGCGCAGGCAGGCGCCCAGGTTGTGCGGATCCTGCACCCCATCCAGCGCCAGGACCAGCGGGGCCGTCGCATCCGCCAGCGCGCCCACCAGGTCGTCCTCGGACCACGGCGCCAGCGGCAGCACTTCGGCCACGACGCCCTGGTGAGTCACATCCCCAAGCGCCTGCTGCAGGCTCTGCGCATCCACGCGCAGCACCTTGGTGCCGCGCTCGCGCGCGAGCGACTCGATGGCCCGCATGCGCGGATCATCCCGCCGTTCGGCCAGCCGCAGTTCGAGCACCCGATCCGGATGGCGTTTCAACAGCGCCTGAACCGCGTGCAGACCGTAGATCAGCTGACTGCTGCTCACTTGCGGCTCCGGCGCTCGCGGGTGGCTTTGGCCTCCTTCGCGCCCGCGGCCTCCCCAGCCTCCGGCACCAGATCCAGGTCGATCAGCCCCTCGATGGGATTCACTGAGGTCACGATGACGCGTACCTCGGTACCGATGCGCAGGTTCCTGCCGCTGGCCACGCCGCGCCAGGCGGTGCCATGGTCGTCCATCAGATACTCATCGTCGCGCAGGTTGTCCAGGTGCAGCAGCCCGTCGATCGCCACGTCCATGAGCTGCACGAAACAGCCGAACTCGACCACTGTCGTGATCAACCCGCGGAAGGTCTGACCGATGCGCTCCCGCAGCCACACGCATTTGAGGAAGGTCGACACGTAGCGGTCCGACTCATCCGCCCGCTTCTCCAGGCGCGAGAGCTCCTCGCCCTGCATCGAGAGTGCCTCCTCTTCGTAGTGCACGCCGCTGCCGTCCTGCGCGGACACCAGGGCCTTGAGCGTACGGTGGACCACCAGGTCCGGATAGCGTCGGATGGGTGAGGTGAAGTGTCCGTACTCCCCCAGCGCCAACCCGAAGTGCCCGATGTTGGTGGGCTGGTACACGGCCTGCGGCATCGAGCGCACGACCAGCGACTCGACGAACGGCAGCTCCGGTGACCCCTTCAACCGGCGCGTGATCGCCTGGATGTCACGCGGCGCGACGGTTTCGGGTATCTGCGCCTCGATCCCCAGCGCCGTGAGCGTCGCGAGCAGTTTATCGAGCTTTTCCTCGTCCGGCTTCGCATGGACCCGGTACAGGGTCGGCGTCTTGGTATGACCGAGTTCGCGCGCGACCGCCACGTTCGCGAGAATCATGCACTCCTCGATCAGCTTGTGGGCCTCGACGCGGCCATGCAGCGTGACGGCGTGGATGCGCTGGTTCGCATCGATGTCGAACCCTGCCTCCGGGGCATCGAAGTCCAGCGCCCCACGGGTGCGGCGTGCCTTGATGAGCACGCGGTAGACATCCACCAGCGGCAGCAGCCGCTCGACCAGCGGACCTAACTGCTCGCGTGCTTCGGGCAGGCCGTCGATCAGCGCGGCCTGCGCCTGGTTGTACGTGAGCCGTGCCGCCGAGCGCATCACGGCCGGATAGAACCGCGCCGACTTGAGCGCACCGTGGCGCGTGACGATCATGTCGGCCGCAAGGCACAGCCGGTCCACATGCGGCGCCAGCGAGCACAGGTGATCCGACAGCCCCGGCGGCAGCATCGGAATGACACGGGTCGGGAAATACACGGAGGTTCCGCGACGCAGCGCTTCGGCGTCCAGCGCCGTGCCCTGACGCACGTAGAAGCTCACATCGGCAATGGCCACGATCAGCCGGAAGCCTTCCGCGTGCGGTTCGGCATAGACCGCGTCATCGAAATCGCGCGCCGTCTCCCCATCGATGGTGACCAGCGGCAACTCGCGCAGGTCGATGCGCCGGGCGCTCTCGTTGGCGTCGACCTTGTCGCCGAAGGCGTCCGCCTCGTGCGTCACGTCAGGCGGAAAGTCACTGGGCAGATCAAAACGGGCAATCGCTGACTCGGTCGCCATTTCGACCGGACGTTCCGGATCCAGCCGCCGGGCGACCCGGGCGACCGGTGGCGAAGTCTCCGAGGCATGGCGCACGATGCGGGCAATCACCCAATCGCCATCGCGGGCACCCTCGAGCTCATTCATTGAAGCAATGCAGCGCAGCTGCAGACGGCGGTCCGCCGCAATGATGGCCGCCTGGCGGCCCTGGATTTCGACCGTCCCCAGGAAGGCCTTCACGCCCCGATCAATGATCTCCTCCACCTCGCCCAGCCAGCGGTTGGTCGCATCGCGCTGGAGGCGCACGCGCACCCGATCCCCGTGCATCACACCGCGCATCTCACGGGGCGGCAGAAACACACTGTCCTTGAGCCCATCGACGCGGACGAAGCCGTAACCGGCGCGGTGCGCGCTGACGATGCCCTCGGCGCTGTCGCCGGCGCGAAGTTTCGCAGCGCTCGCGCGGGCAACCTCACGGCTGACGGGTTTGGGGCGTTTGGCGCCGTGACTGCCGCTGGCAATGGCCTTGGGCGCGGCGTGCGTTTTGCGTTTGCCGAACTGTCCTCTGCGACTACTCAATTGACAGCTCCCTGCACCGTGCGTACATTGCGCCGCTCCCTCGGGCCCTTGGGCCCGGAGGATAATGTCCGGCTCCCGGCCCAGGTGGCGGAATTGGTAGACGCACTAGTTTCAGGTACTAGCGGGTAACACCGTGGGGGTTCGAGTCCCTTCCTGGGCACCATTAAGACGTTATAAGTCAATAGATTAAGTCCGAATAATAATAATATAAATTAAGTGCGGGCCGCTTGAATTGGCGGTTCGCGGCAAGGGCCGGTAGATTTTCTACCTGCCCGTATAATGCCACGGTGAAGAAGTCCCCACCCGCCCGATCCACTGTGGCAACCGAGTCTCCCTGGAGCCCATCGCGGGAAAAAACGCGACAGCTCAAGCGTGAGGCCGTCATTCTCGCGGCCGCGCGGGCGTTTCGCGAGCACGGCTACCACAACACCTCTCTCGAGGACGTGGCCGCGGCGCTGAACGTCACCAAGCCGACAATCTACTACTACGTCGCGAACAAGGAAGAGATCCTCTTCGAGTGTTTTCGCACCGGCTTGGATGAAATCAAGCGTGTGTTCGGTGAGCTCGATACTTCCCAGGACTCGCCGCGCGAGAAGCTGCTGGTCCTGATCCGCCATTACGGGGCGGCCATTGCCGGAGAGTTCGGCTGGTGCATGGTCCATGCGGAGGATCAGGATCTGAGCCCCGTCATGAGCGGACGCATCCGGGCTCTCAAGTCGGACATCGATCAGCGCATCCGCGGACTGATCAAGGAAGGCATCGAGGAGGGTTCCGTCGCCCCCTGCGATCCGAAAATGACCGCCTTTGCGATCGCCGGCGCCCTGAACTGGATCGGCCACTGGTACCACAAGGATGCGACCTTGAGTCCCGCCGAAATCGGCCAGGCGTTCAGCCAAGTGTTCGAGAATACCCTCAAGCCGCGCTAGACGTTGCGCCGATACTGTCCGCCCACCTGGTAGAGCGCGCGGGATATCTGTCCCAGCGAACACACCTGGACCGCCTCCAGCAGCGACTCGAAGGTATTGCCACCCGCGGCCGCCACCTGCTGCAGCGCCGCCAGCGCCTGCGGCGCGCGCTCGGCATTGCGCCGCTGGAAGGCCTGCACTGCCTGCACCTGATCCTGCTTTTCCTGCTCCGTGGACCGGATCAGGGCCGTTGCGACGCGTGCGTTGCTGGAATCGTCCCCGGCAAGGAACATGTTGACGCCCACGATGGGCAAACTGCCATCGTGCTTGGCAGTCTCATAGTACAGGCTCTCCTCCTGGATCTTGCCGCGCTGGTACATGGTCTCCATCGCGCCCAGCACGCCGCCGCGCTCACTCAAGGATTCGAACTCCCGGTAAACCGCCTCCTCGACCATGTCGGTCAGCGCCTCGATCAGGAATGAACCCTGCCACGGGTTCTGGTTCTTGTTCAGACCCAGCTCGCGATTGATGATGAGCTGGATCGCGACGGCCTGTCGCACGCTCTGTTCGGTCGGCGTGGTCAGCGCCTCATCGAAGGCATTGGTGTGCAGGGAGTTGCAGTTATCCAGCAGCGCGTACAGCGCCTGCAGCGTCGTGCGGCAATCGTTGAACTGGATCTCCTGCGCATGCAGCGAGCGGCCCGAGGTCTGCACGTGGTATTTGAGCATCTGGCTGCGCGGACCCGCCGCGTAACGCTCGCGCATGGCCCGGGCCCAGATCCGCCGTGCGACCCGGCCGATGACTGCGTATTCCGCATCCATGCCATTGGAAAAGAAGAACGACAGGTTCGGCGCGAAGTCATCGATGCGCATGCCCCGGGCCAGGTAGTACTCCACGATCGTGAAACCGTTCGCCAGCGTGAAGGCCAGCTGGCTGATCGGGTTCGCCCCGGCCTCGGCGATGTGGTAGCCCGAAATCGATACCGAGTAGAAATTGCGGATCGCGTGTTCGGTGAAGTACTGCTGCACGTCTCCCATCATGCGCATCGCGAACTCGGTGGAGAAAATGCAGGTGTTCTGAGCCTGATCCTCCTTGAGGATGTCCGCCTGCACCGTGCCCCGCACCGCCGCCAGCGCCTCGGCCCGTTGCTGCTCGTACTCGACCTCGGTGAGCAGGCCAGGCGCGATGAGCGCGCGGCCGCTGATGCCCAGCAGTGCGAGCCCCGAGCCGTCGTGCCCTTCCGGCAGCTCACCCTTGTAGACCGGAACCTCGGTCATGGCCGCACGCAGCTGCGCGAGACGCCGCTCGGCCGCTGCCCACCGCCCCTGCGCTTTCAGATACCGCTCGATGCGCTGGTCGATGGCGGTGTTCATGAACATCCCGAGCAGCATCGGCGCCGGCCCGTTGATGGTCATCGACACCGAAGTCGTCGGGTCACACAGGTCGAAGCCGGAATACAGCTTCTTCATGTCATCCAAAGATGCGATCGAGACCCCCGAATTGCCGGTGCGGCCGTAGATATCCGGTCGCGGGTCGGGGTCCTCGCCGTAGAGCGTCGTTGAATCGAAGGCTGTCGAGAGGCGCGTCGCGGGTTGACCGCGCGCCAGGTAATGGAAACGCCGGTTGGTGCGCTCCGGGGGGCCCTCACCCGCAAACATCCGGATCGGATCCTCAGCCTCACGCCGGTAGGGATAGACACCGGCCGTGTACGGGTAGGCCCCGGGCAGGTTCTCGGTGAGGATGAAGCGCAGGATTTCACCCCAGTCACGAAATTTAGGGGCGATCAGTTTTGGAATGCGGCTGTGGCTGAGCGTCTCGGTGTAGTTGTCACCGGCCACCTGCCGGCCGCGCACCGTGTAGGTATAGCGATCCGCGGTGACCGCATGCACCCGTTCCGGCCAGGCCTTCAGGGCCGCGAGACCTTCGGGCCCGACCTCGATCAATGCCTGGTTATACGCCGTGCGCAGCGCGCACAACGTGCTGTCCGCATCGATCGCGGTCAGCTGCGCCGAGGGGTACGGATCCAGCGCGACCGGCAGCTGCGGGTCGTGCAGCGACTGAAGCGCCGCGAACAGACCCCAGGCGCGCTGCGCGGCGAGCGACTGTTGCTCCCCCTGCTCCCGCAGCCGTCGAGCGCCGGCGGATATCTCAGCCAGGTAGCGCGTGCGGTTGCCGGGAATGAGCGGCTCGTGCGACTTGAACTGCCTCGGGCCGTTATCGGCGACACTCCAGGTGAGCGCGCTCACGGCTTTCTCGTCCAGCTGCCCGGTAATCGCCGCGAACAGGTTGTTCACGCCCGGATCGTTGAAGCGGCTCGCGATCGTGGGGAATACCGGCACTTCGGCATCGGCGATCTTCTGCCGGTCGGGATGATTGCGGCGCCATTGCTTGCGCACATCGCGCAGCGCGTCCTGCGCGCCGCGCTTCTCGAACTTGTTGAGCACCACGCAGGCCGCGTAATCGAGCATGTCGATCTTCTCGAGCTGACTGGCCGCGCCGTAGTCGCTGGTCATCACGTAGATCGGCAGGTCGACCAGATCCACGATCTCCGAGTCGCTCTGGCCGGTGCCCGCCGTCTCGACCAGGACCAGGTCGAAGCCCGCCAGCTGGTACAGGCCGATGACATCCTGGAGCACCGCGGCAGTCGCCAGATTCTGGCGCCGGGTCGCAAGCGAACGCATGAACAGGTTGTCGGCAGCCAGCGAGTTCATCCGGATCCGATCCCCCAGCAACGCGCCGCCGCCGCGGCGTCGGGTGGGATCGACTGCGACGATCGCGATCTGGCGATCCGGATGATGGCGGACGAACCGCTGCAGCAGTTCATCACTCAGCGAGGACTTGCCCGCGCCACCGGTCCCGGTGATGCCGATCACCGGCGACCGCCACCGGTTCCGGGCAATGGCGCGCCGGATGAGTTCGCGCGGCGCGTCCGCGGCCGACCGGGCCGCCTCGCCACTGCCTTCGAGCACCGTGATCGCGCGCGCGATCTGGCGGTGATCCTTGGGATTGAGCGGTCCGAACTCGTAGGCCGGCCGCCTCGCCGCGCGCACCCGCGTGAGGACATCATCGATCATCCCGCTCAGACCCAGGCGCCGTCCGTCCTCGGGCGTATAGATTTTCTCGACGCCGTATTTTTCCAGCGCCGCGATCTCCGCCGGGGAGATCGTCCCGCCGCCGCCGACAATGATGCGGATGTGGGCACTGCCCGACTCGCGCAACATATCGACCATGTAGGCGAAGTATTCGTTGTGGCCGCCCTGGTAGGAGCTGACGGCGATTGCGTCGGCGTCCTCATCGATCGCGGCACGTACGATATCGGCCACCGAACGATTGTGGCCGAGGTGCACGACCTCGGCACCCGCCGCCTGCAGCAGGCGTCTGATCATGTTGATTGCGGCGTCATGCCCATCGAACAGGGATGCCGCACTGACGAACCGCAGCGGGGACGCTGGCCCGGTGCCGCTGACGACGGCGCTGACGGCAGAATTCACAGTGCCCCCTTCAACCGGAGGAGATTACTCGCAAGTAGCGATACTACCGGCGAGTAACAGCGGAGGTCAAGCCAAAAGGGGTCACCGCTGCGCCGAGGACCGGAATCACCCACAACGATAGGCACCACCCAAGAATGTTGAACTTCATCCAAGCAATCCCCCGCCTCGAGGCGTCTCAAGGGCGGCTGCGTGAAACCGCAGGTGGTCTTCGATGAACGTCGAGATGAAGTAGTAGCTGTGATCGTAGCCTGCATGGCGGCGCAGCCGCAGCGGCTGGTGCGCGGCTGCGCAAGCCGCTTCGAACTGTTCCGGCAGCAGCTGCGACTGGTGCAGGAATTTATCCGCCAGGCCCTGGTCGATAAGGATTTCCGGGAAGACGGCGCGGCCGGCCGCCGTCATGATTTCCACGGCGTCATAGGCCTTCCAGGCGGCCGGATCCGCGCCGAGGTAGCGCGGCAATGCCTTGTGGCCCCAGGCGCAGCGCGTCGGGGAGCAGATCGGCGCAAAGGCCGAGACCGATTTGTAGACCTGGGGATTGCGCAAAGCCAGCACCAGCGCCCCATGCCCGCCCATCGAGTGGCCGAAGATGCCGCAGCGCGCCGGGTCGGCGGGATAGTTCGCGAACACCACCGCGCGCAGCTCGTCGAGCACGTAGTCGTACATCCGGTAACAGCGTGACCAGGGTTGCTCCGTGGCGTTCAGGTAAAAACCCGCCCCGGCGCCGAACTCCCAGTCGTCCGTCTCGCCGGCGATGCCCGTGTTGCGGGGACTGGTGTCGCAGGTGACGAGCATCACGCCCAGCTGGGCTGCAAGCCGCTGGGCGCCGGCCTTGATGACGAACGTCTCCTCGGTACAGGTCAGGCCTGCCAGATAGAAAAGCACGGGCAATCGGCCCGCCGCATGCGGCGGCTGGTACACGGTGAACCGCATCGGCAGGCCGATGATGCGCGAGTCGTGGCGGTAGAAACCCTGCGTGCCCCCGAAGCAGCGATTTTCACCTGAAGTTTCGATCTTCAAGATGGGTTTCAGTAGACCACGACACTGCGGATCGACTCACCCCGGGTCATCAGGTCAAAGGCATCGTTGATGCGTTCCAGCGGCATCGTATGCGTGATCAGATCATCGATGTTGATCTTGTGCTCCATATACCAGTCCACGATCTTCGGTACGTCGGTGCGGCCGCGCGCACCGCCGAAGGCGGTGCCACGCCAGACCCGTCCGGTGACCAGCTGGAACGGCCGGGTCGCAATCTCCTGCCCCGCACTGGCGACACCGATGATGATGCTCTGGCCCCAGCCGCGGTGACAGCACTCCAACGCCTGGCGCATCACCTGCGTATTGCCGATGCACTCGAACGAATAATCCGCGCCGCCCTTGGTCAGTTCGACCAGGTGCGCCACGAGGTCACCCTTGATGTCCTTCGGGTTCACGAAGTGCGTCATGCCGAACTGGCGTGCCAGTTTTTCGCGCCCGGGATTGGTGTCGACGCCGACGATCATGTCGGCGCCGGCGAGCTTTGCGCCCTGGACCACGTTGAGGCCGATGCCCCCCAGACCAAACACGACGACATTGGCACCGGGCTCCACTTTGGCCGTGAAGATGACGGCGCCGATGCCGGTGGTCACGCCACACCCGATGTAGCAGGCCTTGTCGAATGGTGCGTCCTCGCGGATCTTCGCCACGGCAATCTCCGGCAGCACCGTGTAGTTGGCGAACGTGGAACAGCCCATGTAGTGATAGACGGGTTTGCCCTTGAACGAGAAGCGACTCGCGCCATCCGGCATCAGGCCCTTGCCCTGGGTTGCCCGGATCGCCGTGCACAGATTGGTCTTGCGCGAGGTGCAGCTCTTGCACTCGCGGCATTCCGGCGTATAGAGCGGTATGACATGGTCGCCCTTTTTCAGCGAGCGCACGCCCGGTCCCACGTCCACGACCACGCCTGCCCCCTCGTGACCGAGAATGGAGGGAAACAGCCCCTCCGGGTCCGCTCCGGAGAGGGTGTACTTGTCGGTGTGACAGATTCCGGTTGCCTTGATCTCGATCAGCACTTCACCGGCTTTCGGTCCATCCAGCTGGACGGTCTCGATCGACAGGGGCTTGCCTGCTTCAAACGCTACGGCCGCTCTGACATCCATGATTTCAACCCTTGAGAACGCCGGAGGCTTTGGCAATGTGCGTCGCGATGAAATCCATCAGCGGCGGCGACAGACAGTCGTAGGGCTCGAGCTTCAGTTCCCGCAGGCGGGCGCGCACCGCACCCATCTGGCCCGGATCTGCGCCGGATTCGATGATCGAGGATACAAACGCTGCGAATTCCGGGGGCGACCAGCCACTCTCGCGCGACAATTCGGTGTGGATGAAATCCAGGCCATGGAACGGATGCCCGGTCTTCTCGATGCGCCCGTACAGGTGGGTACCGCAGACCTTGCAGGCGTGGCGCTGGATGGTGGCACTTGCGTCCACGATGACGAGCTTGTCGCCGTTCTTGGTCACCGTGACTTTGTCGCGCGGGGCTACCGCCACCACCGCGAACAGCGCGCCCTTGGGCTTCCAGCACTTGGTGCAGCCGCAGGCATGGTTGTGCGCCGATTGGGATTTGACCGTGACTTCAACCGGGTTCTGGCTGCACTTGCACACCAGCGTGCCGCCCGCGAAATCCTTGGCGGCTGCCTTTGAGCCATTGTCCACGGCGGGATGAATCGAAACAGTAGCCATGTGCGTGACCCCGGAGGTGATTTGGGGCGGCAATTATAAGCCGGACCCGCGGCGCGCGGTTCCCGATAGATGGGTGCACCGCAACAGGTCAGCCTGACCGCACAGCGGCGGAAATAGCGCCCGCGAGCCGCTCATGGCAGGATGCACGCCTACCGCCACGACCGTGCGATTTGCCATGTCGTCTCCCCAGATCACCCTCGGCCTGCGAACGGCGCTGACCCTGGCGCCCGCGCTGCTCCTGTCCGGGTGTACGGTCGGCTTCTGGAATTATCAGCAGATCGCCGCGCCCGACGCGCAGTACATCCAGGTCAACTGCAACGGCAGTGACGGCCCCCCCAAGCTGGCCTACTACCCCTTCCACGGCATCTACATCGGCATTGCCGTCAGCCCGCTCGATCTGCGGCTGCGTACTCCGCGCGGGGTGCACGCCCACCTGGATGGGGATTCGGTCGTGGTCAGCGGCCACACGGACAAGGGCAACCTGGACCTGACCCTGAAACTGAAGACCGCCGCGCAGGCCAGCGGCGCGGGAAGTCTCGCGGAAGTGCGCTATGAGGAGCGTCATGAAGGCAGCTGGCAGCCCGGCGTGCCCACCTCGGATGCCCAGATCGACACCATGTCCATGGGCACCGTCCAGCTGCCCCCCATCACCATCGATACCATGACCTGGCCGACGCAGACCCTGCCGTTCACGCGCAAGGTCTACAGCCAGTTGATGAAGCCAAACGCCACCTGCACGGCGCCGCCGTAACTCTAGAACGCGAAGTACGGCCCGTCGGTCCCGCCGGCGTCCATGTTCTCCATCGCGGTATAGACGTTGCGCCCGTAGAAGAACGGCAGTCCGAACGCGAAGCTCTGCGACCCATCGGTACCCGCAGCGCCACCCAGATTGCTGAACGCCGCGAATGTGGGGTTGTTGTCAAAGAGGTCGACGGCATTGGCTATCGAGAAGCTTGGCGATGATTGCGCGCCGTTATTCCCGGTGATGGTTGCACTCAGGCTTACGGTGGAAGTCGGGCAGAAGAACCCCGGTGCTACGCTCTGGGACCCGCAGGAGCTGATCGAACTGTCGTTGAAGTAATACGCGTTCGAGCCGCTGTCCAGGTAACTTTGGGGGAAATTGGTGCCGATGAAATTGACACTTACGTAGCCGTAGTACGAATCGGTGGTGAGAATGGTGGCGCCCGAGGCCAGCGCATTGTTGGTCTGCGTCCCGATACCGAACACGAGGCTCCCGGTGACGGTGGCGGCACCGCTCGCTCCGACCGCGGGCAATTCAATGATGATGCCGTTGTTGTCGGTGATGCCGTTCATGGCCGCGAGGACGTGTACCGGATTGACCACCTGACTGGTAACGGCAACGGCCGCACCGGTGCAATTGGCGCTGCTGGTGCAGCTGAAGTAAGAGCCGTTGCTCGCGCCCGAGCTGCAGACGGTGCCGCAGTCCTCGTCAAACAGACCAATGCCGATGATCCCGTTGGCACCAAAGGTTGCCACCGTGTCTTCCGAGGTGGTGTTGGCACTGCCGCTCGAACAGGCCGTCGGCACCGAGTAGCTACCGGAGCCGATGAGCTGCACCGGAATTCCCGGGGCCGATTCGCCCGTGGTGGCCGTGTCCGAGCCGCCGATATGCACATCCGCCGTGACAACCGGACCCCAGCTGTAGCCATCGACGAACTGAGTGCATTCGGCGAGAGCCCCGCCATTCACGCTAATCGGCGACAGCGCGCTTAAGAGCGAGGAGTTGAGGACCGACGCCAGAATGCGCACGCCCTGTGAGCCGGTATCGACCTGGACGTGATCGATGGTCTGACAATTGGTCGTGGAGCCGGGTGCGCAGATCGTCACATTCACGTACATGATGTTGACGGCTGCTTCGTTGGCGTCCGACAGCCCTGCGGGGCCCTGGTCGATCGTCGCATTCGCGACGTTGTAGGCAGTCGTCGACGTGCTACCGCTGCCGGAGCCGCCACTTGAACCGCCACCCGAGCCGCTGCTCGAGCTGGTGGACACCGTGCCGCCGCCACCGCCGCCGCAACCGGCCAGGAGCAGCGACGCGCACATCAAGCTTACAAACAGATTTCGCAAGAAATGACTCCCTCAGGTGCCGCGCCATGACCGGGAATAGTACGGCGTTGCAGCGGTGGGTGCTGCTCCGGCAGCGTAGCTTTACTGAATTTCCGCCGGAGTGACGCCAGATGGCAACAGTGCCGGTACCCAGGCTCGGCCGCTGAACGCGCGCATCTTGCCGCTGGACTCAACCACCAGGTCCGGAGTGTTCACCCGCACCAGCCGATGGCGCATCACCGGCGTCTGCGCGGCACTCTGGTAGGCAGCAAAATAACTGCCCAGTACCTGGCGCAGGTTCGGCATCAATCGACCCTGCCACGTCACTGCATAGACCACGCCGTTGGCATTGGTGTATTCGGTGACGACCGTGCCCGTGGGCAGCTGCAACTCCTGCTTCTGCAAGGTGCCTGTCGGCGCGGGTCGGGTCAGACCCTTCATGCTCACCCGATCCGCTTCCACGGAATCCGCGCTACCGCCCAAGGCCGCCCGCGCTACTTGCGGGAGGCCCTGGATCAGCAGGCATGCGAGAGTCAGGCTGTAGAACGTTGCTCGCACTGTCATCCCTTCAGCCGTTACCGGCTGCGTGCTTGGCGGCCCACTGTGCGCGCTGCGCATCGGCCTTCGCCTGCAGCGAAGCCAGTACCGCAGGCAACTGCTGTTGCTGGGTCGGCGTGAGTACCCCGTAGATCTGGCCGGCCAGGGCCGTCTCCTTCTGAATCCGCCCCTGGGCCTTTGACTGCTCGTTCTGCACGGCTGCCGCGAAGTTCGGATCGGCGGGATTACCGAGCACTGTCATGCTCGGACCCTGCGGGGCGGCACCCGGCTGGTGCCCCTGATGAGCACTCTGCAGGATGGTCTTGATGCTGGCCTGCTGCTGCGCCGTCAGGTTCAGCTGCTTCGTTGCACGCAGCAGCGTGCCGACGAAGCGCCCGCCAAAATGATGGAAGTGTCCGTGATGCGGCCCCTGCTGAGACACTGGAGCCGAGGACGTGGCGGCCGTGGCCTGCGCCGCGGCTGTTCCGACCGCGCCTGCGCCGAGCGTTGCCACCGCAACGGCAAACAGTACGCGCTGAATGGTCGACTTCATGAATGCAATTCTCCGGAATCTTGAGTAGGTGGTTTGTAACCGACTGTTAGGGAAGCAGTTTCCGCTTCATTCACAGTCTACGCTGAGCACAGCGTCGTGGAACAAACACCGTTGACCTGGCAACTCAAAATTACGCATCCGTAAGCGGGATAGTAAAGCGATGTAACAATTGCTGCGCAATTGCCAGCAACTTACCTTGATTCGTTGGCGGAGTCAGACAATTCCGTCACGTTTCAGCAGGCGAAGGGGTTACGACGCACGATGGTCTGGTCGCGATCCGGGCCGGTGGAGATCATGTCGATGGGCACTCCCACGAGCTCCTGGATGCGATCAAGGTAACGCCGGGCATTTTCCGGCAGAGCCTCGAACCGGACCGTGCCCACGGTCGATTGCCGCCAGCCGGGCATTTCCTCATAGACCGGGACCACGTCCGAATAGGCATCCACAAACAGCGGCATGTCGCTGAGCAACTCGTCGCCGCTGCGATACCCGACGCAGATGCGGATGGTCTCAAGCTGGTCCAGCACGTCGAGTTTGGTCACGCACAGTCCGGTGACACTTGACTGCGCCACGCAGCGTCGCAGCACCACGGCATCGAACCAACCGCAGCGGCGCTTGCGCCCCGTGACGGATCCGAACTCATGTCCCACCCGCGCCAGATACTCGCCATCGCTGTCGAAGAGTTCGGTCGGGAAGGGACCCGCGCCGACGCGGGTGGTGTAGGCCTTGACGATTCCCAGGACTTCGTCGAAGACACGCGGGCCGATACCGGTACCGGTCGCGGCATAGCCGGCGGTGGTGTTCGAGGAGGTGACATACGGATAGGTGCCCAGGTCGACATCCAGCATCGCCGCCTGCGCCCCCTCGAACAGCACGTTGGCATCCTCAGCGCGCAGCTGCGTCAACGCGAGCGTCACATCGGCGACACACGGTTTGATGCGTTCACCCAGCGCCAGCTGCTCATCCAGGGTCTTCTGGAAATCCACCGGCTGCTGGCGGAAATAGTTCTGCAGCACGAAGTTATGGAAGTCGAGCACCTGGCCCAGCTTGGCGGCGAAGCGCTCGCGCTGGAACAGGTCGGCGACGCGCAGCGCACGCCGCGCCACTTTGTCTTCGTAGGCCGGTCCGATGCCACGCCCCGTCGTGCCGATGGCATTGGCGCCGCTGGCGTGCTCGCGCGCGCGATCCAGTGCCACGTGTGAAGGCAGGATCAACGGACAGTTTGGCGAGATCCGCAGGCGCTCAAAGACCGGGATCCCCTGCTCGATGAGTTTGGTGGACTCCGTCGCCAGGGCCTCCAGCGACAGCACCACGCCGTTGCCGATGAAACAGCGGACCTGCTCGCGCAGGATGCCCGACGGGATCAGCGACAGCACCGTCTTGCGGCCATCGATGACCAGCGTGTGACCGGCATTGTGGCCTCCCTGGAAGCGCGCTACCGCGCGTGCCCGATCGGCCAGCAAGTCCACGACCTTGCCCTTGCCTTCATCGCCCCACTGGGTGCCGATGACGATGACGAACTTTCCCATGATGCCTACTCAGTTGATGAGGAACAGCAGCAATACCCCGATGAGCATGCTGCCCAGCCCGGCGATGCGCACTTCGCGATCACCGAACGACAGAATACGGGCCAAGGCGCGCTTGGTGCCCCCGGGCGAAAGAAACGGAAATATGCCTTCCAGCACGAAGACCAGCGCCAGCGCGGCGCCCAGGTCCGAAACAATGTGTATCACGGCGACCGTCCTTGAGCCGCAGCCGGGTTCCTGAAATATCTGAAGAACTCGCTGTCGGGTGACAGCACCAGCACATCGCCATCCTTGCCCAGCGATCGCTCATAGGCCTGGAGGCTGCGGTAGAAGGCGTAGAAGTCCGGATGTGCCGAATAGGCCTTGGCATAGATATCGGCCGCCCGCTCATCGGCGGCACCGCGCACGCCCAGCGCGTCCTGTTCGGCACTCGCGATGATCTCCGTGCTCTCCCGATCCGCCCCGGCGCTGATGCTCGCGGCAGAGCTCTGGCCCTCGGCGCGCAGGTGGCTGGCGATCTTGGCGAAGTTCTGCTTCATGCTCTCGTAGACGCGGGCGCTGACCTCATCCGGAAGGTTGATCGCCTGCACTCGCACGTCGATCAGCTTGATGCCCAGTGCCGCAACGGTCCGGCTCGCCGAATCCATGACCTGCCCCGTGACGACCGACCGCTCGGCCGTGACGATCTGCTCGAGCGTGCGCTGGGCGACGATCGACTTGATGCCATCTTTGACGACATCGGAGAGCCGCTCGGCAGCCACATCCTCGCTGCCACCGGTCGCCTGGAAATACGCCGACGCATCGGTAACGCGCCAGAGGATATAGAAATCGACGATCAGCCCGCGATTGTCGTTGGTCAGAAAGGTCTCATCCGAATGCGCCGCCGCGAGCGTGCGCCGGTCGATGCGGATGACGCGGTCCCAGGGCTGCTTCCAATGCAGCCCGGGCGCGTAGCTGGAATCCAGGATGGCACCGAACTGCGTGCGCACGGCCTGCTCGCCTTCGGCGACGGTGAACAGACAACCCGAGGTGAGCGCAATCAGCGCGACTCCCGCCACGAGTGCGCTCAGCCATCGGCCATTCCACTTGAGGGCCATCTAGCGATCACTCCGGCTGCGGCCGGACTGGCGCCCGGCATCCGAGTCCGGTTCGGCTGTCGCCGTCGGCCCCCCGGCCGGCAGCGACAGACCCTGGTCACCCGATGGCGTGGCATCGGCCGCCGGTCCCGCATCAGGCGGGGTGGTCCCCGAGCGACCCGTGAGCTTGTCGAGCGGCAGGTAGATCACGTTGCCGCCGGGCCCGACCTTGGTATCGATGATGACCTTGTTGGCGCGGCCCAGCACACTCTCCATGGCCTCGAGGTACAGCCGCTCACGGGTCACCGCGGGCGCGCGCTGATAGGCAGCGGCCACATCCAGGAAACGGGCAGCCTGGCCCTGCGCGAGATCGACCACGCGCGCCTTATAGCCCTGCGCATTCTGTTGGATACTGGCGGCACGGCCCTGTGCTTCGGGGACGATGCGATTGGCATAGGCCTGGGCCTGCTTCACGAACCCTTCCTCGTCGGCCAGCGCCTTGTTGGCGTCATGTTGGGACGGCACCACCGGATCCGGAACCTGCACATCGGTGAGATTCACCGAGCTGACCTCGATGCCGCTGTTGTAGCTGTCCAGCATGTGCTGGATGAGTTGGTGCGTTCGCTGCGTGACCTGCGGCCGGGTCACACCGGCAAGCACATCCTGCAGCGTGCTTTGCCCCACCACCTCGCGCAACGCGCTCTGGCTCACCTCGCCCAGCGTCGCTTCCGGATCGCGCACCTGGAACAGTACTTTCATCGGATCCGTGAACCGGTACTGCACCGAGAAATGCAGATCCACCAGGTTCACATCCGAGGTGAGCACCTGCGGCCGGAACTCCTGGCTCTTGACGCTCATGACGTTGACTTTGTAGAGGGTCTCGACCGGCCAGGGCAGGTGCCAGCCGGCGCCCTCCTGCACGATTTCCCGGAAGGCCCCGAAGCGCAGGATCACGCCGCGCTCGGCCGATGCAATCTGGTAGAACCCCGTTGCCAGCCATCCCAGCACCACACCGGCGATCGCCAACTGCACGATCCAGGAACGCACCCGTCCGGGCTGCGGGCCGCCGCGCAGCAGCTCGCCAAGACGCCGCTGCCAATCCTTGATGCGCGCATCCAGGGCGGCGCCCGCACTCTCGGGTCGCTTGCCCCAGGGGGACTTCTGCGGATCAGGTTGATTCCAGGCCATATATGGGCGCGCCAGATGCCGGTGGCAGTTGCGGTGGACGAGCCTTCAGGACAACTTGACCGCGCTCGCAGGAGGCGCCGATTGTAGGTACCCCGCTCCGGCTGTACAAGGCGCGCCGCTATCGCCGGATTCGATCACGACCACCCCCGGTGCCTGCGCCAGTTCGAGCAGGTCGACGTTGGGTATTTCCAGCACCAGCTCCAGCTGCCCGTCTTCCAGGACGTGCTCTTCTTTGACGACTCCACGGGCGTACAGCCTGGAGCGCAGCTGCCCCGCCGAAGGCGGAATGCGTACCCGCGACACGTAGACCGTGCGCGCAATCCGTTCGGTAATGGCCTCGGCGAGGAACGGAATTCCCAGCTCCTGCGCCGCCGAAATCCACACCGAGGAGACCCGGCCCTCCGCGTCGCGCTCGATGCGCGCCGTCGTCTGCAGCCGGTCGATCTTGTTGTAGACCAGGATCTGTGGAATCTGGCCTGCGCCAATCTCCTCGAGCACTTCGTTCACCTGCTCCATGCGCTCGCTGCGGCGCGGATCGCTGGCATCCACCACGTGCAGCAGCACCGTGGCCTCGCGGGCCTCGGTCAGCGTCGAGCGGAATGCGGCGACCAGTTCGTGCGGCAGATCGCGAATGAAACCCACCGTGTCGGCCACCACCGCCGGCGTACCGCCAGGCAGGCGGATGCGCCGCACCGTGGGATCCAGGGTCGCGAAGAGCTGGTCCGCCACATAGGCCGGGGACCCGGTCAGCGCGCGGAATAAAGTGGACTTGCCGGCATTGGTGTAGCCGACCAGTGCCAGGGTCGGCACCGGGATCTGCATGCGCGTGCGTCTGCCGGTCTCACGCTGCAGCTGGATGCGCTCCAGGCGCTTGCCCAGCACCTTGACCCGCTGGCCGAGCAGCCGCCGGTCCGTTTCGAGCTGGGTTTCACCAGGACCGCGCATGCCGATACCACCCTTCTGCCGTTCCAGGTGGGTCCAGCCGCGCACCAGCCGGCTGGCCAGGTGCTTCAGCTGCGCCAGTTCGACTTCCAGCTTGCCCTCGAGGCTGCGCGCCCGCTGGGCGAAGATATCCAGAATGAGTCCATTGCGATCCAGCACCCGCCGGCCGGTGTGCTCTTCGAGGTTGCGCTCCTGGCTGGGCGAGAGCTGGTGATCCACGAGGATCACATCGGCCTCGGTGGCTACCGCCGTGTCGCGCAGCTCATCGGCTTTGCCGGAGCCGACAAAGAATTTCGGATCGGGGCGCGCGCGTCGCGCGGTGATCGTGGCCACCGGAGTCGCACCCGCGGAGGTCGCCAGCTGCGTGAACTCCTCCAGGTCCTCCGGATCGATCGGTGCCCCCAGTCCGAGGCGCACCAGCACCGCACGCTCACCCGTTCGTGGGCGTTCGATCACGGTAAAACACGGACGTGGAATCCAACCGGCGCAAAGCTATTCAGCGGCCGGCTCGACAGTCGTTGTCGGAGTGCCGTTCTCATCGGTGGCCAGACGCACGTTGCGCGCCGGCACGACCGTGGAGATGGCGTGCTTGTAAACCATCTGACTGACACTGTTCTTCAGCAACACCACAAATTGATCAAAGGAATCGATCTGACCCTGCAATTTGATTCCATTCACCAGATAGATGGAGACCGGAACGCGCTCTTTGCGCAAGGCATTCAAAAATGGATCCTGCAGCGATTGGCCTTTGGCCATCGGGGTTCTCCTTATTCTCTGGCTTCTAGTTGTTCGGTGAAACCTCGCATCGCAAGGCGTCCGGTTTATTCTACCACGGGGCCGGACCTGCGGATAAAACCGCTCAGGGCCACGCCTACCTCCAAGCTCCAAGACTCGAATGCACCGGGAACGCACGGATCCACGATGCGGATGCTGCGGTCGCCGCGCAGCCATGTCAGCTGCCGTTTGGCAAGCTGACGCGTTGCGGCGACACCGGCTTCAACCGCGGCAGCCAAAGTGCATTTCCCTTCGCAGTATTGCCACAACTGGCGATAGCCGACGGCCCGCATCGATGCGTGCACCGCCGTCAGATCACCACGCTTGTGCAATGCCCGCACCTCTTCCAAAAATCCCTGCTCCATCATCTGGTTGAACCTCGCCGCGAGACGCTGATGCAGCACCGCACGTGGTTCCGGCACCAAGGCCCATATGGGGGCCTGTCCCTGCAATGCAACAGTGCCATGCTGCTGCAGTTCTGAGAGCGTCCGACCCGTCACCTGGCACACTTCCAGTGCACGTTGGATACGTTGTGCATCATTTGGGTGAATCTTTTGCGCAGCCTGCGGATCCAGAAGCAGAAGCTTTGCGTGCATCGCGGGCCAGCCCCGCAGCGCCGCCTGCGCGTCGATGGATTCCCGGATCGCCGGTGCGGCGCGCGGCAGCTGCGCGATACCCTGTCGCAGGGCTTTCAGGTACAGCATGGTTCCACCCACCAGCAGTGGAATATTTCCGCGGTCGCGGATCTGGCTGATCAGGGCCGCCGCATCCTGTGCGAACTGTCCGGCCGAGTACGCCTGCACCGGATCCAGGATATCCAGCAGATGATGGGTCACTGCGGCGCGCGCCGACGGACCCGGCTTCGCCGTACCGATGTCCATCCTCCGGAATACCTGCGCGGAGTCCACGGAAATGATTTCCACCGGCCATTGCTGCGCAAGCTGCATGGCCCAATCGCTCTTGCCGCTGCCGGTGGGACCGGTGAGGATCAGTACCGGGGCTGTCGCGGGGGGCATCGTTGCGCCTAGCGGCCGCGCAGGAACAGTCGATCCAGTTCCATCCAGGAGAGGCGCACCCAGGTCGGCCGGCCGTGATTGCACTGATTGGCGCGCAGCGTCTGCTCCATCTGCCGCAGCAGCGCATCCATTTCCGGCAGTGACAGGCGCCGATTGGCGTGTACCGAGGTGCGACAGGCGAGCGTTGCGAGGAAGCGGTCCGAGGCATCCTCGATGTGGTGCGCCGCGGCCGGGTTGTCAAGATCGCGTGCCACCTCGCGCACAATTTCCGTAACCTTCGCGCCGGACAGCAGCGCCGGTACCCGGCGCAACGCCAGGCGGGTATGCCCGAGTGCATCCAGTTCAAATCCCGCACGCTCCCAGGCGCTGCGGTCCTCCAGCAATGCTTCCAGTTCGTGGGCGGCCAGCTCCACGACCAGCGGCTCGAGCAATGTCTGCGAGGGAACGCCGTTCGCGTACTGCGTCTTCAGCTGCTCGTACAGCACCCGCTCGTGTCCCGCGTGCATGTCCACCAGCACCACGCCTTGTGTGGTCTGCGACAGGATGTAGGTACCGCGGATCTGGGCGAGCGGCGTCCCCAGCGGCCGATCCGCGTCCTGATCGGCAGGTTCCGGCGGCTGTGTGAAGTCGAGCCCGTACGGCTGCGGCGCGGTTTCCTGCAGCCGGGCGGCGACATTCCAGGGATCTCGTCCGGGGCTGTAAAAGGTCGTCACCGCCGGCGCAATCGTGCCACCGGAACGCGGTGGCAGTGCCGGGGCCGGCTGCGGCTCGGCCTCGCCCGGGCGGGTGTGCGAGAGCGCCTCCGCAATCGCGCGAAACACGAAGTCATGGATCTGGCGGGAGTCGCGGAACCGCACTTCAAGCTTGGTGGGATGCGCATTGACATCGACCATCGACGGATCGAGCGTCAGATACAGAACGTATGCCGGGTAACGGCCGTGGAACAGGACGTCCCGGTACCCCAAGCGCACGGCGTTCATCAGCAGCCGATCTCGGACACTGCGGCCGTTCACGAACCAGAACTGGTGATCCGCAGAGCCGCGCGAGGCGGTGGGCAGACCCAGCCAGCCACCCACCCACACCGGCCCCGCTGCGTGTTCGAACGGCAGCGCCTGCTCGAGAAAATCGTTGCCGATGATCGCGCGCACCCGCGCCGCAACCGGCTCCTGGGATGCATCGGTGGCCTGCGCCTCGAGCAGGATGCGATCGCCGTTGCGCACCAGAAAACTGATGTCCGGTCGGGACAGTGCCAGGCGCTCCACCAGGCGAAGGACGTGTCCGGCCTCGGTGGCATCGCTGCGCACGAACTTGCGCCGGGCCGGCACATTGAAGAACAGGTCACGCACTTCGACCGTCGTGCCGATGACGTGCGCCGCGGGTCGGACGCCGGAGCGGGTGCCGCCATCGGCGAGGATCTCGATCGCATGGGCGGCCTGGGCGGTACGCGTGAGCAGCCGCAGATGCGATACGGAGGCAATGGATGGCATGGCCTCGCCACGAAACCCCAGCGTGGTCACCGACTCCAGATCATCCATGGAACCGATCTTGCTGGTAGCGTGCCGCTGCAGTGCGAGGGTGACTTCCTCCGCCTCCATGCCCAGGCCATCGTCACGCACGCGGATCAGACCGATGCCGCCGCGCTCGATATCGATCTCGATGCGCCGCGCGCCGGCATCCAGGCTGTTCTCGACCAGTTCCTTGACCACCGAGGCGGGGCGTTCGATCACCTCGCCGGCGGCAATCTGGTCGATGAGTTCGTCGGGGAGAATTCGAATAGGCATGCACGCGAAAGTATGCCTGATTCGACTGGCGGGTCGCTCAGTCGCCCGGCGTCCCCGCCCCCGCCAGGACGGCCGGCGCACCGGTTCCGCGCCCCGCCGCGAAGCGGGTACCGGCGGGCGGGTTATCCGCAAAGTAGCCGCGCAGACCGCTGAAGATCGCCTGCGCCAGCGCCGCTTGCTGCGCCGGAGTGCGCAGGCGACGCTCCTCGGCGGGATTGGAGATATAGGCGGTTTCAACCAGCATCGAGGGAATGTCGGGTGATTTGAGCACCACGAAGCCTGCCTGCTGCACCTGGGACTTGCGCACCAGTCCCACGCTCACGAGTGCCCCAAGTACGCTTTGTGCGGCGGTCATGCTGGCACTGATGTTGGCCGACTGCGACAGGTCCAGCAGCACCGAGGCCAGCGTCTTGTCCTTGTCGCTCAACGACACACCGCCCATCAGGTCGGCCGCATTTTCGCGCTCCGCCAGCCAGCGCGCCGCCTCGTTGGTGGCACCGTGCTCGGACAGCACGTACACGGAGGATCCGGATACCGCGCTGTTGGCGATGGAGTCCGCATGGATCGACACGAACAGATCCGCCGGGGCGATCCGCGCCCGATGAATGCGATCGCGCAACGTCAGGAACTCATCATGATCGCGCGTCAGCACCGCCCGCATGCCCGGCTCGCTGTTGATGCGCCGCGCGAGCAAACGGGCGATGGCCAGCACCACATCCTTCTCATGGGCGCCGCCGTGACCCGTGGCGCCCGGATCCTCACCACCGTGCCCCGCATCCACTGCGATCACGATGTCGCGGCCCGACTCGCGCGGCGCATGCGCGGCCGGTACCGGCCGCGGCGCGCCATCGACGCTCGTCGCGCTCGCGCCCGAATCGAAACGCACGAGCAGCGACGGGGCAGCATGGTGTGAGGCGTCCCATTTGAAATGTGCGGGCAGTGGCCGGGCGAGCAACACCGTCACGCGCAGATCGCCGTTGGACTGAGGCTGTGATGTGACGCCCATGACCACACCCTGTGCCACCGGCAGCACCAGCCCCGGCGCCGCGCGCACGTGTCGCAGCGTCAGCGTCATGCGCGCTGGATTTTTCGCCGTGGTGAACCGGTATCTAGCCCTGGCGCCCAGGTCCAGCGCAACGGTCGCAGTCGCATCGTCCGCAACCACGCTCAGCGCACGCAGCCGGACGACCGGCGCGGCGTGCGCCGCCCGTTCCCATCCCAGCGCCACTGTCGCGGCGAGGGCCAGAATTACAAAAACATGTCTTTTCATAGACTTCGCAGCCATATTTGCTGCGTAATCTACGACTACGGACCGCGCAATTCAACTCATGCCGTGCGCCAGCCACTGCACGCCCGCCGGCGTGGCCGCCCGAAGCTCCACCGTGTGGCAGGTCGGCTCGGCCGCCAGCGTGATGTGCAGGTCCGCCGCCGGGAGCCACGGGCCCGCGCGCTGCGGCCACTCGATCAGCCAGACGTGACCCGCCGTGGACAGGTCGCGCAGCCCCAGGGCCTCGAATTCAGCCGGATCCTGCAATCGATACAGGTCGACGTGGACCACGGTAATGGCGCCGAAGTCATACGTTTCAACCAGCGTGTAGGTGGGGCTGCGCACCACGTCCGTGTAGCCCAGGCCCCTGAGAAAACCGCGCGCCAGCGTGGTCTTGCCCGCCCCGAGGTCGCCATGCAGCTGGACCTGCAGCGCCTGGGAATGAGCGCCCGGGAGGGCGCGGGCGAGGCGCCCGCCAAGGGCTTCGGTCTCCTGAGCGGTGGTGGCGATCAGCCGCAAGGGCCAACCCTCATCAAGGATTGACGCAGGCCTGGAGTTCGCGCGCGACGTCGCTCGCCAGCAGACCGCGCTCTCCGGGCCGGGCCGCGGCATCGCCCGCCAGCGCGTGGGCCATGACGGCCGCGCGGGTCGCGAGCCAGGGATCCTCACACTGCGCCAGGACGCCGGCGATCGCCCCCGTGAGCACATCCCCCATGCCCGCGCTGGCCATGCCTGGGTTACCGCGCTCGCACAGCCCCGGCGCCTTGCCGTGCCGGCCCACGAGCGTGCCGGCGCCCTTGAGCGCAATGGTGCCGCCGTAGTAGCGAATCAGGGCGGCCAGCGCCGCCAGCCGATCGGCCTGCACTTCGGCGGTGTCGACCCCGAGCAGGCGCGCGGCCTCCCCGGGGTGCGGGGTCAGAATCCAATTGTCCCGCTGGCGCTTGCCGGATTCGGCAATGATGTTCAACGCATCGGCATCGACCACTAGCGGCTTGGTGGACTCGAGTGTCAGCCGGACCAGTTCCTGCGACCAGGCGCTGCGACCCAGTCCCGGACCAATCGCCACCACCTCTGCGCGCTCCAGCGCGGGGGCCAGATCCGCCGGCGTGTGCAGCGCCACGCAGATCAGTTCCGGTCGTCCGGCGGCGATGGCAACCAGGTTCTCCGGCGCCGTGGCCACCGTCACCAGACCCGCACCGGCACGCAGGCACGCCTCGCCGCACAGGCGCGCGGCGCCGGGCATGCCGACGCCGCCGCCGATGATCAGCACCCGGCCAAAATCGCCCTTATGCGCCTGGCGGGCGCGGCGCGGCAGGGCCTGCACCACGCAGGTTTCCGTGATGCGCTGCAGGCGCGGACTGAACTGCGGAATGTCGGGTACCGGGACTTCCAGGTCATCAAAGAAGATCCGGCCGGCACGCTCCGGCCCCTCGCCGAGAAATAAACCGGTCTTGAGCGCCACGAACGTTACTGTCGAATCCGCCCGCACCGCCTCGCCCAGCGGCATGCCGCTGTCACTGTCCAGGCCGGAGGGGACATCGATGGCGAACACGGGGCGCCCCGCGGCGTTGATCGCGCGGATGACTTCGGCGCCCTCCTCGCGCACCGGCCGGCTCAGTCCGGTGCCGAACACCGCATCGACGATCACCTCACCATCGCGCAGCAGCCCGGCGCTCAATGGCCGGGCGGAGCCGCCGCTGGCCACAAAGTCAGCGTGGGCCTGGCGCGCGTCACCGCGCAGTCCCGCGACCGGCGCCGCCGCGATGACGCTGACTTCGAGGCCCGCGGCCTGGGCGAAGCGCGCAAGCACGTACCCATCACCGCCATTGTTGCCGCCGCCGCAGACAATTACGATCCGCAGTGCCATCGGCCAGCGGGCCCGCAGGTAACGCAGCGACGCCTCGCCGGCGCGCTTCATCAATGTGTACCCCGGGACGTCCAGGGTCGCGATCGCGCGCTGGTCCAACGCGCGTACCTGCTCGGCGGAATAAACGGCGATAGGCAGTGCCATGGGGGTCATTATACTGAGCCGCCATGGCCGGCCCGACCAAGTTTGCACCCCCTGCCCTGGCGGCAGTTCGCGCCCAGCTGCAGGAGCTGGCGCAGGGGCTGGGTTTTGACGGTCTGGGAGTGGCTGAACTGGACCTCGCCGAGGACGAGCAGCACCTGTTGCGCTGGCTTGATGACGGCTTCCACGGCGACATGCACTACATGGCCCGCCACGGCCCGATGCGCAGTCGGCCCGCGAGTCTCGCGCCGGGGAGCGTGCGCGCCATCTGCGTGCGCATGAACTACTTTCCTCAAGAGGCCGCAGGGGCCGAGGCCGTCCTGGCCGATCCGCTGCGCGGCTACGTCTCCCGGTACGCCCTGGGCCGCGACTATCACAAGGTACTGCGCGGCCGGCTCAAGGCCCTGGCGCAACAGCTGCTCGAACGCATCGGACCGTTTGGCTACCGCGTCTGCGTCGACAGCGCACCGGTGCTGGAGAAGGCCCTGGCGCGCAATGCGGGACTGGGCTGGATCGGCAAGCACACCAACCTGCTGTCGCGGGACGCCGGCTCGTGGTTCTTTCTGGGCGAGATCCTCACGGACCTGCCGTTGCCGGCGGACGTAGCCCCGAGCGCGCATTGCGGCACCTGTACGGCATGCATCGACATCTGCCCCACGCAGGCGATCCTCGGACCGCACCGACTCGACGCGCGGCGCTGTGTGTCATACCTCACCATCGAACATCACGGAGCGATTCCGCTGGAGTTCCGGCGCGCCATGGGCAACCGCATCTACGGCTGCGACGACTGCCAGCTGGTGTGCCCGTGGAACAAGTTCGCGCGCGCGGCCGCACATCCGGACTTCAAGGTCCGCCATGGCCTCGACCAGCCGCAACTGACCGAGCTCTTCGCCTGGACCGAGGCGCAGTTCGCGACCCGCATGCAAGGTTCGGCCATCCATCGCATTGGCTACGAGCGCTGGTCGCGCAACATCGCCGTGGCGTTGGGTAACGCGCCGCCCTCCGTGCAGGCGCGCGCGAGCCTGCTGCAGCGCCGTGCCGAGGCCTCGCAGCTGCTGCGCGAACATATCGATTGGGCGCTGCTGCAGCACCCCGTTTGAAGTTCAGCGCGTGACGCGCAGATTGTCGATGAGGCGCGCCTTGCCGAGGCGCGCGGCCACCAGCACCACCAGCTCCCGGGTGTGCGCCTGCGCGGGGTGCAGATCGCGCGCGTCGCGGACGGCAAAATAGTCCGGCCGAAAGCCGGCGGCGGACAACGCCGCGAGTCCCTCGGCCTCTACGGTCTGTTCCGCAGCGCCCGCCAGCAGGCGTTGGCGCGCCGCCTGCAGCAACCGGTGCAGGAGCGGCGCGACGCCGCGCTCGGCCGCGGAGAGATACTGATTGCGCGAACTCATTGCCAGGCCATCCGCCTCGCGTAGCGTGGCCGCACCGATGACGGCCACCGGGAGGCACAGATCCGCCACCATCCGCCGGATCACGGCCAGCTGCTGGAAGTCCTTCTCGCCGAACACCGCCGCGTCCGGCATGACAATGTTGAAAAGCTTGGTGACGACGGTGGCCACCCCCTGGAAATGACCGGGCCGGAACTCCCCATCCAGGATGTGCGACAGCATTGGGACTTCCACGCGGGCCGCGTTCTCCGGCCCGTTGGGGTAGATCTCGACCACATCCGGCATGAACATCAGGTCGCAACCGGCCGCCGCCAGCATGCGTTCATCCTCGCGCGGGGTACGCGGATAGTGCGCGAAGTCCTCGTTGGGGCCGAACTGCATGGGATTGACGAAAATGCTGGCGACGAACCGGTCGCCATGCTCGCGTGCCGCCTCGATCAGGCTCATGTGCCCGGCGTGCAGGTTGCCCATGGTGGGCACGAACGCGACGCGCAGGCCCTCGGCGTGCCAGCCGCGCACGCGCTCGCGCACGCGAGCGATGGTCGTAACGGTATCCATCAGATCGATCCGTGCCGCATGGCGTTGTAGTAGTTGCGTCCACGCTTGACGCGACTGATGGCGACCAGCAGATCCTCATAGTCCGCCTCGTTGCCGATCGGGTCGATCGAGGCCGCATTGACGATCAGCAACGGGGCCGCATCGTATTCGTGAAAGAAGCGCGAGTAGGCTTCATTGAGGCGCGTCAGATACGCCCGCTCGATCTGCTGTTCGAAGGCGATGCCGCGGCGTGCGATGCGCGCCAGCAGCACATCCACCGGCGCCTGCAGGTAGATCACCAGGTCCGGTTTCGGCGCGACGCCGCCGAGCTTGGCATGCACCTGTTCGTAGAGCTGGAATTCAGCCTCATCCAAAGTGATGCGCGCGAACAGCTCATCCTTCGCCAGCAGGTAATCCGACACCCGCACCGGGGAGAACAGGTCCGACTGGTTCAATCCCTGCAGCTGCTGGGTGCGCTGGAAGAGAAAATACAGCTGCGCCGGGAAGGCCGCGGCACGCGGATTGCGGTAGAAACGCTCGAGGAACGGGTTCTCGGCGGCCTGTTCCAGGATCAGCGTCGCCTCGAAGGTCTCGGCCAGACGGCGTGCGAGACTGGTCTTGCCCACACCGATAGGACCTTCGACGACGATGTAGCGAAATGTGGTGGCGGCGGCAGTCATAGCGCGCGAAGGTCAACCTTCTCTCGGGCGTGCTTCGCCCAGGGGCCAGACGCCATCAGCAGGAACACGGGTCAGCAGCTCCCGGACCCGGCCTCTTCCCGGTACTTCCAGATCCGGCGCGATATCCGCCAGAGGATACAGAACGAAGTTACGCTCCACTACACCCGGATGCGGCAGCACCAGTTCCGGGCCGCCGCTTTGCTCGGCGCCGAAGAGCAGAAGGTCCAGGTCGATGATCCGGGGCCCCCAGTGCTCGTGCACCGCGGGACGGCCCGCCTCGAGTTCCAGAGCCTGCAGCGCCCGCAGCAGCTCCCGGGCGCGCAACTGTGTCAGCACCCCGGCCACCGCATTCACGAACGCCGGCTGATCGGCCGGCCCCATGGGGCGCGATCCGAACAGACGCGAGACGACCACCAGGCGGGTCTGCGGCAGCGCGGCCAGGCCCCGCAGCGCGCCTCGCACCTGTGCTTCGGGATCAGACAGGTTGCTGCCCAGCCCGATGTAGGCGGGCTGCCATGCCGCCATCACGCAGAACTGGCCGGCCTGCGTCTACGGCGGCGTGGACCGCGACGAGCGCCCTCGCGGCGCGGTGGCGAGGAGCCGCCGAGCTCATCGGCCATGGTCTCCCGCTCCGCATTTGACACTTCCTGCAACCGGGTCCACCAGTCGGCCGTATCCTGCGATGCCAGTCCCAGCTGCGCGCGCAGCAGCAGCATGTCGTACGCGGCGCGGAAACGCGGATGCTCGAGGACCCGCAGGGCGCGCCGACCGCGCGGATGTTCCAGTCGCGGCTGCAGGGCGAACATTTCGCGCACCCCGAGCGCGAAGCGCCGCGGAATGGCGATGCGGGTCTGGGCCTCGCGCAGTGCCTGGTCACAGGCGTCCAGGATGGCGCCCGTTTCGTGCCAATGCTCTGGCGGCATCGCCTCGATGATGCGGGCAACGGGCCCGTAGATCAGCAAGGCGAACAGAAAAGTCGGCGCGACCGGTTTGTCGGCGCGAACCCGCTCATCGGTATTGCGCAATCCCTGCACCAGCAGCTGCTCGACCAGATTGCCCGGGTGCGCGGCTGCGTAGCTGTCCACGGTCGGCAGCAGCGCGGCCAGCAGTCCACGTCGCCGCAGTACCTCGTAGCTGCGCGCGCCATGTCCCGTCAGGAACAGCTTCAGTGTCTCGTCAAACAACCGCGCCGGCGGTACACCGCCGAGGAGCTCAGCCAGTGCTGCAATCGGCGCCGCCGTCGCAGGGTCGAGCGCGAAATCCAGCTTCGCCTCGAAGCGTGCGGCGCGCAGCATGCGCACCGGATCCTCGCGGTAGCGCGTTTCCGGGTCGCCGATCAGCCGCAGCGTGCGCGCAGCGATGTCCGCCGCGCCATTCACATAGTCCCACAGCGAAAAATCGGCAATGTTGTAGTACAGCGAATTGGCGGTGAAGTCCCGGCGCCAGACATCCTCGTCGATGTTCCCGTAGACGTTGTCGCGCAGGATGCGGCCGGACTCATCAAAGGCGCGGTGCGTGTCCGTTGCCTGCTCGAATGAATCGCGCCGGCGGCTCACCGGCTCCGGTTCGGCCACCGGCTCCTCGACAATCTCCGGCAGAACACCTTCATCGTCATCCAGATCGGCGATGGGCTCTTCAGCCTGTGACGGCGCGCTCGAGCCGCGGAACGTCGCGACCTCGATGGTCTCGCGGCCAAAGAAGACATGCGCGAGCCGGAAGCGTCTGCCGACGAGGCGACAGTTACGGAACAGCTTGCGCACCTCCTCGGGCAGAGCGTCGGTGGCGACGTCGAAATCCTTCGGTTCCAGGCCGAGCAGCAGATCCCGCACGCAGCCGCCGACCAGGAATCCCTGGAAGCCGCCTTCGTGCAGGCGATACAGCACCCGCAAGGCGTTCGGAGAGATGTGCGCACGCGAAACGGTGTGATCGGACCGCGAAATGATCCGCGGCTTTACGGCCGTCGCCGCAGGGTCAACAGGTGAGTTCAAGGAGTATGGCTTCTAAAGCTTGAGCAATGTTTCCAGCCGCCTATAATACCGCGCTCTCGCGCAAGAGCTTGAAACCTCGCTCCCTTCGTCTAGAGGCCTAGGACATGGCCCTCTCAAGGCCAGTACACGGGTTCGAATCCCGTAGGGAGCGCCATTAAATCAAGCACTTACAGGCATAAAAAGAACAATGTTGTAATCAAGCTTTTGCGGCGGCCTCCCCGGCTTGCCTTGGTAGGGGCCACGTGCGAGCGATTCAAGGGCCTCCAGGAGTGCCGCCCGTCGTCGGTTTCGATGTCTAACCGACCATGGCGATCTATGTAGCTAAAGTGGACTATCACCACGTTGTCATGATTGTCCGCCATTCTTCGACGTTTTCCGTCGGAGCCGCTCGTGAAAAGGCAACTACTCTTGAGCGGACTGGCGCTCGGGGCGTTTATTGTGACGCTCGTGTTCTCTTCCTGGCACGAGGGTTTGTGGCACTCCGCCGCAGTGTCTCCCACAAGCGCTGCACCTTCGCCTAATAAGAATAGCGTCGTGCCGACGAGGCCGGTGGTCCCCTCTCCCCCTGATCCGGCATCTGCGGCCATGAGCGCGACGCCGCCTAGCGCAACCGCGCCCGCCGCCACCGCGATGAATCCGCCTCCCGCCGTTACACCTCCTGAGGCATCACCAGGCGAGCCACTGTACGAGCAGAACGCGAACCCCGGCGTCGATAGCGAAGCGATCCGCAGAGACCGAGGGGTCCAGCACAGTCCAGGATCCCATTAGCGATTCGGGGGTTGCACAGGCAGGACACGTAGCACCGCCATCATGCCGTTGTCCTCGTGGTCTGCCAGGTGGCAGTGAAAGGGGATATCGCCGGCGAGCGTCGCGGGGAAGCTCACCTTGATGCGCACCCGTCCCGGACGAACCGGGCCCTCAGGGCTGTGATAACCGGTCGCGGTCGCGTAGGGCACGCTGACCACGTCGAGCAGCGGCGGTTCCTGCAGACGGCGGCCGTCTATCTCGAGCACGCGGAAGTGGACCTGGTGAATGTGAAATGCGTGCAGCTCGTTGGTCCAGTTCTCGATGGTCCACTCCTCGGTCGTGCCTGCCTGCGCCGTGATCGCCGGCGCCGTGCCCATGTGGTAGGGCTTCAGGACCGCCCCGGGCTTCCTCTCGACAATGTAGAAATCGGTCTGATCGTCCTGCCCAGGACGCGGGTATTCCGCGAACGCAATGACCCGCGACCGTTCGGTTCGGCGCGCCAAGAGCCCGTTGTAGAGGCTCGCGTGGCTTGCGTGCGCGGCGGCGGGAACTGGCGCGGCGGTCGCAGCCACGGGCACGGGCGCCGACGCCTCGATTAACGCGAGGCGCCGCTCCGGGACCCGATCACCGGCGCAGCCGGTATCCACCGCGTGAGTCACAAGATACGCCCGGCGGCCGGCGGGCGGCGGCCGCACCAGGACCTCGATCCGGCCCGACGGGGGCACGAACTGTGATTCGAGGGTCGCACGCGCGGGAAGGGGCGCGCCCGCATCGTCGGTGACCGGACTGCCGTCGCGCGCCACGACCGTCATCGGTAGCAGCCCGCCGTCTGCATCGACGATCGCAAGATCAAGGAACGCGTCGGTGGCGGCGTTGAGGATTCGCCACAATTCCACTCTGTCCGCGGGGATCGCGAAATGCGCGAGCACCGCATCGGGAGCATCGCCCACCTGCACCGGGGTGCCGTTGAGACTGATCGCATCGATGCCCGATGTTGTGGCGCAGAGCAGCTCGTGCGTGGTGTCGATCGCGGTCGCCGGCCGCCGCGTTCCGGGGTGCGGCGCCGCTCCCTCGCGCTCGGGCGGCGCTGCGGTCATGGCGGCTGACTGAGTCTTGCCGGCGTCGAGATCCTGCGTCTGACGCACGATCAGCACGCGCTCGGGGATCCCCTGCGCACGGCGCGCATCCGCCTCGGGCCCCTCGACGACGATCGCGCCGGAAAGGCCCATCAGCATCTGAGCCTGCACCTCGCCGTGCACGTGCGGGTGGTACCAGTAGAGTCCTTCGGGCATGTCGGCTGGGATGCGATAGTGATAGGTGAACTGTCGTTGCCCGCAACCGGCGGGCGCGGACGCCGGATCGGTGCACACCGTGAGCACATCGTCCTGGGGCTTCACCGGCGGCACAGCAAAGCCGTGCACATGAAGGTTGGTGGCGCCGGTGGCGGGGTGGCGCATTCCGGGGATCACCGGGTAATAGCCCGGCGTCTCGGGCACGGACTGATTGGCGCTCGTGAGCTTTGCCGGGCCGCTCACGTCATCGATCGCAGCTGGGTCAGTGATCTCGTTCCTGAGTGTGACCGTCAGCTCCGCGCCCCGCCGCACGCGGATCACGGGTGCATCGGCGCTGCCGTTCGCGACATAGCAGAGACGACTGCCGTCCTGGCGCACGGTGAGTGTCAGTCCCTCGCGGCCGGGGTGGATCTCGGGGCTCGCATTCCCCGGCGGCGGCACACCAACACCGCAGGGGGATGCGGCGGTGCTCCTCGGGTCGAAGGGGCGAGGCTCGCCCGCCGCCGTGCCCGAGAGCGCCAACAGCAGCAAGGCGGTGAACCCCAGCCCCATGCCCGCGGTAGGGTCGATGCGGCGAATGACTATTCCTGGAACAAATCCGAGATTGCCTGTACCCCCGCGTCGCAGGCGTGATTGAGGCACTGCAGCCCGAAGGCCCCATCCAGCGTCTTGGTGAGCGAATAGTGGTCGTAGAACTTGCCGCTGGTCAGCCCGTGCGGGCCGTAGTTGGTATCGACGATGAACACCACTTGATTGCTGGTGCGCGTGCTGTAGTCGTTCTCGTCCCACACGATGACGATCGCGCTACGGCTATCCGACCAGACCGGCGAGGCCTTGATTGCCGTCACAATCCGCTGCAGCGCCAGGTCTCCTTGCAGGATCAGCGAAGGATTGAGGCCCTGTTGTGTGCCGTTGTCATCGGCGTCGAAGTTGCAGAACGCCGTACCGTTGCCACGACCATGCTGGTCGTCGCACTGATTCGGCGCTACGAAGGCGAGGTCCGGCACCCGACCCGATTTGAGGTCCGCATACAGGCCTTGCTGCCCGTCGAACGATACTACCCGATGGAGGCTCAGATCGCGGTTGGAGCCTTCCTGCACGGAGGCGAAGTAGGCGAACGGATTGTGCTTCACCGCGTACAGGTAAACCACATTGGCCGAGCTCACCGGGTTACCGGTGGTCGAGAGCGCCGCGAAGTCCGACGTCACGTTGACACCCTCGGAGTTGAGGCCGCCGAGCGTGTAGTACCCGTCGCTCACGTTGACGCCGTCGGCGCCGGTGCTGGGCAGACCCTCCTGGTAGGACTTCCAGGACTTATGCGCCGCGACCAGCTGATCCGCGATCGAGATGCCGTCGATATTTTTGTCCGCGGGGATCGCGAGCCTGCCGTTGATGTTAGTCAGCGGCGGGCTGGAGGTCTCGTTCATGGTCACGTCAAGCAGCGGGATTGCAGCATCGGTGCCGTTCTTGCCGGCGATCGGGCAGAGCGTGCCCGAATTCGGCACGTCAGTGTTGGTCGGCTGCCCGGGCACGATGCTCGATATGCAGTTCGCGTCATGCCAGTCCGGATACTGGTCAGAGAGCTTGTTGAAGTTTGAGCCGCCGACAACCTCGAGGTAGTTGGTACTGCTGGGGTGGGCGATAGCGAAGTAGCTGGTGGCGAGATTGGCCTTAGCCATGAGGGCGTTCGTGAACGGCGCCTGTGGATTGCCAGCGATCTGCCCGTAGGCGTGATTCTCCATCATGATCACGAACACGTGGTCGAGCCTGGGTATGTCATTCGGCACCGGACCCTGGGCAGCCCCGGCGGTGCCGGCGGCGATCAGCGCCACGACCGATGCGACCGTCATCTTCTTAATGGTGCGCTGCATTGCCGATGACGCCAGCGCTGTGAACATCTTTTTCATCCCGGTTTCCCTTTATTTCGATGATTAAAAATCGGAGTGCTATTGCAGCCACGTGAGATGACAGTCACGTGATTCGCGCATGACAGAAATGTGTCGAGGCAGGAGCGCTTAGTCGGCACCGACGTTGGACAGCCGTTAACTTTGCAAGGTAAAGTATGCTTGTCGGCGATCGCATCGAAATTGCATGCCGACAACATCGAATCTGCATCCGCTGGTTAAATGGACAGCCGCCATGGAAATCACGCTCCGCGATGCAGTCACCGTCGTGCACGGAATGTTCTTCGGAGCCTTGTTGCTGCTGGCGTTCACCGGCGCCGCCATGGGACTGTATGCGGTCTCGACTCCCGTGGGACGCTGGAACATCACGCCCGCGCAGCAGCGGCGGCTGTCGCTGTATGTCGCGCTGATGGCACTGCTGGCGTGGGTGACCGTGCTGCTCGGCGCCTACGCGGTGTATCCCTGGTATCGCGCGCACCCGCCCGCGGGCCTGACGGATCTGAGCGGCTTTCCGCAGCGCCTGCTCATGTCCAGCCCTGCCACCGCGCAATGGCATGACATCGGCATGGAATGGAAGGAGCACATCGCCTGGTTTGCTCCCATCAGCCTCACCGCCGCTGCGTACCTCGTGGCGCGCTACGGCGCCCACCTGCACAGCCTGCCTTCGGTGCGTCGCGCGCTCGTCGGGCTGGTCGCACTGGCCTTCCTATCTGCAGGTGTCGCCGGATTCTTCGGCGCGATGCTCAACAAGTACGCCCCCGTTCGCGGTGGTACGCGCATCGTGCTGATGCATGGAGATAGCCATGACAAGTGAACTCAGCGAGGCTGCGCCGGCGAATGGCGCCGCGGCCGCCGCGGTGCTGGCCGTGGCGATCGGCAGTTTAGTCCTCGGCGTCTGTGCGCTTGCCGGCGATGCCTCCCCAGCGATTGCGCACGTTTTGAACGTATGGAACCCCACCGGCCCGCTCTCGGGAGTCACGGTGCTCGCCATTATCGTGTGGCTGGTGGTGTGGTTCGTACTCGCGCGCGTCTGGAGCGGGCGCAACCTTGACCTGCGGCGCATCAACCTGCTGGCGCTGGCGCTCGTCATCGTGGGTCTCCTGCTAACCTTTCCACCCTTCATGGATCTGCTGCAGGGCAAGTAATCTCATGCTTCGAGGACAGGCGTTCTATATTTGTGTCCTGCGCGTGCTCGGCGCCGCGGCCGGTGCTACGGCTTTGGTAGCCGCACCCGGTTTCGCACTGGCGGGCCCCCCGTTTCAAACCGACGACCCCGAGCCTGTGGATCTGGGGCACTACGAATTCTATGTGTTCGCGGCCAGCGACGGCACGCCACTGGAGACGGATCCGACCGGACCCGCCTTCGAGTTCAACTGGGGGGCGCTTCCGAATACGCAACTGCACGCCGTCCTGAGCTTTGGCGGTATCGATCCTTCGAACAATCCACAGTTCCTGCCGGCCGGTGCCGGCCCGAGCGCCTATGGTCTGCTGGACACTGAGCTAGGTGTGAAGTACCGCTTCATCCCGCAGAGCGACACGGTCCCGGAGGTGGGCGTGTTTCCGATGATCGAGCTGCCCACTGGCAGCTTTGCGCGCGGCCTCGGGGTGGGCAAGACCTGGTACAAGCTGCCGCTCTGGATACAGAAGGACTTTGGGCCGTGGACTACTTACGGGGGTGGCGGTTACCAGGTCGTCGACCAAGTCGGGTACCGCAACTTCCGCTATGCGGGTTGGCTGCTGCAGCGGGACCTCGGTGATAAATGGACCCTTGGCGGGGAGGTTTGGTATCACGGGCCGGAGGGTCTGGCCACGCCCCAGACACGTTCGGCCACCATGGTTGATGTCGGCGGCTACTATTATTTCCGCAAGCCGGACTTCCAACTCCTGTTCTCCGTCGGTCATACCGCAGTAGGTCAGTCGGAGACTTATGCCTACCTTGGCTTGTATTGGACCTGGGGAAAGAAAGACACTGATTCGGCGCCGCATTCAGTCGCATGGTCCATGGCAACGAGACCATCCCAGGATCCGACGCGACAATAAGGCGCATGTACAATCGGCCACTGCGCCTTGTTGTCAAACTGCGGAGGGCTTGTCCATGGGTAACGAGATCTCGTGCTCTGTCGCAATTCGACGCGGTTTGCGGCTCCTCCTGTTACCCCTGATGGCTGTTCTGGGCACCGCCCATGGCCAGTCTCTTTCCGGCAGGGATCTCGTCGCAGCGCTGCACCGCGGCGGCTATGTAATCCTCATGCGCCATGCGAGCTCGCCACGTATGGCGCCCAATCCTGGTCAAGCTGAGTCCGACAATGTCCAACATGAACGACAGCTCGATGATCAGGGCCGCTCCTCGGCGCGCGCCATGGGCGAGGCACTGCGTCAGCTGCATATTCCGATCGGCCAGGTGCTGTCGAGTCCCACCTATCGCGCATTGGAAACGATACGTCTGGCCCAGCTAGGGCAGCCGACGGCTGACCCGCAACTCGGGGATTCCGGCCAAAGCATGCAAGTCGACTCCACCGGGATGCGAGCAACGTGGTTAAGGAGAAAAGTCGCGCTGAAGCCTCCCGCCGGCACGAATACGATCATCGTCACGCATTTTCCCAACATAACCGAAGCCTTTGCAGATGACGCCACGGGACTGGGCGACGGTGAGGCGCTTGTTTTCCACCCCGACGGTCACGGGGCGGCCGCGTTTGTCGGGCGCGTTAAAATCGCAGAGTGGCCACACCTGGCCGCCGCTCACTAAACATCCGCGTGAAGAGGCTACTGCAGGTGCACGACCAGGCTGCTGGAGTAGTTGCGCCAGCCGATCGGTATCACGATCGGGCGCGCCCCTGCCGGCAGCGCGAGCCTGTTCTTGCGACCGATCGTGACGGTGGGGACGGAAATATTGAACTGATGGCCGAAGTCGCGGCGCGCGTTGCCCGAGAAGGTATTGGCGATTTCCCCGACGAGATCGCACAGGTTCTCCTGGCACATGTCCGTTTCCTGCATGCGCATCAGCATCACGCAGAGCATGCTCTTGGGTGCCGTGAAGGCGACCAGGCCCGAGTACTTGCCGCTGATCGTGATCGTGCCGGTGTAGTCGGACAGTTCCGGGACCTTGTCGATGGCAAGAAATGGCGTGCCGCAGACGGCGGCCTGCTGCACGGTGGTGCTGAAGTAGTTGAGCACCGCCTCGAGGAAAACACTGACTTCGGTATCGGTGCTCACGGGCGATTCTCAGGCGCTGATGAGCTTCTGCAATGCTTCATTCAGCTGCCGGTCCGTGAACGGCTTGCACAAGAAGCCCCGCGCGCCCTTTTCGAGTGCCTCGATTGCGGTCAGTTTATCGGCGAGCGCGGAAACGACCAGAATCCGCAGCTCCGGATCGCGTTCGATCAGTCGCGCCACGCACTCGGTCCCATCCATCTCCGGCATCGTCAGATCCATGGTCACCAGCGTCGGGCGCAGCGTCGCGTGCATCTCCAGCGCTTCGCGACCATTGCGAGCCGCGCCGACAAACTGCACGTCGAGGTCCTGGGAGCGCTCGATGCGGCGCCGGATGACGTTCGAGTCATCGACGACCATGAGGCGATGAACCATGGTGCCTTGCATTCCCCGACCCTCACGCCACCGATGACTGTTGGCCGCGGACCGCGAGCTTGGGCAGCCGCACGACGAAGCGCGTGTAGGCGCCCGGATTGGTGCCGATAGCCAGGCGTCCCCCGCACTCGCGCAGCGAGTCACTCACCAGGTTCAGTCCGACGCCGCGTCCGGCATGCACGGTGACAGCCTCGGCGGTGGTGAACCCCGGCTCGAGAATGAGCTTCAAGACCGCCTCGGGTTTCATCGCCACCGCCTGATCCGGGCTCACCAACCCCAGGCGCAGTGCGTGATCTAGGATTTCCTCGTAATTCAGGCCGCGACCATCATCCTCGATCCGCAGCACGTAGTGTTCGAGCTCCTCCGTCTCGAAGGATACCGCGATGGTGGCGGTGGCGGACTTGCCGACCCGGAGGCGCTCTGCGCTCTCCTCGACGCCGTGCACAATCGAATTGCGGATCATCTGCACACACACGTCGCGAACGCGCGCCGCATGCGCGGTCGGCACTGCATCCAGTCCCGAGGTCAGCAACCGCACCGAGCGCTTGTAGTCCGCCGCCACCGTCTCGGCAAGGCTGTTCAGGAGATTCGGCAGCGTCGTGGTCAGCCGCAGCTGCGACTCGCCGGCCAGGATCACATCCGTGTTCACCCCGATATCATCATCGTCCTGTCCGGGCTCCGAATTCGCGACGGCTTGGAACTGTGAGATGCGATCGCGCAGCTCACTCATCTGGGCCCGGTAGTCCATCAGTTCGCCGAGCTTGACGACGGTTGGAACGAAATCATCGCCACTGAGATCCGCACGCTCCCGCAACGCCGCGAGCAGATCCTCGGTCGCATGGATGTGGCGGCCGAAGGCGCTGAAACCCATGGCCATGGCCTCGCCCTTGAGCGCATGCATCTCCCGGAACACTCCATCGACCTTGGCGCGCAGGGTCTGCGGATCCTTGCCGGGACTGCTGAGCATTGAATTGGCCTTGCGAACCGCGATGTCGGCAGATGCCATGAAGCCATCGAGCTGCCGCGGATCGGCCTTCAGCAGTTCCAGGAGGGCGGCGGCCTGCGCATTGCTGTCGGCCTTCACATCGGCAACCTCACGCTGCAGCAGAACCTTATCCGTGACATCCGCAACAGCGCCGAAGATGAAGGCCTGCGACTCGCCGGGATCACGCGCGCGCCGGAACGAGAAGGAGAGGTAGCGAACCTCCCTGCCCCGCGCACCGGAGAACGCCACCTCGATCTGGCTCAAGGGATTGACCGAATCGATCAGATCCTCATGGACCTTCTCCATCCACAGCAATCCCAGGTACTTGGTGGCGGCGTGCAGCGTCTTGGCATCAACCAGCGGTCGCAGCAGGTCCTCCACGGTGCCCCCCGCCGGCGAGGACAGCCGCAACAGACTCTTCAGGGAATCAGAGTGCGTGCCGCCGATGCGGCCACGCCGGTCAACCAGGAAGAGCCCTTCGCGCACCGTACCCAGGATGTTTGCGATCTGCTGTTCCGCCTGCAGCGCCCGCAAGGCGCCGCGCCGGGCGGACCAGGCGAAATACATCATCAGGCCCAGCAGCACTGCAGCCAAGGCAGTGCCGCCGATCAGATTGCTGCGCAGCTGCTCGCCGTCCGCACCCACCGAGAGGCGCAGCAACGTGGAGAGATCCGTGAGATCCCGGGTGAGCTGGCCGGAACTTTGTGCCTGTTCCCTGAGCAGGACATCGACCGCGCGTTTCAGGGACGCGCCATTGGCGGAGTAGCCGGAGCCCGCCACGTTGTCCACATACAGGTCTTCCTGGTCGAAGCGGCGCAGGTTTTGCAGCGCCTGGTCACGCGCTGTCCACTGCGAATCGATGACGGCCAGCTTCGGTGCGATATCGGCGTCGTGCGCCAATCCGGCGCTGACCACGGCCGCGCGCAGCGCGGCGAGCGTTCCGTTGTCACGATCCCGGTTCGCATCCAGGGACTGCAGTGTATCGCCCGCGAAGGTCCGGTTCTCGAGGCTGCGCTGAACCAGCGACAGCAGCGAATGGGTCACCTGTGGCTCGACGGATAATTCGGAGGCACGCTGCAGCGCCGTGGAGGCGGCCTGCAGGGTCCGCGCGGATTGCATGCCGTAGAGCAGTAGCGCGGTCAGGGCCGCGGCCGAAACCAATGCGGTGAGCAGCGGCCAGATCGAGACCCGGGACCAGACGGAAGCCTTCACCATTTGACGCTACTCCAAGGGCACGAAATTGATCTTGACGCGCGCGCGCTGCGGTTTCCCCGGATCAGCGAGCCCCTTGGTCGCGAACGTGGCGCCCTTTATGGCCAGCAGTGCTTCGCGATCGAAGACCTGGCGTGGCACGGAGTCCGTGACCGCAAGCGAAGTTGCCGAGCCGTCCGGATTGAGCATGAATTCCACGATGACATAGCCTTTCTCGTGCAGCGCGAGCGCCGCCTCCGGGTATCGCACCTGCAGCGGGCGGGTCGGCGTCGGCGACAGGACGGGCACCGCCGCGCTCGGCGCCGAGGCCGTCACCGCCGGTGCAATGGTGGCGGCAGCTGGTTTGCCGGCGGCGGCCGCGGCGTTATCCAGGGCGTATGCAATCCTGAAACGCGCGCGCTGCGGCTTTTGCGGATCAGCGAGGTCGCGGGTCACGAACGTCGCACGCCTGATCGCGGCCAGTGCCGAGTCGTCAAATACTCCTGGCGGGGAGGCTTCCGCGACGCTGGCGCCCGCAGCGCTGCCATCGGGATTGAGCATGAATTCGACGATGACGTAGCCTTGAACGTTCTTTTCCAATGCAGCGCGCGGGAACTCGATCTGCAGGCCGCGCGTGGGCTTGGGCGAGAGGATGCGCTCGCTCGCGGGCTTCATTTCCGCGGCCGGCGCACTCGAACGCACCGACTTGGCCGCAGCGCTGGCATCATCGGCCGCCTTCCTGGCCGCGAGCGCCGCATTCAGTGCCGCGCGCGTGTCGGTGAGGTCCGCCGGGCTGCCCAGGTCCTGCGCGACCGCAAGCACCTGCTGCGCGGTATCGAAATCCTGACGGCCGATCGCCGTTCGGGCCCGATGCAACACAGCGCCAAGCAACTCACGGCCGGCGGCCGTGGTCTGCGCGCTGTTGCGGCTCAGATCGCGCATTGCAAGAAAGCGCGTTCGGGCATTGTCGGCTGCCGGTTCAAGCAGGGAATCGGCGCCGATCGCGGTGTGCACCCGTTGCGCATCGCTCGCGAGTTCCAGGTCAAGATTGCGGGCATCAAGTTCCCTGCGCAGCTCGGGCACCGGTAAACGCTCGCCGGTGAGGGCTGCGAGCTGTTCGATGATCTGATGGGCGGCCTGGAGATTTCCCGCGGCCATGGCGCTGCGGGCCTGGGCCGCGAGCTGTTTGGGCCGGGCGGCGCTGACGGCGGCGGCCAGGGCGCGCAATTCCTCGGGGGCGATATCCGAATGCTGCAGAACCGCGAGCAGACGCCCTGCCGTCTCGGCCTCACCCGCCAGGAGCGCATTCTGCACCCGCAGGCGCGCCACCGACTGCAACCGACGCACCCCATCCAGGGCCTCGCCATTCCTCGGGTCCTGCTCCAGGACCGCACCGTACAACTCCAGCGCCGAAGTTCCCTGCAACGGCGCCTCGGCTTTGGGCAGCTGGGTAGCCGGGTCGCGGAAGGCAACCCGCGCCATCGACAACAGCTCCTCGACGCCGGCAGCAGGCGCATTCGACGTCCGCGCCGGCGACGCGTGTGGCAGGCGCCCGGCGTCAACCAGCGTCGGGCCAGAATGTTGGGGCGCAACGGCCACGCGCGCGCTGACATGCTGCCGTTGCAATCGCCAGCCCACAATCGCCGCCACGATCAGCGTCGCCGCGACGCCGGCTACGAGCAACGGCAGGCGCTGGCGCCAGGCGGCAGGCGCCGCGCGGGCAGCCGCCTGCATCCCGGCGAGCCGCTGCTTGGCCTGCTCGAGTGCCGCATTGAT
>Ga0302316_10000296_pt1 | contig 44360 bp, 43 predicted proteins | sample III_Palsa_N3_2_FD_200456 | JGI IMG/M metagenome (GOLD analysis project Ga0302316, IMG submission 200456) | Peat permafrost microbial communities from Stordalen Mire near Abisko, Sweden - III_Palsa_N3_2 | ecosystem: Environmental > Terrestrial > Soil > Palsa > Peat permafrost | place: Sweden...
GGGTGCATCGCCACAGGTTGATCGCCGGCGCGAGGTGATCAAGGCCCGTGAGCATGGTCGCGCCGGTGGTGGTCAGGCCCGACATGGTCTCGAAGTAGGCCTGCGTGAAGGTCAGCCGCGGAATCAGCAGCAACAGCGGGATGGTGGCCGTCGCTGACATCAGCGCCCAGCCCAGCGTCACCAGCAGGAACCCGTCGCGGGGTTTGAGCTCCCGCGCGTGACGCTTCGTGGCCGCAGCGATCCCGTAGCCGAAGCCGGCGGTCGCAAGGCCACTCATCAGGAACGTGGCGGCGGTGCCATCGCCGGTGAGCAGCGCCGTCACCAGGGGCAGCGCAAAGGTGGCGCCGAAGGCGGTGAGGATCAGCCCCAGGACATTGATGACGCCGAGCACCTGGCTCAAGGCCTCATCGCGACGGTCCGCTGAACAGCCGCTCGATGGCGTCGACGTGGCGCCGGTCGGAGAGGAACAGGATGACATGGTCATCGGCCTGCACCACCGTGTCGTGGTGGCACATGATGACCTCATCGCCGCGCACGATCGCACCGATGGAGGCGCCTTCGGGCAGCTTCAGTTCCTCCACGCGTCTTCCGACCACGCGCGAGGTCGCCTCCGTGCCGTGCACGATGGCCTCGAGCGCCTCGGCCGAACCGCGGCGCAACGAGTGCACCTTCACCACATCCCCGCGCCGCACGTGCTCGAGCAGCGAGCCGATGGTGATGGTCTGCGGTGAGATCGCGATATCGATGGTGCCGCTTTCAATCAGGTCCGCGTAGGAGGGCTTGTTGATGAGCGCCATGACCTTGCGCGCTCCGAGTCGCTTGGCGAGCATCGCCGAGAGGATGTTCGCCTCCTCGGAATTGGTCAGGGCCGCGAAGATATCGGTGCTGTCGATGTTCTCCTCGATCAGCAGCTCCTCGTCGGCCGCATCACCATGCAGCACGATGGTGTTCTCCAGCAGCTCCGCGACGCGCCGCGCGCGCGCCGCATCGCGCTCGATCAGTTTCACCTGGCCGGTCTTCTCCAGCGCGCGCGCCAGCCGCAGCCCGATGTTGCCGCCGCCGGCGATCACGATGCGGCGCACCGGGCTTTCGTCCTTGCGCATTTCCGTCATGACGCGCCGGATGTAGTCGCGCCCGGCGAGGAAGAACACCTCATCCCCGTCCTCGATGATGGTCTCGCCCTCGGGCTTCACGGCGCCGCTCTTGCGGTAGATCGCGACCACGCGCGCTTCGGTCTTCGGGATGTGTTCACGCAGCTCGCGCAGGCGCTGGCCCACGAGCTTGCCGTCCTTGTGGGCGCGGACGCCGACCAGGCGCACCTTGCCGTCCGCGAAGTCCAGCACCTGCAGCGTGCCCGGGAAGTCGACCAGGCGTTCGATGTACTCGGTCACCAGCCGCTCCGGGCTGATGAAGAAATCCACCGCCAGCGCGTCATCGCTGAACAGCTCCGGCCTTGCCGTATATTCGGCGGACCTGATGCGGGCGATCTTGGTGGGGGTGCGGAACAGGGTGTCCGCAACCTCGCAGGCGAGGATGTTCACCTCATCGCTGTTGGTGAGCGCGATGAGAATGTCGGCTTCGGCCGCGCCGGCGGCTTCGAGCACCGAGGGGTAGGCGCCGTTGCCGGCGACCGTGCGGATGTCGATGCGGTCCTGAAGATCACGCAGGATGTCATCGTTGACATCCACCACGGTGACCTCGTTGGCCTCTTCACGGGACAGCTGGTAGGCGACCGTTCTGCCGACCTGCCCCGCCCCCAGGATGACGATTTTCATGGCGAATTTATGTCAAACAGGTACGAGGTTCGCGTACTGGAGCATAAGCCACTTGGTACCCTGCTGCTCAAAATTCACCTGCACGCGCGCGTGCGCGCCGTTGCCTTCGAGATTGAGAATGACGCCCTCGCCGAACTTGCCATGGCGCACCCGGGCACCGAGGCCCATGCCGGGCTGACCGTTGCCGAGTGGCTCACGCAGCGCGCCGCCGCGCCCGATGCCGCCGTCGCTGAAGCGGCTGCCGATCACGGGCCGCGACACCGGCACCCGCGCGCGCACTTCCTCAATCAACTCCCCGGGGATCTCCTTGATGAACCGTGACGGGGCGCCGTAAGTGTCCATGCCGTGCAGCCGGCGTTGTTCCGCATAGGTGAGGTACAGCTGCTGCATGGCGCGGGTCATGCCGACATAGGCCAGCCGGCGCTCTTCCTCCAGGCCGTCGATGTCATTGAGCGAGCGCTGGTGCGGGAACAGGCCATCCTCCATGCCGGCCAGAAACACCACCGGGAACTCGAGCCCTTTCGCGGTGTGCAGCGTCATCATCTGGATGCAGTCCTCCCAGGCGTCGGCCTGGCCCTCCCCCGACTCCAGCACGGCGTGCGCGAGAAAGGCCGCCAGCGGCGGCAGATCCTCGCTGCCCTCGCCGATGAAGCCGCGCGCGGCGCTCACCAGTTCCTCGAGGTTCTCGACGCGCGCTTCGCCGCGATCGGCCTTCTCGCGCCGATGATGCTCGATCAGACCGCTGTGATTGATCACATGGTCCACCTGCTCATGCAGCGCCAGACCCTGGATTTCCCGCTCCAGCCGCTCGATGAGCTGCATGAAGCCATGCACGGCGGTGGCGGCCTTCGGACCAAGCGCCTCCCCGATGCAGGCGCCCGCCGCATCCCACAGCGACTGCCCGGCGCCCTTGGCTGCCTCGCGGATGATGTCCAGGCTCTTCGCACCGATGCCGCGTGTCGGCAGGTTCACGACTCTTTCAAATGAGGCGTCATCCAGACGGTTTGAGATCAGACGCAGGTACGCGAGCGCGTCCTTGATCTCGGCGCGTTCGAAGAACCGCAGCCCGCCGTAGACCTTGTAGGGAATGCGCGCCGACAGGAACACTTCTTCAAACACCCGCGACTGTGCGTTCGAGCGGTAGAGAATGGCCACCTGGCTGCGCTGGCCGCCGCGCTGCGTCCAGTCGCGGATGCGCTGCAGGACGAATTCGGCTTCGTCGCGTTCATTGAACGCCGAGTAGACATGGATCGGATCGCCGCGGTCACCGGCGGTCCACAGCGTCTTGCCCAGCCGCCCGGAGTTGTGCGCGATCAGCGCATTGGCACCATTCAGGATGGTGCCGGTGGAGCGATAGTTCTGTTCCAGTCGGAACAGCTTCGCATGCGGAAAATCGCGGCGGAACTGATGCAGGTTCTCAACCCGCGCCCCACGCCAGCGATAGATGGACTGGTCGTCATCACCCACCGCGAACGGCTGCACCACGCTGCCCGCCAGCAGCTTCATCCACCCGTACTGGATGGCATTGGTGTCCTGGAACTCATCGATGAGCACGTGGCGGAAGCGCTTGCGGTAATGGTCCAGCAATGCCGGCTGATCCCGCCACAACTCAAATGCGCGCAGCAGCAGTTCCGCGAAGTCCACCACACCGGCGCGCGCACACGCTTCCTCATAGTCCGCATACAGACGCAGCAGCTGCCTGCGGGTCGGGTCGTTGCCGTCCTTGAGATGCTTCGACCGGTGGCCCTCATCCTTGTTCGAATTGATGAACCCCTGCACTTCACGCGGCACCCAGCGGCTCTCGTCCAGGCCCTGTGCCTTGATGAGCTTCTTGATCAGCCGCAGCTGGTCCTCGGAGTCCAGGATCTGGAAGCCCTGGACCAGGCCCGCCTCACGCCAATGCATGCGCAGCAGCCGGTGCGCGATGCCGTGAAAGGTGCCGATCCACAGCGCCTGCGCCGAATAGCCCAGCAGGCTCTCGATGCGCCCGCGCATTTCCCCGGCGGCCTTGTTGGTGAAGGTCACCGCCAGGATGCTGTGCGGCGAGACGCCCTCGACCTGGCACAGCCAGGCGAGCCGGTGGATGAGGACGCGCGTCTTGCCGCTGCCGGCCCCGGCCAGGACCAGTACCGGCCCCACGGGCGCGGTGACGGCTTCGCGCTGCGCGTCGTTCAGCGAATCGAGGATGGGAGACAAATCCATGGGACGCGCATTCTATACCGCCTAAGGCGGCTCAGGTCCGGGCAGGTGGGACGTCGCTGTCGCTGCCTGCCGACCGGACCAGCTCCACCACCAGGCTGATGATCACCGGCCCGACCACAAAGCCGATGAACCCGAAGGCGCTGACGCCTCCAATGGCGCCGATGAACACCGCCAGCGCCGACACCTCGGCGTGGCGCGAGGTCAGCATGGGCCGGATCAGCTGCTCGCCCAGGGCCAGCAGGCCGCTCCAGATGATCAGGAAAACGGCGGCGCCCCAGCGGCCCACGACCATGAGATACAGGATGGCCGGCACCAGCACCGTGGCCGTGCCCACGGCCGGAATGAACCCGGCCGCGGCGGCCAGCGCGCCGAACACCACCGGCGAGGGCAGACCGATGATGGCGAAACCGATGCCGATCAGTACGCCTTGGATGAGGGCAGTCATGGCGGTGCCATAGACCACGGCCTTCATCACCGCGACCAAGTTGTTGATCAGCGTATTGCGCCGTTCGCCGTGCATCGGAATCAGGTGCGCGATATGGCGGATGATGACCCGGCCGTCGAGGAGCAGGAAGAAGAGGATGAACAGCGTCAGCACGAATTCGACCAGCGTGCCGGCGACGCCCAGTACCAGGTCACCGCTCAACGATGCGGCGGTCTGCAGCGCGGCGTGCGCGGTCTGGGTGACCCAGTCCTGGACCTGTGCGGCGCTGATGGGCAGGGTTTCCTGCGCCAGGCGCACCACCGGTCCGATCACCGGCGCGTGGGCAAGATCCCCCGTCAGCCCGGGTATCGACACGGTGCCGTTCTTGAAATCGGTGATGAGACCGCTGACCTGGCGGATGAAGATCAGGGCCAGCATGGACAGCGGCGCGATGATGACGAACGGCGTCAGCACCGTGATGATTCCCGCCGACAGCTGCGATCTGTGCTTCAGTGCATGCGTGAGGCGCGCATGCACCGGATACAGCAGGAACGCGAGCACCGTTGCCGACATCAGCGCCCCGGCCAGCGGCTGCAGCAACCGCAGCAGCAGATAGCCCAGCACCCCCAGCGCTACCAGGGCGAAGGTCGCGCGGTAGAAGGACGTATAGCGTTGCATCGGGGCTGAGCCTAACCGGAATGCGGGTCGCCGGCGAGCGCCGCGGCCGCAGCCGGGTCGGTCAGGCTGTCCAGGAACGCCTTAAGATCGGCACGTTCGCCGGCGTCGAGTGTGAAGGCCCGCAAACGCGGATCGCGCTTACCGCCGTGAGCGTTGTCGGGCAGCCGGCCGACGCGCTGGTAGTGATCGAGCACCGCATCCAATGTCGCGAAGCGACCGTCGTGCATGTAAGGCGCGGTGAGCGCGAGATTGCGCAGCGTCGGTACGCGCATGGGCCCTGCTCCCAGCCCATCATCGGCAAAACTGGCCTTGCCCGTATCGCCGGTGCGGTCACGCCAGTTGCCCGAAAAATTGAAACCCGAATGGCACCCCGCGCAGCCGATGCGCGCCGAGAAGAACAGGCTCATGCCGCGCTTCGCGCCAGGCGACAGCGCCGCGTGCTGACCGCCGAACACGTAGGCGTCGAAGGGTGAGCTACCGTCGAGCAGCGTGCGTTCGAAGGCGGCGATGGCCTTGATGATGCGCGTGATGCTGATGGTCGCGCTACCGTCGAACGCGGCGGCGAACTGCCGTGGGTAGCTCGCATCGGCCTGCAGCTGGGCGATGACCTTCGGATCGTGGGGATCGAGACCGATCTCAACGGGGTGACGATTGAGCAGCGGCTGTCGCATCTGCTGTTCCAGCGTCGTCACCAGCGGCTGCTGCCAGCCGTACGAGAGGTTGTACGCAACGTTGTAGAGCGACATGGCGCTGTGCGCCACCGCCGCACCCGTGGCGCCTACGGCGTGCGCGCGCCCATCGGTGTAGGCACGCCGCGGGTCATGGCAGCTGGCGCAGCTGTAACGCCCATTGGCCGAGAGGCGCGTTTCAAAGAACAGGCGCCGGCCGAGGGCAACCTTGGCTGCCGACATCGGATTGTCGGCGGGCACGGCGGGTGTCGGAAAGCCGCGGGGCAGCTGCCACGTAAAACCCTGCGCGTGCGCCGGTGGACTACGCAGCGGCAGCGCCACGGCCAGCAGCACCAGTGGCCAGCACCGCAGGGTAGCCATCGGCCAAGACCTTTTCGGTGCGGCGGACCTTAGCGCCAGCTGGCGGCCGTGCCCTCGCGGGTCAGCGCCGCGGTCTGGGTGGCGATCTGGCTGCGCTCCTTGACCCACTGCTGCAGATCGGTGACGACGCTCGCGTCCACCACATGCGAGCCCGCCTGAGTCTTGAGCCACTCCTGCATAGACTCGAGCAGCGTCGCGGCGATGCTGCGGTTGCTGGCGAACAGGTCCAGATAGGCCTGCTTGGCCTCCTTGATGCGATTCAGACGCAGGTACGCCTCGCCCCGATACTCCAGTGCTTCGGGATAGCCCGGCTTCAGCTCGAGCGCCTTCGCGTACGAAGCCAGCGAATCGTCATAGGAACCGAGCTTGCGCTGTGTGTAGCCGAGCGCATTCCAGGCCTCCGCAAACTGCGGGGAACGCCCAACCAGCGACTGGAGCTTGACCCGCGCACTGCCGTAGGCCTCCCGCGCGCCGTCCTGCGTGCCGAGTGCGTCGCCCTTCTTCATCAACGCGAGCGCGTCGTTGTAGCTCGTCGTGTCCTGTGCGGACGGTGCCGCCCGGGGCGCGGAACCGTCCGTGCCGTCGTCAAGCGAAGGACTGGGAATGGACCAGGCCAGAGGACTTGCGACCAACACCGTGGCAGTCAGGATCAGCAGGGCTCGCGTGCGCATGAACGTCTCCGTATCGGTTCTAGGCTACCAGACGTTGCGCAGTTCGCGCAGCTTCAGGAATACCGCCTGGGGGTCCGGCCTCTCGCCGAGGTCCGGGAACTGCTCCCGCAGGCGGGCGATGATCCGTGGATTACTGAGTCTGAAGAAAGTGTTGACGCGCTTCTCCTGTCCCAGCGTGGTCACGGGCACGGCATCCGGGGCGGCGTCGCGCACCTGCGCGAGCAGTTCGGTGGCTTCCTGGTTGTCCGGCTCCCGGTCGAGCGTGAACTCGAGGTTGCGGACCAGGTACTCGTGACCGGGAAACAGCCGCGTCGAATCCGGCAGCCGCGCCAGTTGCGTGGCGAAGGTGTCGTAGAGCAGATCCGGCCGGCCCGTGCTGTGGCAGTGACCGGCGCCGGCATTGAACAGGGTGTCTCCGGAGAACAGCGCCGGCGCGGGGGCGTGCGCGAACAGGCAGATATGCGCCAGCGTGTGGCCCGGTGTATCCAGGCACTCCAGTTCCACGGTCCTGCCGACGCGGATCACGTCACCCTGGTTCAGTGCGCGGTCCACCCCGCCGATGCGGCTGGCCGCCTTCTCATGCGCCAGCAGTTTCGCGCCCGTCGCCCCGACCATGCCGGCATTGCCGCCGGTGTGGTCCGCGTGTTCGTGGGTGTTCAGGACCTGGGTGATGCTCCAGCCGCGCGCCCGCGCGACGTTGAGGCACAGGCCCCACTCCAGAGGATCGATGGCCAGCGCCTCGCCGGATTCGGGACAGGCCAGCAGGTAGTGGAAATTGCGGTAATCGTTGGCCGCCCAGACGCGCTCGATGAGCATGGGGTCATCCTCAGATCAGTTGCTGTGTCGTGGGCAGGTAGTGATCCACGAGCAGCGCCGCGAACATCCACATCAGGTAATTCACGGAAAAGCGGAACACGCGCATCGGCAGATCCTGGCGCGTCGAAATCTTCAGCCGCAGCGCGTGAAAAAGAAACAGTCCGTCGAGGACCAGCGCAACCGCCAGATAGATGAGACCGCTCATGCCCGTCAGATAAGGCAGCAGCGTCACCAGCACCAGCAGCACCGTATACAGCAGCACGTGCAGGCGGGTGTGTGCGACGCCATGCGTGACCGGCAGCATCGGAATGCCGGCGCGCGCGTATTCGTCGCGGCGCGCGATGGCCAGCGCCCAGAAGTGCGGCGGCGTCCAGGCGAAGATGATCAGGAACAGCAGCAGCGCGTCGGCATCGACGTGGCCGGTGACGGCGGTCCAGCCCAGCACCGGCGGTGCGGCGCCGGCGGCGCCGCCGATCACGATGTTCTGCGAAGTCGCGCGCTTCAGCCACGCGGTATAGATGACGGCGTACCCGATCAGCGAGAGGAAGGTGAGTACGGCGGTGAGCGGATTGACGAGCAGACCCAGCACCGCCATCGACACGAACCCCAGCACGGCCGCAAACACCAGTGCCTGGCGCTCGCTCAGGCTCCCGGTGGGCAGCGGTCGGCCCCGGGTGCGGGACATCTGCGCATCGATGCGGCGGTCGAGCACATGGTTGATGGTGGCGGCACAGCCCGAGGCGAGTGCGATGCCGAGATTCCCCCACAGCAAAGCCGACAGCGGTGGCAGTCCGGGCGTCGACATCAAGGTGCCGACGATCGCCGTGAACACGATCAGTGCCACTACCCGCGGCTTCGTCAGCGCCAGGTACAGGCGCCAGTGCGCCTGCGGAAGAGCGTAGCCGGGTTGTGTGGCCAAGGTGCTCACCGCTCCATCAGCTGCGCGCGCCGGCAGCAATGAGCCGATGATTCAAGGTGAGCGTGGCCAGCAGCAGCAGCGCCGCACCGCCGTTGTGCGCGGTCGCCAGCCACAGCGGGAAGCCCTTCACCACCATGCTGATGCCGATGATCAGCTGCAGCGCCAGTGTCACCACCACCGCGATGGCCGCGGCGCGGGCCCGCACCAGGGAGTCTTGGCGCAGCACCCAGATCGCCGCCAGCAGCAGCGCCGCAGTGGCGAGGAGCGCGCCGAGCCGATGCGTGAAATGAATCGCCACCCGCGCCGTGTTGCTGAGCACGCCGCCCTCATAGTTCACCGTGGGTGCATGCCACAGGACGAAGGCATGACCGAAGTCCATGTGCGGCCACCAGGAGGCCTGGCAGGTCGGAAAATCCGGGCAGGCAATCGCGGCGTAATTGGTGCTGGTCCAGCCGCCGAGTGCAATCTGCAGCGCGAGGGCCACCAGGCCGGCCAGCGCCAGCCGGCGGCTGATCAGGTTCGAGGCCGCCCAGCGCACCCCGGGACTGCGGCCGAGGGCGGGCGCCGCACTGCGCGCGGTCTGCGCATCCAGCGTCAGCCACAGCCACCACAGCAGCGCGAGCGTCGTCATGCCGAACAGCAGGTGCAGCGTCACGATCTGCGGGGCCACCTGCCAGGTGACGGTGAGCATGCCCAGCAGGGCCTGGATGAAGATGGTGGCGACGACCGCGAGCGCAAACGGCACGCTGGCGTTCCCGGGCGCGCGTGACCGCCTCTGCATGAAAGCCATCACGGCCAGGACCACGGTGAGCACCACCAGCGATCCGGCGAAGTAGCGATGGATCATTTCGCGCCAGGCGCGACCCACGATCAGCGGCTTCGCGCCCTGGTCGGTGGTGCCCGCCGCGATGCCGGCCGCCGCACCGGTGGGCGTGAGATGGCCATAGCAGCCCGGCCAGTCCGGGCAGCCGAGTCCCGCCGTCGTCAGTCGCACGTACGCACCCAGGACCACCACCCCAAACGCCAGCAGCACTGCGACGAAGGCGATGCGGCGCATCCAGGTAACAGCGGTGTCAGGTTCGCGGAGCATCGGTTCAGCCAATATGAGAGAGCTGCAGCAGCCGCTTGAGGTCCTCAAGCAGGCCCTTCGGCGGCAGGCGAGCATCGTAGCGCATCATGAGGTTTCCCAAGGGATCCACCACGTACAGCGCCTGCGCGCGACCCGTGGCCGGAAACTGCGCGAGCAGCGGTTGTGCCGCGGCCGCGGAGGCGTCGAGAACCCGCAGTCCGGGGTGTTCGGCCGCCAGGTAGGCCCGATCGCAGCAGTTGGCCGTGGCCAGGAACACGCGCTGCACCCGGGTCATCTCATTGTTGAGCGATAACCGCGTCTGGCGCATGAAAAACAGGACGTCGCGGCAGTTCGCATCGCACGCGCCGTCGCCCACGTACACCAGTGTCCAGTGTCCCTGGAAGACGCGGCTTTGCGCGGCGCCGCCGGCATCGGCGAGCGCGACCTCGGGCAGTGGCCGCAGCGGCTCGATGAGTTCACCGTGGTTGCTCATCGCCTGCGGCCGCCAGTGCGCGCCGTAGTACAGCCAGAAGGACAGCAGCAGCGGCAGCAGAAACAGGCCGGCGAGGGCGAAGACGGTACGGAAATTACGCCGATGCAGTTCGGGATCGATGACGCTGCTCATGGGGGTAGCTGCGGCTCCTCGCGCCGGGCGCTCATGATCCCCCAGATGACCAGGAGCGTCACGGCGAATCCCCACCACTGGATGGCATAGGAAAAATGACGCAGTGGCGGCAGACCCGGGGGCTGCCAGTCCCGGACGTAGCCGCCGCCGCCGGCCGGATCCAGCTGCAGCATCCACGGTTCCACCGGATGCCTCAACGCCACGGCGAGCTCGGCCAGCGTGGGATAGCTTGTGACCTTGGGCCAGACGGCATCGGCCGCGGGGCCCGCATGTCCCAGCGCCAGCCCGCCCACGGGCAGGTTGTCGAGCCGGCCGGTGACGGACACCGGTTGGTGGCCCTCAAGAGTGATGTCCGGCAGCCTGGCGCGCGAGCCGGTGAACGCCACCCACCCACGGTCCACCAGCAGCACCCGCCCGTCGGGGAGGTGCAGCGGCGTCAGCACTTCGTAACCCGGCAGGCCGGCGTGCGAGCGGTTATCGAGCAGGAACTGGTGCGCCACGTCCCAGCTGCCGCCCACGACGATGCGCTTGAAGCGTTCGAAGGCACCCAGGCTGCGGGTACCCAGCGGCACGGGGGCATCCGCCCCGCGCGCGAAGGCGTCCCACTCGGCCTGCCGGTGCACGCCCCGGTCCCACTGCCAGTTGCCGAGCTTCCAGAACGCCAGGCACAGCGCGATCGTCAGCAGCGTCATCAGCCACGAGGGCGCAAACCGGCGCCTGCCAACGGGGAAACTCACGATAGGCATGGAATATTCGGTTCTATAATGGAGCGATGGCAATCAAGGTCGTCATCGTCCTGATTTTCGCGGCCATCGTCGCGAGCCTGGGGTCGGCGCTGTTCCATCTGTCCCGCAAGGGCGGTGACTCGCGCAAGCTGTTCCGGTCGCTCGCGCTGCGCGTCGGGCTGTCCGTGGGCCTCTTCATCCTGCTGATGGTGGCCTGGTCGCTCGGACTGATCACACCGCACGGGCTGTGAGACCCGCGCGGCAGCGGCATGCTGCTACAGCCAGTACACGAACACGAAGAGACCGAGCCACACCACGTCGACGAAGTGCCAGTACCAGGCCACGGCCTCGAACGCGAAGTGCTTCTCCGGCGTGAAGTGTCCGCGCAGCACCCGCAGCCATATCACCGTCAGCATGATGGCGCCGATCGTGACATGCAGACCGTGGAAACCGGTGAGCATGAAGAACGTGGAGCCATAGATGCCGGTGCTCAGTTTCAGACCCAGCTCACGATAGGCCTCGCCGTACTCGTGCGCCTGCAGCGCCACGAAGCTGAACCCCAGGATGAAGGTCAGGGCGAGGAACAGCGTCAGCACGCCACGCTTGCCCGCCCGCAGCGCGTGGTGCGCGATGGTGATGGTGACGCCGCTGGTCAGCAGGATCAGGGTGTTGATCGCCGGCAGACTGAACGCGGGCACCGTTTCGAAGGTACCGTCCGCGTGGCCGCCGACATGACCCGGGCCATTGGTCGGCCAGGTGCCGTCGTAGTGGGGCCACAGCAGGATGTTGGTGAAGATGTGGACCGAGCGGCCGCCGAGCCAGGCCGTGGACAGCACGCGGGCATAGAACAGCGCACCGAAGAAGGCTGCGAAGAACATCACTTCGGAGAAGATGAACCACATCATTCCCATGCGGAACGAGCGGTCCACCTGACTGTTGAAGACGTTCTGCTGATCCTCGCCGATGACCGAGTGGAACCAGCCGAAGAAGGTGCAGGCGATGAGTCCGAAGCCGGGGATCAGCGCCCAGGCTCCGGCCCAGTCGTTGAAGTACGTCACCGTGCCCAGCATGATCGTGAACAGCGCGAACGACCCTACGATGGGCCAGTGACTGTCATGCGGCACGTAGTAGTGACTGGTGTCCGGGGCGTGAGCCTGTTCCATAGTCATTTCTCGGGTTTAACCATTGTCGAGGAATCGTAAAACGTATAGGTCAGTGTCAGGCGGTCGATGTACTTCGGCAGCGCGGGGTCAACGAAGAACCGCACCGGCATCACCCGTTCCTGGTTGACGCTGAAGTGCTGCGGCGAGAAGCAGAAACACTCGGTCTTGCGAAACCAGGCGACCGCCTTGGAGGGCGAAATATCCGGCACGGCCTGCGCGACCGTATCGTGACCCATGAGATTGTGGGCATAGAAGTGCGTCAGGTACAGCTGCCCGGGGTGCACCTGCATGGTCTTGACCATCGGGTGGAATTCCCAGTTGCCGTTCGCCGGCACATCGGTCAGGAAGTCCACGCTCACCATGCGCGTCAGGTCCGGATGCTCGCTGACCACCGCCGCCCGGGCGAGCGCGGACTGGTCGCCCTGGCCGGTCACCGCACACAGCACGTTGTAGAGCGGCACGAGCGCGAATCCAAAGCCAAAGCTGCCGAGGGCGAATATGAAGAGCTTCGCGGTCAGCGAGCGGTTGGACTTGCCGCGCGCGTCGCGCTCGAGTTTCATCGCGTGGCCCGCCAGATCATCATGACGATGAAGCCCACGTAGAAAATGGCAGCCACGCTGCCGAGCAGCAGCGCCGTGCGGCGCACGCCGCGCTGGCGCTGACCCGCATCAGGGGCTGTGGACATGCCGTTGCCGGCCATCAGTGCGCCGCGCCGCGCTGGATGAGGGCATCCGACGGCGGCTCAGTCCAGGAGTGGAACGGCGGCGGTGAGGGCAGCTCCCACTCCAGGCCATGCGCGCCTTCCCAGGCGCGGTTGCCGACGCGCACGCCGCCGTGCACGCACTTCCAGATGATGTACGGGAACAGGAACTGCGAGAGGCCGAAGGCGAAGCCGCCGATCGAGGAAACCATGTTCCAGTCGGTGAACTGCACGGCGTAATCCGGAATACGCCGCGGCATGCCGGCCAGCCCCAGGAAGTGTTGCGGGAAGAACAGCACGTTCACGAAAATGGTCGAGAGCCAGAAATGCCACTTCGCCAGCGTCTGGTCATACATGTTGCCGGTCCACTTCGGCAGCCAGTAGTAGACGGCTCCCATGATGGCGAACACGGCCCCGGGGACCAGCACGTAGTGGAAGTGCGCCACCACGAAGTAGGTGTCCTGGTACTGGTAGTCGGCCGGCACGATGGCCAGCATCAACCCGGACAGACCGCCGATGGTGAACAGGAACAGGAACGACAGCGCGAACAGCATCGGCGGCTCGAAGCTGAGCGAGCCGCGGTACATGGTTGCCGTCCAGTTGAAGACCTTCACCCCGGTCGGGATGGCGATCAACATGGTGGAGAGCATGAAGAACAGCTGCCCGGCCAGTGGCATGCCGACCGTGAACATGTGGTGCGCCCACACGATGAACGACAGGAAGGCGATGGAGGCGGTGGCGTACACCATGGCCTCGTAGCCGAACAGCGGCTTGCGCGAGAAGGTCGGGATGATTTCCGAGACCACACCGAAGGCCGGCAGGATCAGGATGTAGACCTCGGGGTGACCGAAGAACCAGAAGATGTGCTGGAACATGACCGGATCACCACCGCCGGCGGCGGTAAAGAAGGTCGTGCCGAAGAAGTGATCGGTCAGCAGCATGGTCACGGCGCCGGCGAGCACCGGCATCACCGCGATCAGCAGGTACGCGGTAATCAGCCAGGTCCACACGAACAGCGGCATGCGCAGCAGCGTCATGCCGGGGGCCCGCAGGTTCATGATGGTCACGACGACATTGATCGCGCCGAGGATCGAGGAGATACCCATCATGTGGATGGCGAAGATGGTCATCGGGAAACCGGCGCCACCCTGCAGCATCAGCGGCGGGTACATGGTCCAGCCGCCCGCGGGACCGCCGCCGGGCACGAACAGCGTCGCCAGCAGCAGCGTGAAGGCGAAGGGCAGGATCCAGAAGCTGAAATTGTTGAGGCGCGGCAGCGCCATGTCAGGCGCACCCACCTGCATCGGGATCATCCAGTTGGCGAGACCCGTCCAGGCGGGCATCACGGCACCGAAGATCATCTCCAGCGCATGCATGGTGGTCATGCTGTTGAAGAACTGCGGATCCAGGAACTGCATGCCGGGCTTGAACAGCTCCAGCCGGATGAGCATCGCCATCGTGCCGCCGATGAAGAAGCTGATGCCGGCAAACACCAGGTACATCGTGCCGATGTCCTTGTGGTTGGTCGCATACACCCAGCGGCGCCAGCCATGCGGCTTGTGATCATGCGCATCGTGGTCGTGAGCGGTCGCAGCGTGATCGTTGTAGGCCATGTTCGTGTCTCTTTAAATTTAGCGCTTACTGGGCGGCCGCCGGCGCGGACGAAGGAGCGGATGCGGTCGGCGGATGCTGTTCCAGCTGTTTGGCTTTCAGCCAGGCCCCGAAATCCTCCTTCGAGCGCGCGTCCACCACGATGGGCATGAAGCCGTGATCGCGGCCGCACAGCTCCGCGCAGTTGCCGCGGTACATACCGGCCTTGTCGGCGTCGATGTTGAACCAGGTTTCGTTGACGAAGCCGGGGATGGCGTCCTTCTTGACCCCGAAGGCGGGCACCCACCAGGAGTGGATCACATCGCTCGCGGTGACCAGCAGGCGCACCTTCATCCCCACCGGCACCACCAGCGGGTGGTCCACGTTGAGCAGATAGTGCGGCACGGTGGTCACGTCGATGCCGGAGCCCAGCTGCCGCGCGGCATCGCTGGCACGGTCCAGGCGCGAGAAATAGCTGACGCCGTTGTTCAGGTATTCGTAGTTCCAGCCCCACTGGAACCCGGTCACCCGGATGGTCAGCTGTGAGTTGCGCAGATCCTCGGTCTTGATCAGGGTGGTGGCGGCGGGCACGGCGGTTGCGACCAGGATCGCGATCGGCACGATCGTCCAGATGATCTCGACCGTCGTGCTGTGCACGAGCGAGGTGTCGGCCACGGCGCCGCGGGACTTGCGGAACGCGAAGATCGAATAGGCCATGACCCCGAACACGACCACCGCGATCGCCACGCACAGCCAGAACATCAGCATGTGCAGTCCGTAGATCTGGCGTGACATCGCGGTCACGCCCTGGGTCATGTTCAGCAGGCCCCAGCCTGAATCGGCGTGCGCCGCGGTCGAGAGACCTGCGGCCAGGACGGCGGCGAAGGCGGACAGGGATCTGAATTTGCGCATCATATTTATCTGTATCTCGTGGCCTGCGGCCATCAAAAACCTCGGGCCTCATCGGCAAAGCCTAGAGTCGGCGACTCGTTGACGCGGCCAATGAGCTCGCCCAGCTTCTGAGCAAGACCACGGCGTTCCTCCTCCGTCAGGAAATCACCGACTGCGCACTGTCGTCCATGCGATTCGATAACCAGGCGGCTCGGATGCAGGCGCGACGTTGAGCGGCGCAGTTTAACCTGTGCCCAGTGCCGCGGAAACACAACCTCGCGGTGTTCCTTGCCGATCGTGGTCTGCACGGTCACATCGGACTCGCAAACCACGATGGTCTGGCGATGATGACGGCGTCGCAGGCTCAGGCGCAGGGCCGCACCGAGAAGCAGCATTTCCAGCCCGGCAAAGGGCAGCACCGGCCAAAATCCCAGCAACGTCAACGCGCCGGCGATACCGAAACACGGGGCACACAGACTCAGGAAAAAAAGCACCGCGCCCCGCACGCTGAGCGAGCAGTTGGGAGCAATCACGATACAGGCGTGCGCTGACTCCACCGCTGGCCGCTCCGTGGGAGAGGATCAGCATGTTACAGGGTGAAATTATTTATTCAAGTCAACTGCTTACGCATCGCCGCCTGGGCCAGCACAGCCGTCGCGGTGGCGGGCAGACGCAAGCTTGAGTGATTCCCTCGCGCATGCGCGAGGGTGGCGATGGCCGGCATGCCAAGATGCCGTGCGAGTGTCGCCAGGTTGTCCGGCACGCGGCTGAATTGCGGGTCGATGTGGTTGGCGATCCAGCCTCCCAGCAGCAGCCCCCGCTGGCGGATCGCCGCCGCGGTGAGCAGCGCGTGATTCAGGCAGCCCAAGCGCAGCCCGACCACCAGCAGCACCGGCAAGCCGAGCGCCGCGGCCAGATCCGCGATGAACTGCTCATCGTTGAGCGGCGCCAACCAGCCGCCGGCGCCTTCCACGATCACATAGTCCGCAGCGGCGGTTAACGAGTCGAAGCTTGCCTTGAGCCGCGGCAGCTCGATGCTCACCCCCGCCTCGCGCGCCGCCAGGTGCGGGGACACCGGCGCGGGCAGGCAGTACGGATTCACGGTCGCGTAGGGCATGACCACGTTGCTGTCGGCCATCAGGCCCAGCGCGTCGTCGTTGCGCAGTCCGTCGCTCGTCATGACGCTGCCTGCGGCCACCGGCTTCATGACCGCCACGCGAACGCCGGTGGCCGCAAGCGAGCGCACGATGAGCCGGGCGACGACCGTCTTGCCCACCTCGGTGTCGGTGCCCGTGATGAACAGACCCCCCGGCATCTCAAGGATCCCGGCGGCGGCGAATGGCGTTGACCGGGATCCGCACCTCGCCGTCCAGCGCGGGAGTCGCGGCGCGACCCCGCGCACCCCAGGCCGCGCCATAGACCACCTCGTAGGTCGCCGGCAGCAGACCCGAGCGCCGCTGCCCTTCATAGGCGTCGGTCATGGCGCGCCAGCGGCCCTTGCCGGTGAGCCCGCGGGCGCGGCCCGCAGTGGCGTTATGGGCGCCGATGACCTTCAGATCCCGGGTGATGGCAGCGACATCGGGGTAGACCATCGTGAGCCGCTCGACGTCCAGCACCGGCTCCGACAGCCCGGCGCGCGTGAGCGCATTCCCGATGTCATGCATGTCGCGGAAGCCGCTCACGTGCGTGCCGCCGTCGGCGGCGGCCCAGGCTGCGCGCAGTTCCCGCAGGGTGTCCGGCCCGAAGGTGCTGAACACGAGAAAGCCGTCCGGCGCCAGCACGCGCCGGATCTCCGCCAATGCGGCGTCGAGGTCATCGCACCACTGCAGCATCAGGTTGCTGAACATGAGGCTGACGGTGCCGTCGCGGAGGGGCAGCTGCAGCACATCCCCGCAGACCCGTTGCAGGGGTCGCAGCCAACCGCTGCGGCGCCGCGTTTCGCGCAGCATGCCCAGCGCCGGATCCAGTCCGACCACGGTCGCCCTGCGGTAGCGGTCCTTCAGCGTGCGCGCACCCTGCCCCGTGCCGCAGCCCAGATCGACGATGACCTGCGGTGCAATCCGGACCAGGTCGAGACGCGACAGGAGTTCATCGCGCACTCGGGTCTGCAGCACCGCCGCGGCATCGTAGGTGGCGCTGGCGCGATCGAAGGCCGCGCGCACCGCGCGGCGGTCAAGGACGAAGGCATCAGGTGGCTGCATGGGGAGCCTGCAGTGGCACCGCTCGCAGCGCCCCGGCGAGTGCGTCGATCAGGGCGTCGACCTGTGGCTCGCTGTGGGCCGCGGAGAGGGTAATCCGCAGTCGCGCCGAGCCCCGCGGCACTGTGGGCGGGCGGATCGCCGCCACCCAGAAGCCGGCGGCAAAGAGGCGCTCGCTGACCACCAGCGCCCGCGCACTGTCACCCAGCACCACCGGCTGGATGGGCGATGGCGAGGGCAACACGGTTATGTCGGCCTGCGCGCAACCGCGGCGCAGGCGCGCCGCCAGCCCCAGCACCCGCTCGCGGCGCCAGCTTTCCGTCGTCGCAACGCCCAGTGCTGCGCGGGCCGCCGCCGCGACCGGCGGTGGCAGCGCCGTCGTGTAGCGGTAGCTGCGGGCGGTCTGCGCGAACCATTCGATGTAGTCCGCATCCGCCGCGATGAAGGCACCGAAGCAGCCGAAGGCCTTGCCGAGCGTGCCGACGAGCACCGGCACGGCGCTGGCATCGAGATTGAAGTGCTCCAGGCAGCCACGGCCGCTTGCGCCCATCACACCCAGACCGTGGGCGTCGTCCACGATCAGCGTGGCCGCTGCAGCGGTGGCGGCCGCGACCAGTTGGGGCAACGGCGCCAGGTCGCCGTCCATGCTGAAGACGCCATCGGTCACCAGGAGGGCGGTTCCCGGGGCGGCCGCGCCCTGCAGGGCAGTGCCGGCCGCCGCGGCATCACCATGTGTGAAGCGCTTGAGCCGCGCACCGGACAGACGCGCGGCGTCGATCAGTGAGGCATGGCTGAGCCGGTCCATGACGACCTGCGAATCACGTCCCGCAAGACAGGTGATGGCGGCGAGGTTGGCCATGTAACCGGTGGAGAACAGCAACGCACGCTCGCGGCCGGTGAACTGCGCCAGCTCCTCCTCGAGCCGTTCGTGCTCCAGCGTGTGGCCGCTGACCAGGTGTGAGGCGCCGCTGCCGGACCCCGCCACCGCGGCGCTGCGCGCCAGCGCCTGCGCCAGTGCCGGATGCGCGTTGAGGCCCAGGTAATCGTTGCCGCAGAAATTGATCAGCCGCTGGCCGTCGACCACGACACCGGCACCCTCCTGTGCCGCGCTCACGGTGCGCCGCCGGCGCTGCAAGTGCTGCGCAGCCAGCTGCGCGAGGCGCTCCCGCAGCACGGCTGGCCTCATGCGTGCAGATGCACGGCTGCGGGCGCGGGCACCGGCGCCGGTTCAGGCGGGGCCTCCGGGGTGAGGCCCAGTCGCGTCAGCAGCCTGCGGTCCTTGTCGACATCCGGGTTGCCGGTGGTGAGCAGCTTCTCACCATAGAAGATGGAGTTGGCACCGGCCATAAAGCACAGTGCCTGCATCTCGTCACTCATCTGGGTGCGTCCGGCGGACAACCGGACATGTGAGCGGGGCAGCACGATGCGCGCGACCGCGATGGTGCGGATGAAGTCGAAGGGGTCCACGGGCGCCACGCCGTGCAGCGGTGTGCCCGGCACCTGCACCAGCTCGTTGATGGGTACGCTTTCGGGGTGCTGCGGCAGGCCGGCGAGGGTCGCCAGCATCGAGGCGCGATCCCGCGTGGTTTCGCCCATGCCGACGATGCCCCCGCAGCAGACCTTCAGACCGGCATCGCGTACCGCGGACAGCGTGTCGAGCCGGTCCTGGAAGGTGCGCGTGGTGATGATCTCGCCGTAGAACTCCGCGGAGGTGTCGAGGTTGTGATTGTAGAAGTCGAGGCCGGCATGCTTCAGCTGCAGCGCCTGCGCGGGTTCCAGCATCCCCAGGGTGGCGCAGGTCTCCAGGCCCAGTGCCCGCACTTCGCTGACCATGGCGCAGATGACCTCGAGGTCACGCGCCTTGGGCGAGCGGTAGGCCGCGCCCATGCAAAAGCGCGTTGCGCCGGCCTCCTTGGCGCGCTCGGCGCTTTCGCGCACCGCCGCGACTTCCATGAGCGCTTCGCGCGACAGGCCCGTGTCGTAGCGCACGCTCTGCGGACAATAGGCGCAGTCCTCGGGACAGGCCCCGGTCTTGATCGACAGCAGCGTGCTCATCTGCACGGTGTTGGGGGCGAAATGCAGGCGATGCACGCGCTGCGCTTCCAGCAGCAGGTCCAGGAACGGCTGGGCGAACAGGCCCTCGACCTCGGCGGTGGTCCAGTCATGACGCGTCATCGAATATCCTTACCTGATGGACGGTGCGCGGGGGATGTTCCGGGGCCCGCCGACCGGTGTCAACCCGGGGCTGCCGACCAGGGTGACAATTGGTCGATAATTGACCATCCCGTTTGGCGTATGATCCCGCAGTTTTCCGGCACAGGAATGGAGCATCAATATGAGCCGCAAGCCGCCCATCAGTGAAGATTCCGCTGCGCCGGGGGCCCTGAGCCGCCGCAGTTTCATGGGCGCGGTTGCTGGCGCCGGCGCCGGTGTCGCCGCGGCAGCAGGCGGGCTGATCCTGCCCGCCAGCGCGCAGGCCGAGGTGCAGTTCCCCAAGGAGCGTAGCGGCTTCGGTGGCGGCGGCAGTGCCGTCGGGGCGGTCTACCGCTCGGAAAATGACCTCTACGACTGCGAAGTGGAGGGCACGCTGCCGAAGGACCTGGACGGCATCTTCTTTCGCGTCGGCCCGGATCCGCAGTATCCGAAGCCGGAGATCTACTCGCACGACATCCCGTTCGATGGCGAGGGGATGATCGGCGCCTTCCGCATCAAGGACGGGCATGTGGATTTCCGCAGCCGCTACGTGCGCACGCAACGCTGGAAGGCGCAGCATGCGGCCCGCAAGTCCCTGTTCGGGATGTACCGCAATCCGACGACCGATGATCCGAGCGTCAAGGCCCTAAGCCGCGGCACCGCCAATACGCAGATCTTCTATCACCACCAGCGGCTGCTGGCGATGAAGGAAGACAGCCCGCCGGTGGCGCTCAATCCGCTCACCCTCGAGACCGTCGACGACTACTACACCTTCAATGGCGGCCTGCTGGGTCAGACCTTCACGGCGCATCCGAAAATTGACCCGCACACGGGCGAACTGGTGGCCTTCGGTTACGAGGCCAAGGGCCTGGCCACGGATGATGTCTTCGTGTTCTCCGCGGACCCGAAGGGTGCGGTGAACTGGTCGGCGTGGATCAAGGTGCCCTACGTCGGGATGATCCACGACTTCGGCGTGACGCAGAAGTACGTGATCTTCTACGTGAGCCCGATGGCCACGAACATGGACATCATCAAGAATGGTGGCCCGCACTTCGCCTGGGACTCGACGCTCCCCAGTTACATGGGAGTCATGCGCCGGGGTGGTGATGGCAAGGACCTGCGCTGGTTCAAGGGGCCGGGTTACATGGCCACCCACAGCATGGGCGCGTGGAATGAGGGCGAGAAGATCTTCATGGACGTGGACGGCGGCGACTCCAACCAATTCCCCTTCTTCCCGCAGCTGCACGAGAAGTTCGACCCGGTGAAGGCTGCGGGCCGCGTCATGCGCTACAGCGTGAACCTCGCCAACAAGAAGGCGACGACGTTCCAGATCGAGAACATGTACGAGGGTGTCAGCGGCGCACTGTCACGCCAGGATGACCGCTACCACACCGTGCCCTATCGCTATGGCTTCCTGCTCAGCAGCGACCCGACGGTCGGCAGCCGCTGGGCCATGTTCGATCACCAGACCCGTACGGCGAAGTTTTTCACGCTGGGGCGCGAAGTGGGCCTGGCCGAAATGTGCTTCGTGCCGCGCAACAAGACTGCCGCCGAGGGCGACGGCTATCTGATCGGTGTGGCGTCGCATCCGCGCGAAGGCGGCCGTGCGGACCTGGTGCTGGTGGATACCGCGCACCTGGAGGATGGTCCGATCGCGACGGTGAAGCTGCCGTACCGCATTGCCGGACAGATCCACGGCTTCTGGGTGCCCGGGGATCAGCTGCCCGCGGCGACTTAGCGCGCTACGATCCGTACAGGTACTGCAGCAGGATGCCCGCGAAAATCGCGACGCCGGTGTAGTTGTTGTTGAGAAAGGCCGCCAGACAGGCGGCCGGGTCGCGATTGCGGATCAGCCATTGCTGGTAGATGAACGTCGCGGCGGCCACGACCAGGCCACCGTAGTACCAGTTACCGAAACCCAGCGTGCGACCGACCAGGCCCAGCGCGGCGAGCATCAGCACCTGCAGGATGCCGACCATCGCGCGGTCCATGTCGGCGAAGGCGATGGCGGTGGAACGCACGCCGATCTTCAGGTCATCCTCGCGGTCGATCATGGCGTAGATCGTGTCGTAGACCACTGCCCACACCACCGCGGCCATGAAGGTCACCCAGGCGATGCGTGGCACCTGGCCGGTCTGCGCCGCGAACGCCATGGGCACTCCCCAGCCCCCGAATGAAATCCCCAGATACAGCTGCGGCAGCGGGAAGAAGCGTTTGATGAACGGATAGCTGACGGTGAGCACCCCACCGATGAGCGACAGCCGGAAGGTGAACGCATCCAGCTGCAGGACCAGCCACAGTGCGGCCGCGGACAGCAGCGCGAACAGCGCGACCGCCTCGAACGGCGCGACACGGCGCGCGGCCAGCGGCCGCTGGCGCGTGCGCCGGATGTGCGGATCGATGTCGCGATCGACCAGATCGTTGATGACGCAGCCTGCGGCGCGCATCGCGAACACACCGAGCACGAACACGATCAGCACCCGGGGCACCGGATGGCCGCTGCCCGATATCCACAGCGCCCACAGCACGGGCCACAGCAGCAGCCAGATGCCGATGGGACGGTCCAGCCGCGCCAGCAGGGCATACTCCGTGAGCCTGCGGCCCAGGCGGTAGGAGAACGGCGCCGTCTTCGGCCGTGCAGGCGTCAGTCCCAGATCCGGGGCCAGTTCAGGTGCCATAGTTAACCAACAGTCCCGTAGCGCTCGCCCTCGCCGATCCAGCGCGTGGTCAGTGGCGCAATGTTATCCGGATAGCTGCGCAGCATCAGCTCGGCGCTCTTCTGCACCATCGGCAACAGGTCGGCATCGCGGGCCAGGTCTGCGACCCGCAGCTGGGCGAGCCCGGTCTGCCGGGTGCCGAGCAGTTCACCGGGTCCGCGCAACTCCAGGTCGCGACGCGCGATCTCGAAACCGTCCGTGGTCTCGCGGATGGTGCGCAGCCGCGCCCGCGCCAGCGCCGACAGCGGCGCGCGGTACAGCAGCACGCACATCGAAGCTTCCGCGCCGCGGCCGACACGGCCGCGCAGCTGGTGCAGCTGCGCGAGGCCCATGCGTTCGGCGTTCTCGATGACCATCAGCGTGGCGTTGGGCACGTCGACGCCGACTTCGATGACCGTGGTCGCGACCAGCAGCTGGATGCGGTTGGCCTTGAAGGCCGCCATGGTGGCTTCCTTCTGGGCCGCCGGCTGGCGGCCGTGGACCAGCTCAACGGTGAGTTCAGGCAGTGCCTCGCGCAGGGCGACGGCCGTCTCCTCGGCGGCCTGGTAGCGCAGCTCCTCGGATTCATCGATGAGCGGGCACACCCAGTAGGCCTGGCGGCCGGTGCGACAGGCCAGGAGGATGCGCTGGACCACCTCATGCCGGCGCTGGTCGGCCATGACCACCGTGACCACGGGCGTGCGCCCCGGCGGCAGCTCGTCGATCACCGAGATGTCCAGGTCCGCGTAGGCCGTCATCGCCAGGGTTCGGGGGATCGGCGTCGCCGTCATGATGAGCTGGTGGGGCATGAGCCCCGCCGCGCGGCCTTTCTCCTGCAGCGTCATGCGCTGCTGCACGCCGAAGCGGTGCTGTTCGTCGACGATGATCAGCGCCAGTTTCGCGAAATTGATTCCCTTCTGAAACAATGCGTGCGTTCCGACAACAATCTGGATCTCCCCTGAGGCAATCGCAACCTCAGCGCTGCGCCGCGTCCGGGCGGGCTGCGAGCCCGTCAGCAATGCCACCGGTAGCTGCAGGTCCTTGAACCAAGCGCTGAGGTTGCGCCAGTGCTGCTCGGCCAGAAGCTCCGTCGGCGCCATCAGCGCCACCTGCTGGCCGCTGCCGACCGCCCGCGCCGCGGCCAGCGCGGCGACCACGGTCTTGCCGCAGCCGACATCTCCTTGCAGGAGCCGCAGCATCGGATGGGGTCCCACCAGGTCAGCGCTGATTTCCGCACCGGCCCGCTGCTGGGCGTTGGTCAGTTTGAACGGCAGCGCGGACAGCAGCCGCGTCCTCAGCCCGCCAGGGTCAAGGAGCGGCAGACCCGGATCGGCGGCGGTGCGCAGTTTGCGCAGCCGCAGGCTCAACTGATGCGCGAGCAGTTCCTCGAACGCCAGGCGGCGCTGCGCCGGGTGGTGTCCCGTGAGCAGCTGCGCATGGTCATGATCCCGGGGCGGCCGATGCAGCAGCTCGAGCGCATCGCGCAGCGCGGGCAGCTTGAGGGAGCGTTGCACCTCGGCCGGCAGCCAGTCGCGCACCGTGGTGCTGCCGGGCTCGCCGAGCGCCAGGCCGATCAGCATCCGCAAGCGCAGCTGGGTGAGCCCCTCGGTGGCCGGATACATCGGCGTCAGCGCATCTTCCAGGTCCTCCGGGTCCTCGCTCACGCGCCGGTATTCCGGATGCACGATCTCCAGGCCCAGTGGACCGCGTCGCACCTCCCCATAGCAGCGCAGCCGCAGGCCCCGCGTCAGCGCGGTCTGCTGCGCGGTGGTGAAGTGGAAGAACCGCAGCGTCAGGAACCCGGAGCCATCGCTGATCCGGCACAGCAACTGGCGACGCCGCCGATAGGTCACCTCGGTGAGCTGCACCTCGCCTTCGACCACGGCCGGTGCGCCCGGCACCAGAGTGCCCAGCGGGGAGACGCGCGTGCGGTCCTCATAGCGCGTGGGCAGCAGGAACAGCAGGTCCTGTACCTGGGTGATGCCGAGTCGGGCCAGGCGTTCGGCGAGTGCCGCGCCGACGCCGCGCAGGGTCGTGACCGGTCGCTGTTCAGCCGTCTCAGTCAAGACAGAGAATGCACTCGATTTCCACCCTGGCACCCTTGGGCAGCTGCGCGACGCCGACGGCGGCACGCGCGGGATAAGGCTGCCGGAAATAGGTTGCCATGACCTCGTTGACCTTCGGAAAGTGCACCAGGTCCGTCAGAAAGATGGTCACCTTCGCCACCTGCGAGAAGGTGCCGTCGGCGGCGGTGACGATGGCCAGCAGGTTGTCGAAGGCGCGACGGATCTCCGCCTCTATATCGCCGCTCACCAGCTCGCCGGTGCGCGGATCCAGCGGGATCTGTCCGGAGACATAGACGGTTTTGCCGACCCGGACGGCCTGCGAATACGTGCCGATGGCCTGCGGTGCGCTGTCGGTATGGATGATCGTGCGGGTCATGGCTTTTCCTCAGTTCGTTTTCTTGAATGCGCCGCCAGGGTGCGCACGACGCGCAGCACTTCGGGCATGCGGCGGATGGAACGGATCACGGCGGCAAGCTGGGCACGGTCGCGGACCCGCAGTTCAAAGTCCAGCACCGACGTTTCCGATTCGCGCTCTTCCACGGACACGCGCTCGATGTTGGTCTCGGTGGCGGCGATGGTCGCGGCCACGGCCGCGAGTATGCCCATGCGGTTCGGGACATCGACCCGGATCTGCGAGGTGAAGACCCGGTCCGGCGTCGCCTGCCAGGATACCGGCAGCCACTTCTCCGGGTGCTTGCGGTAGTCCTCGACGTTGACGCAGGTCTCGCGATGCACGACCACGCCGCGGCCGCTGGAGAGAAACGCAATCACCGGATCGTTGGGAATCGGGAAACAGCAGCGCGCGTAGCTGACGAGCAGGCCTTCGGTGCCCGCGATGGCCATGGCGCCGGGAGCGGCGGCCTCATCACCCGGCTCCTGCGCAACCCCGGGCAGTAGCCGCCGCGCCACCAGCGGTGCCAGGCGCTCGCCCATGCCGATGCGCTCGAACAGCTCATCGAGGTCCTTCATGCCGAACTCACCGATGGCTGATTGCATGAGCGGCGGGGTGACATCCTCCAGCGCCAGGTGGAATTCCCCGAGCGACTGGTTGAGCAGCCGCTTGCCCAAGGCGATGGCCTCGGAGCGCCGCAGGCCCTTCAGATAATGCCGGATCGCGTTGCGGGCCTTGGCGGTGACCACGAAGTTCACCCACGAGGGGTTGGGCATCGCGCCCTTGGCGGTGATGATCTCCACGGTCTGGCCATTGCGCAGCACCGTGCGCAGCGGCGTCAGCCGCCGGTCCACCTTGGCGGCGACGCAGCGGTTGCCGATGTCCGTGTGCACCGAGTAGGCAAAGTCGACCACGGTCGCGCCGCTGGGCAGACGCAGGATCTCACCCTTGGGCGTGAACACGTAGACCTTGTCCGGAAACAGGTCGACCTTGACGCTCTCGAGGAACTCCTCGGAGCTGCTGCCGCCATCCTGCAGTTCCACCAGTCGCGACAGCCACTCGCGCGCCCGCTCCTGCTGCGAGGAGCCGACGCTCTCGCCGATCTTGTAGCGCCAGTGTGCCGCGATGCCGCTTTGCGCGACGCTGTTCATGTCCTCGGTGCGGATCTGCACTTCGATCGGCACCCCGTTCGGGCCGAAGAGCGTGGTGTGCAGCGACTGGTAGCCGTTGACGCGCGGAATCGCGATGTAATCCTTGAAGCGCCCCGGCATGGGCTTGAAGACGCTGTGGACACTGCCGAGCGCGCGGTAGCAGGTGTCGGCCTTGTCGACCACGATCCGCAGCCCGTAGACATCGACGATCTCGTTGAGCGTCGACTTCTTGCGCTGCATCTTGCGGTAGATGCTGTACAGGTGCTTCGCGCGCGCGGCGACCCGCGCGACGATCTCGTTCTTGATCAGCGCCGCGGTGAGCTGCTGCTCGATCTTCTTCAGGAACTCCTTCTGGTTGCCGCGGGCACGCTTCAGCGCGCGTTCCAGCACGCGGTAGCGCTGCGGATACAGGGCCGCGAACCCCAGATCCTCGAGTTCCAGTTTCAGGTCATACAGGCCCAGACGCTCGGCGATGGGCGCGTAGATTTCGAGGGTCTCGCGCGCTATGGCGCGCCGACGCGGCACCGCCATGGCCTCGATGGTGCGCATGTTGTGGGTGCGGTCGGCGAGTTTGACGAGCACCACGCGCAGGTCGCGCACCATCGCGAGGAGCATCTTGCGGAAGCTCTCGGCCTGCGCCTCCTCGCGGCTCTTGAACTTGATCTGGTCGAGCTTGGTGACGCCGTCGACGATTTCCGCGACATCCGCACCGAAGCGCTGCGCCAGCTGATCCTTGGGAGTGGGCGTGTCCTCGATGACGTCATGGAGGATGGCCGCGATGATGGTATCGGTGTCGAGATGCAGCTCGGCGAGGATCGCCGCCGCCGCCACCGGGTGCGCGATATAGGGTTCGCCGCTGAGACGGGTCTGGCCCTTATGCGCCGAGGCACCGAATTCGGCGGCTTCCCGGATGCGCTCGACCTGCTCGGGCGGCAGGTAGGTCCCCACCGTGGCAAGCAGCTCCTTCAGCCCCGGGGTGGCGCGCCTTGCACCGGGGAGGAGTCCCAGGAGCGAAGACGCATAGTCCATAGTTCACAGCCTCGAAAGTCAGTCTCCGAGACCGAACTGGGGAGCACGGAACGCCATGGATTCGGCATCCGGCATGGCGGCTTCCACCGGCGGCGGCTCCGGCTCGCGCAGCATCTCGGCCGTGATCGACCCTTCGGCGATTTCGCGCAGCGCGACTACCGTGGGCTTGTCGTTTTCCCAGGCCACGGTCGGCTCGGCGCCATTGGCCAGACGGCGGGCGCGCTGGGACGCCAGCAGCACCAGCTGGAACAGGTTATCTACGTTCTGGAGACAGTCTTCGACAGTGATTCGCGCCATATGCTGCAAACTTTGAGTTAGGGCCCGCCACGATGGGCGTAAGAGGTCTGGAAGTCTACGGCAAGGGGGCCTGTTTTGGCCAGACCGGCCCCTAACCGGCCCCCTGGGGGGCGCCGAGCAGGTCCGCCAGCAGCGGCCCCAGCTGCGCGCGGTCGCTGCGCAGTGCCTGTCCGTCCCCGGCGAGGATGGATTGCAGTTGCCGGCAGGCCGATTCGAAGTCGTCGTTGACCACCACGTAGTCGAACTCGCGGTAATGCGACATGTCACTGACGGCGTCCCGCAGGCGCCGCGCGATGACAGTGTCCGAGTCCGTGCGCCGGTTGCGCAGACGCTCCTCGAGAGCGGCCCGGGAGGGCGGCAGGATGAAAATCGTGGTGCAGCCGGGCGCCGACTGGCGCACCTGGCGGGCGCCCTGCCAGTCGATTTCGAGGATGACGTCCCGGCCCGCGGCCAGCAGCGCTGCCACCGTCGCCTTGCCCGTGCCGTAGTAGTTGTCGAACACCTGTGCATGTTCCAGGAACTCCCCCCGGTCCAGGCGCTCCTTGAACTGCTGCTGGGTCACGAACCAGTACTCGCGACCCTCCTCTTCAGTCGGCCGGCGCGCACGGGTGGTATGCGAGACGGACACGCTCAACGCGCGGTCGCGTTCCAGCAGCGCTTTGACCAATGAGGTCTTGCCGGCACCCGAAGGCGCGGAGATCACGAACAGACCATGCTTTTGCACCCCGCCATTGTAGCGAACTGCCGCTTTTTGGCGTTTATCTGTATTGCCTGAATGTGGTCGAATCCTCATTCTTGGTCGAATGCACCGCAATCAGACAGGGATGTTGATCACGATGTGCGCGCTCGGCGCCGGCCAGATGGCCCAGGCGGCCGACGCGCCGGCCGACGCCAACGCGTCGGCGCAGCTGAGCACGGTCGTCGTCACCGCGACGCGCGTGGCGCAGGACAGCCAGGCGCTGCCGATGTCGGTGGACCGGATCGACAGCGCCCAGATTCATGAGGGTCAATCCCAGGTGAACCTGTCCGAATCGCTGGAGACCGTGCCGGGCGTGTCGGTCCAGAGCCGCCAGAACTACGCCCAGGACCTGCAGATCTCCTCGCGGGGATTCGGCGCGCGCTCCAGCTTCGGCGTGCGCGGCGTGCGTCTGTATTCGGACGGTATTCCGGGCACCATGCCCGACGGCCAGGGCCAGTTCTCGCAGTTTGACCTCGGCAGCGCGGACCACATCGAAGTGTTGCGCGGACCGTTCTCGGCGCTCTACGGCAACTCCTCCGGTGGCGTCATCGCCGTCTTCACCCAGGACGGACCGCCGGGCTTCGAGCTGGGTTCGACGCTGGAATACGGTTCGCTCGACACGCAGCGCTATGCCGCGCTGGTGGGCGGCGACAGCGGCCCGGTCAACTACATCATGGATGTTTCGCACTTCCAGACCGACGGCTACCGGCGGCACAGCGAGGCGCAGCGCAACCTGCTCAACAGCAAGGTGCGCGTGAAGCTCGATGATGTGTCGCAGCTGACCTTCATCGCCAACGCCATCGAGACACCCTTCGTGCAGGACCCGCTGGGTCTCACCACCGCACAGGTGCACGCCAATCCAATCCAGGCGGGCACCGGCGCCGACATGTTCAACACCCGCAAGTCGCTGACCCAGGAACAGCTGGGCCTGACCTATGACCGCGACTTCGGTACCAATGACAGCCTGGTCGCGATGCTCTACAGCGGCCACCGCCAGACGACCCAGTTCCAGTCGATTCCGCTTTCCACACAGGCCGCCGCCACCAGTCCCGGTGGCGTCATCGATCTGGCGCGCGACTACAGCGGCACCGACGTCCACTTCACCGATCACCGCGATTTCCTCGGCACGACGCTGACCACCACCGCCGGAGTCAGCTATGACGACCTCGACGAACACCGGCGCGGCTATCTGAATTACATCGGCGCGGATCTGGGTGTGGAAGGTGCGCTGCGCCGTTACGAAACGAATCTGGTTCATGACCTGGATGAGTACTTCCAGGCACAGTGGGACCTGACCCAGAAGCTGCACGCCACGGCCGGTGTACGCAACAGCGTGGTCGACATCAGTTCACACAGCCATCTGTCGGTGAGCGGTGCGCTACCTCTGAGCGGTACGCGCTACTCGGCGACCAATCCCGTGGCGGGGCTGAGCTACGGGATCACCGACAACCTCAATACCTACGCCTCCTTCGGCCGCGGCTTTGAAACCCCTACGTTGAACGAGCTTGCGTACCGCTCCATCAACGGCAGCCTGCCGGGACTCAATTTCGGGCTGCAACCGGCGCGCAGCAGCGACTACGAGGTGGGGGTGAAGGCCCGCGGCCCGGGCATTCAGGCCGATGCGGCCGTGTTCTTCATCCGCACCGAAAATGAACTGGGCGTGCTGCAGAGTTCTGGCGGCCGCTCCGTGTACGAAAACATCGGCGCGACCCAGCGCCAGGGCGCGGAACTGGGAGTGACGGCGTTGCTGCCCGCGAATTTCGAAGCCCGGGTCGCCTATTCCTACCTGCAGGCCGTCGTCGAAGATGCCTACAAGGGATGCGCGGGGACGCCTTGTGTCCCGGACGTCATTGCCGCCGGCAACTACCTGCCGGCCGTGCCCCAGAACATCCTGTATGCCGGGCTGACCTGGCGCAATGCGGCTTCCGGTTTCTTTGCCACCGCCGAGACGCTGGTACGCTCGCGCATCTACGGTGATGACCGCAACAGCGGCTATGCCGCAGGCTACTGGACCGAGAACCTGCGGGCGGGCTTCGAGCAGAAGCGCCCGGGCTGGCAGACCAGCGAGTCGCTGCGCATCGAGAACATGTTCAACAAGGCGTACATCGGATCGGTGATCGTCAACGATGCGAACTCGCGGTTCTTCGAGCCCGCACCGGGATTCAGCGTGTTCGTCATGTTCGAGGCCAAGTACCTCGATCCCCGCGGCTGAATCACACCGACGGCACCTCTATTTGAGGAATTCCCGGATTGCTGCGATCACGGAACATGTGGCTCGAGCTCAGGAAGCCATGCAGCAGCAACAGTTTGGGTACTCCGGCAGTGCCGGCCTCGCGGTAGAACACTTTCAGACCGTCGACTTCGACCGTGCGGTGGCGGGAGGTCATCGCATTTCTCCTTTAGATCCGGCGCTGGGATGTGATCGACCGGATGCACGCTGAGCCGCGCCGGCATAGGCAGGGCCCGCCAGGACAAGCGGCCCGGACGTACGCTCGAGGGTCCGGTCCAAGGCCGCGACACCGTCGGCCAGCGAGGTTGGCGGTAGCGGCACGGTAACCACCTAGACTCCATTTTGATGGAGCCGTTCGATCACCGTGGTCCAGCTGGAGCCGTCGGCCCAGGCGCCATGGGCGAGAACCACCGTTACTTCGTTTCCCCGCATAGCCGTCTCCCGAAATCGTAGTAACCGCTTCCAAATAAGTTTGGAGGTTATGAAGACTGAGGTAACTTGTCAAGAGCCTCTTAGCCGGTTAGTTTGACTGCCACGTCGAGGTTTCCATGTCCCCAGGTTTGCCCGCCCTCTTTATCGCCGAAGCCATCGGCCTGGATTTCCTGAATTCAATCGCGACGCCGGTCGATGTCCCGGTGGACTGGATAGCCGACGGTGCGGGGTTGCTGGCGTGGCTGGACCAGGCGCGGCTCGTCCCTCGGGACGCCCTCGAAGCGATCCAGCAGCGGGCGCTACCCGGAGAACTCGACAATGTCGCCGCGCAGGCGCGTGATCTGCGGGAGTGGTTCCGCTCGTTCGTACGCCAACACCAGGGCCGCGCGTTGACCGCGGCGGCACTGCCGGCGCTCGAACCGTTGAATCTGCTGCTCGAGCGCGATATCCGGTACGCGCGCGTGGTGGCGCGCGATGCGGGACAGGAGTCGCGTCTGGACGTGGTGAGGCGGCGGCGCTGGCGCTCCCCGGAGACGCTGCTGCAGCCGCTCGGTGAGGCGTTGGCGACGGTGCTGATCGAGCAGGATTTTGCGCAGGTCAAAGCCTGTGCGGGACCAGCCTGCACGTTGCTGTTCGTCGATCACACACGCGCCCATACCCGCCGGTGGTGCAGCATGGAGCTCTGCGGCAATCGCGCCAAGCAGGCCGCACACCGCATTCGTGTGAAGGAGCAGCACTAAGATGATCAGATCAGCAACCGTTGGGGTGATCGCTACGGTGGCACTCATGTGCACGCAGGCGTGGTCACAGGTGGGTACCGGCCGCGGGGCCACCGATCCACTGCCCGCGCAGGTGATTGTCGGCTCGGAAGGCAAGGGCATGTTCACCAGTGCCGGTATCCCGCCCGGCAACATGCCGGTCTTCGCGGCCCGCGACGGCGCGGTGCCCGCCGGCATCCACCCCCTCCCCGTCGACATTTTTTCCAGCCGCGATTTCTACAAGGATCGCGCCCTGTGGAGCGACCCGCGCTACTACCGCTGCAATTCACCCGTGGGGATCGAGCAGATCTGGGGCGCCTACGAAGTGCCGCTCATCGGCAGCGACCCGCCCCGCACCGCCGCGTGGGGCTACTGCAACCGCGACTACCCACGTGCGCAGATCGTGAGTCCCTATCCGTTCCGCACGGCGAAGGCGCAGTTCGCGGCGCTGCGCCAGGCGGCGCACGCGCATGGCGGCCCCACCGCGTACACGCAGGCCACGCTGCCGGACTGGAACGGGCGCTACCAGCGCGACCAGACCAAGACCGCGACCTGGTACTACGGCGCGGTGCTGCAGATCCCGACCTATCTGTCGCTGCTCACGCCGAAGTACCAGCAGCGCTTCGTGCAGCAGATGTATCACGACGCTGCCGACAACGCCCCGCAATGGCCCGGCGGCTACTGCTGGCCCGAAGGCTTCATGCGCCGCTTCGCGCAGTACGGCGGCCACACGATGGATCTGGTGGTCACGCCTGATCTCGTGCTCGATATGCGCAACGCCGCCGAAACCCTCATCACGCAGATCCACATCGGGCGCGACTTCAACGAAACCGGTCCGCTGCCGCGCCTCGGGCCGGCCATCGCGCGCTGGTTCGGCGAAACCGTCGGCTTCTGGGATGGCGATGCGCTGATCACCTGGACCTCCAACATCGAGGGTTGGATGTCGCACGGCGGCGCCGAATTCAGTCACAGGCTGCAGACCATCGAGATCTACACGCCGCGCAAGGATGCGGGTGGCCGGTTCATCGGTTTGCGGCACGAGGCGATCCTCTACGACGAGGACGCCCTGGTGGATCCGGTGCGGATCGTGGAAAACTGGACGAAGAGCGGCAATCTCAACCAGGGCGACCCGTTTGAGATCCTCAGCTGCGTACCTGCCGCCTATCCCGTCAAGGGCGTGGCGACGCCGAAGCTCCCCGGGCAGACCTTCGAATACACCATACCGGACGTTTTCAACCGGCCCTGGGCGCAGATCTGGGAGCAGTTCCATGAGCCGGGTATGCAAAATCCCGACTCGCAGGATGATCTGCTGAATTTCGACAAGTCGAAGTGAGGCGCCATGAGAACCCTACTGATGCTGTTGGCGATTCTGGCGGTGCCCGGTGCCACGCAGGCACAGGAGGCCGGCGCGATCCGCGGTGGCTGGGTGGCCGAGGTTGAAGGGCACACGCACGTCTACCTGCTCATCGTGCGCGGCGCTGTCGTGACCGGCACGCACTGCGTTGAATGTGCGGATCCGCGCAACCTCGGATTCATTGTCGGCCGGGTCGACTCCGCCGGGCCGCATTTCACGATCCGTCACGACTATGGGGCCGGCAAGGTGAGCGTCGAGGACGTGCGGGGTGTACTCAAAGACCATGAGCTCGTTCTGACACCGGGCCGCGGGTCCGCGCATCCGCAGATCGTTACCCTGCATCGGCCGGTGCCCCCACCACCGGCACCGGCGCGGCCCGCCGGCGCACGCCCTGCTGCGGCCTACGTCGCGCCGGGTCCGGCGCAGCCGCTCGGTGCCGACCAGGTGCTCGGCCTATGGCTCTTCGGCACAGGTCCCGGCAAGCAGTATTTCATCATTCGCCGGGTGGGCACGCAGCTGCTGGGGCTGGTGTGCGGTCCGTGTGACACGCCCCAATCGATGGCGCCGCTCGATGGATTCGTCATCAATGGCACCGACCTCAGGTTCAACATCGTGCATGAGGACACCGGCGGCGCCGACGTGCACGGTCCGTTCAGCAACGTCGCGCATGCGACGCTGGCGCGCAATGAGCTGCATCTGAAGGTGATCCCGAGTTACGCGCCAGCGGATTCGACGCCGATCGAGATGACGCTCCTGGGTCCGGTCCTCTGGCGGCCATGACGCCTCACGCCCGGTGCATGTCCCCATCGATCGGGAGCACCTGACCGGAAATCGAGCGGCCGGCCTCGGAGGCCAGAAACACCGCCAGCGCCGCGATGTGGTCAGGATCCACCAGCTCCTTCAATGACTGGTTCGCAAGACCCAGAATCTTTTCTTCCGCGACCGAGCGGCCGGAAATCTGCGCACGCCCCTGGAATACACGTTCAGCGCGCTCGCCCGCCACGGCACCGGGAGCGATGGCATTCACGCGGATGCCCTGCTCAGCCAGTTCGATGGACAGCGTCTTGGTAAATCCGATCAGCGCCCACTTGGTGGCCGAATAGGGGCTGCGATTGGCATAGCCATAGCGGCCCGCCGCGGAGGACATGTTGATGATGACACCGCTTCGCGATTGGATCAGGTGCGGGATGGCGGCGCGCGTCACGTCGAACGTTCCGGTCAGGTTGACCCGGATCACCGCGTCCCAGTCCGCCGGATCAAGCTGCTGTACCGGCTTCGTCGGTCCGCCGATGCCGGCGCAATTGACGAGCACGTCGAGACCCGCCATGCGCCGGGCCGCGTCGGTGACCATCGCCGTGACGGCCTCGCGCTCCCCCACCGCGCAGCGCGACGTGAGCAGACCCGGCAGCGTCAGTTCCGCGCGTTCCAACCCCGGCGCATCGATGTCACAGATGTAGACGCGATCACCTTGATGACGGAAGGCGCGGGCGATGGCATAACCGATGCCCGAAGCGCCGCCGGTGATGAGAACTTTTTTCATGAGTGCTTCCGCATGGACTGATAACCGGCAAGCGCGGCGGCCCGCGCCGCGCGATGCTCGACAATGGGTTTGGGATAGGTCCTGCCGAGCGTAACGCCGGCTGCCTGCAGCACCGGCGGCGGTGCCTCGAAGGGAGCATGCAGGTAGGCATCCGGAAGAGTGGCCAGTTCCGGACACCAGCGCCGGACATAGCTGCCGTCCGGATCGAATTTACGGCCCTGCTCCATCGGATTGAAGATCCTGAAGTAAGGCGCTGCATCCGCACCGCTGCCGGCAACCCACTGCCAGCCCGCTGCATTGTTCGCCAGGTCCGCATCGACCAGCGTGTCCCAGAACCACGTTTCGCCTTTGCGCCAGTGGATGCGCAGATGTTTGATCAGGAAACTCGCGGCGACCATGCGTACCCGGTTGTGCATATAGCCGGTCCGCCACAACTCGCGCATGCCGGCGTCCACCAGCGGGTAACCGGTCTGTCCGCGCTGCCAGGCGGCAAGGTGCGCACGGTCGGCGACCCACGGATACCCATCGAACTCGGGCCGCCAATTGTTGCGTGGCAACTGCGGAAACTGCACCAGCAGCTGATACGAGAATTCCCGCCAGCCGATTTCGGCGAGGAATTTCTCCCCGTCGTTCCTGAAATCCGGATCGCGGCTGATCAGCGCGCGGACCTGCGCCCAGATCTGGCGCGGCGAGATCTCACCGAAGTGCAGGTGCGGTGAGAGCCGCGACACGCAAGACAGGTCAGGGCGATTGCGCAGTTCCTCATAGCCCAGCAGTCCCCCAGCGAGGAATTTCTGCAGCCGCTGCCAGGCACCGCGTTCACCCGGGCTCCAGTGTTTTGCAAAGGGGGCCGCCCAGTCCGGGGAGCGTGGCAGCAACTGCCATGCGTCAAGCGATTCGCCCAGGCCGTCGAGGTTGTGCAGCCGCACCTTCGGCGCCGCCAGGCACTCGGCCACCGGGACTTTCTGACAGGCGCGCCAGAAGGGCGTGAAGACCTTGAAGGCGTCGCCCCCCAGGGTTTTGATCTGACCGGGTTCCCATAGGAGGTTGCCGCGGAAGCTCTCATGGGCGACGCCGCGGCTGTTCAATTCCTGCCCGAGCGCCTGTTCGTCGGCGCGCGCGCGGGGCTCGTAACGCCGGTTCCAGACCACTGCCTGCGCAGACACCCGCTGCGCCAGCTGCGGCAGCACCACTGCCGGTTCGCCCCGCACCAGAACCAGGCCCTTGAGCGCGGCGCGCAGCCGCGCCAGGCTGTGATGCAGCCACCAGCGCGAGGCGCCGCCGCGGGCGCAGCCCCGCGGCGAATCGTCGAGAACGAATACGGGTACGACGCCGCCCCGCGCGGCGGCATGCGCCAGGGCCGGGTGATCCGTCAGACGCAGGTCCTGGCGGAACCACACCAGGATCGGGCGGTCAGCCGTGCGTGCAGGCATGCCGCGAGGCCGGCAGCTCAGTAACCGATCGTAAACCGGCGCCGCACGTGTTTGGACTGCTCGAGCTCATCGACCAGGGCGATGGCGTAGTCATCATAGGAGATCGAGCTCTTGCCGTCCGCCGCCGCGACGACCTCGTCACCGCCGAGCCGGAACTTGCCCGTGCGCTCACCCGGGCCGATGAATACCGCCGGGGAGAAGAAGGTCCAGTCCAGCTGGGTGTCGGCCTTCAGCAGTTTCAGCAGCTCCGCGCCCTCCTTGATGCTTGGCAGCCACTCGGCCGGAATCTGCGGGTTGTCCATGACCAGCTTGCCGTCAGCCGCCTTGAGGGAACCGGCGCCCCCGACCGCGATATAGCGCTTCACGCCGGACTTGCGCACCGCCTCGAGCACCTGGACCGAGATCCCCGGAATGAACGGCGCGGAGCTAATGACCGCATCGTGCCCGCGAACCAGCGCCGCAACGCTCCCCGGATCGGTGACGTCGCCCGTGACGGCCTTCACGTTCGGCCCGCTCTCGGCCTTCTCGGGATTGCGCGCGATCACCGTAACCGTATGACCGCGCTGCAACAGTTCCGCCGTGATCTTGCTGCCGATCCTGCCGGTCCCACCGATGACTGCAACTTTCATGCTGATTTCTCCGCCGTGGAAAACGACCACTGTATCGCGCTCCACGCGATGATGGCCAGCAGCACCAGCTGCAGCGGCAGCCGGGCGACGAGCAGCCAGTACGGAACGTTGAAGCGCTCGGCGTGCTGCAACATATAGACATTCGCAGGTGTGACGGCAACCGTCAGCACGAACAGTCCAATGCCGGCCAGCCGCCGGGTCGGCGCGAACAGCAACCCGAAGGCACCGAGCAGTTCGCACGTCCCGCTGATCAGGACCAGCGCGAGGGGATCCGGGAGCGAGGGTGGCACGATACTCATCTCGAGGCGGGTCGCGGCGAAGTGCGCGATGCCGCCCAGGAAGAACCAGAGGAAAACGAAGCCGACACCGATCCGTTTCATGGTGGATTTCCGTAGAACCATTCGAGCGCGAAAGGGCACTCAGCTTGAGTGGTCGTTCTGCGCAATGTAGCCGTTGCCTGTCCTGTCGAGGGCAGCGTCATCGTGCGCGACCTGTGCCTCCAATCCCGGGACAATGCGCCTGAACATTTCGCGAAACAGCTGCGCCACCATCTGGTGTTGCCCGCGCTGGTCAACGCGCATGACCATCTGCACCAGAATGGCGTCCCACCACTACCGCAGCGAGCTCCCTTTCGCAACAGTTACGAATGGGCGGCGGCCTTTCGGGGCCATTTCGCACACGCCGGAGTCCAGGCGGCATTGTCCACGCCGCTGGCGGTGCGCCTGTGGCACGGCGGACTCAAGAACGCGTTGAGCGGTGCGACCACGGTCATGCATCACGATCGGGCACATGAAATGTTTGATGCGATGAACTTTCCGGTACGGGTATCCCAACCGTGCACGTGGGCCCACTCGCTGCACCTGCACTATGGTCCTGACGTCGCCGCCAGTTTCCGCGATTCGCCCGCGACGGTTCCGTGGTTCATCCATCTCGCGGAAGGCGTTGATGGGCTCGCCGCCGGTGAACTGCAGGAACTGCGGCAACTCGGCTGCCTCAGCGGCAACACGGTGCTCGTCCATGGCGTCGGGCTCAATGACGCGGACGTGGCGGACATCGTGCGTGCGGGTGCCGGCGTGGTCTGGTGTCCTTCCAGCAATCTGTCGATGCTGGGGCAAACCATTGCGCCGCACCGGCTGCGCGCGCTCTTCGCCGCCGGCTGCCTTGCCCTGGGAACCGATTCGCGACTGACGGGAGCGCGCGACCTGCTGGCGGAACTGGAGGTGGCGGCCGCGCACAGTGATTTCTCGCCTCGGGAGCTGCTGCAGCTCGTCACCGGCCACGCCCAACGCCTACTGCGCGCCGCCCGCTGCGATGACTACCTCATCGTTTGTGATCGGGGTGGCGATCCGTTCGGCGAGCTGCACGAGCTGCGGCGTGCGCAGCTGCGTGCCGTGGTGCGGCGCGGGGAGCCCTTCATCACGGATCCGGATTTCGCGGACTGGTTCGCCGCGCTCAAGATTTCCTGCAGCGCCGTATGGCTCGATGGGCACCCGAAACTGTGCCGCACCGACGCATTGTCGCCGCAAGGGGCTGCCACCTGGATTCCGGAACCGGGACTCACGCTGCAGTGAGCGCGCTGCAGGAACTCGATCCGGTCGCAGGCTACGCCTTGTGGGCCGCGAACTATCCACCGCATTCCCACAACCCCTTCATGCGTGCCGAAGAGCGCGCCATGCTGGCGTTGCTGCCGGCGACGCTTGCGGGGATGCGGGTGCTGGACGTGGGTTGCGGCAGCGGCCGCTACCTGCTGCATGCCCGTCAACGTGGCGCCACGTCACTCGGTGTCGATCGTTCCGCGCAGATGCTCGCACAGGCCCGTGCCCAGGGCCTGCAGGTGATCCAGGGATCGGCCACCTGCGTGCCCGTCACCGATGGCTGGGCGGACATCATCGTGTGCGCGCTGACGCTCGGACATGTCGCCGACCTCAAGGCGGCCCTCACGGAACTGGCGCGGGTGCTGAAGGACTCCGCAACGCTGCTGTGCAGTGACTTTCACCCCATCGCGGATACGCTCGGCTGGAAACGTACCTTCACCATCGCCGACCAGCGCTACGCCGTGCAGTACACCCCGCATCGTTACGCGGACTGGCAGGCGGCCAGCAAGGCGGCCGGTCTGCGCATCGAGGCGATCAGCGAACCGCAGCTGGATCCCGCCGACATCGTCGCGGGACAGCGCTTCGATCCGCGCGCCCTGTCCGTGCCGGTGGCCATCGTCTTCGCAATGAGCAAGGAACCATCGTGTCGACACCCAAAATGATCGGGCGTGGCCTGGCCGATGCCACCGAGCGGTTCGCGGCGGAGCTCGTCGAGCCGCAGCTGCACGCTCCGCCGTGGACGGACTTCGGCTGGCGCATGGCGCACGCCGCGGCGGTGCTGCACGGCGTGACGCCGCTGCTCGCGGGCACGTTGCGCTGGTCGGGTCCGCCGCGCTGGCAGGCGTTCATCCTGGAGCAGCGGCGCCAGACCCTGTTGCGGCACCAGCGAATCGCCGCGGAACTCGAGGCCATCGATGCGCTGGCGAGCACCCAAGGACTCGCTGCCGTCGCGCTCAAGGGAGCGGCGCTGCATGCCCTGAAGGTCTACGTCCCCGGCGAGCGGCCGATGGCGGATATCGATCTGCTGGTTCAGGAAGCGGACGCGCTGCGCGCGGCACAGCTGCTCGCCTCCCTGGGCTACCTGCAGACCGGGGCTATCTGGAAGCATCAGATGTTCGAGCACTCACAGTCGCGCGTCGAGGCGCGCGCGTGGCAGGCAACGCAGTCCGCCGTGCCGCTGGGCGAGCATGCAAACTATCCGGTAAAAATCGAGCTGCATACGCGGATTGCGGAAAGGCTGCCGCAGACCGAAGTCACCATCACCGATCTGCTGTTGCCGCCGCATCCCAGGCCGGGCCTCAATGCCTATCCTTCGACCAATGCCCTGCTGCTGCACCTGTTGCTGCACGCCGCCGGCAACCTGTGCGGCCGCCAGCTGCGGCTCATGCATCTGCACGATCTGGCCCGGCTGGGCGCCAGGATGAGCGCCGGGGATTGGCAGGGTCTGCTGGCGATGCGTCCCGCACCGCACGTGCCGTGGTGGGCGCTGCCGCCGCTTGAAATGCTCAACCGTTATCACCCGACGCTGGTGCCTGCTGAAGTGCTGGCCGTGCTGCGCCGCGCCTGCCCCGGGCCGCTGCGGCGGCAGTGTCGGCAGGCGAACCTCTCGAAGATGTCACTTGCGTCGCTGTCGATTCCCGCATTTCCGGGGCTGCCGTGGTGCACCTCGCACGAGGAGCGACTGCGCTATGTGTGGGAGCGCATTTTTCCGGGGCCGGAACAGATGGTCTCGCGCCGCCACCTTGCCACTGAGCAATGGGCGATGCAGCGTTCCTGGACCCACATGTCACAGCGGCGCCGCGTCGTGCATTGGCTGTTCGGCCGCCCGCCCCGGCAGGCGTCCATGTATATCGCCCGCGCGGCCCTGGAGCAGCCACCCGCCTGAACCTTCCGACCCTCATGAGGTACTCAACAAGAAGCCCTGGTTTCTTGGGTTTACCGATGTTGTCGATACTTGTTGCTCATTCCTACTTCCTGCGCTTCGACCCGAAGCAATACGAGCGCGCCAAACCCTATCCACCGCTTGCCACGCTGCAGGTTGCAGCGATGTTGCGCGCCGGCGGCCATCAGGTTGCGCTGTTCGACGCCATGCTGGCAGCGGGCCTGGCGGACTACACGCGCTGTCTGCACGAACAAACCCCGCAGCTGCTCGTCATCTATGAGGACAATTTCAATTTCCTGAGCAAGATGTGTCTCGGTGCCATGCGCCGGGCCGCCTGCGAGATGATCAGTGCCGCCCGTGAGCGCGGCGCACGCATCATCGTTGCCGGATCTGACGCCAGCGATGCACCGGATGCGTACCTCAGCGCCGGTGCGGATGCCGTCCTGCTCGGCGAGGGACACGAGGCGCTGCAACGGCTGGTGCAACGACTGCATGCTGATCCGACACTCGATCGTGCGCAGCTCGTGTCGGGCGTACCCGGAATCGCCGGAGCCGGCAGCGAAACGAGTGTCACCCAGGGTGCAAGCCGCAAGGCGGATGCGCGTCAGCCCGAGCTGCCAGCCTGGGACCTGGTCGACATGGAACGCTATCGCCGCGCCTGGCAGCAGGCCCACGGCTACTTCAGCCTGAACATGGCCTCATCACGCGGCTGCTCTTTCCGCTGCGCGTGGTGCGCAAAACCGATCTGGGGCAACCGCTATCTGCAGCGCGAGGCGGAGGCGGTTGCAGCCGAGATGCTCCATCTGAAGCGCAGTTTCGCTCCTGACCATATCTGGTTCGCGGATGACATCTTCGGTTTCCGCGCCGACTGGGTCCAGGCCTTTGCGCGCGCAACCCGAGCCGGCGGCGGGTCCGTGCCGTTCACCATTCAAACACGCGCGGACCTGATCACTCCGGGCATGGCGGCCGCGCTCAGCGAGGCAGGTTGCCAGGAGGCCTGGCTGGGCGCGGAAAGCGGCAGCCAGCGCGTTCTCGATGCCATGAACAAGGGTGTGCAGGTGGCAGAGATCCACACCGCACGCGCGCGCCTGAAGGCGCAGGGCATCCGCGTCGGATTCTTCATCCAGCTGGGCTACCTCGGTGAACGACTCGAGGACATCCTGGCCACCCGCGACCTGATCGACACAGCCTGCCCGGATGACATCGGCATCAGCGTTTCGTATCCGTTGCCCGGCACGGCCTTCTATGAACAGGTCAAGGCGCAGTTGGGGCCGAAGACGCACTGGCAGGACAGCAATGATCTTGCGATGATGTTTCGCGGCACCTACGGTTCGGACTTCTATCGCGCCGTGCGCAACCTGCTGCACGAACAGGTGAAGCTGCAGGGCGCTGCGGATGCGACAGACCGCGAACCGGCGCGCCGGGAGCTGGGGCGTTCGTGGCAGAGTCTCATCGCTCGGGAGGGCGAGTGCCGCACCTAGGGCACGTGTTGCTCGTCAACCCGACGATCACCGCGCGCCGCAGCGCGCGCTTTCCGCTGGCCGCGCTCAATCTTTCCGCCGCGCTGGACGGCCGCTACGGCTCGAGCATTCTGGACGGCAACGTCGATCGTGACTTCATCTCCACCGCCTTGCGCCAGATCGACTCCGGAAGTGTCGATGCCCTGGGCGTCAGTGTCATGGGAGGCCCGCAGCTGCGCACCGCCATCGCCCTGTCGCAGGCGGTGCGGGCACGATTTGCGCAGCTTCCGATCATCTGGGGCGGCCAGTTCCCCACCATCTGCGCGGCGGCCTGCCTGGAGGAGACGTTCGTCGACTACGCCATCCGCGGGCAGGGCGAGGAGACTTTCATCGAGTTGCTCGATGCGTTGTTCCAACGCCGCCTGGACGCGCTGCCGGGCATTGCCGGCCTCTCGTGGCGTGCGGAAAACGGGATCATCCACAACCGCAATCGGCCGTTCTCGAGCGCGGGTCTGCACCGCGAACTGCCCTTCGAACGGCTCGGCAATCCACGACGCTATCTGGGTCGGACCTTCCTTGGCCAACGCACCAGCGGCTATCAGGCGGCCCTCGGGTGCCGCTTCCGTTGCACCTTTTGCGGCGTGGCGGCGATGTTCCGCGGCCGTACGGCGTTGCCGCCGGCGCAGCGGTTGGCGCGGGACGTGCGCTACCTGCGGGACGAACTGGGGGCCGACTCCATCCAGTTCTACGATCACAATTTCTTCGACCGCGAGGAGGACACGCTGCCGCTGCTCGAAGTCCTGGCCGACATGCAGATGCCGTGGTGGTGCTTCGCCCGTTCCGATGCCCTGCTGAACCTGTCCGCGCAAGGCTGGGCGCTGGTGCGTCGCAGCCGTCTGCGGATGGCCTACATCGGCGCGGAATCCCCGAGCGACTGGCTGCTGCACGACATCCGCAAGGGCACGAAGACCGACCAGACCCTCGAGGTCGTTGAAAAGTGTCGCAGCAACGGCGTCATTCCCGAGCTGTCCTTCATGCTGGCGCCGCCGCAGGACCCGCAGGGTGAAACGGAGCGGACCTTTGAATTCATCCGCCAGATCAAGCGTGTGCACCCGCGCACGGAGATCATGCTGTACATCTACGCACCGCTGCCGGCCGCCCCCGGCAGCAGCAGTCCCCACGTGGAACGCTCGGTCGCCGCTTTGCGCGACGCGGATGCCCGGCCGCTGCAGTTCCCCACCACCGCGCGTGGCTGGGCGGAGCAATCCTGGGTGGAATACTGGTGTCACACCAATACGCCTTGGATCACCCCGCAGCTGCGGCAGCGGATCAAGGACTTCACGACGGTGCTGGGCTGCCGGTTTCCGACCATCACCGACGTACGCTCGCCCGGATGGGGCAAGACCGCCCTGAGTGCGCTGGCCGCGTGGCGCTATCGCTTCCGCCGCTACGGTCAGCCCTGGGAGCTGGATGCGTCGCAGCGCTTCATAAAGCTCTGGGACCCGCGCGTCTCGGGACTCTGACCAACATGGCGGCGCTTGCGGAATGCCACGGCGCGATAGCGCTCCCCCGGCAACAGACGGTTGTCGCGTCCAAACAGGACATCCGGCGCGAGTTGCGACAGTTGCGCCTCCAGCACGACTTCGAAATCCGCGGCGGTGTCGGTATCGCCGAAGCGATAACTGGTGGTCTGCAGCAGCAGCAGTCCACCGGGTTTGAGACACCGTGCAAGATCCGCAACGGCGCGCGAAAAATCCGCGAAATACAGCTGCGGATCGCTGCGCGTCGCGCCGCGCACCGTCAGGTCCCCCAGGCACAGAACGGCGAGGCAGAAGATCGCATCATAGGATTCGTCGGCTTCCCGCGCGCTGGATGCGGCGTTCTCGAAGCTGAGCCCGAGACTGCCGCGCGTTCGGGCCCCCTCGATACAGCACGCGATGTTTTTCGGATCGACATCGATGCCCTTGATCGCAGCCGTCGGCAAATAGCGCCGCAGACTGAATACCTCCTCGCCCCGCGAGCAGCCGAAGGACAGGATCCGCGGCTGCGCAATCGCCGCGAGTTCAGCTGCCGCGAAGCCGAACAGCCACGGATAGCGATCCGGCAACGTGTGGTTGTACGGCTGGAAGGCGCCCGGCAGCCGTCGCGTGAAGCGCAACCCGAGCACGGGAAACGCGCGTTGCAACACCTGGCGTCCCTTGCGCGCGGCTGCCTGCAAACTGTTTCGGCCGGGAATCTGCATGGTACCTCCGGCGGGAATCATAAAGATGCTCGTTGAGACACGCCAGATCCAAACGGTGATCACCGCTGCCACTCCCGCTCGCGTGCTCGTGATCGGCGCGGGCCCGGCAGCCGTGGCGCTGCATCTGCCGCAGCTCGCGCGCCTGCGCGATGCGGGACGGATCGTGCTCTCGCTCGTGTGCGATCTCGACGCCGCGCGCGCCACGGCGGCGCGGCAGCGGTTTGGCTTCCTGAAGAGTGCCACGGATGCGCTTGCCGCCATCGAGCGCACGGACCTGGATGCCGTGTATGTCCTGGGCAGCGCCCAGCTGCATCATGCCTGCGGCCTGGCGGCACTTCACAGCGGCAAACACCTGTTCGTCGAGAAGCCGATTGCACCCACGTACGCGCAGGCGTGCGAATTGGCGCAGGCCGCGCGCGCCGCGGGACTGATCGCCGCAGGTGGCCTCAACCGCCGCTTCTATCGATCTCTCGCCGCCGTACGCGCCCGTGCCGGCAAGGCCGGCTGGTGCACGGCCGAGGCGGTATTCCACAAACCAGAGCGCACGCCACCGCCATTCGGTGCGTCCACCTGGCTCGGTGCGAACGGCATCCACGCATTGGACGCACTGGTTTTCATGATGGGCGGATTGCCCGAGCAGCTCTATGCGGTGTCCGGTGGCACTGCGGCCGCGCCGGGGATTTTCTCGGCGTTGCTGCGCTTCCGTGATGGCGCCCACGCGCTGTTCGCGTGCAACAACGAGTCAGGA
>Ga0302316_10000299_pt1 | contig 44279 bp, 37 predicted proteins | sample III_Palsa_N3_2_FD_200456 | JGI IMG/M metagenome (GOLD analysis project Ga0302316, IMG submission 200456) | Peat permafrost microbial communities from Stordalen Mire near Abisko, Sweden - III_Palsa_N3_2 | ecosystem: Environmental > Terrestrial > Soil > Palsa > Peat permafrost | place: Sweden...
TCCAGCTCGCCCTTGTTCCATTCCTTGAACACCTCGGCAAACTCGTCCGCGTTCAAGCCCAGCCCATCCTTCAGCAACTGGTACGCTTCGCAGATAAGCTGGATATCGCCGTACTCAATTCCGTTATGCACCATCTTCACGTAGTGCCCGGCACCGTCTTCGCCCACCCAGTCGCAGCACGGAGTTCCATCTTCCACCTTCGCCGAGATCGCCTGGAAGATCTCCTTCACATGCGGCCACGCAGCAGCATTGCCGCCCGGCATAATCGACGGACCAAAACGCGCACCTTCTTCACCACCCGAAACACCGGTCCCGATGAACAGAATGCCCTTCGCCGCCAAGTCCTTCGTCCGCCGATTGGAGTCCGTAAACAGCGAGTTGCCGCCGTCGATAATAATGTCGCCCTTATCGAGGAACGGCAGAATCTGCTCAATCGTCTTGTCCACCACGTCGCCGGCCTTCACCATAATCATCACGCGGCGCGGGCTCTTCAACAGACCGCACATCTCTTCAATCGAGTGCGCACCCACAACTTCGGTGCCCTTCGCTTCCTCGTTGATGAACTCGTCCACTTTTGATACCGTGCGGTTGAACACCGCCACCTTGTATCCGTGGTCATTCATATTCAGAACAAGGTTCTGTCCCATAACCGCCAGCCCAATCAATCCAATGTCACAAGTTCCATTCGACATAAATCGTTCTCCATAGTGAGATCAAGGCTCGACCTCGATCTGCTGCTTTCTTCGCTGCCGTTTTCCTTCGTTGCCGTTATGGCCGCGCTCGAACGTCGAGCGCACCGTGGGAGTCCAACTGAATTCAATTCGTGCGCGACCCCACTTATTATCATATCCGCCGTATCGCGAGCTACGTGACGGCAGACACAGCGCGATTTCGCCCATGCAATCGCGAATCCAGAAAAATCACTGTCCGTTCTCAAGAAATGCACGCCCACACCCATCACCAACCCATCCGTCGCTTCGCGCAGCGCCCTCATGGTACGGTTTTTGTAGGCGTTCTGCTCCAGCCTCACCCGGAGCATCGCGCTCTCAAGGCAACTCGATGCCCCCGTCGCTGCGTTCCCTCTTTAACGACCAACCCGGCAACACTCGCGCCAAGATCATCGCGATCTACGCCATCCTCGGCGCCTTCAACCTCGGCGTCTGGGCCTGGGCCGTCATCGCCTTCCATCACTTCCCTGTCCTCCTCGGCACCGCCTTCCTCGCCTACAGCTTCGGCCTCCGCCACGCCGTCGACGCCGACCACATCGCCGCCATCGACAACGTCACCCGCAAGCTTATGCAGGAAGGCAAACGCCCCGTCGCCGTCGGTTTCATGTTTTCGCTCGGCCACTCGACCATCGTAGTCATAGGCTCCATTGCCATCGCCGCCACCGCCCTTGCCCTCCAGCATCGCATCGACCACATCCGCGACATCGGCGCCATCGTCGGCACGCTAGTCTCCACCCTCTTCCTCTTCGCCATCGCCATCGTCAACCTCATCATCCTGCGTGCCGTCTACCGAACTTTCCAGTCTGTTCGCCGCGGCGAGCCCTACGTTGACGAAGACTTCGATCTCCTCCTCGGCAGTCGCGGCTTCCTCTCCCGCCTCTTCCGCCCTGTCTTCCGCATGATCCGCAGCAGCTGGCACATGTATCCCCTCGGTCTCCTCTTCGGCCTCGGTTTCGACACGGCCACCGAGATCGGCCTGCTCGGCATCTCGGCCGCCGAAGCCTCCAAAGGCCTGCCGCTTCTATCGATCCTCGTCTTCCCCGCACTCTTCGCCGCCGGCATGTCGCTCATCGACACCACCGACAACATCCTCATGCTCGGCGCCTACGGCTGGGCCTTCGTCAAACCCATCCGCAAGCTCTACTACAACCTCACCATCACCTCTGTCTCGGTCATCGTCGCCTTCGCCGTCGGCGGCATCGAAGCCCTCGGTCTCATCGCCTCGCAGTTCCACCTCGATGGCTCCTTCTGGTCGCTCATCGCCAAACTCAACAACAACTTCGGTGTGCTCGGCTACTTCATCATCGGCCTCTTCGCCCTCGCCTGGATCCTCTCGGTAGTCATCTACCGCTGGCGCCGCTTCGATCACCTCGAGTTAGCCGTCCCTGCCACCACAAAGCCCGAGTAGCCCTTCAGCCAAGCCTCTCTCAGCTTCCGTATACTGTTTCCGCTTCGATAAGTAGGGTGACCCAACAAAATGAAACGACTGACCGCCAGTAACTCTTTCCGCCTCAGCTTCGTCCTCTTCCTCGCGCCCCTCGGCGTCATCGCGCAACAGCCGCGCCCCGCCATCACCGGCATCTCGCACATGTGCGTCTACGCGCACGACCTCGCCGCCTCCGACAACTTCTACGCCCACATCCTCGGCGCCACCAAGGCTGCGGACCCCCAGGATCCCGCCGGCGCCCGCTACTACTTCAGCCCCACGCAGTTCGTGGAAGTCCTTCCCCTCCCCGCCGACCACACCATCAGCCGCATGGCCTGCGTCGCCTACACCACCACCGACGCCTCGGCGCTCCGCAGCTATCTCGCCGCACACAACGTCGCTCATCTCTCCGAACTCCACACCTCCACCGACGGCACTCACTGGTTCGACACCCAGGACCCTGAAGGCAACAAGGTGCAGTTCCTCCAGCCTTCCCACGCGCACGCGGTCGCCATCACGACGCATCCCATCAGCACCCGCATCATTCACATGGGCTACCTCGTGCACAACCGCGCCGACGAAGATCACTTCTACCGCGAGCTCCTCGGCTTCCGCCCCTACTGGTACGGCGCCATGAAATCCGACGCCACCGACTGGATCTCCCAACAAGTCCCCAACGGTCATGATTGGCTCGAGTACATGATGGTTGGCGACGGGTCCACCACCCCCACCGACAACCTGAGCGCCAACCACCTCGGCGTTCTCAATCACTTCTCCCTCGGCGTCCCCAACATGGAGCAGGCCGTCACCACGCTCTACGCGCAAGACCGCCTTCCCCCGCGCCACGACGGCCCGCAGATGGGTCGCGACGGCAAGTGGCAAGCCAACCTCTACGACCCGGATGGCACCCGCGTCGAGCTCATGGAGTTCCAGCCCGTGTCCAAGCCATGCTGCTCGGACTTCACCGCCTCCAGCCCCACGCATTAGTACCGCGATCGCGTGATGATGTAAGTCCTGTGACGAAATGGGTGCCCCAGGTCTCGCTTCTGAGACCTGGGTGTATACCCCTCGAAGCGGCCGAAGTACCAATCACTTCTTCTACCCCGAGGTCCATGTGCGTACAGACCCCATGACCAAAATCCGTCGCCGCTCCTTCCTCAAATCCATCGGCGCCGCAGCCGCTGCATCCGCGCTCCCGCCGTATCTCCACGCCCTCTCGCAAGCGCCTCTCTCCGCGACCTACACTGCACCGCCCATCCTCCTCAACCAGCTAGGCTATCTCCCCAACCACGCGAAGCTCGCCACCGTCCTGCTCGCCAAATTCCCCAACCAAACGCAGCCAACAACCTTCCGCCTCCGCCCTGAAAATCACGCCGTAATCTTCGAAGGCAAGCTCTCCACCCCATCTCTCGACGCCGCCTCCGGGGACACCACCGCGCAAGCCGACTTCTCTTCCATCACCACCCCCGGTCTCTACCAACTCGAGGTAGCCGGCACACTCTCTGACACCTTCGCCATTAATCTCACCGTCTACGCCGAAGCCCTGCGCCTCACCATGCGCGGCTACTACGGTCAGCGCTGCGGCTGCGCGGTCGATCTAGGCAACGGCTACCATCACCCCGCCTGCCATCTCGACGGCGCCTTCGACCCCACCTCCGGCCGCTCCGGCTCCGTGCCCAACGCCGGCGGCTGGCACGACGCCGGCGACTACGGCCGCTACATCGTCAACTCCGGCATCTCCACCGCCACCCTCCTCTGGGCCTGGGAGCTATACCCCGACGCGCTGCGCTCCCTCAAGCTCGACATCCCCGAATCCGGCGGCGCCCTTCCAGACTTCCTAGCCGAAATCAAATGGAACCTCAACTGGATGCTCTCCCTCCAGGACCTCACCGACGGAGGCATGTGGCACAAACAAACCAGCCTCCACTTCTGCGCCTTCATCATGCCGCAGGACGACCACCTCCCAAGCGAAATCATCGGCACGGGCGCCGCCCCCTACAAAAGCACCTGCGCGACCGCCGACCTCGCCGCCGTCATGGCCATCGCCGCCCGCTGCTACCAGCCCTTCGATCCAACTTTCGCCGCCCGCTGCCTCGCGTCTAGCCGCCTTGCCTGGACTTGGGCCCGCGAGCACCCCAACGTCATCTTCAACAACCCTCCCACCGTCCTCACCGGCAACTACGGCGACACCGACTGCACCGACGAACTCCTCTGGGCCTCCGCCGAACTCTTCCGCACCACCCTCGAACCCCAGTACGAACCCGCCCTGCTCGAATCCATCAAGCCGCTGCTCCCCAATCTAAAAATCACCATCCCTTCGTGGAACAACGTAGCCTCCCTCGGCCTCTGGGCCTACGCCTTCTCACCCAGGCACAAGCTCAGTCCCGTCGTCGAGTCCATCCAGCAAGCCACCCAAACCGCCGCCGCCGAACTCATCGCCCGCACCCACACCAGCGGCTACGGCACCACCCTCTCGATCGCCGACTACCACTGGGGCTCCAACTCCAACGCCGGCAACCAGTCCCTCCTCCTACTCGTCGCCAATCGCTTCGAACCCAACCAAGCCGCGGTCGACGCAGCCCTCTCCAACCTGCATTACTTAGTAGGCCGCAACTGCTTTGGTGTCTCCTGGGTCACGCAGCTTGGCCACCGCCCCTTCCAACATCCCCACCATCGCCCCAGCGCCGCCGACGGCATCGCCGCCCCCTGGCCCGGCCTTCTCTCCGGCGGCCCCAACGCCCACGGCGGAGACGCCGTCGCCGATGCTCTCCCCAAAGCCCCACCCATGCGCATGTGGCTCGACGACCAGCGCGCCTACTCCATGAACGAAATCGCCATCAACTGGAACGCCCCACTAGTCTTCCTGCTAGCCGCCGCCAACAGCCCCCGCGCCTAACGCGCTTCTTCCCACAACCTCGTCATCTCGACCGGAGCATCACGCTCTTGTCTTTGTGATGCGCAGTGGAGAGACCCCTGTATTTCGCAGCTGCCTTCGCTCGTCCTCTTACCCCAAGCGCTCAGCTAACAGCCGCCTTCAACGCCCCACGCGCCGCCTCCAGCACCAACTTCACCTCAGCCTCTCCATGAGCCGCGCTCACAAACGCAGCCTCGTACTGGCTCGGCGGCAGCCAAACCCCCCGCTCCAACATCCCGCGATGAAACCGCGCAAACATCGCCGTATCCGAAGTTGCCGCACTAGCAAAATCCACCACTCTCTGCGGCGTAAAAAACCACGTAAACATGCTTCCCACCATGTTCGTGGTCATCGCAATTCCTTCTTGCGCCGCCAGCTTCGCTACTCCCTCGGCAATCGCCGTGGTCGTCTCCTCGAGCTTCGGATAAATCTCCGCCTGCCCCTCCAGAATCGCGGACAACGTAGCAATCCCCGCGGCCATCGCCAGCGGATTCCCACTCAGCGTTCCCGCCTGGTACACCGGCCCCAGGGGCGCCAGACAATCCATCACATCCGCGCGCCCGCCAAACACACCAACCGGCAATCCTCCTCCAACAATCTTCCCCAGCGTCGTCAAATCCGGAAGCCCACCAATCTCCTCCGCAAAAAACTCCTGAGCCCCTCCCGCAGCCAGCCGAAATCCAACCATCACCTCATCGAAAATCAGCAGCGCCCCATGCTTCCACGTAATCTCCCGCAGCGCCTTCAGATAGCCAGGCTCCGGCAAAATTGTTCCCGCATTGCCAACCACCGGCTCCAGAATCACGCACGCGATTTGATCGGGATGCGCCGCAAACGCCGCTTCCACCACACTCAAATCGTTGTACGGCAGCGCCAGAGTATGCATCACCGTCTCCGCCGGAACCCCCGCCGACCCCGGAACCCCAAACGTCGCCACACCACTCCCCGCCTTCACCAGCAGCGCGTCCGCATGCCCGTGATAGCAGCCTTCAAACTTGACAATGAAGTTCCGCCCCGTAAACCCGCGCGCCACCCGTATCGCCGACATGCAAGCTTCCGTCCCTGAACTCACAAACCGCATCTTCTGCACTGACGGATAGCACCGTTGCACCAACTCGGCCAGATCCGCCTCAGCCGCCGTGCTCGCTCCAAACGACGCACTCTTCCCCGCTGCCTCGCGTATCGCTGCGACCGCCGGTGGAAACGCGTGCCCCAGCAACATCGGCCCCCACGACCCAAACATATCCACAAAGCGATTACCGTCCGCATCGAACAGGTAAGCGCCTTCGGCACGTTCCACAAACGGCGGATGCCCGCCAACCGCGCGGAATGCGCGCACCGGCGAGTCCACCCCACCCGGCAGAAATCCTTCAGCGCGCTGCTGCAACTGCGCCGACCGTGCAAAAGATAAGCTCATATCCACGAGTATAGAAGTGGCCGTCACACCCACTCCGAAATCCGGCTGATAAACTTTCTCTGCAACCATCCACCAACTGAAGGCGGCCCCTGTGGCAAAATCAAACTCCGGCAACGATGAGCAATCGCCGCGTGAAGGCTCTGCCGCCTCACAGCCACCATCCAAAACCTCCCCCATCCACAAAGAAGCCCGCGCGCTCCGCAGCGACGACCACGCCATCGTCTCCACCGATCGCCACGTCCTCGCCAACGACCGCATCAAGGGCCTCGCCCGCCGCACCTTCAACAAGCACGTCCTCAGCGAAATCGGTGGCTTCTCCGGCCTCTTCCAACTCGACGCCGAGCGATTCCCCGACCCCGTCCTGGTCTCCACCACAGACGGCGTCGGCAGCAAGCTCGAGCTCGCCATCCAGCTCGGCCTCCACTCCTCCATCGGCGCCGACCTCGTCAATCACTGCGTCAACGACATCGCCGTGCAAGGCGCCACACCCCTCTTCTTCCTCGACTACTTCGCCGCCGGCCACATCGATCCCGACGTCGTTCAGCAAGTCATCAGCGGCCTCGTCGACGCCTGCAAGGCTAACGCCTGCGCCCTCCTCGGCGGCGAAACCGCCGAAACCCCCTGGCTCTACGGCAATACCGACTACGAGCTAGCCGGCTTCATGACCGGCGTCGTCAGCCGCTCCCGCCTGCTTTCGGGCGATGCCATCCGCGAAGGCGACTGCCTCCTCGGACTCCCGTCCAACGGCCTCCACACCACCGGCTATTCGCTCGCGCTGAAGCTGCTCCTCGAGACCGCCCACTACCGCCCCGATCAGTACATCAACGAGCTCGGCGACAAGGTCGGCGCAGCCCTCATGCGCCCCCACCGCAGCTACCTCGCGCCCATCCGCAAACTCATTCAAGCGGAAGTCGTCACCGGCTTCTCGCACATCACCGGCGGCGGCCTCACCGAAAATCTTCCCCGCATCCTCCCCCGCGGCCTCGCCGCCCACGTCGACCTCTCCACTTGGGATCCACCGCCGCTCTTCACCCACCTCAAGCAGCTAGGCGGCCTGGATCACGACGAGATGTTCCGCACATTCAACATGGGCATCGGCCTCGTTGCCGTAGTCCCCGCCGACCTCGTCAAGAAGGCGCGCCTAACCCTCACGCGCATGAACGAGCGCTCCATCATCCTCGGCCGCGTGATCCGCAAATCCTCCCCCCGCATCCTCTATAGCTAAAGCGATTCGAGTCGAATCTAGCGCCCCGCCGGCACAGCCATCCCCGCAAACTGCGTCCGGTACACAATCACACCCAGAATCAGCACCAGCGCCTGGAAGTACAAAAACGTGCGCGTGCTCGGCTTCTCCGGCTCAGGCCCAAACGCCCGCCACGCCATGCCCAGCCCCACAATCAGGAAGATCCAAAGCGTCGACGGCCCAAACAAATCGCCATTCGTAATCGACAGTGCAAATAACACCCCGCACGTCAGAGCAATCAATCCCCGCTGCAGCCGCGACAACGCAAACGTAGCCTGCGCCCCATCCAGCCCCAGCAACGGAAACAGGTTGATGAAATTAACCCACGCGCCCACATACACTAGCACCATAAAAATCTGCGCGTGCGTCGACAGAAAGAATCCATAGCAGGCAAACACCGCCAGCAGCCCATACAGCGGCCCCGCCAGCGAGATCGACGCCAAATCCTCCAGCGACACGCCTTGCGAATACCACCGCACATACGCGCCCATCATCGGCACAAACACCGGTAGCTCAGCCTTCAACCCCCGCCGCTTGCACGCCACGTAATGCCCCATCTCGTGAATGAAGAGGCATGCAAGAAATCCCGCCGCAAACTTCCAACCAAACAGCACCCAATAGATCCCGAAGAACGCCACCAGGCTCAACAGGAACTTCAGCTTGAACAACAGGAACAGCAGCGATTTGATCTTCAACAGGAACAGCGCGATCGGCGCAAACGGCCCCAGCCGTTTGGTCCACTTCGCCTTCTGATCCTCACCCGCCTTCAGCCGCGCATCAATCTGCGCGATATGCTGCCGCACGCTCTGCGCCTGGGGTGTCTCGTCCGGCAGCCACGCCAGCGCCGACCGCCAACGCTCCCGCGCCTCCACCCACTTCTGTTCCTGCTCCAACTCCTGCGCCGATCGCGCAATGTCGCTCAGGTGCACCCCATATGTCAGTGTCCGGCAATCCGGACACGCCAGCGTACCCTCCGGCAGCCAATGGCTGCACGACGGGCAATTATGAATCACCTCAGGCGGCGCGGGTTCGGGCGGAAGTACGGTTGCATTCGTAGTAGACACTGCATTCACATTCTATTGGACGCGCCACCACCTCATACGACGCGCCCTCCACAAACCGCGCCGCAAGGCCCGTTTACAATCGCTTCCATGCTCCCGCGCCTCCTCCTCCTCACTCTCTCCCTAACCCCTCCCCGCGCCTCTCCTCGCCCAGCAACCTCCCTCCGCCGTCATCGCCGACCCCGCACCCGACCCCGCGCACCCACCCGCCACACAATCCTTCCAGATTCCCAGCCACGGCGATAAGCTCAACGCCTTTGTCTACATCGCCGCCGGCGCCACCCTCCACCCCACCGTCATCCTTTTGCACGGCTTTCCCGGCAATGAGCGCAACCTCGACCTCGCCCAGGCATCCGTCGCGCCGGCTGGAACGTCCTCTTCTTCGACTACCGCGGTTCCTGGGGCACCTCCGGCAGTTTCTCCTTCAGCAACTCCATGCAGGACACCGAAGCCTCCATCGCCTACCTCCGCGATCCCGCCAACGCCGCGCGCCTTCATTCCGACCCGTCCAACATCGTCCTCATCGGCCACAGCATGGGCGGCATGATCGCCGCGAACATCGGCGCGCACGATCCCGCCATCCGCGCCATCGGCCTCATCTCCGCCGCCAACATGGCAAGTGGTCGCCTCTCCGTCGTCAAGCCCGACGAAGTCATCAACGTCCCAAACCTCGCCGCCCACCTCGACAAGGTGGGCCTCTACCCTCTCGCCGGCTGCACCGCCGAATCGCTCGCCACAGAACTCCTCGCCAACACCGCCCGTTGGAACTTCCCCGACTTCGCCCCCCTCCTCAACCCGCGCCCCATCCTCATCATCACCTCCGACGACAACCTCGCTCCCCCCAACGATCTCCTCGCCGCCAACCTCCGCTCCCTCCACGACCCGCACCTCACCACCCTTCACCTCGCCACCGACCACATCTACAGCGGCGCCCGCATCGCCCTCGAAACTGCCGTCATCGACTGGCTCAACCAGCTACCCAAATAGCCCGCAGCGTCTTCCGCACGTCCGCTACATCTAACCTCCCATGTCCAAGCCGCCCGACAGCCTCTTCACCCCGCTCACCCAGCGCAGCATCACTCTCCCCAACCGCATCGTCGTCTCTCCAATGTGCGAGTACAGCTCCGTCGACGGCCACGCCAACGACTGGCATCTCGTTCACCTCGGCAGCCGCGCGATCGGTGGCGCGGGCACCGTCATCACCGAAGCCGCTGCCGTCAGCCCCGAAGGCCGCATCACCCCCGGCGACCTCGGCATCTACTCCGACGACCACATCCCCTTTCTCTCCCGCATCACCACCTTCCTCAAGGAGCACGGCGCTGTCCCCGGCATCCAACTCGCGCACGCCGGCCGCAAAGCCAGCATGTCCGTCCCCTGGGTCACTCCATCGCACAACGTCACTCCTGCGGAAGGCGGCTGGACCAACGTGGTCGCCCCCTCCGCCCTCCGCTTCCACGACGAGTACCCCATCCCCCAGGCCCTCGACCGCGCCGGCATGGACAAAATCCTCGCCGACTTCACCGCCGCAGCCCACCGCGCCGCCGCCGCCGGTTTTCTCCTGGCCGAAGTCCACTCTGCCCACGGCTATCTCGCCCACGAGTTCCTCTCCCCACTCTCCAACACCCGCACCGACGAGTACGGCGGCAGCCTGGCTAACCGAGCAAAGTTCCCCCTCGAAATCATCCGCGCCGTACGTACAGCTTTTCCGGCTGACCTCCCCGTATGGGTCCGCGTCTCCGCCACCGATTGGGTCGACGGCGGCCTCACCATCGACGAAATCGTAGAATTCGCCCACCTCGTCAAAGCCGAGGGCATCGACCTCCTCGACGTCTCCTCCGGCGGCAATGACCCCCGCCAGCAGATCCCCATCGGTGCCGGTTATCAGGTAGCCTTCGCCGACCGAATCCGCCGCGAAACCGGCCTCGCCACTGGCGCCGTCGGCATGATCACCGACCCCGCCCAGGCCGATCAGATCATCCGCACCCACCAGGCCGACGTCGTCCTCCTAGCCCGCGAGCTCCTCCGTGAACCCTACTGGCCCCTCCGCGCCGCCGACCAGCTCCATCAACCCGCCAGCTGGCCAGTCCAGTACGAACGTGCCGTCAAGGGCAAAGTCCAGCGCCGCGAACCCCTGAAGAGCTAGTTCTCCGTTGTCAGTTTTCAGTTCTCATTTATGAGCTTTGGCCCTCACGACCGCTTCGAGCGTCACCACCGGGAACTGACAATTGAGAACTGACAACCCCTTCTCATCCCCACCCAACTCTTCAAGTAAACCTCGAACCCCTGTTAACCAATCTGATACCGGGTGCACTCATAGGTGAACCACAGGCGGAACCGGCCTTACTACTAGTTGAGCCTGTCTGCGATCCTATACGTTAGTAACTCAGATCTTAGTGACGTCACATCATCCAATTCGTAAAGCAGTTACCCCCGAGCCAACCGTCATTCCGGACAAGCTCTACTTCCGCATTGGCGATGTAGCCAAGCTATGCGACGTGCCCGCCTACGTCCTTCGCTTCTGGGAGACCGAGTTCCCGCAGCTCAAGCCCAACAAGGGCGGCACCGGCCAACGCCTCTACCGCAAGCGCGACGTCGAGATGGCTCTCCGCATCAAGAGCCTGCTCTACGACCAGGGCTACACCATCCCCGGCGCCCGCCAGGTCTTCTCCACCGAGTCCAAAACCAAGGAAGCCCCCGAAGCCACCCCGCAGCTCGCCGTCGCCCCCGCACCCACGCCCGAGCCTGCATCCCCGATCGATGTAGGTGAAACCATCCGCCAGGAAGCCCACCGCCGCGAGCAGCTCTCTTCGCTCCGCTCCGAGCTCCGCTCCCTCGCCGACCTCCTCGCGAAGCCCGCCTCGCCCGACCATCCTGCACCCGCCGCCACAGCTCCCGCTTCCATCGAAGCCAAGCCAAAATCCCCGCGCCCCCGCCTCGTCCTCGAGCCCAAGCCCGACGCCAAGGCACCCCGCCTCATCGATCAAGGCGACCTCTTCCCCTCCGAGTGACCTTCTGATCCGCCTCTGACCTCCTGTACCCTGACCCTGGGCCAGTTGCTGCTGCTCCGTTTTCGTCGTCATCTTGACCGTGTCGCTGCCGTTGTTCGTTTTTCGTCGTCATCCTGAGCGTAGCGAAGGACCCCTGTATTGGCTTTCTTTCTGTCATTCCCTCTGGGAATCTGCTTCTCCTCTCCAAGTATCAATACGAGCACCTAACACCATGACCGCCTCCGCACCCTCGCTTCCGACTCCTCCCTCACCCCGGAAGCGAACCCACACCGCCGGCTCAGCCGCCATCCTCCTCATGCTGAGCTCCTTCGGCTCTGGTCTGCTTGCGCTCGTGCGCATCCGCTACGTCAACTCCCTCTTTGGAGCGGGCGCCGCCCAGGACGCGTACCGCGCCGCCTTCACCCTCCCCGACCTCCTCAACTACTTCCTCATCGGCGGTGCCGCCTCCATCTCCCTCATCACCATCCTCAACCGCTATCGCGAAGCCTGCGACGAAGAAGGTGGCGACCGCGCGCTCTCCGTAATCCTCACCACAATGCTCGTCGTCCTCGGCATCGGTGTCCTACTCGCAGAAATCTTCGCTCCTGAATACGTCTGGCTAGCCAATAAAGGCTTCCGCTCCGATCCCGTCCGCGCCGCCCTCTGCACCGCGCTCACCCGTATCATCCTTCCCGCACAGCTCTTCTTCTTCATCGGCAGCGTGATGAGCTCGCGCCTCCAGGTCCGAAAGATCTTCATCTACCAGGCCTTCACCCCGCTGATCTACAACGGCGGCATCATCCTCGGCGCCATCCTCCTCCACACCCGCCTCGGCATCTACTCCCTCGCCATCGGCGTCATCGCGGGCGTCCTCATCGGCTCTGCCCTGCTCAACACGCTGGGAGCCTTCCGCACCGGATTCCACTACACCCCGCTCGTCAACTTCAAAGCCCCCGCCTTCCTCGAGTGGCTCAAGCTTTCTCTCCCCCTCATGATCGGCGTCTCGCTCGTCATGTTCGACGGCATCTTCCTCAAGTACTTCGCCTCCGTCCAACATGGCGGCATCACCCTCATCGGCAACGCGAAGGACCTCTTCAACGCCCCGTTCAATATCATCGGTGCAGCCGCTGGTGCAGCCTCCCTCCCCTTCTTCGCGTCGCTCTTCCAGCAGAACCGCAGCTACGATTTCTCCGCGTCCGTAGGCCGTTCCGTCTCTCGACTCTTCGCTGTTGGCATGCTCGTCTCCGCCTGGATGATCGCCCTCGCCCCCTGGCTAATGGACCTCTTCAAGAGCGGCAAGTTCAATCACACCGACGTCCTCTCCGTCACCCACCTCTTCCAGATCCTCTCCATCACTCTCCCGCTCTGGGCCGTCCAAGGCATCTACGCTCGCGCCTTCTACGCCGCATCCGACACGCGCACCCCCGCAATCACCGGCACCGTCATCACCGTCCTCTCCATCCCGCTCTACTGGGCGCTCTTCAAAGTCCACGGCCTCACAGGCCTCGCCATCGCCTCCGACATCGGCATCCTCATCCAGACCGCAATCCTCGCCATCCTCCTCCACCGCAAGCGCCTAGTCAGCCTCTCGCACCTCGAATACGCAGAGCTAGCCCGTGCCCTCGCCGCCGCTCTCCTCGCCTTCATCGCCACCTACACTGCCGTTCACGCGATCGTCCGAGCCCTCCCCAACCTCCCCGGCGGCCACAAAGCCGACCTCCTCCTCCTCGTCGCCGGAAGCACCGCCTGGGCCATCGCCGCGTTCCTCGTCCTCCTGGCCCTCCGCTCCAAACTCCCCGCCCAGATCCTCCGCCGCAAAACCGCATAGCTGCCTCACCTGAACTGACAACTCAAAACTGACAACTGACCACCCCCTTTCATCCCCCCTCCCTCCCCCTTCACCCCGCATTTCCCACCACTTACTGCTCTCGTTTCGCCCTACACCCCCTGCGCAGGTAGAATAAAAGAGTTCCGCCGCGACGATTCGCATCGTATGGGGGAACGACCGGAGACCAATGCTGTTGCCACGCCCGTGGCACTTCGCAGCACGAGGGGCCGGTCGTCGGGCGCTCTGTCATCTGGGACTTTGAATACCAGGCGTGGGCGTGTCCGGCTATCTGATCTAAGGAGCTTTCCGCTTTGTCTACCAACACCGACCGTTTCCTCTTTACCAGTGAGACCGTGACCGAAGGTCATCCCGACAAGATCGCCGACCAGATCTCCGACGCCATCCTCGACGCCTGCCTCGCCGAAGATCCCTACAGCCGCGTAGCCTGCGAAACTCTCACCTGCACCGGCCTCGTCGTCGTCGCCGGAGAGATCACCACCAAGGCCTACGTCGACTTCCAGACTCTGGTCCGCGAGACGGTCAACCAGATCGGCTACGACGACGCCCTCAAAGGCTTCGACTCCAACACCTGCGCCGTCATCTCCACCATCAACCGCCAGTCCCCCGACATCGCGCAAGGTGTCGACACTGGCGGCGCCGGCGACCAGGGCATGATGTTCGGCTACGCCACCAACGAGACGCCCGAGCTGATGCCCACGCCCATCTCACTCGCACATAAGCTCGCACACAAACTCTCTGAAGTTCGCAAGAATGGCAAGCTCCCCTACCTCCGCCCCGACGGCAAGTCGCAGGTCACGGTAGAGTACGACGCCAACCACAAGCCCATCCGCGTGGACGCTGTCGTCATCTCCACGCAACACGCCGAGTTCTCCGACCGCGACCCCAAGAGCACCCTCACCAACGAGCAGCTCCGCGCAGAAATCATGGAGCACGTCATCCAGGCCGTCATCCCCGCCAACCTCCTCGACGCCGACACCAAGTACCACATCAACCCAACAGGCCGCTTCGTCATCGGTGGACCCATGGGCGACACCGGCCTCACCGGCCGTAAGATCATCGTCGACACCTACGGCGGCATGGGCCGTCACGGCGGCGGCGCCTTCTCCGGCAAGGACTCCACCAAGGTCGATCGCTCGGCCGCTTACATGGCGCGTTACGTGGCCAAGAACATCGTCGCTGCGGGCCTCGCCAGCCGCGTCGAAGTTCAACTCGCTTACGCCATCGGTGTAGCCGAGCCTGTCAGCATCCGCGTCGACACCTTCGGCACCGGCACCATCTCCGAGCCACGCCTCATCGAGCTCGTTCGCGAGAACTTCCAGCTCACCCCCAAGGGCATCATCGAAAGCCTCAACCTCCGCCGTCCCATCTTCAAACAGACCGCCGCCTACGGCCACTTCGGCCGCACCGGCGATGCCTTCACCTGGGAAGCCACCGACAAAGCAGCAGCCCTCAAATCCGGAGCCGCCGCCGAACTCGCAGCCAAGTAACTTCATCGCACCAAAACACGGAGGGCGAGCCCAAGCGGCTCGCCCTCCGTGTTTTCACCAATACCCGCCCACATTCTCGTCATCCTCGAGCGCAGCGAAGAATCCCAGTATTTGCCGTTGCCCTTGCCTTTCTTTCTGTCATTCCCTTTGGGAATCTGCTTCTTCGTTCCCCGACGCCGTTTGCGATTGCACTCCAGCGCCAACGGCGCGACATATACCAGCCTAGGGCGAAGCCCTAGGTAAGCGCGAAAGAATGCCCTCTTCCATTCTGCCGAAGGCCGGAGCGGAGCCGCAGGCGAAGCGACCAAATTGCCTTCCTCAACACCACCCAAACCCTTACACGCAAGAGCCACGCAAAGCCCTCGCCGTCCGGCAGTACCTACTTCGCCCCCTCAAACGTAATCCGCCGAACCACTACAGCCTTCACCGGCCGATTCTTCTCATCCCGCGGCACTCGCGCAATCTCTCCCACCAACTTCACGCTCGCATCATCGCACTGCCCGAAGATCGTGTAATTCCCATCCAGCCGATGATTCGGCGCTTCGGTAATAAAGAACTCGCTCTCATTCGTATTCGGCCCCGCATTCGCATACGCCAGCCGCCCCGGCCGATCAAAATTCAGCCCCGGCACAATCTCGTTCGCAAAGTGAAATCCAATGTCGCCATCGCCTGAAGGATCGCCCGGCAGATCGGCATTCTGAATCATGAAGTCCGGAATCACCCGCCGAAAACTCAGCCCGTCATAAAACTTCCGCCCATGCATCACCACGTGCGTCGAAGGATTCTTCCACTCCTTCGTTCCCTCGGCTAGCCCCACAAAGTTCGCCACCCCAATCGGCGCCTCTTTATCGAACAGCCTGCACGTAAGCTGACCCATCGTCGTCTCGATCACCGCCGTCGGCCCTGTCGGCTCAGGCGAAGGAATCGCCGCCATCGGCGTCGGCACGGGATGGGGTGTCACTTGCGCCAACGGCACAGCTGCCGCGACAGCGGGCATCGCCTCACCATCGCGCACTACAGCAATATGGTTGATCGCAATCGCCTCGGCCGGATGATTGTCCGTGCTCAGCAGCGCATGCGAGATCGCCGTCACCACCGGCAAAGACGCATCATCGCACTGACCAAACACAGTCCCACGCCCCTCATATTCCTTGTCCGCGTGCTCCAGAACATAGAACACCGAGCTGCTCGTCAACTCCGGCGGTTTCCCCACCCCAGCCGCCTCACCCGGCTGCGGCTTGTACTTCGCCATCACCAATCTTCCGGCGCGCTCAAATCCCAATCCGCTTTTCTCCATCGAAAATGGAGGGCCCGCCGTTCCCAGCAGTCGACCCAACCGATCTCCACCCAGAATCCCATCGGACGTCCCCGCCAATCCCGTCCCGTCATAGAACCCCTTGCCATGCACCATCTGATCCGTAGCAGGATCCTTCCAGTCTTTACTCCCCTCGGCCAACCCAACAAAATTCGCCACCGTCACCGGCGCCTGCTTCTCATATAGCTTGCAAGTAATTCTCCCCATCGACGTATCGATCACCACCGTCGGCCCCGTCGGTTCCACAATCTTCGCCGCCGCACCCGCCACGCGCCGAGCACCCGCACGCACCTGCGCACCCATCTGCCCCACGCCCGCCAGCAGCACGAATCCCACCACGATCGTCATCTTCACCATCTGCAATTCTCCATCGACGCGCTCATCGCATCACGCACTCCACCATCATCCCACTCTCCTCGCGGTTATAATTCCTCAGAATTCCAAACAACCCATGCCCATGCCTCGAGCACCTCGCGTCCCACGTCCGCTACTCGCCTTCGCGCTTCTGCCTCTACTAAGCCTCACCGTCACCGCGCAAGCGCCAGCCGCCCCACCAACCCAGCCGCTTTTCGCCAACCTCACCCTGCCACTCGACATCTCCCGCGCCAAGATTGGATCCAAAGTACAGGCACGAGTAGTCACCCCGTGGACCGGCGCCGGCTGCGTCCTCCGACTCGGCGCTCTCGTCGAAGGTCACGTCTCGCAAGTCGAGCGCCGCTCCAAAACCGCCCCGCGTTCCGCATTCCATCTCGTGTTCGATACCGCAGAATGTAACCGCCAGCGCAATACCCCCTTCAACGCAACCCTCATCGCCCTCCTCGGTCCAGCCGACGCACCACCAGGAATGGGCAAGGCCCCTTCCCTCACCGATCAGCCCGCGCTTACAGGCTCCATGCCCACCGCCGCTCCCACCGTTGCTCCCTCTCCAACCTCCGGATTCCGCAGCGTCGAGGCCTCCGCCGCCATCAATCAAGATGTCCCCGTCGGCCGCACCCTTCCCACCCAATGGAAGATCGGCATGGTCGTCGACTGCCCCATGAACCTAGCCGTCGGAACCGGCGCCGAGGGCGGCAGCATCGTCTGGAGCACCACCACCGACGCTCGCCTCGAAGGCCAGACCACCCTCATACTCATTGCCGCCCCTCCGTCAGCGCCAACGCCAGCAACCCCAACTCCATAGCCACTTCCGCGCAGAATCCGCTGGTCCACCTCTCGGCGTCCATGTACTCTCCATCTACCGGGCTCCTCTAACCAACAGCAAGCATCCGCCCCTCCCTGGAGATTCGTTTGAACCTTCGCGGCCGCACTGCACCTAGCCCCTCGAATCGCCATCAGGTACAGTCAGAGCAGCCCCACCGCACACTAGCCGCATCTTACATTCAGTACCCGCGTGTCTCTTTCGAGTCTTCGTGTGTCCCACCGATCTCTGTTAGCGAAAGGCACATTTGCTCATCCAGTCCGAGTACGACATCCACTTCCATCTCCTCCAGCCCACCCCCATCGTGGCGCTGCTGCACCTCCATCCCAAGCACGACATCCACCTCGTCACCATCCCCGGCATCGACGCCGACGACCGTCTCCACGTCGAACAACTTGGCCCCAACAAAGAGCCGCTCCAGGACGTTCCCGTAGACGAATACCTCGACACGTTCGGCAACCTTTGCTCCCGCTTCCTCGCCCCCGCCGGCGAGCTCCGCCTGCACGGCCGCAACATCGTCACCGCCGACGACTTCCCCGAGCTCCAGGGCTTCAACCTCCCCCAAACCCCCATCGAGCTCCTCCCCGCCGAAACCCTCCAGTTCCTCCTTGCCAGCCGCTACTGCGAAGTCGACCTCTTCGGCAGCATCGCTCATGACCTCTTCGGCCACCTTGGCTCCGGCTGGGCCCTGGCCGCCACCATCCGCGACTGGGTCCACAGTAAGGTAGCCTTCGACTACAAAAAGGCTCGCCCCACCATGACCGCCATGGACGTCTTCTCCGAGCGCATCGGCGTCTGCCGCGACTATCAGCACCTCGCCATCACCCTCACCCGCGCCATGAAGATTCCCGCCCGCTACGTCACCGGCCACATCGGCGACATCCGCGTCCCCTTCTCCGGCCCCGGCGACTTCAGCGCCTGGTACCAGATCTGGCTCGACGGCCGCTGGTGGGACATGGACGCCCGCCACAATTACGCGCGCATAGGCCGCATCCTCATGGCCACCGGCCGCGACGCCGCCGACGTAGCCATCACCACCAGCTTCGGCCGCGCCGACCTCACCCACTTCTACGTCGACTCCTTCGAAATCGACGGCCACGGCAATCGCGCCGCCCTTCCCCCCAAACCCAACGCCCCCGTCCCCGCGCCCCCACCACCCACCACCTAGCTCCGCAAGCTCATCACAAAACCAAAGGCGCCAGCATCCTCGCTGGCGCCTTCGTCATTGTTTCCTTTGTCGCTTGTACGATTTCGTCATCCTGACCCTGAGCTCGCCGAAGGGGAAGGACCACTGTAGTTGTCTTTGCTGTTGCTGTTGCTCCTACCGCGCCGCCACCACCGCCGGTTCCTTCGCTCCGGCACTCAACACCGTCCAAGGCCCCGCCTTCATGTCATGCAGTATCGGCTTCTCCCACGCGAACTCCGGATGCGCCTTGAAAAACGGCTCCGCCAGAAAATCCTCGCCACACGGATGCCCCGCCCTTCCAATGAACGTCATCTTCTCCGCCATATCCGCGTCCATCACCTTGCCCGTCACCGCACCGCCCGGGCTAAAGGGCGGATTGCCCCACACCGGCTCTCCCACCGACGACGTCTCCTCATGCCCGCACAAGCTCCTCTTCCCCGCATCCACCTTCTTCTCATACGTATCGAAGTGGTCGGAAAGATAAGCCTCGGCCAGCGTCGTATCTAGCTTCCCGTAGTGCTCCTTCATAAACGCGAGCGCCCGTATATGCCGCGCGTTCATCGTGCTCTCCAGATTGTTCGGATCGAACCCAGGCGTATCGTCACGAATCACCATGGGATCCTGCGAAAAGTTCGCACTCACGAAGAAACCATCCTTCTTCACCGTCAGCGGAGTGTGTCGCAGCCCCAACTCCAAATACGCAATCTCGTTTGTCTTGCGATCCCCAATCAGCCACGAGTTTGCATATCCCCCGTTATTCCCTTTGCGCATGATCGCCGCATACTCCGCAATCGAGCTCGCATACTGCATCGCCTTGCGCGACCGCTGAAACTCTGGAATCCCCTTCACATCGAATCCCTTCGCCATCGGCAGCGTCGTCTCGGTAATCATCAGTCCCGCCGAGTTCACGCCGAAATCATCCTGGCTCGTAATCAAACCCGGCGACCCATCCATGAACAAATGAAATCCCTTCGCCGGCACGATATCAAACGCAATGGCCCAACGCTCGCCCTCCGCATAGGAGGACCAGTTGCTATGCGCGATCACGATCTTCCCATCCTTGGTCGCCGACCCCGTAGCAATAAACGCACTGCACTTCCCCGGCGCCACCGCCTTTGCCGGATTAGGTTTCTTCTCCTTCGCATTCAGCCACGGCAGGTAGTACCCCGTCAGCTCTTCATTGCCATTGATCGCCACTACGTCCCACAAGTCCACCGTCGATCCCTGCGCCTTCAACCCCTCAGCAATCCCCTTCAGCTCTGCCTGGTATTCCGGATCCAACTTCGGCCACAGCACATTCTTTCCCGCCTGCCGAAAGAATTCCCACGGCCGCTTGTACTCGTTCACCCCCTCAACCGAGTACACCTGCACGTTGTCCTCAATCTCCCTCGCCAATAAATACCCGTGCTGAAACCCAATCTCCTCCGGCGTCCCCGACAGGTGCACATACGTCCACCCACCCTCATGAAACTTATAAGAATCTCCCAGTCGGGTGTCTGGCGCAGTAACAGCCACAGCACCAAACGCAGCGACCGATGTAGTCGCAAGAAGAAGCAGGGCGGCCAAACGCATAACGATTGCTCCTGAAGTTCTCAAAGGTAGTCGATGAAGCCAGCAGAGGAATGTTTCCCGGGAATGTTTCCCAGTGTAAGCCATCCCCAGCGTCAACGACGCGGCATACACAAACCCATGCCAGCGCCGACGACCTCTTCGTCAAAGGCATCCTCCTCCGCCGCTTCAAGTGGAGCAAACAACCCCAACCTTCTAGCCGAGTCTTTTTCCCAGCTTTTGCAACTGTTTTTGCTATTGCTTTTCTAGTTGTCCTTCCGAGCGCAGCCGGGGTCCCCAACGGGCGTTCTTTGCCCGCTGGGGTGGGAGCGAGGAACCTGCTGTCTCCCGTTCTCGCCTTTGTTCCTCCCTGCGCCCTCGATTACTTCTTCTCCACCCCAATCGCATCCAACTCCGCAATCACCTTTGCACCCAGCTTCAAATCCGACGCCGCCAGATTCTCGCGCAAATGTCCCACCGACGAAGTCCCAGGAATCAGCAAGATATTTGGCGACCGATGCAACAGCCAAGCCAGCGCCACCTGCATCGGCGTAGCTCCCAACCGTTCCGCAATCTCATTAAGCTCAGTCGACTGCAGTGGCGAAAATCCTCCCAGCGGAAAGTAAGGCACATACGCAATACCCTGCTTGGCAAGAGAGTCGATGAATCCATCGTCCCCCCGCTGCGCCAGGTTGTAGAAGTTCTGGATGCAGACAATCTCCGTGATAGCCTGCGCGGTCTCTAGCTGCTTGGCCGAAACGGTACTAAGCCCGATATGCTTGATCAGCCCCTGCTGCTTCAGCTCGACAAGCGCGGTCAGCGGCTCTTCAAACGGCTCATCCTCAGGCGCAGCAAATCCGCCCAGCCGCAGATTCACCACATCCAGCGCATCCAACCCAAGATTCTTCAGATTGTCATGCACCGCATCAATAATCTCCTGACGCGAGCGAGCATGCGGCCACGACCCATCGCTCCCACGCCGCGCCCCCACCTTCGTCACGATCACCAAATCCTTCGGGTAAGGATGCAGCGCCTCCTTGATGATTTGATTCGTTACATGTGGACCGTAAAAGTCACTCGTATCGATGTGATTCACGCCGGACGCCACAGCCTCACGCAGCACAGCAATCGCACCCGGAACATCCTTCGGTGGCCCCCACACCATCTTCTCGCCATCCTTCCCCGCCAGCTGCATCGCGCCATAGCCCAACCGCTTCACCGACATCGTCGTTCCCGGAAACGTAACCGTCCCGCCCAGCTTCTCATTCGTCTCTGCCATGAATCCTCCGTCAGCTCAGTGCATCAACCCTATCTGAGCCATAAAAACTAAGCTGAATCAGCTTGCATATAGTTAGATGAAGCTATCTTCAGTTTCGGAGTTCGCATTTGCCCACCCTCCTCAAAGCCGCACTAAAGCCCCGCAAAACCCCCATCCAGGCCCGCTCGAACGCCAGCGTCGACGCCATTCTCCAAGCCACCCTTCAGGTTCTCACCTCAGTCGGTAAAGAACGCCTCACCACCACCCGCGTCGCCCTGCGCGCTGGCGTATCGGTAGGCACCCTCTACCAGTACTTCCCCAACAAGAGCGCCCTCCTCCAGGCCGCTCTCCGCCGCCACATGGATCAGGTCCGCACCGCCATCGAAACCGTCTGCGCCCAGCACCAGGGCGACAGCCTCCTCGACATGGGTACCGCCCTCATCTTCGCCTACCTCGCCGCCAAAATGCAGAGCGTTAAAGCCAGCGCAGCCCTCTACGCCGTAAGCTCCGACGTCGACGGCGCCGCCATCGCCAAAGCCGCCGGCCAGCGCTCCCGCCGCGCCATCGTCGATCTCTTCGCCACCGCCAAAGAGCCTCTCACCAAGGATCCCGAAATCATCGCCAACGCCGTCGTCTCAGCCCTCAATGGATTCTCCCGCAGCCTGCTCGAATCGAAATCCCCCGAGTCCCAACTCGAATCCATGCGCGACGAACTCACCATCCTCGTCCACGCCTACCTCCGCACCTGCATCCGATAATTCCCACAACCCGGCCTACGGCACCATCCCGATCGTCTTCAACCACACGTCCACCAATGCAGGCCAATCCGTAATCGCATCCTTCGTCCTCCGCAGACCGAACGCATGCCCGCCCCGCGCATACAAATGAATCTCCGTTGGAACCTGCGCGTTCTTCAGAGCAATGTAGTACGCCAGCGCATCGTCGACATTGTCCTCATGATCATCCTCCGCCTGCAGCAAAAACTGCGGAGGCGTCTCCCGCGTCACATGCAGATCAGGATTAAGTGAAAGCTCCTTGTCCGCACCCACCGCAATCTTCAGCGGAAATTTCTTCTCCCCCTGCGCAGCATCCCACTTTGCCGCCGACACCGACAGGTGTCCAGGATAAATCGCCACCCCAAAATCCGGCCGGCAACTCTCCGCATCCGCCGCATCCACCGCCTCATACAACCGCTTCTCAAAATGATTGCTGATCGCCGCCACCAAATGTCCGCCAGCCGAAAACCCCAGCACCCCCACCTTATGCGGATCGATCCCCCACTCCTTCGCATGCAGCCGCACCAACCCCATCGTCCGCTGCGCATCCTCCAACGCCATCGGCGACTCCGGATAAGGCCCCGACTTCGGATACGCCGCCTTCGGATACGGCTTGTCCCCCGGCACGCGATACTTCAACAACACGCACGTCACGCCCCGCGCCGTCAGCCAGTCGCAGACCTCCGTGCCCTCGAGATCGATCGCCAGAATCTCATACCCTCCGCCCGGAAATACCACCACCGCCGCACCCGTATTCAAGCCCTTCGGCGAATACACCGTCATCGTAGGCCGTGAAACACCGCCGACCGCAACCCACGGCCGCCCCGCCACGAAGTCCTTCTTGCCTGTAGTCTCCACCACCTCCGGCCCATTCGTAGGCTGCGCATCCGGCGCCACTCCCGGCCAGATCACCACTTGCTTATACCCCTCAGACGGCTGCCAACCCTGCGCCCGCGCGCACCCAACCGCAACCATCGCACTCACTGCAACCATCCACAATTTCATCGCAATCCCCAGCGCCGCATCCCTCTCCGGCTAAGCCGAGTCTAGGCATCTCCCCCATTGGAATTCCTGTGCATGTCCCCGCGGGAATCGTCTCAGTCAACACGCAGCGAACCAGGCCGCTCCACCCGCAGCGCCGCCTACATGAACTTGACGCCACTCTCCCCAATCACCGTAAACACCTTGAACAAGTCCGTGATCCCCAGGAGATGCCGAATCTGCATGCTCAGGTGCGTCAACTCCACGCTGCACCCCGCCGACTTTCCCGCCACGTACAGCCGAACCAGCGTCCCCAACCCGCGACTATCCGTATGCTGCAAATCCGCCAGATCCAGCACAATCCTCTTGTTCGCCGGCATCAGCGCGCGCACCGTCTCATAAAAACCATCCTCGGTCCCCGCCACCAATCGACCGTGGCACACCACCACCGCGCAGTCATCCACACAAAGTTTTATCTCGGTCGTCAGAACAGGCAAAGCCGCTGCGGTCTCAGCCATTGGGAGAGCTCCTGGCGCAACATAAGGGGCCTAAGTCGGAACCCCAGAATTATCGCACGCAAACCCAGGTTCGATGCGACGTCCTTCGTGGACCGCTTCCCTATGGAACGGCGTTCTGGCTAATCGTGTAATGTCCCGGACCACTCGTCACCCGCACCACCGCGCCTGCGTGCTTCTTTCGAAAGAACGCCGCCAGCGGTTTCAGCAGAAACGATTTGAACGCCACCAACAGCAGTAGCGAGGCTCCGTCTTACTCGACGTCGGTCACCTTGCCGTTCTTTAAGGTCACCTTCATGCCGTTGTAGTAGAGGATGACTTTGGGTCCGAGGTCGGCTTCGCGGGTGGGCTGGCCGAGAGCGGCCTTGACCTGGTCGAGCGTCTGGCCGAGGGCGACGGAGGCTGGCGCGGCTGCTGCTGGGGGTGGAGGAGGCGGGCCGGCGGAGGCGGGTCCGGGCGGAGGAGCGCCGGATCCAGCGCCAGCCTCCTGTTCCGCCTGGTCGGCTTGTTGATCCTGCTGCTGAAGGGTGGCGGCGTCCGATGGGTCGGGCGGGGGCGCGACAGTCGCGTACTCGGGTTGGGTAGGCGCCGTGCGGGCGGACGGCGGAGCGGCCGGGATGCCGCCGGTGCCCTGCTTGGCCTGGAGATCCTGGAGGCCATGGTCGATGGTCTCCCGCAGGTGGTTCTGCATCTCTTGCAAGTCGGTCAGCTGGACGGTGACGGTGCTGGACGGGCGGCACTCCCTGCCGCCCTTGGAGGCGAGCACGAGCAGGTCGGCGGAGGTTGCATCGGGGGGCGGAGGTGCCTGTAGCTGCAGGGCATCGCCATCACTGATGGTGCATTCCTGGCCGGTGGTGTCGGTGACGTCGACGGGATCTCCTACGACAAAGACGTGAGGGCGCCCGTCGGAGAGAAGACGTGCGATACCGCTGGAGCCGGGATCGACGTCCTGACCGGAGGAGGTTTGTTGAGCTTCGGCGTTTTCGAGAGCCACTTGATTCTTAACCTCGTCGGCGATCTCCTGCTTGACCTCGGGAGAGAGCATAGGTGGGCCACCGGCGGCCATCTGGGTGCCGTCGGTTTCGCCGGCTTCCTGATGGGCGGCATAGGCGGCCGCGAGGTCCTGGGAGATGATGTAGTCGGTTAGCCAGAAGGCGGCGGAGGCATAGACGGGATAGGGCGTGAAGTAGCCGCCGTAGAAGCCGTACCAAGGAGCTGCACCCCAGCCCCAGCCGTAGGCGATGGGAACGGCCCAGGGGTTATAGGCCCAACCATAGAAGCCGGGACCGTAGTAAAACCCTGGCGCGTAGACGTTGAGGTAGAGGCCGCGGTATCCATAGCCGCGGTAGTAACGGTTGTACTCGTGACCGTGGTAGAAGTAGGCGCGCCGGCCGAAGTCGTGGCCATGGTAGGCGTAGCCGCGCTGAACGTAGCCGGGGCGGCCGCGTTCGGCGTAGATGCGGCCGTGGCCGGGGCGGTCGACGGAGACGCGGCGGCCGCCACTGAGGCCGTGATGGACGTCCATGCCGCGGCGAGAGTCGTGAATATCGGAGACGCGGCCGTCGGAACGGGTGCGGACGGCACTGCCGTTGGCGGCGACGCGCTCGTTGCTGCCGCGGGGAGCGGACCGGCCGCCGAAGGAGGAGTTGCCATGCGAGGCGCCGGCACCGCCACCGCCGCTACCGGCTCGGGGGCCGTTCGCCGTGGGACCTTTGGGGGCGGAGGCGCCTCCGGGGCGAGCACCCGCCGCGCCGGCCGGGTGCACGCCGCCGGGCTTGGCGGGCGCCGCCTTCGCAGCGGGCTTCGGGGGAGTCTTCTTGCTCTGGGCAGATGCGGTGGTGAAGGAGAAGGCGCCGAGCAGGACGGCCAGGACGATTGCAGTAGAGCCAGAGTTCAAGGCCCGGCGAAGGACATGCTTAATCATTGGAACCTCACGATTTGTTTGCTGGCCCGGGGTCCGCGCACTGGCGCCGGACGGCTAGTCGACATCGGTGACTTTGCCATGGATGAAGGTCACCTTCATGTCTTTGTAGTAGTAGATTTTTTTTGTTCCCACCTGGGCTTGTTTCAGCGGCTGACCGAAGGCTGTGGTGACTTGGGCTTCGGTTTGCCCGATGGCGATGGTAGGCGGTGGGGTGTCGGTCGGCGGAGGCGGAGGAGGAATGGCGGCCATAGGAGCTGGCGGCGGCGCGGGTGCGGCGGCTGGTGCTGGTGCGCCACCGCCCTGGTTGTTGCTGCTGTCGTCGGCAGGCGCAACGGTGATGACCTCGAAGACTGTTTTTACAAAGTCGTCGGGAGATGGAGTCTGGCCTTTGGGGAAGGGAAACTTGATCTCACCGTAGTAGCGGACCTGGTCTCCAGAGGCGTCGGGGTAGGGATCGCTGAACGTATCGACCATGACGCCATCCTTGAGCAGGTCGACACGGGTGATCCAGAACTTTTCACCAGCGACGAACTTACGGCTGGGGCACCCGCTGGTTGCGTCGGATGCGCCTCCACCAAAGGGAATGTGGCCTTTGAGGAAGGACTTGGCGCGATTGTTGTTGTTCCCAGCGAGGACGCCATTCGTGTAGGTATTGGAGAAAGCGTAGGAAGACGTCGAGCTGCACATCATCAGGCCGTCCTTATGCAGGAGCACCGCATCGCCGGCGGTGACGATATCCGAGTGGTCGGCCGTGGTCTTGGTCAGCTTGATTTGAGAGACGAGTTTCTCCTGCGCGAGCGTACCGGGATCGCCGGTCTGGGCTCCAGCGGAGAGACACACGAGCGCCGTTGCGGCGGCGAAAACATAAGCACGAAAAAGCCCAACAAGCTCCATAAACACTTCCAATTATGTTCGTTGCCGATGCAAAGATAGAGAGTTCGGGTGAGCGTAAAGTTACGTGGCCACTCGACGTGGTGTCAACGGTAATTTTGATAAATATCTCTGCGCGAGGGTGGTCTGCGCCCGTTTTGGTGCAAGGGATCGATGGACGCATCCCAGTCTCCGCGAGTTTGAGATCAGTCACGACCACAATCGTGTGTTGGCAATCAACCCTCTGTGGCGACCCTGTCGTCCGTTACCCCTCTAGCCTCATCTTCGATCCGACCGATGCGCAGGAATCGCCGATGCCTTCAACGGAACAGGGCAGGGAGAACCTCCTCCAAACTTCCACCGCAATCCCCGGAGTGCGCCCACCCACACCTCGCATGCACGATACTGGTATGGCGACCTCAATCTTCACCCTCGCAGAAATCAACCCCATGCCCACCCCTAAGCCAGCCCGCACCTCCACCCCGTCCGTCTTCGCAGGCCGCGCCTGGCAGCAAGTCCTCGCGCGCGATGCCGCAGCCGACGGCCAATTCGTCTACGCCGTCAAATCCACCGGCATCTTCTGCCGACCTTCCTGCCCAAGCCGCCGCCCCGAGCGCAAGAACGTCAGCTTCTTCCCCACCCCCGCACTCGCCGAAGCCGCCGGCTTCCGCCCCTGCCTCCGCTGCGAGCCCCAGCGCACCACCCCCAAACCCGACCCGCAGGCCGAAGCCATCGCCAAAGCCGCGAGCTTCCTCACCTCCCACGCCGGCCAGCGCACCAAGCTCGACGACCTCGCCGCCGCCGCCGGCCTCGGCAAATTCGCCCTCCAGCGCGGCTTCAAACGCGTGCTCGGCGTCACCCCCGGCGACTTCGCCCGCGAGCAGCGCAAAGACCGCTTCCGCGACAAAGTCCGCACCCCAAAACTCTCCATCACCGACGCCGTCTACGAGGCAGGCTTCGGCTCCTCCTCCCGCCTCTACGAAGGCGTAGACCAAACCCTAGGCATGTCCCCCACCGCCATGAAGTCCGGCGGCGCTGGCGAGACCATCCACTACACCACCACCGACAGCCCCCTCGGCCGCCTCCTCGTAGCCACCACCGACCGCGGTCTCTGCGCCGTCCTCTTCGGAGACGCCGACCCTGAACTCGCCATCCACCTCCGCGAACAATTCCCCCAGGCTGTCCTCCGCCCCTCCACCTCCGACGCCGTCTTAACCGAAGCCGTCACCTTCGTCCTCTCCCGCCTCACCGAACACCCAACCGCGCAAACCCTCCCCTTCCACGTCCGCGCCACAGCCTTCCAGCAGCGCGTCTGGCAAGCACTGCTAGAAATCCCCCGCGGCGAAACCCGCACCTACTCCCAAATCGCGGAAACGGTTGGCGCTCCAAAAGCTGTCCGTGCCGTCGGCACCGCTTGCGGCTCCAACCTACTCGCCATCGTCATCCCCTGCCACCGCGTCCTTGGCTCCGACGGCAAGCTCACCGGCTACCGCTGGGGCACCGACCGCAAACGCCAACTCTTAGCTCTTGAGCAAATCCAGGGCACGGAACCAGCCGCCGCAACCGAACGTACGAAACAGGGTTGAAGCATACGACTTGCATCGCGAAACGCGGCTAAGTCTGCACGTAAAATAGAAAGCTGTGGGTGCATCTGCGCCAAGTAGGTCTTCGATCGATGAAACTACGTCCTGTTCTTCTGGTTCTCCTGATCCTGTGCGGCTTCTACTTCCTCACCACCCACTGGCTTCCCTCCGGAGCCATGGCCGGCCTCATGCGCCACACTCCAAACAACTTACCGGCGACCACCACCACCTCGCCCACCCCCGATTTCTCCCTAGCCGAAGCCAACGCCGCTCCCGCATACGAGCCCGAAGAGCTCCAGAACATCGCCGTCTACAAAAAAGCTCTCCCCTCCGTAGTCAACATCACCAGCACGGAAGTAGTCTGCTGCGATTTCTTCTTACGCCCGGTCCCCCAACAAGGCCAAGGCTCAGGCTTTATCATTGATAATGAAGGACATATCCTCACCAACTATCACGTCATAGACGACGCGCAGACCGTCCAGGTAACCCTCTGGAACAAAAAGCAATACCAGGCAAAGCGCATCGGCGTCGACCCTGTCCACGACGTTGCTCTGCTCCAAATCACTGGCGCCAAAGACCTTCAACCAGTAATGCTTGCCGACTCCACCCACCTCCTCGTCGGCCAACAGGTCTACGCCATCGGCAACCCGTTTGGCTTCTCCGGCACGATGACTCGCGGCATGATCTCCGCCATCCGCTCCGTCCTTCTGCCATCCGGCAACCGAATCGAGGACGCCATCCAGACCGATGCCTCCGTGAATCCCGGCAACTCCGGTGGCCCCTTACTCAACTCCCATGGAGATGTGGTCGGTATCACCACCATGATCGCGTCGAACCCCAACGGCGGCGCAGATCAGTCAGCCGGCATCGGCTTCGCGATCCCCATCTCTACTGCAAAAGCTGTTGTCGAAGACATCATGAAGTACGGCCACGCGCGCCGCCCGTCGCTCGATATCGTCACCCTGCCCATCGGCCCCGATGAGGCGCAACAGATTGGCCTCCCCGCCGACTACGGCATCCTGATCATGCGTGTGCTCCCTGGCGGAGCTGCCGCGCAAGCCGGCCTGAAAGGCGGAAACCAGCTAGCCTACAAGGGCCGCACTCAGGTCATGCTGGGCGGCGATTTAATTGTGGGTTGCGATGGCCAGGAGATTACCACCCCGCAGGATCTTTCCAACGCCCTCAACGCCCATCATGCAGGCGACACCGTGGTGCTCACCATCTACCGCGGACAACAGCGTATGAACGTGAAGGTCACGCTCTCCGATGCCAAGCAGGCGCCGAACGGTCAGGAAGCCTAACCCCTGTTTCGCTGCCTCTAGTGCAATGTCTCGGGAATCACCGCATACTGCAGAAGGATCTCAAACGGAATAATCTCCAGCGTCCCTTCGTGCGTCGCTTCCAGCATCACCGGACACGCCGCGCCCGCACGCTGAACCTCGAGCCAGCGCGCCGCGCACACGCACCAGCGATCTCCCGGCTTCAAACCAGGAAACCCATACTGCGGCATCGGCGTCGACAGATCATTGCCCAGCTCAGCAGAAGTAGCTAAGAACTCCTCCGTAAGCAAGCAACAAACCGTGTGCGCGCCCAGATCTTCCGGGCCGGTATTGCAGCAGCCATCCCGGTAAAAACCAGTCAACGGCTCTTTGCTGCAAGTCTCCAACGGCTGGCCAAGAACGTTTTTCTGAGTTGAGATCTTTGGGCTGGTATCCATGGCTCGATTGTATCCCTGCAGCGCCAGCGGTGAATGGCGACTACTTCGCCGTCATCGCAAGCTGTTGCTGATACTCCTCGTACGGCCCCTTGTGATCCGTAATGTGGAAGTCGTTCGGCCCACCCTCGAAGTGCCAGATCCGCGTCCCAGCCTCTTCAATCAAATCCTGATCGTGCGTCACCAGGAACACCGTTCCCTCATACTTCTGGATCGCCTGGTTCAGCGCATTGATGCTCTCGAGATCCAAATGGTTCGTCGGCTCATCCAGCACCAGCACGTTCGGCTTTAACAGCATGATCTTGCAGAACAGCAAGCGTGCCGCCTCGCCACCCGACAGCGCGTTGGTCATCTTCAGACCCTCTTCGCCCTTGAACAGCATCTGCCCGAGAATCCCGCGAATATCTTCCTTCACAGCCTTTGGATCGTACTGGTGCAGCCAGTCCTGCGCCGTCATGCCCAGCTCAATCGATCCCTTGTGGTCCTGCGCGAAGTACCCAATCGAAACCTCGTGCCCCCACTTCACTACGCCCGAATCGATCGAGACATCCTTCTCCTCGATCCCCGGAGCATTCGCCAGCAGTGCCTTCAGCAGCGTGGTCTTACCTTGACCGTTGCGTCCAATCAACACCACCTTCTCGCCGCGTTGCACCATCGCGGAGAAGTTGTCGATCACATGCTCGGTCTTCCCATCGGGCTGCGTGTAGCTCTTGTTCACGTTCTCAAACTCGAGCACCGTCTTGCCCGAAGGCCGCTCCATCTTGAACGCAATATACGGCCGCGCAATATTCGATCGCGCCAGCTCGCTCGTCGCCAGCCGCTCAACTTCCTTCTTGCGCGAGTTCACCTGCGAGCTGCGCGTACCGGCCGAGAAGCGCGCAATAAAATCATTCAGCTGCTCGATCTTCTTCTCGCGCTGCTCATTCTGGCTCTCAATGCGCGTACGGATGCTGGTCTTCTGCAGCACCATATCGTCGTACCCGCCGTTGTAAGTAATGATCGTCTCGTAATCGATATCGGCAATATGCGTACAAACATTGTTCAGAAAATGCCGATCATGCGAGATCACAATGACGGTGCCGCTATACCGCCCAAGAAAATCCTCCAGCCAGTGGATCGACTCAAGATCCAGATAGTTCGTAGGCTCATCCAGTAGCAGCGCCTGCGGGTTGCCGAACAGCGCCTGCGCCAGCAGCACGCGAACCTTCTGCCCGCCCTGCAACTCGCTCATCTTGCGCTCGTGCAGCTCATCCGGAATGTCCAGCCCCTGCAGCAACACAGCAGCATTCGCCTCGGCCTCATACCCATCTTCGTCGCCGACAATCCCCTCGAGCTCGCCCAGCCGCGAACCGTCCGCGTCTGTCATCTCCGGCTTGTTGTAGATGACCTCGCGCTCTTCCATCGCAGCCCACAGCGCCTTGTTCCCCATGATCACCGTGTCGACCACTCGGAACGCGTCAAACTCGTACTGGTTCTGCTTCAGCACGCCCAACTTTTTCGGGCGGACAACAGTACCCTTCTGAGCATCAATTTCGCCCGTCAACACCTTCATGAACGTAGACTTGCCGGCACCGTTCGGACCCGTAAGACCATACCGGCGGCCAGCCGTGAACGTCACTGAGACGTCCTCAAAGAGGAGCTTCGCGCCGTAGCGCATCGTTACATTAGAGACAGAGATCATCACTACTATTTTCTCATGGTCGCTGTCATCTCTGACCCACCGCAAACCGTCTACTGCGGCGCTTCCATCAGAAAATTCGTCCGTCATTCGAAAATCTCTTGACAAAACATCGTCCAAAGTTTATTTAACTAATCAGTTACATAACCAAGAGGTTTTCTACGATCTATGGATGACTCAATCAGTTCGACCTTCGCGGCACTCGCCGACCCCACCCGGCGCGCCATTCTCGCTCGCCTGGCGCTCGGTGAGACCTCTGTCACCAAGCTAGCCGAGCCCTTCGAAATGAGCATGCCCGCCGTCTCGAAGCATCTCCGGGTGCTTGAGCGGGCCGGCCTCATCACCCGGGGCCGCGAAGCCCAGTGGCGTCCCTGCAAGCTAAAGGCCGAGCCTCTCCGCGAGGCCGCCGGCTGGCTCGACGAGTACCGCCAGTTCTGGGAACAGAGCTTCGATCGCTTAGACGAATACCTGCAGCGCCTGCAAGCAGAAGCGAAACAGAATCACGCAAGCGAACCAAAGGGCACTCAATTGAAGGACAAGGAGAAGGTTCATGGTCGAGACAACCAGTAACGCAACCGATACGGCAGCCGCGAACGAAATCGTCATCTCACGAGTGTTCGCCGCGCCCCGCGCAATGGTATGGGGCGCCTTGGCGGACCCGTGGCAAGTAGGTCAGTGGTGGGGGCCAAAAGACTTCACCACCACCATCTTAGAAATGGATCTCCGCGCCGGCGGCAAATGGCGCCTCATCATGCACGGCCCGGACGGCACCAACTACCCCAACGAAATGACCTTCACCGAAGTAGTACCCTTCGAGCGAATTGGACTCGAACTCACCGGCTGCCGCGAAGGCGCTCCGCTCATTCACTTCCAACAAAGCATGAGCTTCACCGACGAAGAAGGTGGAACACGCTTCACCGTCCGAATCACCTTCGCAACAGCAGAAGAGCGCGATCAAAACGTTCGCGAGTACGGCTCCATCGAGGGCGGCAAGCAGATGATGGAACGCCTCAACACACACCTGCACGAGCGCAGCGCCCACCCCATCGAGAAGCTCGCCGGAGCTCCCGCCACCCACGAACTCCGCATCACCCGCACCTTCAACGCCCCGCGCGAACTCGTCTGGCGCGCCTGGACCGATCCTGAAATGGCCAAGCAATGGTCGGGCCCAAAACAGTTCCCAGCCTTCCACATGGAACTTGGCAAGAAGCCCGGCGATCGTTGGCGCATTGGCCTGCGCGGCAACCGCCCCGGCACCGACATCCCCACCGAAATATGGCAGGGCGGGATCCTCCGCGAGTTCGTTCCACCCGAGCGCCTCGTCTACACCTACGCCTGGGAAAACCGCGCCAGCGTCGGCCTGCCTGACGACGGCGACCCGCACGAAACCGTCATCACGGTGCGCCTCGAAGAGAATGCAGGCAAAACCACCATGCACTTCCACCAGGCCTTCTTCGCTACCGCCGCCGAGCGCGACGGACACAACGGCGGCTGGAACTCCAGCTTCGAGCGCCTCGAAGAATTGGTCAACGCCAAACTCGTCAACGTGCAAGCCGCAAAGGAGGCACGATGAGCACAACGACACCCGCAGTTCCCATGGAGATGGAGATCACCCGCGTCTTCCGCGCCCCGCGATCCCTCGTCTGGCAGGCTTGGACCGAGGTCGACAAGCTCCAGCAATGGTGGGGTCCAATGCACTTCACCAACCCCCGCTGCGAGATCGACCTTCGCGTCGGCGGCCCCATCCGCATCGACATGCGCGCGCCAGACGGCATCGTATTTCCCATGAGCGGCGAGTACGAGCAGATCGTGCCGCCCGAGCGGCTCGTCTTCCTCACCTCTGCACTCGACGAGCAGGGCGAGCCCATCTTCGCCAACCGCAACACTGTCATCTTTCGCGAAGTCGACGGCGCCACCGAGATCTCCATCCACACCCGCGTCATCGATGCCAAGGCTGCAGCATGGCAATACCTCAAGGGCATGCGCGAAGGTTGGAGCAGCAGTCTCGACAAGCTCGAAGCATTCGTCGCCTAGAGAGAGGAACTCGTGCGCAAACTCATCGTCTCGAACATCGCATCCCTGGATGGCTTCTTCGCAGGCCCCCAAGGCGAAATCGACTGGTTTCATGTGGATGCCGAATTCCTGGAGTACTCTCGGCAGATGCTGGATAACACCGGCGCCCTGCTCTTCGGCGCCGTCACGTACCAGCTCATGGCCAACTTCTGGCCGTCATCCAAAGATGTCAACGCCAGAAGAATGAATAGTCTGGAAAAATTCGTCATCTCCAGCACGCTACGAGACGTTAGCTGGAACAACTCTCGCATACTCCAAGGGGACATTCAGGAGGAAGTCGCGAAGCTGAAGTCCCTTCCCGGGAAAGACCTGGTCGTGCTCGGCAGCGCCCGCCTGGCATCCTTCCTGTTGCAGAAAAATCTCGTCGATGAATATCGGGTCATCCTTCAGCCGATCTTGCTCGGACCCGGCTCTCCCCTCTTCCCCAACATCACGCACAGACTTCCGATGAAGCTCTTGACCACCAGGATCTTCCACTCCGGAGGCGTTCTTCTCAGTTATCAACTTGCCTGACGCATAGCGTTACGCAGCAACCAGTCCGCTAATCAACACAAAAGGAGACAGCAATGAAAACCGATCTGCACCTTGTATTTTCCGGAAAATGTCGTGAGGCCTTCGCCTTCTACGAAAAAACCTTCAACACCAAAGTATCGTTCACCATGACCTTCGGCGAAGCTCCTCAAGGCGCACCCGTCCCACCTGACTCCAAGGACCTCATCATGCATACCTCAATGCCGCTCGGCAGCATAACCCTCATGGGCTGCGACGCACCCAAGGGCCGCGAGGCCACACTCGGTGGCTTTCAAGTCTCCGTCAGCGACCCCAGCTCCGACGAAGTTGAGCGCCTCTTCGACGAGCTCAAAGCCAGCGGAAGCGTGCAGATGCCCCTCGGCAAAACTTTCTGGTCGCCACTCTTCGGCATGTGCACCGATAAGTTCGGCGTCGCTTGGATGGTCAGCGTACCCGGCCCGCAAATGTAATCCGCCGTAGTTAGCTCTAATCCGCCTGCCTAGACCTTCGGCTTCTCCGTCGTGGGCTGCTGGGCAGGCGGTATGGCGTGGACACCCACCTCGTAGTTCCGTCCCAGCCAGCGGTCTGGCGATGGCCAGTGCAATGTGAAGACGATGTTGCCTGCCTGGTCCGCCGCGATCGGAATGTCCGCAAAGCAGCCAATGCGGCCCAGCGACTGAGCGTCCAGTTGATTCTTGGTCGCCCAGTTATCAACGGTATACACGACCGTGAATTGCGCCGCATCCACGATGCGCAGCACGCCGCCCTGCACGATCGCGGAAATAGGTCGGCCCAGCTGGAAGATTCCGAGGTACCGGCGGAAGTGCTCCCGATGCTGTCCTAATATGTAGCGATCGTGCACCACGGAGATGCAGTCGAAAACCTGCCCGTCGGCAACCGAACGCAATAGCTTCAAATACTCCGCGTGCGCCCACACCAGCGGCTGGGCCGAACCAGCCGAACGTCCAAAGAATAATTCCTCCGCTGGCAGATCAGCATGATCCCAGACCTGCTCTGGCAGCATACCGCCGGAGGAGCTGAACTTCTCCATCGCTGCGATGTACGGCGTCACATCGTGGCCCGCAGCCAATTCATAATGGCCGCGCTCGCCAGTGAGAATCGGCCAGGCGCGCCCCTGACCCCATCCCATGTACGGTCCGCCGTCCTTCCGCTGCCCGTAGCCGTCATGGTTATAACGCCGCCAGCAGGGACCGAACGGCGTCTCAATCTTCAACACCGCATCTACCACCTTCAGCGAGTCCACAATCAGCGGATCATCCGGCCGGCGAATACCATATCGCACCAGTTCCAGGAATCCCGCATCCACCACTGCGCACGCATCATAATCAGTCTGCTCACCCGGACCTCGGTTCGCGATATGAATCATCCCTGGAGGTATCTGGCTATTGTGAAATGACTCGCCCGCAGCCGGCGGCCGAATGCGCATGTAGTGGTGCGGAACCCCCGGCAACAGCGTCCCCTCCGTCGTCGTCGTCCACTTATCCAGCCGTGCCTCAATCCAATCGGCATACTCTTCAAGAAAAACGGCCATCTCTTCCGAACCATGAGCGCGAAGGATGTCCGCCGCGCAGATTAGCGCAGAGATCACCGCGGCCAGCGTCGATGGCGAATACCCTGCATTTTCCTCCCAGCGCTCCTGCTGCGTAATCGGCGCATACCGCACCAGGAACGAAGCGGCAGCGGTCAAAAATGGCACGATATTGAACTTGCCGAGACCCTCCACCTTCCAAAGCCGCCACGCCAGAATGATTGGAAACGCGACCTCATCCAACTGAATCCCCGACCAGTACGGAACACCGTTGACCCAGAAGTTCTGCGCAAACCCGCCATCCGGATGCTGCGTGCAAGCCAGATAAACGAGCGCGCCGCGCGCCGACTCAATCCGTCCACCGCCCAGCAAGGCTGTCGCCGACTGCACCATGTCCCGCGTCCACACCAGGTGGTATCCGCCCAAATCATCGTCCGACTTCGACGCCCCCCAAGGGATCGACGCCGACGCAATAAACGCGCCCGAATACGTCTTGTCCTCGTGCGCCAAAATTACCCCATGCGACGCCCGCAGCAGCTTCCCTCCGTCGCTTGAAAACGGCGCGAGGTTCACCGGCGGCATCGCCCTGTGCCACTCTTCAATAAACCGCGTCCTATGCTGAAGAAACGGAATCGACAGCGACTGCATCATGTTCGACAACGCCGAGTGATTTCCTTCCCCTAGAGCAATCGCCACGGTAAACTCCCGCGTCTTCGCAATATCAATCTCACCCATGATCGCGATGTTGCCGTTCAGCGCCTGGCCAAAATTCCACGTCATCCGAAGATGTTGCGACAGATCCGTATAACCATCGCTCGAACCTACATAACCGCAGCTTGAACGTGTGAACCCGCAGTCCGCTCCCATCGCCAGGGAAAATTCGTTCTTCCACGCCAGCACGCACCGCGTGCCCGCCAAATCCAGTGAGCGCGCCGAGTTGTCCGCACCGCCTCCATCCAAATGCGGCGCCAGCAGCGCATAGCACTTCAGCCGCGACAGCACATCCTCATCCCCCGTCACCTTCACGTTCATCAGCACCACCGCATGATGCGGATCGGTAATGAACTCCTTCGTCACGGTGTACCGCCCACTCACATCATGCCCGGTCACGCGGATCGCCAGCGCATTGTCGTCGATGTACTGAAAATCGTACCCAATGTCGCGCTTTTCTTCGTGGAAGAAGGTCGCCTCGTCGGTAAACAGCAGCTCCATGTCCCGAGTCTGCGGCCGATCGATCGTCGGGTAATAGATCTCGTTGAGCGTTCCATGCGAGGCCGTAAACCAGATCCTGGTCGACGCCGCGTACGCCGTGCTCACCGCATCCTTCTCGCTCGACGTCCATCGAGGCGGAAGCCCGGGAGATCCAAATGCGGGGCCGTCGTCATCGAGCCAGCGATAGTTACCGTTGGAAGCGCTCATAGTAGTATTCCACCACAGAATCCCTCCCCCGCTGATGAACGGCCCTCTCGCCGCCCAACCTCGGGATGCGCACCACCCTCCGCTGCAAGAACTCCCGGCCAATGCGCTATTCTCATCCAGGCAGCACCGCCGGACGCACCCCGTGCATCCAACTCTATTGTCCAGAGTCGTGTCCAGGCTCGCAGTTGAGCTTTGCGCACATCCCCTAAACCCAAGAACGATAAAGGAGCAACTCCCGTGGCCTTCGAACTTCCTCCCCTTCCCTACGACTACGCCGCTCTCGAGCCCACCATCGACGAAGCGACCATGAAGCTTCACCACGACAAGCACCACCAGACCTACGTCACCAACCTCAACGGCGCGGTCGAAAAGCATCCCGAACTCGGCAAGAAGACGCCCGAAGAACTCGTCTCCGACCTGGCCAGCATTCCCGAGGACGTGCGCGGCGTCGTCCGCAACAACGGCGGCGGCCACGTCAACCACACCATGTTCTGGCAGATCATGAAGCCCAAGGGCGGCGGCGAACCCACCGGCGACATCGCTACGCAGATCACCAAGGACTTCGGCACCTTCGCCGACTTCAAGAAGCTCTTCAACGAAACCACCGCCAAGCAGTTCGGCTCCGGCTGGGGCTTCCTCGTCTACAAGGGCGGCAAGCTCGAAATCGTCACCAAGCCCAACCAGGACTCCCCCCTCTCCGACGGACTCTACCCCATCCTCGGCAACGACATCTGGGAGCACGCCTACTACCTCAAGTACAACAACCGCCGCCCCGACTACCTCGCCGCCTGGTGGGACGTCGTCAACTGGGACGAGGTCAACAAGCGCTTCGCCCACGCCAAGAAGTAATTCTTTCGCCTCTAAAAGAAGGGCCGCCATCAGGCGGCCCTTCTTGCTTACATGTCCAAAGTTCCTTTCGATTAAGCGATCCACTCAGCTCGCCGTAGTACGATCGTCTCCTGCTCCCACGGAGGAATTTTATGCCGATCTCTCGATGGGCCTGCGTCATCCTGTTTTGCGCAACTCTGCCCGCCGTCGGCCAACAGTCCTCAACCCCAACACCCGAAGTGAGTGCCACGAGCGTCCAGCCCGACGCCGTGCCCGCCCCGGATAAGATCATGCACATCGGCGGCAAGGTACAGAAGCCCGTAGTGGTCTCTATGGTTGAACCAGAGTTCAGTGAGAAAGCCAAGCACGCGAAGTACTCAGGCCACGTTTTGGTCTATCTTTTGGTCGATAAAGATGGCAATCCAACCCACGTCCGAGTACTGAAGAGTGCAGGGATGGGTCTCGACGAGAAGGCCGTTGAGGCAGTGCGCCAATATAAGTTCAAGCCTGCCACTTTCATGGGCCAACCCGTCACCGTCGATCTCTATGTCGACGTAAATTTCCAGATATTGAACAAATAAACACACAGCCAGCGAAAGCAAAAAGCCCTCCGCCAGGAGGGCTTTTCATTCCAGCTAACTAGTCGCTACTCAAGCGTACTTCCGCCCCGCGTACCCTTCGGCCGGCGATTCACCGCGAGAATCTTCTTCCGCATACGCAGCGACTTCGGTGTCACCTCGACCAGCTCATCCTCCGCGATGAACTCGATCGACTGCTCCAGCGTCAGGCTCTTGAACGGCACGAGTCGCACCGCGTCATCCGAACCCGAAGCGCGCATATTCGTCAGCTTCTTCTCACGCACGCAGTTCACATCCAGATCGTTATCGCGTGAGTGCTCGCCTATGATCATGCCCTCGTACACCTCAACGCCATCACCGAGAAACAGAATGCCGCGCTCCTGAATTCCATCGAGCGCATACAGCGTCGTCACGCCTTGGCGATCCGAGATCAGCGCGCCCGAAGGACGCTGCGGAATCTCGCCCGTGTACGGAATGTACTCGCCCGCAATGGAGTTCATCACGATCGTCCCACGCGTCTCTGTCAGCATCTCGTTGCGCAAACCAATCAGGCCACGCGACGGAACCTTGAACTCCATCCGCACGCGTCCTGACCCGTGGTTCGCCATCTTCACCATCTCGCCCTTGCGCGGTCCCAGCTTCTCGATCACCGTTCCCACAAATGCCTCAGGAACATCAATCGTCAGAATCTCTGAAGGCTCCATCAGCGCGCCATCGACGCGCTTGGTCACAATCATCGGACGCGACACCATCACTTCAAATCCTTCGCGCCGCATCATCTCGATCAGCACCGAAAGCTGCAGCTCGCCACGGCCAAGCACCTTGAAGTTATCCGGCGTGCCCGTGTCTTCCACGCGAATGCTAACGTTGGTCAGCAGCTCGCGCTCCAACCGCTCCTTGATATTGCGCGACGTCACCAGCTTGCCTTCACGCCCTGCGAATGGCCCATTGTTCACCGAAAACACGATCGCAATCGTCGGCTCATCGATCTTGATAATCGGCAGCGGCTGCGGGTTTTCCAACTCGCAGAAGCTCTCACCAATCGTGATGCCCGGGATTCCGGCGACAGCAATAATATCGCCCACCGTAGTCTCTTCCGTGTCGATCCTCTTCAGCCCGTCAAACGTGAACAGCTTCGTCACCTTCACCGTCTGCAGCGAGCCGTCCACACGCGAAAGATTAACTTCCTGGCCAGCCTTGAGCGTTCCATTGAACACACGTCCAATCGCCAAACGGCCAAGATAATCCGAGTAATCCAGGTTTGTCACCAGAATCTGCAACGGCCCATCCGCCGTTCCCGGTGCCGCTGGAATTGTCTGGAAGATCAGCTCAAACAACGGCTGCAAATCGACACCCGGCGTCGCAAGATCCATCGTCGCCGTGCCCGCTTTTCCGTTCGTGTAAATCACCGGGAAGTCCAGAACGCTCTCATCCGCATCCAGGTCGATGAACAGGTCATAGACCTCGTTCAACACCTCTTGCGGCCGCGCATCCGGGCGATCAATCTTATTGATCACCACGATCGGCGTCAGCTTCGCCTCGAGCGCCTTCGACAGCACGTAGCGCGTCTGCGGTAGCGGACCTTCGCTGGCGTCCACCAGCAGCACCACGCCATCCACCATCTTCAGTGCGCGCTCGACCTCGCCGCCGAAATCAGCGTGGCCCGGCGTGTCCACAATGTTAATCTTCGACTTCTTGTAGTGGATCGCGGTATTCTTCGCGAGAATCGTGATGCCGCGCTCTTTTTCCAGGTCGTTCGAGTCCATCACCCGCTCGGCAACGACTTCATTGGTGCGGAAGGTGCCGGACTGGCGTAGCATGGCGTCCACCAACGTGGTCTTGCCGTGGTCAACGTGGGCGATAATGGCGATATTGCGGATAGCTTCTGCGGTCGTAGGAGTACTCACTGCGTGGGGGTTTCCTGTTCTGGGCTTCTGATTTGCGATGATGTGCAAAGATGCGGCGCGGAGGTGCGGCGCAGAATTGGCTCTCGTCTGGGACGCGCTGACCACTGACGATTCCAGCGAAAAACGCGTTAGTCCTAGTCTACCAGTACCCACCCGCTGCGTGGTAAAGATTGCACCAATCGCATCAACAAACCCTCTCTTTCTATCATCTACGACTCTCCCCTGAAGCCGTGAAATGAGGTCGGTGCTAGGCTCTTATCTACATTTCCGTCGCAACACCATCTCTGTTTAGGAGTTCCACGATGGACAAGATCAACCGCAGAACCTTCCTTGCTTCCGCAGCCGCCGCAACGCTCATCTCTTCGACACCTGTCCATGCCCAGGAGCCTGCGCCGGCAACTCCCGACGCAGCTCTCAAAATGCTGATGGACGGGAACCAACGTTTTGCCCAGAATAACCTCACCAGCATCGCCCACGATCTGAAACTGCTCAGGGAGCACAACATCGACAAGCAGGAGCCATTCGCCGCTCTTCTCTCCTGTGCCGATTCACGAGTGCCCGTCGAGCTTGTCTTCGACCAGACCATCGGTCACATCTTCGTCGCACGCGTCGCCGGCAATATCATCAACGCCGAGATCATCGGTTCGCTCGAGTATGGAGCCGCAGTCCTTGGAGTGAAGGTTCTCATCGTAATGGGTCACTCAAACTGCGGAGCGGTAAAAGCTGCAATCGCGAAGACACAGGTTCCTGGTCAAATTGCTTCTCTGTATCCGCATCTTGAGCAGGCCGTTGAAACTGGCTCGGGGCTGGAAGACACCATCAAAAAGAACGCGAAAATTCAAGCTTCCCTTTTGGAAACTACTTCAACCGTCCTCGCACCGATGGTGAAGGAAGGCAAATTGAAGATTCACGCGGCTTACTTTGACGTCGGCACCGGCTTGGTCACGCTCCTTTGATCCGTGCTCCGGCCATGCTCGAACTATTGCCAAAATGCTAGGATTTCCTCTGGCAGCGAGGAGGCTGATCGTGCGAAAGTTTGTTATGCAACTCAAAAGGCTCATTGGAATTGCTCCCCTGGTTTTCGCGCTAACAGCGCACACCCAAACCTCCGCGCCCGCAGCGACGGACAAGCCTGCGCAAGCTTCCGTGAGCCGTGTTGTGCTTGTCCTGCATACCGACCTCACTTCAAAAGGCTCCAAGGTCGGCCAGGAGGTCAAGGCCACCACGCAGCAGCCGGTCACGCTGTCTACCGGCGTGAAGCTCCCCAAGGGAACACTGTTTCTCGGTTCCGTGGTCGACGTCTCGAAGCACACCAAAGAGAAGCCCAACGGCGCAGTCTCCATCAACTTCCACCAAGCCTTGCCTAAAGGGGAAAGTCCCGTCTCCTTGATCGTCAAATTAGTGAAGCTCGCGCCCTCGGACACAGACGACAGCGCTCCACTGCCAAATTCAAACGGCAACATGGTCTCCCTCGCCAGCAATTCAGGCGGTACCGCGCAATTGAATTATCAGAACAATGACCGCAGCGAAGACCGCGGCAAGAGCGCCAACCCTTCGACCATCGACGGCGTTTACTTATCACCTTCCACTCAGAGTTCAGGCATCGTCTTTGCCCTGGGAGACGACGTCTATCTCGATCATGACGCCCATCTGACCGTCCTCATGGCTCCCGTTACCGCCGCAAAATGAGCCGATAGCCGGTAACCCTCGAACTTCCCCTATACTGGAAGCTCCATGGACGACATCCTGCCACCCGCCACCCGCCAGCCTCAGGCTGCGACGCCGTGGAATTACAAGTTGGATCATGCGTTCGACGAGATGTTCGCCGCACAAAACGAACTGCGCGAGCATTACGGCCCCCTGCTCGAGCACTTCACCGCCCTCCCCCAGGACGAAGTCCAGCGCCGCAAGCAAGCCGCCGACCTCAGCTTCCTCAACCAGGGCATCACCTTCACCGTCTACGGCCGCGAAGAAGGCACCGAGAAAATCTTTCCCTACGACCTCCTCCCGCGCATCATCACCAGCGCCGAGTGGTCCAAGGTAGAGCGCGGCCTCACCCAGCGCATCACCGCCCTCAATCTCTTTCTCAAAGACATCTACAACGAAGGCCGCATCCTCAAGGACGGCATCGTCCCACGCGAGATCGTCTACTCCTGCCAGCACTTCCGCCGCCAGATGTCCGGCCTGCAAGTCCCCCGCAACGTCTACATCGCCGTCTGCGGCACTGACCTCATCCGCCTAGAAAACGGCGACTTCGTAGTCCTCGAAGACAATCTCCGCGTCCCCTCCGGCGTCAGCTATATGCTCACCAACCGCCGCGTGATGAAGCGCATCTTCCCGCAACTCTTCCGCAACTACAACGTCAAGCCCATCGAGCAGTACACCCAACTTCTGCTCGGCACGCTGCGTTCACTCGCCCCCGAAGGCCGCCCCGAGCCCAACATCGTCCTGCTCTCCCCCGGCGTCTTCAACTCCGCCTACTTCGAGCACGCCTACCTCGCCCGCCAGATGGGCATCGAGCTCGTCGAAGGCCGCGACCTCGTCGTCCACGACAACGTCTGCTACATGCGCACCACCAGCGGCCTGCGTCGCGTCGACGTCATCTATCGCCGCGTAGACGACGACTTCATCGACCCGCTCAGCTTCCGTTCCGACTCCATCCTCGGCGCCGCCGGCCTCTTCAACGCCTACCGCGCCGGCAACGTCACCCTGGCCAACGCCTTCGGCACAGGCGTCGCCGACGACAAGGCCCTCTACGCCTACGTCCCCGACATCATCCGCTACTACCTCAGCGAAGAGCCCGTCCTCAACAACGTCGAAACCTTCCTCTGCACCCGCGAGAAGGAACGCAACTACGTCCTCGCCAACCTCGACAAGCTAGTCGTCAAAGCGGTCGGCGAATCCGGCGGCTACGGCATGCTGATCGGCACGCAATCCACGGCCAAAGAGCGCGAGCTCTTCGCCGAAAAAATCAAAGCCAATCCGCGCAACTACATCGCCCAACCGACCATCAGCTTCTCGCGCGCCCCCTGCCTCATCGGCGACGAACTAGAGCCTCGCCACGTCGACCTCCGCCCCTACGTCCTCTACGGCGACAAGGTAACCATCGTCCCCGGCGGCCTAACCCGCGTAGCCCTCAAGCGCGGCTCGCTGGTCGTCAACAGCTCCCAGGGCGGCGGCAGCAAAGATACTTGGGTCTTGAGCTAAATCGCCGCGCAGGCAGGCAGGTTTTGCAAGCTCTTGCCTGCGCCGGTTCCTCCAAGGGCTACGTTTTCGTGCCGCTTCCGTCTAATCTTCAATAACAAAGAGTTGAAAGGGGCAGTGTTGCGTCGCGTCGTTAGGTTTTTGAGGGTAAGTCTCGTTGCGTGTGCCCTCGTCGCTTCCGGTTGTTCCGCGGCCCACGCCGACGCTCCCAAACCGCGGGTCATCGTCTTCGTCCATGGCCTGCACGGCAGCCGCGATACGTGGCGAGCAGCGAACGGCGCCTACTGGCCGGATCTTCTCCGCACCGACCCGCACTTCCGCAGTTCCGACATCGTTGTCGCCGAATATCCAACGCCATCCATGCGCGGCCGCTACTCCACCGCGCAGCTCGCAGAGATGCTTTGGCAGTCCTTGAACAAGCAGCGGGTCTGGGAGCATCACGACATTGTCTTCATCGCGCACAGCCTGGGCGGGCTGCTGACCGAAGAGATGCTCTTGAACCATCCCTTGGACGCGGCGCACGTATCCTTTGTCGCGTCCTACGCCACACCGC
>Ga0302316_10000302_pt1 | contig 44057 bp, 32 predicted proteins | sample III_Palsa_N3_2_FD_200456 | JGI IMG/M metagenome (GOLD analysis project Ga0302316, IMG submission 200456) | Peat permafrost microbial communities from Stordalen Mire near Abisko, Sweden - III_Palsa_N3_2 | ecosystem: Environmental > Terrestrial > Soil > Palsa > Peat permafrost | place: Sweden...
CGACTCGGTTGGTGCTTACCTGCTAACCGTCGGCCAGGGTGACAAGGTCGTGCGCAAGGACGTCAACGCCAGCAACAGCTATGAAGGCAACTGGATCATCACCAGCGGCCTCAGCGCGGGCGACCAAGTGATCGTGACCGGCCTGCAAGGCGTGAAAGAAGGCGGTCCCGCGAAAGCTACGCCGTGGCAGCCATCGCAGTCCGCTACGACTCAGGCAGGTTCTGACGCCAAGGCGCCAGCTGGTCAGTCCGCCGGCAACAAACAGTAAGGAAGCCGTCTCATGCCTAGTTTCTTTATCGACCGCCCAATCTTCGCCTGGGTGGTCGCTATCCTGATCTCCCTGATCGGCGTCATCGCGATGCTGAATCTTGGCATCGATTCCTATCCTGATATCGCTCCGCCACAGGTCACTGTGAGCGCCAACTATCCCGGCGCCAGCGCCGCGACGATGGAATCCACAGTCACCCAGGTGATCGAGCAGCAGCTGACCGGCATCGACAACCTGCTGTATTTCAGCTCGTCGTCCAACTCCAACGGCAACAGCACGATCACTCTGACCTTCGCGACCGGTACCAACCCGGACATCGCCCAGGTGCAGGTGCAGAACAAGATCACCCTGGCCCAGCCGCTGCTGCCCGCCTCGGTGACCCAGCAGGGCGTGGTGGTGGCCAAGGCCAGCCCCGACATCCTGATGTTCATCGGCCTGACTTCGGACAATCCGTCGATCGATGCGCCTCGCCTCGCCGATATCGTCGCTTCGCAGATTCAGCCGGTGGTTTCCCGTGTCAACGGTATCGGCAATACCTTCGAGCTCGGCTCGGAATACGCCGTACGCATCTGGCTCAACCCGGACAAACTGCAGGGCTACGGACTTTCCGCCTCGCAGGTTTTGAGCGCCGTCAGCGCCCAGAACGCGCAGTTCGCCGCCGGTTCCCTGGGCGCCGATCCGTCGACCAACGGCCAGGAGTTCACCGCCACGGTCGCGGCCGACACGCTGTTCTCCTCGCTGAAGCAGTTCCGCGACATCATCCTGCTTGCCCAAAGCGATGGCACGGTCGTGCGCCTGAGCGACGTTGCGCGTATCACGTTCGGTCCGCAGACCTATGGCTCGGCGGCTATCTATAAAGGAAAGCCGGCTGGTGGCCTGGGCCTGTTCCTGCTGCCTGGCGCCAACGCACTTGCCGTGGCCAAGGCCGTGAAGTCGGAAATGGGGATCCTGGCTAAGGATCTGCCGCCCGGCGTGGAATGGGACGTGCCTTACGACACCACCCCGTTCATCGTGGCCTCGATTACCGACGTGGTGCGCACGTTGTTCGAGGCGATCGTGCTGGTGTTCCTGGTGATGCTGATCTTCCTGCAGAACCTGCGGGCCACGATCATTCCCACCCTGGTGATTCCGGTGGCCTTGCTGGGCACCTTCATCGGTTTGTACGTGCTGCACTTCTCGCTCAACCAGCTCACGCTGTTCGGCATGGTGCTGGCGATCGGCATTGTGGTGGACGACGCGATCGTGGTGATCGAGAACGTCGAACGCATCATGAGTGAGGAAAAGCTCGATCCCCACCCAGCCGCGCGCAAAGCCATGGGCCAGATCACTGGCGCGATCGTGGCGATCACCGTGGTGCTGACGGCGGTGTTCGTGCCATCCGCCTTGCAGCCGGGCGCGACCGGTATCGTGTATGCGCAGTTCGCGCTGACCATCGCGATCTCGATGGCTTTCTCGGCGTTCCTGGCGATGTCGTTTACGCCGGCACTCTGCGCGAGCTTGCTCAAGCCGACGCATGACCAGAAGAAGAACGTCGTCTTCCGCTGGTTCAACAAGACCTTCGACTGGGTTACCCATACCTATCACGGCCACGTCGGCGGTGCGATCCGTCATGCGCCGCGCTGGATGCTGGCGTTTGCGCTGGTTACTGTGCTGGCCGGGTTCCTGTACACGCGTTTGCCGACCAGCTTCGTGCCCGACGAAGATCAGGGCTTCATGCTGGCCATCGTTTCGCTGCCACAGGGTGCCACGCTGCAACGCACCGACCATGTGATGGCCGAGGTTCGCGACAAGCTGATGCACAGTCCGATCGGCGGCGACATCGCGGCCATCTTCCAGCCCGAAGGCTTCAGCTTTGTGGGCAACGCGGAAAACGTCGGCATGTCCTTCATCAAGCTGACGGACTGGGACAAACGCTCCAAAACCGCGATGGAGTTGATCCCGCAGGCCAACGGAATTTTGCACAGCGTCACCGATGCGCAGATTTTCGTGGTCAACCTGCCGACCATTCGCGGCCTGAGCCAGTTCGGCGGCGTCGACATGTACCTGCAGGCGCGCACCGGCCAGTCCCGCCAGGAACTGGCGCAGGCGATGGGCACCCTGCTCGGCAAGGCCGGCAAGAGCCCGGAGCTTTACGGCATCCGTCCCAACTCGTTGCCGGACGCACCGCAGTTGCAGATGACGGTTGACCGCGTGCAGGCGCAGTCGATGGGTCTGTCACTTACCGACGTGTACGACGCGTTGCAGTTGTTGCTGGCACCGAACTACATCAACCAGTTCAACTACGGCGGCCGCATCAAGCGTGTGTACATGCAGGCTGATGCGCCCTACCGCATGAACCTGGATGCTCTGCAACACATCTATACGCCGAGCGGGATCGTCAACAACACGACGGCCGGCGCCGCCACCGCGACGGCTGTCAATGCCAGTGGTTATCTCACCCAGGTCAATCCATCGGTAAGCAACGGTGCGATCAGCCCGTACAACATGGTGCCGCTGTCCAGTGTGGTGAAGGCCAGCTGGGGTATGGGTGCGGTGTCGCTGCCGCGTTACAACGGTTATTCCGCGGTGGAAATCGTAGGCAACTCGGCACCGGGCTATTCCACCGGCCAGGCCATGCAGGTGATGGAAGGCATCATCAACAAGGACCTGCCGCCGGGCTACGCCTCCGATTGGACCGGCCAGTCCTACCAGGAGGTGCTGGCGGGTAACTCGGCCACGATGCTGTTGCTGCTGTCGATCGTCGTCGTGTTCCTCTGCCTGTCGGCGCTGTACGAAAGCTGGTCGATTCCGCTGGCGGTGTTGCTGGTAGTGCCGCTGGGCATGCTGGGCATGCTGGTGTTCTGCAAGCTGACCGGTATGCCGAACGATATCTACTTCAAGCTGGGCCTGGTCACGGTGATGGGACTGGCCGCGAAGAACGCAATCCTGATCGTGGAATTCGCGGTGGAGGAACAAGCCGCGGGCAAGACGCTGGCCGAAGCCGTGCTGACCGCAGCCCGACTACGCTTGCGCCCCATCCTGATGACCTCAATGGCCTTCATCCTGGGCGTGCTTCCCCTGGTCCTTTCCTCTGGCGCAGGCGCGGTTTCGCGTCACGAGATCGGCGTCGGCGTAATCGGCGGCATGTTGTTCGCCACCTTCCTCGGCCTGCTGCTGATCCCGGTGTTCTACGTCAGCGTACGTCGCCTGCTGGGTGACAAGCTGGACGGAGACGGCAAGAACCCGCCGTCGCCCGACCACCATCCGAAGTTGGAGTCCGATCCGCAGCACTAATGGTGATCCGGTGCCCTCTCCTCGTCGAGGAGAGGGCACGTTGGAAGCGGATGCTGGAGACAGCTTCGTTCAAGACAAACAAAAAGCCCGGACAGGTTGCCTGCCCGGGCTTTTTGTTTGAACGCGATAGTGCTTGGAGTCTATCAAAGTCTATTTTTGGTTGGCGTTTGAAGCCAGTAGACGTGCCTGGCTCTTGGCTCCCTCCCCTGCTTTTGCAGGGGAGGGTTGGCGTGGGGTAAAGCTCTTGCTCTTGCTCAAACGTGCTTAAGAGCACCCCCTTCCAGCCTCCCTGCAAGCAGGGGGAGGAGCCATTTCCTGCAGTCCTCTACTGCTCGACGAGATTCGACGTCAGAGAAACTCTCTAACAGACTCAGGATAGCGTTTAGCGCAAACCGGTTTCGGCGCGCGCGATCACCATGCGCTGGATCTCGCTGGTGCCTTCGTAGATCTCGGTGATCTTGGCATCGCGGAAGAAGCGCTCCAGCGGCATCTCCTTCGAATAACCCATACCGCCGTGGATCTGCACCGCCTGGTGCGAAATCCACATCGCCGTTTCAGAGGCGGTGAGCTTGGCCACGGCCGCTTCGGTGCCAAAGCGGCCACCATTCTTTTCCGCTTCACCCTTGGTCCACGCGGCGCGCAGGGTCAGCAGGGTCGCCGCATCCAGCTTGCACTTCATGTCGGCAATCTTGGACTGGGTCATCTGAAACGTACCGATCGGATGGCCGAACGCCTTGCGCTCGCGCACCCAGGTCAACGTTGCTTCATACGCGGCGCGGGCAATGCCGACAGCCTGCGAGGCGATACCGATGCGGCCGGCGTCGAGCACGCCCATGGCGATCGAGAAGCCCTTGCCTTCCTGACCCAGCAGGTTTTCCTTTGGGCAGACGTATTCGCTGAACTCGATTTCGCAGGTCGCCGAAGCACGGATACCTAGCTTCGGCTCGCTCTTGCCGGCATGGAAGCCCGGCAGCGACGTATCGATGATGAACGCGGAAACGCCCTTGGCACCGATGCCGGGAGTGGAGATCGCAAACAGCACCATGTAGCGCGCCACAGGGCCGGAGGTAATCCAGCTTTTCTTGCCGTTGATCACCCAGTCGCCATTCGCATTCTTGCTCGCACGGGTATGCATGGCCGACGCATCGGAGCCGGACTGCGGCTCCGTCAGTGCGTAGGCACCGATCGCCTCACCTTGAGCGATCGCGCGAACGTACTTCTGTTTCTGCTCTTCGTTGCCGTGCTTCAGTATGCCATTGCAGAACAGTGAGTTATTCACCGACATGATGGTCGCCGTGGCCGCATCGGCCGCTGCAATCTCGATCATCGCCAGCACGTAGGCGATCGGATCCATTCCGGCCCCGCCATACTGCTCCGGCACCTCGATGCCCATCAGGCCGAGCTGGCCCATCTCGCGGATGTTGTCCAGCGGAAACTCGGCCTTCGCGTCCAGCTCGGCCGCCACCGGCACGATGCGCTTCTGCGCGAAATCACGGGCGATCGACTGAATCGATAGCTGGTCTTCGGTAAAACTGAAATCCATAAACTTCTCCTCGCGCCGCCATGAGCAGCTGATCAAGACTGAATCTGTGGCCGCAGGCCAGCCGGCTATTCTAGCGAGCGCCGCAGCTGGCGTCGTGTCCCGCCAACGCCCCCCTCCAGGAAACCTCTTTCGGCGCGCCGCATGGAAGCCGCCATCTGGCGGAAATTGCAGCTGTATGAACAACGCGTCCGCCTGCTGCTTGACGCCCCGGCAAAGCCCGGCCAGACTTGTTATCTCTATATCGCGATAAAAGGATGCCCGATGGATCTGGCGACCGCCTCCAGCGTGCTCCGGCTGCTGGCCGACCCTACCCGCGTACGCCTGCTGGCGCTGCTCGAAAACGAAGAACTCACCGTAGCCGAATTGGCTGCCGTGCTGCATCTGGCGCAACCGCGCGTGTCCACACATCTGGCCAAACTGAAGGAGGCCGGGCTGGTGCGCGACCGACGTGCTGGCGTCTCCGCTTATTACCGCGCCAACAACGAAGGTGATGAGGCCCAGCACAGCCTGCTCGTCTCGTTGCGCGAGAGCATCGATGACGCGTTGCTGCGCGAAGACACTGCGCGCCTGCCCGGCGTGTTGGCCAATCGCGCTCGCGAGGAAGGCTGGGCCGACACCGTCGCTGGCGACATGGAACGCCATTATTCTCCCGGCCGTACCTGGGAAACACTGGCGCGCTCGCTACTGCAATTGCTGGGTACCGGCGACGTACTGGACGTCGCCTCAGGTGACGGCATCACCGCCGAGCTGCTGGCGCCACATGCGCATTCGATCGTATGCATCGACAGCAGCGAGCGAGTCGTCGACGCTGCTGCCAAGCGACTTAAATCCTTCAGCAACGTGCAGGTACGCCAGGGCGACATGCATGCGCTGGAACTGGGCGAACAACGCTTCGATCTGGTCTTGATGCTGCACGCGCTGACCTATGCCGAACACCCGGCCCAGGCGGTGGCCGAAGCCGCACGACTATTGCGACCTAGCGGTCGACTGCTGGCCGTCACGTTGGGGCAACACGACCACCGCGCCGCCGTCGAGCCCTTCGACCATCGCAACCTCGGTTTCAGCTCACAGCAACTCGAGGGATTCGCGCAGGCCGCCAAGCTCGAGGTGATGAGCTGCAACCGGCTCAGCCGCGAACGCAAGGCACCCCATTTCGAAGTGATCAGCCTGCTCGCGCGCAAGCCCGCTTGAACACCGCTCTCCCGCAAGAAGAGATGCTTAACCGAAGGAAGTTTGATGAGCACCCTGCCCTGGATCCATCCCGAACGCGTCGCCCTGCTCGAACAGGCGCTGCGCCAGCGCATCCTGATTATCGACGGCGGCATGGGCACCATGTTGCAGGCGCACGAACTGGATGAGCACGGTTTTCGCGGTGAGCGTTTCGAGCACGGTCACGATGGCCATACGCACGGCCATGGCCATGAACACGGCGCACACGAACCTCCGGCGGGTTGCGACCTGAAGGGCAACAACGACCTGCTCACGCTGACCAAGCCGGAGATCATCCGCGGCGTGCACGATGCCTATCTGGAAGCCGGCGCCGATCTGGTCGAGACCAACACGTTCAACTCCACCCGGATCAGCCAGGCCGACTACAAGCTGCAACACCTGGCGTACGAACTGAATCGCGAAGGCGCCCGCCTTGCCCGCGCGGCCTGCGATGCCATGACCGCGAAAACGCCGCACAAGCCGCGTTTCGTCATCGGCGTGCTTGGCCCGACCAGCCGCACCGCCTCGCTGTCGCCGGATGTCAACGATCCCGGCTTTCGCAATGTCACGTTCGAGGAACTGGCAGAAAACTACACCGAATCCACCAACGGACTGATCGACGGCGGTGCCGACGTGATCATGGTCGAAACGATCTTCGACACGTTGAACGCAAAGGCCGCACTGTTCGCACTGAACGAGCTGTTCCACCAGCGTGGCGCGCGCATGCCGATCATGATCTCCGGCACCATCACGGATCGTTCCGGCCGCACGTTGTCCGGCCAGACCGCCGAGGCTTTCTACTATTCGGTGCGCCACGCGCGGCCGCTGTCGGTGGGTTTCAACTGCGCGCTGGGCGCCGAAGATCTGCGCCCGCATGTGCAGACCTTGTCGGACGTCTCCGAGAGCTACGTCAGCACCCATCCGAACGCCGGCCTGCCGAATGCGTTCGGCGAGTACGATGAAACACCCGAGCACATGGCTGGCGTGATCGGCGGCTTCGCCCGCGATGGCCTGTTGAATCTGGTCGGCGGCTGTTGCGGCACCACGCCTGCGCATATCAAGGCGATCGCCGAGGCGGTCCGCAACCATCCGCCCCGTGCGTTGCCAGCCATTAGCCCAGTGGAGGCTGCGTAACATGGCGCGGCACACCCGCCTGTCGGGCCTCGAACCACTGATCATCACGCCAGACCTGCTGTTCATCAACGTGGGTGAGCGCACCAACGTCACCGGCTCGGCCCAGTTCAAGAAACTGATCAAGGAAGACCGCTACGACGAGGCCGTGGAAGTCGCACGCCAGCAAGTGGAGAACGGCGCGCAGATCATCGATATCAACATGGATGAAGGCTTGATCGACTCCGAAGCGGCGATGACGCGCTTCGTGAATCTGATCTCTTCCGAGCCCGATATCGCCCGCGTACCGTTCATGATCGACTCGTCCAAATGGACGGTGATCGAGGCCGGCCTGCGCTGCCTGCAGGGCAAGGGTATCGTCAACTCGATCTCGATGAAGGAAGGCGAAGCCGCGTTCCTCGAACACGCGCGCAAAGTGCAGCAGTATGGCGCCGCCGCGGTGGTGATGGCGTTCGACGAACAAGGCCAGGCCGACACCTGCGCGCGCAAAGTGGAGATCTGTTCGCGTGCCTACGAGTTACTGACCACCGAACTCGACTTCCTGCCCGAAGACATCATCTTCGATCCGAATATCTTCGCGATCGCCACCGGCATCGAGGAACATAACAACTACGCAGTGGATTTCATCGAAGCCACACGCGAGCTGAAGAAACGCTTTCCCGACTGCCACATCTCCGGTGGCGTTTCCAATGTGTCGTTCTCGTTCCGCGGCAACAACATCGTGCGCGAAGCGATCCACTCGGTGTTCCTGTACCACGCGATCCGCGCCGGCATGGACATGGGCATCGTCAACGCCGGCGCACTGACGATCATGGACGACATCGATCCGGAGCTGCGCGAACGCGTCGAGGACGTGGTGCTCAACCGTCGCGAAGACGCCACCGAGCGATTGCTGGATATCGCAGACAACTACAAGGGAAAACGCGGCGCGGCTGTGGTCGAAACGCTGGCCTGGCGTGAGAAGCCTGTGCGCGAACGTCTCAGTCACGCGCTGGTGCACGGCATCGATCAATACGTGGTCGAAGATACCGAAGAGGCGCGCCAGCTGTCATCGCGTCCACTGGATGTGATCGAAGGCCCGCTGATGGACGGCATGAACATCGTCGGCGACCTGTTCGGCGCTGGCAAGATGTTCCTGCCGCAGGTGGTTAAGTCGGCTCGCGTCATGAAAAAAGCCGTCGCCTACCTGTTGCCTTTCATCGAAGCAGAAAAGCTGCGCACCGGCGACATGGGCAAGAACAACGGCAAGATCATCATGGCCACCGTCAAGGGTGACGTGCATGACATCGGCAAGAATATCGTCGGTGTCGTGCTCCGCTGCAATAATTTCGAGGTAATCGATCTCGGCGTGATGGTGCCGGCGCAGAAAATCCTGGAAGCGGCGATCGCCGAGAAAGCCGACATGATCGGTTTGTCGGGTTTGATCACACCGTCGCTGGAGGAAATGAGCCAGGTCGCACGCGAGATGCAGCGGCAGGACTTTCATATCCCGCTGTTGATTGGCGGCGCCACCACGTCACGCGCGCACACCGCGCTGAAGATCGAACCGCACTACAAGGCCGGCACGGTGTGGGTAAAAGATGCTTCGCGCGCGGTCGGCGTGGCGCAATCGCTGGTCAGTAAAGACCTGGTTGATGACTTTCTCGCCAAGGTGCGCGCCGACTATGCCGACGTGCGTGAACGCCATCGCAATCGCGGTCCCGGCAAGCAGCTGGTGCCGCTGGCCAAAGCCCGTGAGCAGCGCTTCCGTTGCGACTGGGCTGCCTACGAACCGCCGCAGCCGCGCCAGCCAGGCGTCACCGTGTTCGACGATTACGATCTCGCCACGCTGCGTCCCTACATCGACTGGACACCGTTCTTCCAGACCTGGGAACTGGCCGGTCACTACCCAGGCATCCTCACCGACGAAGTGATCGGCGCGCAGGCGAGCGACTTGTTCAACGATGCGCAGGCCATGCTCGATCGCCTGATCGACGAAAAGTGGGTGACCGCCCGTGCCGTGATCGGCCTGTGGCCCGCCGCAAGCATCGGCGACGATGTAGAAGTGTACGAGCCCTCCCTTCTCCCCTTGGGCGAAGGTGCCCAACGGGCGGATGAGGGTGCGCTCGAAGCGCACCCTCCAACCCTGTCGGGAAACCCTCTTTCGCGCAGCAAGGTACTTGCCACCCTGCACAGCCTTCGCCAGCAAGTCGACAAGCCGATCGAACGACCCGATTTCTGCCTGGCCGATTTCATCGCACCTAAAGAGTGCGACAAACCGGACTGGATCGGCGGCTTTGCCGTCACCGCCGGCATCGGTATCGAAGACCATCTCGCGCGCTTCGATGCCGACTACGACGACTATTCGTCGATCCTGCTGAAGGCTCTCGCCGATCGCCTCGCCGAAGCGTTTGCCGAACACATGCACGGACGTGTGCGCCGCGAGTTCTGGGGTTTCGTACCGGACGAGTCACTCAGCAACGAGGAGCTCATCGCGGAAAAATACCGGGGAATCCGGCCTGCACCGGGCTATCCCGCCTGCCCCGATCACACCGAAAAGACCACCCTGTTTTCGCTGCTCGACGTCACCCGCAACACCGGCATCGAACTCACGGAAGGCTTCGCGATGTACCCCACGGCGGCGGTTTCCGGCTGGTACTACTCGCATCCGGACAGCCAGTATTTCGTGGTGGGCCGACTCAGCAAGGAACAGGTCGAGGACTACGCCAAACGCAAAGGCTGGAGCATGCTCGAAGCCGAACGCTGGCTCGCGTCCAATCTCGATTACGATCCCGAATAACCGCGCGCGCAGATGGCGTGTGGTGCTTTCAAACCTCGCTTTCAACCATGTTGCGGCGCTTAACGTCGCGCATGTGCACAACAAGGTTGTAGACCGAGACGAAGGCCGGGAAGAAGTTCGAAAGAATACCGACCGAATCGTTCTTGCCCACGATGAAATAGCTCAACAGCAAGGCGCTTCCGATCACCGACAGCCACCAAAAGGCTAGCGGCATCACCACGCGCTTGAGCTTGCGCGTGTAGTACATCTGCACAAACCAGCGGCTGGTGAACATGATCGAACCGGCCAAGCCGACCAGCTTCCATGGGGTCAGCTCAAATCCCTGCAGGGCAGCAACAATGTGGTTCAGTTCGTGCTGCAGAAAGTCCATCGCGATAACCTCGGGGATCGGGGGCGCAAGTTTAGCAACCCCAGCGACCCGACCCCATCGGCGTCGACCGCCCCGCCCCGGCCATCGTTGACCCGGACGCCCACACCCCGTATATTAGCGCGCTCTCGGCGGGCGGTTAGCTCAGCGGTAGAGCACTGCCTTCACACGGCAGGTGTCACAAGTTCGATCCTTGTACCGCCCACCATACGAATCAAAGATTTAGGCCATCCGAAAGGGTGGCCTTTTTCGTTATACGGACACCGGTACGGCGACTTCTCCAACCACTCAAGGCGTGGCCGTGGCAGAAGCTCTGCAAGCCTTCGCGTCGATCTCGTCCAGACATTTGCCAAACAACTGCATCGCTTCGTGCAAAGCGGTCGGTGACAGCCCGCCATAACCGAGGACCAAGCCCGGGCAGGACGGCGGGTTCAGGTAATGCGGGGCCACCCGATGGAGACCGAGACCGCGTTGAAGGGCAGACGCGATCAATACATCTACGGTTGCGTAGTCATAGTTGGGAAGCCACACGACTACATGCATGCCAGCTAGCGTATCCACGATATCGACGCGATCACCGGCGTATTGGCGCAGACCGTCGACCAACGCCTCGTGACGCGCTTGCAGTTCCTTGCGTACGAATCGCAAATGCCGTTCGAAGCCACCGTCTTCCATGAAATGGGCAAGCGCCATTTGTTCGACATCCGATGAGGAAATGTCGCTGAAATATTTTGCTATGACAAAATCCTCGCGCAACACCGCTGGCAACACCATGTAACCGAGCCGGAGCGAACCGAGCAGAGCCTTGGTAAAAGTACCCGCATAGATAACCCGATCCCCCTCATCGAGAGCGCGAAGCGCGGCCAGTGGGTGGCTGTCGTAGCGGAACTCGCCATCGTAGTCGTCCTCAAAAATCCAGCACTGCTTTGAGGCCGCATAGCGCAGCAATTCGAGTCGGCGCGGCAGCGACATGACAGCGCCAGTGGGAAACTGGTGCGACGGAGTCACGCAGATCAACCGAGGCGCCAAATCCGGCAATTCATCACAGACGATACCTTCGCTGTCGGTACGCGTGACGCGGATGTTCACGCCATGGGCGACGAATGCCTGATAGGCGCCAAAGTAATGCGGCTCCTCCAACACGGCGCTATCATTTTCGTCGATCAGTACGCGTGCGGCCAACGCGTAGGCTTGCTGGGTTCCATTGACGATCAGCACATTCTCCGGCAACACCGTTATGCCTCGGCGAAGCGCCAGGTAGTCGCATACCTGTTGACGTAATGCATGCAGCCCCTGAGTACCTACCCCTCCAACCGGAGTGCGTGAAGCGGCGCGTGCGAGTTCGTGCCCCCATGCCGAACTCATCGCAACACTGTTCATTGGCGCTCCATATTGCAAATCGTAGGGCAGCTCAACATGCGGCTGGTAAACCGTCCGGTCATAGACCTGCCGAGCGCGTCGCGCATAACGCGACGGTGGCGCGATCGCAGACTCGATCGAACGCAGCGCCGGCGCGATCTTTAGCGTGCAGACGTAGCTCCCCGCACCGGCACAACCCTTGATGAAACCATCGGCACGCAACTGTTCATAGGCAGTCAGAACGGTAATGCGCGACAGACCCAGCTCCAGTGCGAGCGTACGAGTGGGTGGCAGCCGCATACCTGATGTCAGCCGCCCATTGAGAATGCCGGCCTTGATGGCTCGAATAAGCTGTGCGTAGTGCGGTCCGTGCCCGTCAAGCTCGAGGAACATACGAATCAAAGCCTCCCAAGAACAACAGGACTCGCAGGAAAGTTGGAGGTATCACGCGACCGGCGCAGGGCTCCCGTCGGACCACTTGCCGACCGGTACCATGAACACGTTTAGCTTCTCAGGCCCGTTCTGAAACTGCGGGTTGAGCATGACTGGCGACCCTGGCAGGTCGGCACCCCACTCCGCTTTTATCGGCATGTAAAACATCAGGTGAGGCATCCAGTGCCCCACGGAATCATTGAGGTAACCTTGCTTCGACATCATGTAGCACATCGCGCCAGGTTCCAGAGGTGGTATTTGTTTGCTGGCGACTGCCGCTTTGAGGCCTTCGATTATTTGGCTTTTGGATTGCCCGGCCAGGGCCAGCTCCGTCCTCTTGTAGGTGATTGGCAGGATCGACCTTGCCGCCTGCGGATTGAGGCACACTGGCCCACGCAATTTGGGATTCCAAAATTCCGGGAAATCAAACTGCGCTGACCAGGATCGGTCGACCATACATACAAAGCCGTTCTTGCCCTTCACCGCCGGGACGTAGCCGTGAAGTCCGAGAACCAGGATCGTGGCTTCTCCCGAAATGGCGCTGGGCGCCGCGCTTCGTGCCAGCGCTATTTCCGCATCGCGGTCCTTTATCAGGTATTCGGATAGCGGCGCCGCCTTCGGATAGACGCTTTGCGGGCTCTGGCCTACCGAACCTCCGGCAACGGCTATGGCCGATAGCATGCTTAGCGCCACGCAGATTGTTAACCGGCTGGCATCGTGCTGCATCTCATTTCTCCCGATCTGATCGCATAGATGTAGCGAAGGTTCAGGACCTTCCTGACCGACCCTGGATGGCGCCTAGCCAACGACACCAACGAGCGGCTCTCTCTTCATCGACGAACGAGATAGCGAGAAATCGACATCCAAACAGAACGACGTAAGTCAAAACGGGTCAGAACGCGCCTGCTGGCCTCGCCAATGTCGCGCCTGCAAAAGCCTGCCCCACGATTTCTGCTCGGCGCCAAGGGTCGGGGCCACCCCGCCATGACCTTGCCTGGCGGCGATCAACTGCGGTTTTCAAGATGCAGCCATTTGAGCATTGGTAATAAATATTTGCATTGATTGGCTATACCGCCGTTGGCTATAAAAATGCCAACTCAATGGCTATTTATAATTTCCCATGGTTCATTTACCGTGAAGCCGAAGTTGCAACAACGATGGTCGAATGGTCTGCACTTAATGGGAGCCCCATGGTGCTTAGGTTGCTTTCAAATTAAACCGAAGCCATTGGTATATCAATGCGTGCGAAATTCTATTCGGATGAATTTAAGGCTGAAGCCATTCGATTGGTGGTTCAGCAACGCCTCTCCGCTGCCGAAGCAGGGGCAAGACTCAATATTCGAAGTGAAACTGTACTGACTTGGGTAAGGCGCTTCCGCCATAGCAGATCGCAGTTGTATGAAGTAGATCGATTGAAAACAAGGCTGAATGAAATAGCCATCGAGCGCGATGTTCTGATCGAACTTGCGACGCGCCTGCTGGATAAAACGGGACAACCCGGTACACGTCATTCCAGGACGAATGAGTCCTTGATAAATCGCATGAGTAGAAGTGATTGACTGATTTCCAGTCCAACGTGTTTATGGATAGACCAGAGTTGTCATTCGAATAACGGCCATGGTCGGAATCTTTCCGACGGATGGTAGTAATTAATCGGAGGGCGCCTTCATGAAACCTGCGGTTACAAAGCTTTCCTCGGCAGTCCGTCTTGCGCTTTCGCTAGGGGCGGTCATTGCCGCAGGTGCCTCAGGGGTGGCATTCGCACAGGACCAGTCCACACCGGGCACTGCCAGCCCACCTGCTCCACAAAAAGCGTCTACCTTGCAGACAGTCGTGGTGACCGGCTCCCACATTCGTCGCGTGGATCTGGAAACGGCCAGTCCGGTCGTCACCATCGACCGTGCAGCGATCAAGGCCAGCGGCAAGCTGACCCTGGGTGACTTGGTGCAGGATCTGCCGGCCGTGACCGGCGGCAACACCAACCCGCAGGTCAACAACGGTGGCGGCACTGGTGCCACCAGCATTGGCCTGCGTGGCCTGGGCCCGAACCGTACCCTGATCCTGGTTGACGGTCATCGCATCATGGGTATTTCACTCGGTGGTGTGATCACCACTCCGGTCAATGGTGATGCCCCGGACGTCAACTCGATTCCGGCTGCGATGATCGATCACATTGACGTGCTGACCACCGGCGCGTCCTCGGTCTACGGTTCCGACGCCGTCGGCGGTGTGGTCAACTTCATTCTGCGCAAGGATTATCAGGGCGCCGAGTTCTCGACGAACTTTGGTCAGTCCGATCACAACGACGGCGAGCAGCAAGGCTACACCTTCACGTTTGGCCAGACGTCCGACAAGGGCAGCATCATGGGCGGCGTGGACTACAACAAGACGGATGGCATCCAGGCTGGCAGTCGCGCCTTCTCCCGGAATGCTTTGACGGTGTACGGCACGAACGGAAAAGGACCGTCCGCGCCGCAGCCACCGTCGGTGTTCATTGGTGGTTCGAGCTCGGCGCCGAACGGGCATATCCAGCTGGCTGGCTCCAACTTCGCAGGTGCCTTCCCGGGTTGCCAGAGCGGCTTCGTTGCACACAATCCAGGTGCCGGCACAAACGCCGCCGCCGACTACCATTGCTTCCAGAACAATGGCGCGGCCAGCGACAAATACAACTACGCCACGGTCAACCTGATCCTGACGCCACAGGAACGTACCAATGCGTTTCTGATGGGCAATTACAACCTGACTGATCATGTCAGCGTTTACCTGGATGCTTACGTCGACAAGACTTCGTCCAACTCGGCCGTGGCACCGTACCCCCTGACGACCGATGGAGGCTTTCAAATATCGTCAGCCAACTACTACAACCCGTTCGGCGTCAATTACCAGAGTGGCCAGAGCAATTACGGTGTACGTCTCACCTCGCTGGGCCTGCGCGAGACTTTCGCCGGCATGACCCTTGCGCAGATCCACACCGGATTCAAGGGCGATTTCCCGATTGGCAACCAGACCTGGCAATGGGATGTGGGTCTTGATTACGGTCACGCCAGCATGACTGAAACGGCCACCGGCCTGATCAATCTGACTGTCCTGAATCAGGCCGCCGGGCCGTCCTTCAATAACGGTGGCGTGATTACCTGCGGCACTCCGGCGGCGCCCATTACCACCTGTATTCCGTTCAACCCGTTCGACATCACCACCCCGCAATCGATCGCCTCGCTGCAGGCGGCCTCCGCGCCCGGACTTGCAACCAGCAACACGATCGAGAAGATCTGGCACGCCGACTTGAATGGCGGCGTGTTCGACCTGCCTGCGGGCACCATCAATCTGGCCGTCGGCGCGGAATATCGCCAGGAGTACGAACACAACCAGGTCGACGGTTTGCTGACGATCGACCCGGCCACCGGCACGTGTACCCTGGGAAGCGTTTGCGGCGCCGGCTTGCAGGGTGGCTACAACGTCAAGGAAGCCTATGCCGAAGCGTTCTTTCCGCTGCTGAATGATCTCCCGTTCGTCAAATCGTTGAACGTCGACATCGGCGATCGCTACTCGAGGTTCAGCGCATTCGGCACCACCAACAACCTGAAATTCGCCGTTGAATGGAAGCCGATCGACGACTTGTTGCTGCGTGGCACTTTGGCCGAAGTGTTCCGCGCGCCGAATCTTCTCGAAGTCTTCGGTGCGCCGTCTTCTTCTGCGTACCGCATCTCCAACGATCCCTGCACCGGCTATACCGGCGCGCCGGTCAACCCGGCCTGCGTCAACGTGAAGACCGACGGCAGCTTCGTCGATCAGCTGGTGATCCAGGACCTGCAAGGTACGGGCCTCGTATCCGGTGCTACGTATGCCAACATCCCGATCAAGCCGGAACAGGGCAAGACGTTCGATTTTGGTGCCGTCTACAGTCCGTCCTGGGCTCCGGGTCTGTCCTCGACGGTGGATTTCTGGCACCTGTATCTGAATGACGTCATCACCACCATCGGTGTCCAGAGCCTGCTGGGCCTGTGCTCGTCTGGCGACCTGGCCTACTGCCAGTTCATCTCGCGCTACCCCAGCGGTCCCAATCAGGGTCAGCTCACGGCGCAGACCCTGCAGCCGACCGGCAACCTGGGCACCACCAGCACGGGCGGTATCGACTTCTCGCTGAACTACAAGCTGCCGGAATTCTCGTTCGGCAAATTCACCGTAGGCATGAATTCCACCTACATGAAGTACTTCAACGTGCAGACGGCGCCAGGAAACATCGCCAATGCCACCTACAATGACGCCGGACATTTCATGCCGTTCGGTTCGGCGCAGGCGGCCGCTTGCCCGGGTGCCGTCGGAAACTGTCTGTTCCCGCGCTGGAAGGGTCAGGGCTACGTGAACTGGCAGCTGGGTAACTGGGACGCTTCATGGCGGCTGCGTTACATCGGTCGCTTCCAGATGGGTTCGCAGAGCCCGTCGCAGGACGTATTTCCGGATGGCACATGCTTCTACGGCAGCTATTGCACGGTGCACGGGGCAGAGTACAAGTACGGCTCGACCACCTATAGCGACGTCTCGCTCGGCTACAACATCGAACCGTTGAATACGCGCGTCGAGTTCGGCGTCAACAACTTGTTCGACAAGCAGCCGCCTATGCTGTACGCGAACAACACCTTGAACGCGAATACCGACCCGAGCGATTTCGACACGATCGGTCGTTACTTCTGGGGACGCGTCACCGTCAAGTTCTAGTACGCCAACCGATATAAGTAAAAATACGGGCGGCCGCGCTGCTTCCGAACCATTCATCAACGCACAAGGCACCACAGCGCGGCGCCGGCAAAAATAGTTCTGGCGCCTAGGTAATTATTCGCTACCGAAGGGACATACAACGCGTGACTATTTCTGCACCATCCAAGCAGGATAGCCAACGTCATGAACATCGATCACAAACATTCAACACAGCCGCTGCAGAAGGGCTCTCGCATCGTATCGGGACTGGCCATCACGGGCGCTGCAGGCTGCTTTGCTTTGGCAATGTCGTTCAGCCAGCCGGTGTTCGCCCAGGTCGGCAGTACCAGTCATGTCGAAATCGAAGGCCAGGTCGTTTCAGTGGATCAGGCTGCACGCACGGTGGTCGTGCGCGGGCCAGATGGGAACGAGCAGACCGTCAAGGTCGCCCCTGGTGTGCGCAATCTCGCGCAGGTCAAAGCTGGAGACACGGTGGATGTTGATATCGTCCATTCGGTCCTGCTTGAGCTGCGGGCTGCCGAAGACCTGAGTGCTGCAACCACCACGTCAGTGGCGCGAGCTCCGGTGGGGGACAAGCCAGCCGCCATGGGGGTGGAACGAAATTACATCACCGCAAAAATAGTCGCGATCGACAAGAAACATTACACGGTGACCCTGGTCGGCCCCAAAGGCAGGCATGAAGTATTTCAAGTGAAAGATCCGGATATGCGCGCAGAACTCGTCAAGCTGAGCCCCGGCCAGGTTATCCGCGCCACCTTTACCGATGCGGTGGCTGTTGCGGTAAACCCCTCGGCTCAATGAGCCCACTAGCGAAGAGCGGCACACGCTCTTCGGGACTCGGTTGAACCCGTTGAACGGCGTTTCAATGTGCGTTTGGAATGGAATGCACCGATGCGGGGTTTATTGGGCATGAGTGCGCACCTTGACGGGTGGCGTGCCTTCGCTCCGTGGGCTGCCTTGGCATGCTGCTGCCTGCCCGTCCTTTCGATGGCTGCAGACAACACTGGCCTGTCGTGCCAGCTTCCGGCAGCCTGCACGCTGGCTGATGGCACGGCATTCGGGATGAACTTGAGTTACCAATATGATGCCGACGACTTCAGCCATGGCGACGGCGTCTTTACTGATGCAAATACATTCCGGCGCAGGCAGATGGGCATCTATGCGCGCAAAAGCGGCGTCTTCGACTTTACGATGACGTACGACTTCGAATCTCGCGCATGGCAGGACGTCTATACGAGGCTTCAAAGCGCCGCCCTTTTCAAGCACGACATCGGCGCATTCCGCGTGGGTTTTACGAAGATTCCGGTAGGCCTGGAAAACCTGACGAGTTCAACGGCGACATCGTTCATCGAATCGTCGCTAGCCACCGAGGCCATCCAGGAAACGCGACGCGTCGGCATCGACTGGGCGCTGCAACGGCCCCACTTCGTGGTCACTGCGGGCTACTACTACCGCGGTGGCCCAAGGCCTGGAGAAGGCTATCTGTTCGCCGGGACGCCGAAAACCAGAGGCAAGACAGGCGCTGCCCGGGTGGCGTGGATACCGTTGAACGAGCCCGGGAATATCCTGCATTTCGCCGTGTCCGCAGCTAAAGAAACACCCGCAGGCAACGTTAATATGCTCGGTGTATTCGAACCTGCCACCGAGGTGATACGCACCCGGCCGGAAGCTGGCCTGACTTCCGTGCGACTGGTCGATTCAGGCGACCTGGCCTTTGCCGACCACATAGACCGTGTCGGTCTGGAACAACTGTGGATTTCAGGGCCCTGGTCTGTGCAAAGCGAATATCTCGATGCGCGGATTCAACGTCCCTTCGGCTTGAGCACGTATGACGCTAGCGGCTACTACGTCTTTGGCAGCTGGGTGCTGACCGGCGAGTCGCGAGGTTACGCCAACGGTGTAGTCAGCGATCTGCGTCCACAGCAGAAGTTCGGTGCGGTGGAACTGTTGCTCCGATATAGCGCCGTCAATCTCAACGACGATCCTATCCTTGGCGGCAAGGAACATGACTGGACGCTGGGCCTGAACTGGTATCTCAATAAATATTTCAAGATCCAGACCAACTTCATCCATGCCGATAGCGAGCGACAGGGAAAGTCGGTCGACCCGAATATTATCGAGGCCCGACTTCAACTCACGTTGTGATCAGGCTTTCCAGTCACGATGCTGCCGATCCCTCTAATCGATGCGCTGTGCCTGCACGCGTCCACTTCGCACAGCACGAACAAATGCCTGATGGTCACGATCGTTCTGATCGGCATAGTCGATCGCGAACGACGTCATTGCATCGGGAAAGGCATCGCCCTTGCCCAGGTAGGCACCCAACAGAAGCGCATCGCCTGAGCGGGCGTGGGCGCGCGCGAGGGTATGACCACAGAGCTTTCCGTAGTTACGTAGATTCAGCGGCTTCATGATGCTAACGTCGGGTGAAACCTTGGCATCACGGAGCTGACGTATGTAGAAATCGCGCTTCGGCCCCTGTGTCCATCCTAGAAAAATGTCGCTGGCCGACTGCATCAACCGCTGCCCAATGACAACGCGCTCCCCATGATGCTTGTAGATGCTCGCACCAACGTAGGGTTCGATGACCGACGCACGCGCCTCCTTGAATTGCAGAAACAAGGGGTCGCCCGACCCCGATACGAAAAGTATGATGCCGCAATAAGTACCGACACTGCCAACGCCAACGACCTTGACGGCGACATCGACTGCTTCGAAACGATCAAGCAGAACCCGCCGTTCGGGTGGCAGGGTACGGCGGTATTCCGCAAACGCGAGATCCAGCTCCTTGCGGTTAGTCAGCAACTGATCCGAGTTGTCGTGATAGATCAGCGGTGGCTCATCGCGGATACGTGGCGGCGCGCCACCCTCAACGGCCAGCTTCACAAACTCCTTGGTGTGCACCGTAAATTCAGTCGCCTTTTTAACGGCTGCCTCGGCGCGCTTGCGCATCGCCGGATCCACCATTCGATCAATGATGTCCTGAAGATCGAGATGGTCGTACCATGCCTCGAGGACCGGCGATTTTCCGTAGTCGATCAAGTGGTCGCGGTACGCACTCGCGGCGTACCAGGCGACATCCTTACCGACGCTTTCGGAGAATCCATTGGCGCGTGCCGCAACCACCAGGCTGGCTGTGAGGCGCTTGATGTCCCACTCCCAGGGTCCGACGGTGGTTTCGTCAAAATCGTTGATATCGAAAATGAGCTTGCGTTCGGGCGTGGCAAAGCCACCGAAGTTCACCAGATGGCAGTCGCCGCAGATCTGCAGATGCAGGCCGGTCGACAGGGTATGCGACAGATCGCTCGCCATGATGGCGGCGGCCCCGCGATAGAACGCGAAGGGAGAGGCCATCATGCGGCCGTTGCGAATGGGCACCAGATGCGGCACGCGTCCTTTCGAATTTTCGATCAGGATCTCGACGGGATCGGGCCGTTTTTTAGGCACCTGCCATCCTGCAAGCGATTTGCGCGGGCAATCCAGGCGCATCTTCTTTGCGATGGCCAGCCGTTCAGAGATCGACTTTGTATAAGTCTGATCCGGCAGCAGGATTTCAGCTGCCATCGACGCCTTGCGTTCGCCCTTCGTGCGCTTGCCCTTATGAGTGGCCGCAGCCCGTTGCTTGGTGGATGTAAACATGCGATCCGCTCCGTTAGCGCGCTTCGAGTCATGCCAAACCGGCAGTTCAGAATGCACGCATTCGCCTGCCCACTCAACCCAGCACGGATACTGCAGAATTCAACAAGCCAAGCTCGATGAGCGCAGCAATCATCATCTGAATCGAAAGGCCGACCGTCAGCGAACCGATGACCGTGCCAAAGATCTTGAAGGGAAGCGGACCAATCGTCCGCAACATCGGCCCGGCGAAAAGCATGGCCAACAAATGCAGCACCATCACTCCAAGTAGAGCTAGCGTCACCATGACGGTTCGCTCCGTGCTGTGGCTTGCGGACAGAAGAATGATCAGGGCGGCCAGGCCATACGGCGTGATGATCATCGGTACCGCCATTTCAAAAGCCGAGGGTGCGGGCTTTGCAGCAGCACTATTGCTGACTGGTGGTGTCGATGGCGGGATGGCAACCGGCTCGTATTGTTCGAGCACGGTACGCAGGGAAACCAGAAAGAAGATGATACCGCCGGCGAGCAGCATCGCAGGTATCGAGATATGCCAGTTTCCACGCAAAGCCAGACCTAGAAATCCACCGATCAATACGGCAATGGTGGCGAGCAGGAAAGTCTTGAACGCGAGAGCGCGTTGCGTCTTGGCGTCCAACTGATGCGTCCGCGCGAAATAGACTGCCGGAGTCTTGAGCGGCGGGCCCAGCGTGATGAAGAGCAGCATGAAAACCTCGGAAACCCCAAGCAGAGGTGTCGTGGTTCCTGCGGGAACCACCACGTCCTGTGCAGCTTGCAGCAGCATGGAAAGGTTCATGGGTTGTCTCCAGGTGATTCATCATGAGCACCGATTACACAGCGGAAGCCGATGTGGCTCGTCGATGTATCTATCGGGTGCGGATGGCGTGCCGCCGGTCGATACCGTCGGCAATAGTTCACGGCGCAAAGATGCGAACCACCCTTCAGTACGCGACGTGGCGTTTTCAGACCCGGGGCGTTCGCTTCGTAGCTTTCTTCCTCGCTGCCACCGCGGGGATTTTCAGGCACGCAGCACGATTTGCGGTTGGCATCACCATGACTCGGGCGGTACCAATCCTGTGTCCACTCCCAGGTATTGCCGATCATGTCGAACAAGCCGAAGGGATTGGCGGGAAAAGTGCCGACAGGTGAAGTGCGTTCGTACTTGTCTATCAGCAAATTCTCATACGGGAACCTGCCTTGCCAGAAGTTGGCCAGCGCCTCTCCGTTGGGCATGAACTCATCGCCCCAGGCAAACTCCGCCTGATCGAGACCGCCACGCGCGGCGAATTCCCATTCGGCTTCGGTAGGAAGTCGCTTGCCGGCCCAACGCGCATAGGCCTCGGCATCACACAACGTGATGTGGACGACCGGATGATCTTCCAGGCCAGTCAAATCGCTGTCGGGTCCGTAAGGGTTGCGCCAGTTTGCACCGAAAACGAAGCGCCACCAATTCGAAACGACCATCGGCACCGGGCCGTCCGTCTTCGTGAAGACCAGTGAGCCGGCGTTGAGCATCGACGGATCGGCGCCAGGATAGTCTTCCGCACGAGGCGGAATTTCCGCGTAAGTCCGATAGCCTGTCTCCTCGACAAATCGCTGGAATTGAGCGTTGGTCACGGGCGTTGTGTCGATCCAGAAACCGTCGACGCTTACTTTGTGGACCGGCCTTTCCTCTTCGTAAAAATTTTCCGAGCCCATTCGAAACGTACCACCCTCGATCCAGCACATGCCGTCACGTTTTAAGCTGCGGCTCGGTGCAATATTTCCGTCGGTGGTGACTCCATCCATGCTCGATTCCTCGCAACGCGCAAAATAGTGAATGGGGGCAAGATTTGTAGGATCTGTCATTCGGAGGGTCCCTTGTTCGCCCAGGGCCACTGCCCATCCACTTCGAGGATCAGTGACCAGCTTAGAAAGGTTCTGACAACCACCAACAGTCCCAATGCCAGAACGCTCTGGATCGTTGAATCCAGGGCCACCGTCCGAATGATGTCCGCAGCAACCAGAATCTCCAGACATAGAAGTAGCGCCCGCCCAAGGCTGCGCTTGTAACGCTCATAGTGCTGGGCACCATATTCGCCCTGCGTGACCAGGCCATAAAGGAAGATCGCCGTCGCTGCGAATATCGCGCTGACAATGAGCGCTATCGCGAGCAACTCGATTCCCAACGCACACCACTCGACAATCGTACGGGATGTCGGGATTTCAGCCGGGCCCATCGGACACTCCAGGTTCGTCATGCAGACAGGTACAAGGCAACAGGTCTTAAGACCGCTGGCCTCCGGACGGTGAGGACCAGGCCAATCTCAACGTTGCAATGCACACGGCAGGCCCGGAAAACGTCGACTCAGGACGTGCCATATATCGTCATGAATACAGGCCCTATTTGACAGTGAAGAAGTACGCCATGGGTATGAGTAAAACTACCGATGGCGCCGCCCTGAACCTCGCAGGGCAGCTCAGGCTTCGCAAGTGATGGGTTTGCGCCAGAGGTACGGCTGGTTCGCTTGATCAAGGAACGGATGACTGGCCAAGGGCCAATGCGCACGCTCAGGGCGGCAAAAGCTTTGTCCCGTCGATGGTTCCTTCGATTCGGATACGCACGGTCGGTATTTTTACTGAATCGAAATCAGGACAACTACGCTTTCCACTGCAGAAGAACCTCCGCACCATCGAAACTCCATATGACGTATGAAGTTATCTCGATGCATCTACGTTGGTTGATTGCCTTTGGGCTCGCGTTGCTGACTTTTGCTGCGCAGGCCGCCGATCCGCTTGCCGCCTGGAACGACACGGCGACCAAGCAGGCCATTGTCGCTTTCGTTGACAAAATTACGAAGCCCGGCGGCTCCGATTTTGTCCCGCTGGAGCAGCGCATCGCCGTCTTCGACATGGATGGCACGCTGATCGTCGAAAAGCCGCTGCCTGGAGCCGTGATGCCGCTCGTTGCCGAGGTCAAGGCCACGGTGAAGCAGCATCCGGAATTGAAAAACAAGCCAGCCATTGCCGCCTTGCTTACGGGAAATATTCTCGCCCTCCTGGCTACGGGCGAGGCTGGACTCAACGACGTCGTTTCAGCAGCAACACAGGACCGGACTACCGAAGACGTTGCTGCCGACATGCAGCGTTTGGCCGGAACCGTAAATAACCCGCGCTACGGCAAACCCTATACGCAGCTTGGCTATGAACCGATGGTCGAACTGCTGGCCTATCTGCGCACAAATGGTTTTCAGACCTGGATCGCCAGCGGAAGCCCGGTCGCCTATACGCGAGCCTTCTCGCAGCAGGTATTCGGCATTCCTCCTCAGCAAGTGATTGGTAGCAGTCTGGAGACGCGGTTTGCCGAAAAAGACCAACGCGCCGTTTTGATCTATACCGGAAAGATCGCCCACATCGATGACAAGGAAGGTAAACCACCAGCGATAAACCTCGCCATCGGGGCACGACCGATCCTTGTCGCGGGCAACGTCGGTGGTCAGGGCGATATCGCGATGATGCGCTATTCGAAAGATCGCGCAGGATCTTCCCTGCAGTTGTTGATCAATCACGACGACGCGGTGCGCGAGTTTGCCTACGCAGAAAAAAATCACTATTCGCTCGATGCAGCCAGGCAGTACGGCTTCACCGTGGTCAGCATCAAGAACGACTGGTCCAACGTCTTCACCACGTCCCCACCCGGTGATGCGCCCTCTCCCCCGACCACACACGATAACAACTGAAGGAGCACATGAAATGGCGACTCAGAAAGCAAAAGACAGCAGTACGAAACCTAAGGCCAACACCGGTGGGACACGCAAGCCCAACATCCTGGTCATCTGGGGTGACGACATTGGTATAAGCAACCTCAGTTGCTACAGCGAAGGACTGATGGGCTATCGCACGCCCAACATCGATCGCATTGCAAAGGAAGGCATCCGTTTTACGGACTCCTATGGTGAGCAATCATGCACCGCAGGGCGTGCCTCTTTCATTACCGGGCAGAGCGGCTATCGCACTGGGTTGACCAAGGTCGGCATCCCTGGCTCACCCATTGGCTTGCAGTCTGAGGATCCCACCATTGCCGAGCTGCTCAAGCCACTGGGCTACGCTACGGGCCAGTTCGGCAAAAATCATCTGGGTGACCTCAACAAATATCTACCCACCGCGCATGGCTTTGATGAGTTCTTTGGGAACCTCTATCACCTGAACGCCGAGGAAGACCCTGAGGATATCGACTATCCGAAGGACCCCAAATTCAAGAAGATGTTCGGCCCGCGTGGCGTGATGCGCAGCTTTGCCACCGACAAGGATGACCCCACCGAAGAGCCGCGCTGGGGTCGTGTAGGCAAGCAAAAGATCGAGGACACCGGTCCGCTGACGCGCAAGCGCATGGAAACCTGCGACGATGATTTTGCCGCGGCGGCGGTCGACTTCATCAAGCGCCAGCACAAGGCCGACAAACCGTTCTTCTGCTGGGTCAACTTCACCCACATGCACTGCCGCACGCATACCAAGCCTGAGAGCGTAGGCCAGGCCGGCCCCTCGCAATCGCGCTACCACGACACCATGATCGACCACGACAAAAACGTCGGCACAGTGCTCGATGCGCTCGACAAACTAGGCATCGCCGACGATACGATCGTCATCTACAGCACAGACAACGGCCCGCATATGAACACCTGGCCGGATGGTGCAATGACGCCCTTCCGCAGCGAGAAAGATACCAACTGGGAAGGCGCGTTCCGCATCCCCGAGCTGATCCGCTGGCCCGGCAAGATACCCGCGGGCGTGGTGTCCAACGAAATCATCCAGCACCATGACTGGCTGCCGACCTTCCTGGCTGCAGCGGGTGATCCGGACATCATGGACAAGCTCAAGAAAGGCCACAAGGCTGGCGACGTCACCTACAAGGTTCATATCGACGGCTTTAACTTCCTGCCCTACCTGACGGGTAAAGAAAAGACTGGCCCGCGCAAGGGGCTGATCTATTTCGATGACGACGGCGACCTGGTCGCCATGCGCTTTGGCAACTGGAAAATTACCTTCCTGGAGCAGCGCTGCAATGGCCAGCTCCTGATCTGGGCCAATCCGTTCACCAAACTACGCTGTCCCAAGATCCACAACCTGCGCACCGACCCTTACGAACGCGCCGACATCACGTCGAACACGTATTGGGATTGGTATCTGAGCCACGCCTACATGATCATGGCAGCCCAAGGGCTCGCGACCGAGTTCGTGAAAACGTTCGCGGACTATCCACCCCGGCAGAAAGCCGCGAGCTTTACCATCGACGATGCGTTGTCGGCCATGCACAAGGTCGGCGCTGGGGGTTAAAGCGGGAATCCTTCGGCTACCAACAGTACTGAAATCGATAAGGGCGCCTCGGCGCCCTTATTTTTTAGCCCGGTCGGGAAGGCTGCAGCTCAAAACGTGATCAGCAAGACACTCCGAACTGATGCACAACTTCGGCCCTGCCTTTGTCCTTTTAGCCGAAAGGCCCAATATCGAAAACCATACTGGCGATGGCGAGCAGTCCCAGCATCAATACCAGGGTAGCCACGAGCAGCGTGAGCGATACAGGATACGGGCTCTCCCCATGAATCAACTTCTGCTCAACCATGTCCCGGCGCTCGTTGCGCAACGCCACCATGTACTGGATGTGATAAACAATTCCGAGCGCCAGCATGATGATGCCGATGGCAACCAGCGCAATGGAAAAATTTCGTGGGGCGTGGCTAGTCTTCGCGAAAACATTCAAATCGCGCAAATGCCCGAAGACCTGGAATATGGTGAAGCCAAAACTGATGAGCGAGATGGCCGTACGCATTACCGACATCAATGTACGGTCCGCGCTCATGCGCGTCCGCTGAAAGGACATCCCCGTGCGGCGCGACGACAGCTCGATCGAAATACGATCCGCGGGTTTCAAGTCAGTGCTTGCGTCGATCGTTGGTGGCGACGGCATACTCATATGAAAGACTCCAAAATGTTCAGCTAAGTGACGGCACAAGACGCACAGACGATGCATCACGGCAGCATGTCATCTCCATGCACTTCCTACTTGCAAGTAATAAGTGTGCTCACCCGGCCCCCACGCCGAGTCCACCCCAACGTACATTCCCAGCTGCCGTGCAATCAGATATCGAATGCCCACTCCCTCGGTCGACTCAGTGCCCGCATCGCCGAAGTCAATATTCCTACCCCAGGCGCGACCCGCCCCAGTGAACGCCAGCGCCGCCCACCGGGAAGTGAAATTCCAGCGCAATTCGGCTTCGACCATGGCGACATTGAGATTCTGATAGCGACCGTAGGAGATACCACGCAGGTCGATCGATGGCAGTTGATAGAACGGGACGTCACCGCGCGCGGCGCGATAATCGGCACGTAAGCCCAATACCCATTCGGAACCCAAAGGGAGATACCCGAGCGTGTGCGTTCGGTAACTCTGAAAGGTGTTGTCTCCGCCGAACGTCGGCGAGTAGTAGGTAGCTTCGATCATCGAAAGCCAGCCACTGGACGGCGTCAACGTGTTATCCCTTGAATCGTATTCGAGCAGCGGGCCTACGCCTGACGCCACTTTCGAGAAGTCGCTCGACTTGAAAAACTGGTCGTTGCCTGGAATATTCAGACGACTGTCGATGTCGAGATAAACCCACCGGGCAGATAGATAGATGTTGCTGCCACCTAGCCGTCTTGACACCTGCTGGGATGAAAATATGCCATCCAGGTTGTAGCCGATCTTTTGCGGGGCGAGCAGTTGGCCTTGCGTGTAGTAGTCAAGGTTGAACGACGCCTTGCCAATGCCACCTTTGTAGCGCCATCGATCGTCGTCAAAGTGGAATGTCCCACCGAGACCATAGGCGTTGCTGCCGTTCTCGGTTTTCATCGCTGCCACGCCATAGATATCCGGCGGAATGCGTTCGCCGGCGTCCCTGGATTCCTGCGACTGGCTTGGTGGATGAAAAAACACCGCCGCCACACCGCCGCCATTTCCCACGGCAGGCTCCGTGATGATGATAGGTACAAGAAGCGCACCCTTGTGCTGCAACAACCAGCGAGACATATCCAGGTTCCCGTCCTTGGGATCGTGCATGAGACTCCACCACGACTCTTTCGTGGCGGCTTTTTTATGGTCAGCACTCACGGTGGTGGCAGCGGGACTGGCTTGTACCGTGCCGGCCGGCGCAGGCGGCGGCGAGGTCTGTGCGTACGTCTGAGTGACTACGCACAACAACGAAGAAAACATCGAGACCGCTATGTAACGCATGCTTTCGCTCTTGGGATAGCCAAAGGAACTCATAGCCACATCGCCGCTAACGCGAGTCAAGCGGACCCAGAGAAGCCGAAACAAATTGCCCGCCGCCCAGCACAACGTTGACCGCTTCAACCAGATCTTCGCCGGCTGACGCTTTCAGTACATAGCCGTGCCCCACCTCCAGCGCGATGCGGGCAAGCGCCACGTCGTCGTGAACGGTGATGAATACAATGCGTAGTAACGGTTGGTGCTGGCGCATCTCTCGCGCCGCCTGGATGCCATCCATGCCGGGCATGCTGATGTCAGTCACCACCATGTCGGGTCGCAACCGAGCCGCCGCTTTTACCAGCGCGTAACCATCGTCCACGACGGCAACCACCTCGAACGTCTCACCGAGCAGGTAACGCAGCTGGGTGGCGACGTGCGGGTGGTCATCCGCAAGAATGATGGTGGCTCGATCCACGATGCTGTCCATTCGCCACTTTGACAGTGACGAGTGTCAGCCGTGGCCAGGCAGCGTGCTAGAGAAATTGAACTGGCTTTAAATAGGTAAAAATACCGCTTCGGACTAAGCACAATCTGCAAATATCAAAACAGCAGGCCAAGCTCCTCGGATCGACGTACCAGTTCTAGCGTGGAATGCACACTAAGTATCTGCATCATCGTGTATTTATGCGCCTCTACGGTGCGTACGGAAATCCCCAGGTCGCCTGCTATCTGTTTTGATCTCAGGCCCCGCCCAACCAGCCGCAGCACTTCCCGTTGCTTGGCCGTCAGACTGTTGAATTCGTACAGCTGTCCACTGACGAATCGTGCGCCCAGGGAGGGCGTTACATACGTCCCCCCGCGCAGCACCTGGTTCACCGCGGTGAGCAAGTCTTCACCGGCGGAGTATTTCAATACATAGCCGTTGGCACCGGCGCTCATGGCAGAGGCGGCCAGGGCCGGTTCGGCATGCATGGTCAAAAAGATGAAAGGCACGCTGCCGCCTGCCGCGCGTATCTGCTTGAGCACGTCCAGACCGTTGCGCCCCGGCATATTGATATCCGAAATGACAAGATCTGGCTTGCACCGATCGATGGCGTCGGCAAGGGCTTGCCCATCGACAACGATATCGAGCAGCTCAAACTCATCTTCCAACAGGTGTTTGATGCCTTCGGCAACGATGCGGTGATCGTCCGCCACGAGGAGCCGCGGCCGCCGCCGCTCTACGACGCTAGATACGGCGAAATCGGAATGCGTATGCATACTTTCGTCCCTCTTCCTAAAGCGGTTTGAATCTCAAAGCTCCCCCCCAGTAGCTTCGCCCTCTCATCGATACTTACCAACCCGAGACCGGGCATGCCGGCCTCTCCCGATTTGGCAGCAACAAATCCTTTGCCGTCGTCGACGACGGCCAACTCGGCAAACGATTCGCCCACGTCCAGAGATACTACGATACGGTGTGAATGACCATGTCGAACCGCATTGCTGATCGCCTCCTGTGCTGCCCGATAAAGGCATAGGGCGGCCGCGTCATACAATAGATCAGCCTGCGCAGATATATGCGACTGGATCTCCAGGCCCTCCACCAACCTCGCGTGAGTCACACCTAGCTCGTTCAGCGCTGCCACCAGTCCCGTCTGGCGCAACATGTTGGGATGCAACTCGTGCGAAATGTGGCGTATGTCGTTTGAAAGGGAGATCAGTTCATTCTGGACCTGGCTGATGCCGCCACGCCACGCCGGATCCACCTGGCGACGTAGCGCACTAAGCTGAATCGAGGACGATGCGAGTCTCTGACTTATGTCGTCGTGCAGGTCACGCGCGATCCGCGTGCGCTCCTGCTCCTGCGCGGCGATCAGTCGCTGGGCGAGATGATGGACCTCTTGATGCTTGCTGACCAGGGCCTGCTGTCCCGTACGGCGTTGCTCGATCAAGGTGGCGAACAGCAACGATACGACAGCCAATGCAGATGCCCACAGTTGCAGGCTCAACGTCGAACGATTGACATCCCCTCCCACGAAGGGGCCATTGCCATCAACGCTCATGCCGGCCGCGATAACAACGATGGCCAGCAGCATCAAACACGTTCCTGGCATGCGCAAACGAAACGTGGCCCAGATAACCATACCCACCGGCACAATCAGCAGCACGGGGGTGACAATGCGCTGGGTGCCAAACTCGCGCCATATCCACCAAAGCGCAACGAGCAGGGCAACGGCGATGGCCACGGTTGACGAATGCCGTTTGTCACGCTGCAACAGCCATTTGGGATGCACCAGGCTGAGCCAAACAGGCACGAAAAGGATGTAACCAAGAGCGTGCGCGAGCACGATGTTGAGCCACCCGCCTACCGCTACGCCACGCAATGTCGTATAGCCACTGACTATATAGACGGCCGACCCACTGATTAACGGAAGCAATACAGCAGCCAATAGCAAAAATCCGCCGATCTGTCTGAAATCCTCAAACGTCGAAAGATTTCTTTGCAAAGCAAGAATGAGTTGCGCACAGATGGGCACCACCAGAACGACGGGCAGAACGGTGAGCACCACGTCGAGAATGGGGGCCTGAAACGTCAGTGCCATTGCAGCCATGGCGATCAATAGGCCAAATGAGCACGACAGCCAGTTAGCCACTGGCGCGGTCAATAACGCCGCTAGCAGTACGGCTCCGGGAAACCAGATCATGTAGATTTCAGTGTGCGTGCCCCATAGGGCAATGGACGCAAGCTGCGCCAGGTAGCCTCCCGCAAAAACAGCCGCGCCCCATGCGAGCGAAAGCGAGGCGTCCGCTACAGCTGCTTGTGCCATGCATGCCCCCTACCTGTATAGCGCCGATACCCAGTCAAGGTAACCACGAAAGCGGGTCCGCCGCCGACAGCGTGCTGCAGTGAGATAAGCATAAGTGACGGGAAGTAGCCGCCAAGGGGGATGCGTAATTGCCCTCTGGCTTGCCAGCAAGACGTACCGATTCACTCGCCACTTCCAGTCGATCGGTTTCGCACGGTGATCCGTGCTCATCTTTGCAGAAAGGGTTCTGCACAACACACATTCGTTGCTGAGATTCGGCGCTAATCCTGCACCTCCGTGTGATATGGATTGAAAACAGCGTCGACTTTAAATCTCAGCCAAGCCTCAATGCCTTAGGCCGCGGGCGCCCCGTTATGTAGAACTCACACCCCGTGCCTCGGAATTTATCGTAAGGCAAACATCGTAAGCGTCTTGTGAGGAACCTCAAGAAATTACGTTAAGGATTTATACCTAAGTATTTGTACTGAGCTGTCTATGGTGCTTCTTCGCTGCCCATACGCTGTCCCAGCCACGACACTCTGCAGCCACGAGGCCTATCGACGCAGCCCCTTGCGACCGCAGGCCTTCCTGTTTTCTGTGGAGCGCGACTGTGCACGTGCCGACACGCTTACTGCGAGCCTTGGTTGGCATTTCGGTCGCGTTTACGGCCACGGTTCGCGCCGAGCTGCCGCCTTCCCGGCCGGGTTGCGTGGGCTTGGTGTTGGGCGGAGGTGGCGCACGCGGCGCAGCGCACATCGGCGTCATCCAGGTGCTGGAGCGCGAGCACATACCCGTATGCAAAATTCCCGGCACGAGCATGGGGTCCATCGTCGGCGGTCTTTATGCCGCCGGCTACAACGCCGACGAAATGCAGAACATCGTCACCACGCTGGACTGGAAAAGCCTGTTCTCTGACGACCCTGACCGCGTGGAAATGCCCATGCGCCGCAAAGAGGCCGACTACCGGTACCTGCTCAATTTCGAGGTGGGTTACAAGGACGGCCACATCATTACACCGGTCGGCTTTGTGCAAGGTCAGAAGCTGTTACTGCTGTTGCGCCGACTGGTGATTTCGACTTGGGACGTAAACAACTTCAACAACCTTTCGATTCCCTTCCGTGCCGTTGCCACGGATATCGTGGCAGGCCAACCGGTTGTTTTCAGCAGTGGCGATCTGGCGCTCGCGATGCGCTCGAGCATGTCGGTACCCGGCGCCTTCGCCCCCACCAACGTCGGTGGAAAACTGCTTGTCGATGGTGGCGTGATGGACAACGTGCCCATCGACATCGTTCGCGAGATGGGCGCGCAGCGCCTGATCGTCGTCGATGTCGGGTCACCGCTGAGCGATGAAAAAGCGCTGACGAATCCGGTGGCCTTGCTCAACCAGATGGTCAGCACGCTGATGGCGGAGAAAACCCAGCGGCAGCTGGATACCCTTGGTCCGAACGATATTCTGATCAAGCCCGCCTTGGGCAACCTCGGTGCCAGCGAATTCAATCGTGCAGCCGAAGCCGTAGCGATTGGCAAGGCCGCCGCAGAAGCCGCGCTGCCTCGATTGCGTGCGCTGACCGTGTCGCCCCAGGCTTGGCAGGCCTATCAGGCAAGCCATCGTCAGCGCACTTTTGATCCATCGCTGGTGGCCTTTCTCAAGGTCGACGCCACGCACACCTTGACAGCGCCCTACGTCCAGCACTCGCTGGAGAAAGACGTAGGCAAACCCTTGAATCCCGACAAACTCGAGGCCCAGATCGGCCAGGTCTATGGTCGCGGCAACTATCAACAGATCGACTATCACATCATCGAAGATAGCTCCGGGCGCGGTCTGCTCATCTCACCGACAGACAAGCCATGGGGCCCGATCTACGGCAAGTTCGGCTTCGAGCTCGATGACAATTTTGCCGGCCGCAGCGAATATCTGATCTCTTCCGAAATCACCGCGACCAATCTCAACAGCCTCGGCGGCGAATGGAAGAACATATTGTGGGCTGGGCGCATCGGCGGCATCCGTTCCGAGTTCTATCAGCCCACGGGTTTGAACGCGACCAGTTACGTCATGCCCTTTGCCCTCGTGCGCAATGAAGATGTGCCCGTCTATACGTCCGATGGTGACAAGCAGTTGGCCGAATATCGCGTGCACCGCGAAAACCTTGGACTGGAAGCGGGTTGGTCCCCACTCTCCTATTGGCGCGTATTCACGTCCTTATCCCGCGGTGTTGACGATGGCAGTCTGCGTATTGGCAGCCCCACTGACTTCCCCGATCAGCGAGCCCAATTTGCGATGGTCCGGTTGGGGCTCGACTGGGATACCTTCGACAGCACTCAATTCCCCACCCGGGGTAGTCATGTCCAGTTTGACTACGATATGTACCGCCCGTTCCTGGGCGGAGACGTCAACGGGGACGTGGCGCGTTTCACCGCGGACTGGGTGCCCGATTGGGGCATGAGCGATAGCCGATACCACCTCCTGCTGGGCCTGCATGCTTCTAGCGCGATCCAGAACTCCAGCTTCTTCGAATCACAGGACTTCCTGGGCGGATTCCTCAACCTTTCCGGCTTCAGCGAACGCTCGTTGTACGGCAACCAGTCACTGCTGGCGCGAGCCATTGTCTATCGGAGAACCGGAAAACTGGACGCCATTTTTTCGACTCCGATCTACATCGGAGCGAGCCTGGAAGCGGGCAATGTATGGCAAAACACCAGCGATGTTCGTCTCGATTCGCTTCTCTACGCCGGCAGTGTTTTTGTGGGTGTCCAGACGCCACTTGGCCCGGTCTTTCTGGGTTACGGATATGCCGATGGCGGACACAGCTCGATCTATCTCAATTTCGGATCACTGCTAAGACCGCCGCAATGAGTGGATCATCGACATGGCGTGCTTGGTATTTTTACTGTACTTGCCTCGGTGAAACTGCGCTTACCAATGGTTCCCATGGACAGCAATCTTGCATCGTGCGCCCGAACACGAAGCGCAGGAGCTTTTAGGAAGCGAAGCCCATGAAACTTAAAAATGTTTACTCATTCAGTGTCCTGGCTATCGCCATCATGCTCTGCACCGCTCCTGCGGCAGACGCCACCGAAGAAGCACTTGGCCGCTCGATAACCGGCATGCAGATCACTCCGTACGTCGGCATCATTCCACCCACGCCCGGCTGGCAATTTTCGCTCAGCTATCTTTATTACGACGGCAATATCAGTGGCGGCAAGCAGACCCCCATTGCGGGAACGACTGCCCTGGATCTGCACGCGAACGCGAACCTGTTTGCCGCAACGTTTGCCTATGTATGGGATACCGGTCCGGGGCGCTGGAATTTCGCCTCGATGTTCACCGTGCCCTATATCTATACCTCAGCCGTTGCAGATCTTTCCCTTGGGCCTCTGAGCGGGAGGGCGAAGAGTAGTTCCAGCGGCCTGTATGACTTTTATTTCGCTCCGGTGATTGCCAGCTATCACGTCAGCGAGGTCGAACACTGGTCGTTCGGCATGTACATCTATGCCCCCACCGGGGACTACCAAAAAGGACAGTTGACCAACGATGGACTCAACGTCTGGACGTTCTCACCCGCCGCCGGCTACACGCACCTCTTTCAGCAGGGAACGTTCGAGGTGAGCGCGCTGGCCGGCGTCGATTTTTATACACGGGACAACGCCACCGATTACCAGAATGGAGCCGTATTTCGTCTGGATGCACTGGCCATGAAACGTACCTCCAGTGGTTGGGGCTACGGCCTGGCTGGTGGCTGGATACAACAGCTTCAAGACGATACGGGTCCTACCGCCGACAAGCTCAATGGCTTCAAGGGACACTCCCTCGGCCTGGGTCCGGCCATCAGCTACTCAAAATCCTGGAGCAAGGAAAGCAAGGTCGCCCTGACGCTTCGCTGGCTGAAGGAGTTCGATGTGAAAAATCGCATCGAAGGCGAACCGCTTGAACTCAACGTAAGCATCTCGCTTTGACCGCGAATAGTAGACGCTGCGTCGACATTCCCGATATCAAGCGTAACTTGCCCAAACGCCCATTTCCAAATTAACGACCATTGGCACCCTGCCCTGATCAGCGCGCCGGCGAGCTCATGACGAGGGAGAGCGTAATGAAGGCTGCATGGTTGTTGCTGGCAATCTCGATGTGCACTACGAGCAGCATCGCGATCGCACAATCCGCCCCTGCCGGTGACGAAAGCATTACCAGCAACGCCAGTGCGGATAACGCACAACTAGCCGAAAAGCTATCAAATCCCGTGGCCTCGCTGATCAGCGTGCCGCTACAGTTCAACTACGACAGCAGCATCGGGCCCGATCGGGATGGGCACAAGAATTACCTCGATATTCAGCCCGTCATCCCAGTTCAGATCAATGACGACTGGAACATGATTTCGCGCACGATACTTCCCGTCGTGAGCCAATCCGATATATCCCCAGGCAGCGGTAGCCAGCACGGAATCGGGGATATCACCCAGAGTTTCTTTTTTTCGCCGCGCGCTCCCACCTCCAATGGATTGATCTGGGCACTGGGCCCCGTCGTACTGATTCCTACAGCTTCGGACGCGTTACTGGGCAGCAAGAAATGGGGCGCAGGACCCACCGGGCTTTTGCTCAAGCAAAGCAAAGGCTGGACATACGGTGTACTGGTGAATCAGATCTGGTCGTTCGCCTCGGTGCGTGGCAACTACAACGATCGTCCGCCCCTCAGCAGCATGTTCGTGCAGCCTTTCGTAGCCTTCACAACGCCAAAGGCATGGACGTATGGTGCGAACATCGAATCCAGCTACGACTGGCACGCTCACGAGGCTACCGTCCCACTCAATTTGAGTGTCAGCAAGTTGACGCGGATCGGTCGCCAACCGATCAGCTTTGCCGGCGGTGTGCGCTACCTGCTCGAATCGAACGACAACGGCCCACACGGCTGGGGCTATCGCTTCACCGTTACTTTGCTGTTTCCCCAATAGCGAAGATGGCCTTCATCTTCATTCTTCATCGACTCGCCGATGCTGCGAACTACGCAAACAACAACCAGAAAGCACTCAAGCCACCAAGCAGAAACAGCAGCACGGTCATCATATAGACGGCTCCGTCCAGCGGCTCGAAAGAGGCCCGCACGATATCGCGGTTGACGTGCCAATAGCGATACAGCGACCACAGGACAAGCACCAGGCCAAGCACTACCATGCCGCCACCCACGTTCTCCGTATTGCGCAGCAAGTGCCCGGTGCCCTGCCCTGGCTTGATGGTGCCCTGCTGTTCCAGAAAGACCGCAAAGCGGTTCAGTGTGATGCCAAAGCTGATCAACGAAATCGCCGTACGAACATACGCCAGATGCGTACGCTCATTGGCTAGGTGCGACCTCAGATCGGCCAGTCCGGTTCGACGTTCGCCAAGCCGTGTGCGGTAGATGCCCAGCAGCGTGGATGTCGTCCCACTGTCCTTGCCCTCGATCGACTGTTTCAGCTCAGGAGGAAGATCGGGTACGACGCTACTCGAAGTTTGCTGTTGCATGAGCGGATTCCAGTGCTGGAGATAGCAGCCAGTTTTCGCTGAGGGTGCCGCTTCCGCACGTAAGCATGCCAGCGCAGTTATGCGTAGCCGAAGTACGCAAAAGTACCTATCGACGGACAGTCTTCACGATGCGTCGCTCCGTAGATTTACGGGGGAGGCATAGGTACTAGTTCGCTTTCAGCACGGGCAGCGCCAGAAAGACAATGAGGTAGCCGCCAGTGGGATAAAGACGATGATTTCTCAAGAAAAAATAATGAGTGACCGCCTGCGCGTCGCTTTTTTCCTGATGCTTATCGCGATCGCCGCAGTGACGGCATCCACCGCTCATGCCGCAGACACCGATCAGTGGGACGGCAACTGGCATGGCAGTTTCACACCCTATGGCTGGTTGCCGGGCGTCACGGCGAAAATGCGCTTTCAAACGCCAGCAGGTGACGCGCAGAGCGACACCGACAGCAACATCCTGTCAAATCTGAGCGGTGCCCTGATGCTTAGTGGCGATGCTCGCAAGGGTGACTGGGGCTTCTACGGCGATGTGGACTGGGTCAAGTTCGATCATGAAGACAGCCGCTTTCGCTCCGTCGGCGGCAACTTCATTGGTGGCGACAACTCACTGAATACCGATATGGACCTGAAGGGTGGTTTCGTCACGCTCGCCGGCATGTATTCACTGGGCCACGGCCAGGACGGTTATGCAGATCTGATTTTCGGCGGCCGCTACCTGTGGTTGAAAGGCAACCTCGGCTGGGATTTCACTTTTACCGGAGACCATTTCGGGTTGGCTGATAGCGGGCACGTCTCCTCCCAGACCCATGTGAGTGATGCCCTGGTGGGCATCCGTGGCCGCTGGATCCCAGGTGGTGGCAATTGGTATATCCCCTACTACCTTGATCTAGGCGGCGGCTCAGCTCTGACTTCGCAAGCAGCGCTAGGGGTCGGCTATGCGTTCGGATGGGGGGATCTGGCTTTTGCCTGGCGTTACGTCATGTATCAGCACAGCGATAGCAATGCCCTGCTGGAAAGGCTCACCTTGCAAGGGCCGAGCATTGGGCTCACCTGGCACTTCTAACCATTTACCCGGCTCGCACCGCGACGACTCCCTGCGCTCAGACAAACCAAGGCCATCATGACCGCAATGCGGATTTTCGCCGAAGCCCATCACGTTACTGTGCTGCGGCGTATGCGTCTGATTCGTGAGAAGGATCGCCCCGAGGCATGGCGCCGGGTGCTGATCATCATTGCCATTGGCTGGATTCCCCTGATGGTGCTGTGCCTGATCCATACCCTGTTGCATCAGGATGCGAAAGCTATGGAATTTTTTGGCGACATCGCCGTGCACGCGAGACTGCTGCTGGCCGCGCCGTTGTTCGTGCTCGCCGAATACATCGTGTTGCCACGGCTGGAATCCATCCGACAACATTTTGCGGATGCTTCATTGATCGCTGAAGACGATCGAGACCGATTTCAGATAGAAGTCCAGAAATGCCATCGAATGAGCGCACGCTTGCAGTATTCCGGCGAAATTGCACTGTGCGCGTACGCCCTTGCCTTCATCATGCTGATGACAGTATCCCGACAGGAATTACCGGCGTGGCAACTAGCGTCCAATGGCTACTCTCTTTCACTTGCGGGATGGTGGCACCTGGTCATAAGTCTGCCTCTCATGCTGGGGTTGATCCTGGGTTGGCTTTGGCGGCTGATCATCTGGTCACGCTTTCTGTCCGCTGTCGCACGACTTGGTTTGCGCATGGTCGCGGCACACCCGGACCAGGCAGCCGGGCTCCAGTTCGTCGCCTATTCACCGCGCATGTTCGCGTCGGTCGGTTTCGCGATAAGCATCGTGGTTGCCGGCACGATGGCGAACGGCGTCTTGCATCATGGACTGTCACCACTCGATCACCCAGCCATTCCGGTGGTCACGGCCGCCGTCATTGCGATCCTGTTCCTGTCCCCACCCTTCGTCTTTACACGATTACTGGTAACCGCCTGGCGGCAAGGCGTATTCAAGTACGGAGACCTGGCAAGCCGCGTCGGCAAGGAGTTCGAAGAGAAATGGATGGGTCCTGGAGCACACGTCGACAGCAGCGCGCTGAGCGACCCGGATTTTTCTTCGACGACCGACCTCTATTCCATCGTGGCCAATGTCTACAACATGCGTCTGACGCTGTTTGACTATCAAGGGGCGATTGCGATCGTCGTCGCCGCGCTGGTGCCTTTCATTCCCGTATGGCTCAGCGTGATTCCCCTGAAAACCCTCAGCAAGGATCTTATCGGCCTGTTGTTTTGACGGGCCCCGGCATGCAGTCTTCTGCGCACGCCGCTCGACTAGGCTTAACCGAAAGGCCGAGGAATCAGGGTATCAACTCCCATCCTGCCTGGCATTGCGCCATGATTCCTCACGCGGAATCCAACACCAAACCAGGGTAGTCGATGCTGAATCTACTGATGATTTCCATCGTCGCGTATGCGGCGACGAACGTCGACAACCTGACCGTTCTACTTGCCTTTCTGGCGGCGTCCAGAGGGCGCACCCGTGTCGTCATGGCAGGCCACATTGGCGGCTCACTGGCGCTGATATTTTTCGCGCTGGGTTGCGCGGCGCTCACACTGGCACTGCCGCGTTCGTGGATAGGTGTGTTGGGAATATTTCCACTCGGTATCGGGCTCGGCAAGCTTTTCACGCAGTGGTCTGCTGGCAGCGTCGACACCTCGACATCCTCGGATGTCCCCAACAGGAAAGCCATTTCCGGGTGGATGGTTGCCATGGTTGCGATCAGCAATGGGTCCGACAACATTGCGGTCTACACATCGCTTTACGCAGGCCGGTCCGCCACTGACGATGCGGTGATCAGCATCACCCTTGTCGCCATGATGGGGATCTGGTGCTTCTTGGCCAACAGCCTCGTTTCGCATGCGGTCGTTGGACGCCGTATAAAACACTACGGCGAGGTCGTTCTTCCCTGGATATTGATCGCCATCGGGATTTCCGTACTACAGCAGAGCGGCGCGCTTCAACGTATCGGGCTCTGACTCACCGCGGTGCTTTGGTGGCCGAGCTTTCCGCGCATAAATGGACACGCCTGTTAAGAAGTTCACGCTCACGTCCGTTCTGGGCGAGTGACGCGGCGCGCTCAAATTCCGCACGCGCTTCGTCCGGACGACCAAGCTTGACCAGCAGGTCGCCGCGCACGGTGGGTAATAGGTGATAGTTCGCCAGTGCTGGCTCAGTCGTGAGTCTATCGACGAGCTGCAGACCGACCGCGGGACCGAAAGCCATGGCGACAGCGACCGCCCGGTTCAGCTCCACGATGGGCGAAGGGGCAACCTGCGCAAGCGTGCCATACAGCGCAGCAATGCGATGCCAGTCCGTGGCGTCTGCCGTAAGCGCGCGCGCGTGACAGGCGGCAATGGCTGCCTGCAGTGTGTACGGCCCCAGCGCTCCGCCAAGTTTTTCTGCGTGATCGAGCGCTGTAAATCCGCGGCGAATCAGCAATCGATCCCATTGGGCACGATTCTGCTCAAGCAGCAGAATCGGTTCACCCGTTGAACTCACGCGCGAACGCGAACGCGATGCCTGGATCTCCATCAACGCCACCAGCCCGTGTACTTCGGGCTCTCCTGGCATCAGGCCCACCAGCACACGCCCGAGGCGCAAGGCTTCCTCGCACAACGCGGGGCGCATCCAGTCGTCACCGGCAGTCGCCGAATAACCCTCATTGAAAACCAGATAGATCACGCCGAGTACCGACGACAGACGAGCTGCAAGTTCATCGGCCAGCGGCACCTCGAACGGGATCTGTGCCTTGGCGAGTGTCCGCTTGGCGCGGACGATGCGCTGGGCAATGGTGGCTGAGGGCAGCAGGAAGCCCCGCGCAATCTCCTCCGTGGTCAGGCCGCCAAGCAGTCGCAGGGTCAGCGCCACGCGCGCTTCCATGGGCAAAACGGGATGGCAGGCGGTAAACATCAACCGCAGCAAATCGTCGCCAATGGGATCGTCCAGCGCGGCTTCCATCTTCAACCCGGTCTGTTCCTGCTCGGCCTCCAGCTCGTGCATCAGCTCGACATGTTTGCGCTCGAGTAATTTGCTTCGACGCAGACGATCGATCGCGCGATGCTTCGCGGTCGTCATCAGCCACGCACCCGGGTTATCCGGCACCCCTGATTGCGGCCACTGTTCCAACGCGACCACCAGCGCATCCTGCGCCAACTCTTCGGCCAGGCCGACGTCCCGTACCATGCGTGCGAGACCGGCAATCAGCCTGGCCGATTCAATCCGCCAGACGGCGTCGATGGTGCGGTGGGTGTCGGTCGATGTCATGGCAACCGATCACATCATCTGCGCCACATTGACGCAAGGGAAGATGGTTGGTTTGCACGCATTCCAAAACAAAACAGCCCTGCAGAAAAACGAAAACCTCGTCGCGCGCTCTCCCTTGCCTGCAGGGGAGATTTAGATCGGGTCGCTCTTCGATCATGAGGATCCAGAGCTTTACCCTCACCCAACCTCACCCTGTTAACAGGGTGAGGAGCAAAGGCTAAGCCCCATCCTGGGGGCGCGCGAAGTGGTTCCACGCAGCCTCTTCATGCTCCCTCCCCTACTTGCAGGGCAGGGTTGGGGTGGGCTCGCTCTTCGTCCATGAGAACCAAAAACTTCTCCGCAACCTCGCGGCGAACTGGGATGCGCAAAGCCAAACTATGGCTTTGCCCCCATCTGCGTGCGAATACGCTCCTCCTGCTCGCGCAACTCTGGCGTCAGCTGGGAGCCAAAGTCTTCGGCCTCGAATACCTGTCGGATCTCTATCTCCGATTCCCCCAGATGCGGATTTGGGCAGCGTTTGACCCACTCGATCGCTTCTTCCATCGACTTTACCTGCCATAGCCAGAATCCGGCGATCAATTCCTTGGTTTCGGCAAATGGCCCATCGATTACGCTGCGCTTGTTACCGGAAAATTTCACCCGCGCGCCCTTCGAACTCGGATGCAGGCCTTCGGCTGCCAGCAATACACCGGCCTTCACCAGTTCCTCGTTGAACTTGCCCATGTCGGTCAGCAGGGTCTGACTCGGCATCACGCCGGCCTCGGAGTCCTTAGTGGCTTTGACTATCACCAGGCATCGCATGTCGTATCTCCTCTGGAAAGTTGGGGAGTCAGGCGGAAGAACGGGCAGCAGCCGTTCTCGCTTGCTCTAACCTTACGACGAACCACCAGCGATCAGATCGACATGGGCTGCAGTGACACGCTGGCCCCTCCAAATCGGGAATATTCTCAAGCTATGGGGCAGCGCCTCGGTATGCTGTACCGATCGCGTTACCGATCCAGCCAGGGCGGGCATAGATGAAGGAAAACTTGATCGTCCATCGCGGCAGCCGTACCGAATGGCTGGCCGATACGCTGGCCCAGCAGTTGGAGGCGCAGCGACCGGCCAATCCGCTGGCCGCGCAGACCGTCGTGGTCGCGCATCCGGGGTTGCAGCGCTGGCTGCTAGGCCGTTTCGCCCGCCGACCCGGCCGCCATGGCGCTCACGGCATTGCGGCCAACATCGAGATGATCCTGCCGTGGCAATGGTTCGAGCGCACCGCTCGCCGGGTGCTCGGGGACGAGGCATTGATCGGCGGCGCCTATCGGAGCGACGTCCTGCGCTGGCGACTGTTGATGGCGCTGCCCACCCTGGCCACGACGGAAGTCGGCGCCTATCTGGCAGGCGACGATGCGTCGCGGCGCAGCTTTCAGCTGGCCGAGCATCTGGCCGGCCTGTACACCCAGTACCTGATCTACCGACCCGACTGGATACTCGATTGGGAACAACATCCCGGCAAAGCCCGAGGCGACTGGCAGGCGGCGTTATGGCGACAGGTGCAGGCGTCGATTGGCCGTCCACACCGCGCCCAGCGCAGTGCGGGGCTGCTTGACGCGCTGCATGCCGAAAGCCTTCAGCCAGATGGCGAACATCCACCGTTGCATGTGTTCGGCGTCAGTCATTTGCCGCCCGATGTACTGGCGGCATTGCGGGTCTATTCGCTGCAGACACCGGTGCACCTGTATTTTCCCGATCCCTGTCGCGAATACTGGTCGGACCTGCGCAGCCGGCGCTTTCAGCTCGCGCAGAAAGGCGATCCGGACGCGTTGTACTACGAGATTGGTCATCCATTGCTGGTCGCGTTAGGTCGGATTGCACAGGATTTCTGCATCACGCTGGATGAGTGCGATGCGATCGAGGAGCGCGACCCACTCGACGAGGCCGAACCATTGCCCGGCGAAACGTCGCTATTAGCACGGTTACAGTCCAGCATCCGCTGCCTGCAGCCGGATCTGGTCGGCGATCCGGTTCGCGAGCAAATAGCGGACGGCGTGACATTGAATAAAATCCTGCACGTCCAGCGCAGCGACCCCAGCCTGCGCGTGCACGTTTGCCACACCCGTCTGCGCGAGCTCGAAGTATTGAAGAACGCGCTGCTGCGCTGCCTCGCCGAAGACGCCACCTTGCAACATCGGGACATCGTGGTGATGGCGCCGGACATCAGTGCGTATGCGCCCTACCTGCCTGCGATATTCGGTGAGCCGGCGCAGTACCGCACCGATCCGCTGCATTTGCCGTGGCATCTCTCCGATGTCGGACTATCGCGCGCGCACCCACTGATGAGTGCATTCGCGCAAGTGCTGGATCTGGCTGAAAGCCGGTTTACGGTCAGCGAAGTGATGGACTTTCTCGACGTCCCTGCAGTAGCACGGCGCTTTGCGATCGATCGTAGTGGTCGTGACGCGCTGGAGCGCTGGCTGCATCGCGCACGCGTGGCGTGGGGACTGGACGCTGAAATGAAAGCCGAAGTTGGCGGAGCGCCGGTCGATGCCAATTCCTGGCAGTTCGGTTTTGATCGCATCTACGCCGGACTCATCGCAGGTCAAGGCACTTCCGGCGAATCCCCCGAAGATCATGCTTCGGCCGATCAACTGATGGATGGAATCCTGCCGCTCGACGGCGTCTCCGGCAGCGATGTCGAAGCACTCGGTCAGTTCGATAGGCTGCTTGGCGAATTGCGCAACGCGCGCGCAGCGTTCGCCATCCCACGAACGCTCATGGCGTGGAGCCAATGGTTGCTCGAGTTGATCGATGCGCTGTTCCTCGCCGATCTGCGCGACGACGCGGAAAACAGCGCACTCGATGCGCTGCGACGCCTGGTTGCCAGCCTCGGCAGCCAGGCCGCGGAAGTCGGCATGGGTGCGGTACTGCCATGGAGCGTGGTGCGCGAAGCGGTGCGTGGCGAGCTTGATGCAGTACCCGAACGCCAGGCGTTTCTGCTCGGCGGCGTGACGTTCTGTGGACTGGTACCGCAACGGTCGATTCCTTTTCGCGTGGTCTGCCTGCTTGGCATGAACGAATGCGAGTTTCCCCGCCCCACCGGCGATGCGGGCCTCAATCGGATTCTTAGCCAGCCACGTCATGGCGACCGCGATACGCGCAGCGAAGACCGATACCTGTTTCTGGAAGCGATGATGTCAGCGCGCGACGTGCTGCATATCAGTTTCGTCGGCGAAGGGGTGCGCGACGGCAAGCCACGCAACCCCGCTGCACCACTGGCCGAGCTGCTGCAGTTCCTCGACGAACAGTACGACGTCGCCGACGACACAAAAGCCGAGCGACCGTGGCGCATCCACCATCCGTTGCAACCGTTCGATGCGCGTTATTACGAGCGCGATGCCGATGGTCAACCACGACACGACATGCGATTGTTTTCCTACGATCCGGCATTTCTTGCCATACCGTCGGTCAACGGCACCCAACGCTTCCTCAACCCGCCGGCTATCGCGGTGAAGGCGGCTGCAGCGAGCGGCGAGATCACGCTGGGTG
>Ga0302316_10000304_pt1 | contig 43992 bp, 31 predicted proteins | sample III_Palsa_N3_2_FD_200456 | JGI IMG/M metagenome (GOLD analysis project Ga0302316, IMG submission 200456) | Peat permafrost microbial communities from Stordalen Mire near Abisko, Sweden - III_Palsa_N3_2 | ecosystem: Environmental > Terrestrial > Soil > Palsa > Peat permafrost | place: Sweden...
ATGGGGTCTTCGTTGTCGGTGGTTTTGACGACGGCTACGCCGATGATGGAGGCCACGAGGTTGATGGCGTGGACCATCAGCGGGAAGAGAATGCCCTTGATGCCGAAGACGGGGTAGAGGGCGGCGCCGAGGATCATGGCGCCTACGTTTTCTGCGGCGGTGGACTCGAAGATGTCCGCGCCACGGCCGGCGCAGTCGCCTACGTTGTCGCCAACGAGGTCGGCGATGACGGCGGGGTTGCGGGGATCGTCTTCGGGGATGCCGGCTTCTACTTTGCCGACGAGATCGGCGCCTACGTCAGCGGCCTTGGTATAGATACCGCCGCCGAGTTGGGCGAAGAGGGCGACGAGAGAGGCTCCAAAACCGAAGCCTACCAGCTCGTAGACGACGTGCTGGGGATTGTTGAGGCCACCGAAGGCGAGGAAGAGGACCGCGATGCCGATGAGGGCGAGAGCGACGACGACGAGGCCGGTGACGGCACCACCGCGGAGGGCAGACTGGAGCGCTCCGTTAAGAGAATTGCGGGCTGCGGCCGCGGTGCGGATGTTGGCGCGGATGGAGACGTACATTCCCGTGAAGCCGGCGAGGCCGGAGCAGATGGCGCCAACGAGGAAGCTGATGACGGTGGGGATGGCGACGGCGCGGGTGCTCGGCGAGAAGTAATAGCCGAGGAAGATAACGATGGCGAGGACGACGGCCATGATGCCAATGGAGCGGTACTGGCGGGAGAGAAAGGCTTCGGCGCCTTCGCGGATGGCGTCGGAGATGAGACGCATGTCGGGGGAGCCGGTATCGCCGGCGAGGACGACGCGGGCGAGGATGAAGGCGGCGATGAGGGCGAGGACGCCTACGCCGAGGGCGATCCAGAGCCAGATGGTGTCACTCCCCTGGACGATGCCGGGGGCACTTGAGGTGGTGTCTTGAAAGCTGAGGACCAATGTAGCGAGCACGCCTAAGTTCATGAAAAAGATTCCTCTTATATTCTTCCCGGAAATGGTGAAACGGATAGCGGATGCAAAAACGCGTGGTTTGGCGAATGGGCGAATTAGAGCATACGCGGATGGGACGGTCAATGAAAGGACCGGGGTCACGGATGGGGTGATGAGATTGCGGGAATGCGCGCGGGGCAGGGTGGGTGGCGTAAATTGGAGGAGCGCCGTTGACCGGCTCGGGTTGTGACGAAGAGGATGAGGGTCGCGAGGGGGAGTATGCAGGATCGCTGTAAAACGTGGGTCTGGATTGCGGGCATCGGGTTAGCTGGAGTTCTAGCGGCGGGTGGGCTACGCGCGGCTGCGCAAACGCCGGCTGACAACGATACGCCGCCGCAGACGCCGACGGGGCAGAATGCTGTGATGCAGAAGCGGCCGCCGAGTCCGTTGACGCAGGACTCGGACCCGGTGAAATCTCCTGATGGGCAGAACACAGTGCCGGGGCAGACGAAGACGCCGATGGGCGGACAGTCGCCGGACCAGACGAATGAGATTACGAAGGAAGATGGACGGTTTACGCTGCGGACGAATGCGTTTGAGGTGCGGCTGAACGCGTCGGTGTTCGATAGCAGCGACCACGAGGTGGACTCGCTGCCGGAGAGCGCGTTCAAGATTTATGAGGATGGGGAGTTGCAGAAGATTGTGGGGTTCCGGCATGAGGATTTGCCGATATCGCTGGGGATATTAATTGATAGCTCGGGGTCGATGTATGACAAGCGGCCGTCGGTAGATGCGGCAGCGCTGAATTTGGTGAAGCTCTCGAATCCGAAGGACGAGGCGTTTGTGGTGGATTTCAATTCGGAGCCATATATCGACCAGGATTTTACGAGCAGCATTGCGAAGCTGCAGCAGGGGCTGGCGTACATGAAGGCTGGCGGAGGGACGGCGCTGTATGACGCGGTGATTGCGTCGGCCGATTACCTGTCGAAGAATGCGAAGGAACAGAAACAGGTGTTGCTGATCGTGACGGATGGCGATGATAACTCGTCGAATGCGTCGCTGGAAGAGGCGATCCATCGAGTGCAGGCGCTGGATGGGCCATCGATTTATTGCATTGGGCTGCTGTTTGGCGGGGACCTGAATCACAAGGATCTCAAGCACTCGAAGGAAGTGCTGATGCAGCTGGCGGAAGAGACGGGCGGGCAGGCTTACTTTCCCAAGTCGCTGCGGGAGGTGGATGGGATTGCGCAGCAGGTGGCGCAGGATATCCGGTCGCAGTACATGATCGAGTATCACTCGACGAAGCCGATGTCGGTGCCGGGGTATCGGACGATTCATGTGGAGGCGTCGGAGAAGGGGTATCGGGGGCTGCGGGTGCGGACGCGGGCAGGGTATTTCCCGAAGACGGGCGGACAGAGTGCGGGGGCTGGCGCGAACTAGGGTAGGGGTAAGTGCGGTAGTCTTTTGGGGGCGGAGCGCGTTGGCCGCACGAGTGGATTTGTAGAGACGATGCGTACTGGAAATAATGTGACGGAGCTGGTGGGGCATACGCCGATGGTGCGTATCAACCGGCTGGTGGGTTCGGGCGATGCGGAGCTGTGGGCGAAGCTGGAGACGATGAATCCGGGCGGTAGTATCAAGGACCGGGCGGCGCTGGGGATTGTGCTCGATGCAGAGCGGCGCGGGGTGTTGAAGCCCGGCGATACAATCTGCGAGGCGACGGCGGGAAATACGGGCGTGGGGCTGGCGCTGATCGGCGTGCAGCGCGGGTACAAGGTGAAGATTTTTATTCCTGAAGGGTTTGCCGAGGAGAAGTGCATTTTGATGCGGGGGCTGGGGGCCGATGTGGTGCGGACTCCTGAGAGTGAGGCGCTGGCTGGGGCGATTAAGCGGACGCTGGCGTTTGAGGATGAGACGCCGGGAGCGTTTGCGGCGATGCAGTTTGAGAATCCTGCGAATCCGGACTTTCATGAACAGACGACGGCGGTGGAGATTCTGGAACAGATGGACGGGCGGATTGATGCGGCGGTGATTGGCGTGGGGTCGGCGGGGACGTTTACCGGGATTGCGCGGGCGCTGAAGAAGAAGCTGGGGAATGTGCTGATGGTGGCCGTGGAGGCGCAGGGGAGCGTGCTGCAGGGAGGGGTTCCTGGCCCGCACCGGGTGGAGGGGATTGGCGTGGCGGAGATTCCGGCGACGTTTGACCGCAGTGTTTGCGACCGGGTGATCATGGTGAGCGATGACGACGCCTTTGCGACGGTGCTGCGAATGGCACGCGAGGAAGGCGTGCTGGGCGGGTCGAGCTCGGGCGCGAATATGTTTGCGGCGATCGCGGTGGCGAAGGAGTTGGGTGCGGGGAAACGGGTGGTGACGATTGTGCCGGATTCTGCGGAGAGGTATTTGTCGAAGGCGGTGCTCGGGTAGGGAAGGCGGTGTCAGTTGTCCGTTCTCAGTTGTCCGTTGAAAGCAAACTGAGAACTAACAACTGAGAACGAGAGATTGAGCGGATTGTCATCGAAGACGGGTAGGATGCAGGTGCGTGGAAGCTGCGGTTGAGGAGAGGGTGCATGGTCGATTATTCGAAGCTGGAGTTTGCGACGATCAATGATGTTTTTGAGCGGATGAGTCACCAGGGTGCGACGCCGGTGGCGATGTTCAAGACGGGGAGTGAGTGGAAAGAGATTTCGTCCGAGCAGATGTATGGGCGGGTGCGGGCGCTGGTGGGGTTGCTGCAGCAGTGGGGGATCAAACGCGGAGAGCGCGTTGGGCTGGTGAGCGAGAACCGGTGGGAGTGGCCGGTGGTGGATTTTGCGGTGCTCGCGATTGGCGCGGTCGATGTGCCGCTGTATGACACGCTGACGCCGGAACAGATGGGCTACATTCTGCGCGATGCTGGCGTGCGCGCGGTGATTGTGTCGAACAAGGTGCAGTACAAGAAGCTGGTGGCGGCGGGGGAGATTCCTACGCTGGAGTTTGTGGGCGTGCTGGATGAGGGCGAGTTTGACGGGGCTACGAGTCTGGCGGGGGTTTTCTCTCGAGCGGAGGAGTTGAAGGGAATTGATGCGGGGTTTGATGCGCTGCTGAAGGAGACGAAGCCGGAGGAGTTGGCGACGATTGTGTATACGTCGGGGACGACTGGGGATCCGAAGGGCGTGATGCTGACGCATCGGAATTTGGCGGACAATCTTAGGTACTCGACTGCGGGGTTGAGGATTGGGCCGGGGGATGTGACGATCTCGTTTCTGCCGCTGAGCCATTCGCTGGCGAGACATCTTGGGTACGCGATTTACGGGCATGGCGGGAAGATTGCGTACCTGGCGAAGTTTGATGATTTGCGGGGAGCGATGCAGGCGGTGAAGCCGCAGATTTTTCTGGCGGTGCCGCGGGTGTACGAGAAGATTCGGCAGGGGACAGAAGCGAAGTCGGTGGGGTTCAAGAAAAAGATTTTGCATTGGGCGATGGGGCAGGGGAAGAAGCATCGCAAGGAGTTGATGGCGGGGAAGACGCCGTCGTCGCCGCTGTGGAAGCTGGCGGACAAGCTGGTGTATTCGAAGCTGAGAGAGGCGTTTGGGGGGAAGGCGAATATTTATGTTTCGGGAGGCGCGCCGCTGGGGATGGATTCGGCGGAGTGGTTTCTGGATATGGGGATTCGGATCTTTGAGGGCTATGGGTTGACGGAGACTTCGCCGGTGATTTCTCGGAACACGTATGACGGCTATCGGATTGGGACGGTGGGGATGGTGGTGCCGAATCTCGAGCTGCGGATGGCGGAGGATGGCGAGATTGAGGTGCGGGGGACTACCGTGTTCTCCGGATATTGGCAGAGGGAAGAGGCGAGTAAGGCCGAGTTCACTGCGGATGGATGGTTTAAGACTGGGGATATCGGGAGATATGTGGATGGGTTTCTTTCGATTACGGATCGGAAGAAGGAGTTGATCAAGACGAGCAGCGGGAAGTATATTGCGCCGCAGCCGATTGAAGGGAAGTTGAAGGCCGATGAGCTGGTGGGAAATGCGGCGGTGATTGGCGACTCGCGGAAGTTTGCGGCGGTGCTGATTTCGCCGGACTTCCAGGCGCTGGGACGATGGGCGGGGGAGCATGGTGTGACGACGAAGGATCCTAAGGAGCTGGTGAAGGATCCTAAGGTGAAGGCGCAGTACGAGAGCATTGTGAAGCGGGTGAATGTGGAGCTGCAGGACCACGAGCGGATGAAGAAGGTTGGCGTGATGCCGGAGGAGTGGAGCATCGAGGGTGGGGAGCTGACTCCGAGTATGAAGCTGAAGCGGCGGGTGATCTTCGACCGGTACAAGGATCGGATTGATGCGCTGTACGGCGGCGAATGATTGCGGTGGGGGTGCATTGCTGAGACTATGAGGCGATGGGCGCATCCAATCGAGACATGAGTTATCTGAAGCGGGCTGAGAAGCAGGGCGGGAAGTTTTTGAATCCTGAGCCGACGGATGTGGGTGGGCTGCGCATCGTGTTCAAGGTGCTGCCGCTGTATTTGTCGAATAAGGCGCAGGTAGAGCCGAAGCGGTTGCTGGGGCCGTTTACTACGGATACGAGCGTGTATGCGACCGCGCCGGCGAGTGGGTTGCGCGTGACTTGGTTTGGGCACTCGGCTTCGTTGATCGAGATGGATGGGCTACGGGTGCTGGTGGATCCGGTGTGGGAGCGGGCTAGTCCGTTTTCATTTATGGGGCCGAAGCGGTTTTTTGAGCCGACGATTGCGCTGGAGGCGCTGCCGAAGATTGATGTGGTGTTGATTTCGCATGACCACTACGACCATCTTGGGGCGAAGACGGTAGGGCAGTTGGCGAAGTTGGAGAGCACGCAGGGGGCGCGGTGGGTTACGTCGCTGGGGGTGGGACGGCGGCTGCGCGGGTTTGGCGTTTCGGCGGAGAAGATTACTGAGCTTGATTGGACGGAGAGTGTGGGGGTTGGGGCGTTGAAGATTACGTCGTGGCCTTCACGACACTTTTCGGGGCGAGGGGTGCTGGATCGGTTTAAGACATTGTGGGGTTCGTTTGTGATTGAGGGGCCGCGGCATCGGGTGTACTTCGGGGCGGACTCGGGTTGGTGGGAGGGGTTTGGGGAGATTGGCGCGCAGTATCCGGGGTTTGATTTGGTGATGCTGGAGATTGGGGCGTTTCATCCGCTTTGGGCGGCGATTCATTTGGGGCCGGACAACGCGGCGAAGGCGTTCGAGACGATGTGTCCGCAGGGTGGATTGATGATGCCGATCCATTGGGGGCTGTTTAATTTGGCGCTGCATGCCTGGAAGCAGCCGGTGGAACGGATCGTCGAGGTGGCCGAGGAGAAGGGGATTAAGCTTTGGCTGCCGGAGCCGGGGAAGCCGACCGAGGTGGTTGGGGAGTTGCGGTCGGGGTGGTGGGAGCTGGCGGAGTAGCGGCGCGCTTGCAGGCCATTAGAGCATGCCTTGGGGCTAAAGCCCGCTTCTTCTCTGATGGGTATGAGACCCAAGGTTGAAACCTTGGGGTACCTCGGAGCAAAGTTGCCTTGAAGGGCAGAAGCAGATTCCCAGAGGGAATGACAGAAAGAAAGGCAAGAGCAACGGCTGACGCAACTTCGGGTCGGCGAATCGGGGTGCGCGCTATTTGTAGATGAGGTGGATGGTGGTTTCGGTGGTGGGGCAGGCTACGGGAATGGCTGCGGTGTCGAAGGAGGGGGCGGTGAGGACTACGTGGGGGTTGTTGGAGAAGCCGAAGCCTTCCTTGGGGATGCCGAACATATTTTTGTCTAGCTTGTGGTTGGAGTTCTCGTCATGGATCGCTACGAGGGCGTAGCGGCCGGGCGGCACTTGCAGCTTGATGGTGGTGGCGGTTCCGGTGAAGGGGTGGGGGCCGTGGGCGAAGGCTTTGTCGTTATTGTCAGGCCAGCCGTCGGAGGAGCTGAAGACGGAGAGGCCGGCGTCGCCTTTCTCGTTGCGGAAGCCGTCGATGTGCACGACGAGGGTGCAGGTGGTGGCGGCGGGCGTTTGATGGGCAAGCGCGGCGCGGGGGGTGATGAGGGTTGCGGTGAGGAAGGCTGCGGCGAGGGTTGTGCAACGGGTGAGGGTGAGGTTCATGTGGACTCCTGCGGGTGATTCAAGTGTTGGAGGGTGGTGGGACTTTGGACATTCCCTCGCGGCTAAAGCCGCGTTGATTTGGAGGAAGGTAGAGCGGGACTTGCGTCCCGCCCCTTCAGAGCAACGGTGAAAGCAGTTAGAGCAAAGGCAAGGCAGTTTGTGCAAAGGCGAATGCAGCTACTTGGCTTTCCTGGGGACCATGATGTTGCGGCCGAAGTGGAAGGAGGGGCCGATGGAGTAACGATAGGACCAGCCTCCGTTGGCGACGACGTAGTTGAAGGGGTGATTCCAGACCGCGTCCATGTCGGCGCGGATACCGATGTGTTTGGAGATAGCAAAGTCGGCGCCGCCGCCTACGCCGTAGGCTCCGGTCCAGTCGACGATGGTGGCGTTGGGCTGGAGAACATTGGTCGCGATGAGTGCGCCCACAACAACCTCATCGGGTGTGCCGGGGCGAGGATGCGCTGTGGCGTTGAGGCGAAAGGCTGCGAGGCTGGGGCGGATGAAGAGCGTCACCTTGGAGAAGTGGCGGTAGTTGAGCTGCGAACCAGCCGTGAAGGTCTGCGTGGTTGCGCTCAGGGGGACGTTGACGGCATAGGTTGGGGGAAGGCCTGCCTCACCATCGGTGAGCTCGTATTCCTCGTAGAGCTCCTCGATGCCTTGCTTGATGGCAGGGCTGGCGAATCCGGGAACCAGGCTGGTGTTGCCCGTCTGGACACTGTAGTCGAAGCCGGTGGAGAGCCAGCGGTTGTTATTGATGCCGGCCTGCAGGTGGAAGCCCTTCTGGTCGATGCCGTTGAGGCCGGGGGTGTAGAGGCTGGAGAAGCCGGTGAAGATGTCGTAGCGGCCGACGTATTGCTGCTGCGCGGAGGCGTGCGGCATTTGGGTGAGGAAGACGAAGATGGCTACGAAAAGGCCGAGGCGGGTGATGCGGTTGATGCGTGAACGGTGCGTCATGGAAGCTCCTAGGTAAGGGGAAAGCAGTTACGAGTTGGCTCCGCCGGTAAGCGGATGCTGTTGGTGAAGATGCGTTGGGGACAGGAACTGAGAGACCCGGTGAAGAACGCGGTCGGTTTGTTCCTTGTGAGGGAGGTGACCGGTGTCGGGATAACTCTCATGCTCAAGATTGGGGATAGAAGCCTGGAGGGCTGCGAGCTGCGGGGTGGTGCCAAACTCGTCGCGGTCTCCTTGCAGAACCAGGACGGGACAGGTGATGCGTGGGAGAAATTCTTTGAGCGGGAAGACTTCCTTGCCGAGGGTGGTGGCCCACTGGGTCCAAGAGGAGAAGACCTCGTCGGGTTGCTGGTGGTAGTGGGCGAGACGCTCCTGTAGTTTGCTGCCGGGATAGGCTGCGGCCATTCTGTGAATGAGTTCGCCGGCTGCGTTGCTGGTGATCACGAAAGGGCTTTCGAGGATGAGAGCGCGTATGTGATTGGAGGTCGCGGCGTAGAGCATGGCGATGCCTGCGCCTTCGCTGTGGCCGTAGAGGACGGGGTCGGCTACGGAGAAGTGGTCGAGGAGGGTGGGGATGACGGTGTTGACCTGGTGGAGATAGTAGTCGTCAGTGCGCTTGGCGAGCGGGCCTTCGGAGTCGCCGTGGCCGGCGCGCGAGTAGGCGATGACGTTGTAGTTAGTGGCGGCAGCCAACTTGCTTGGAAACTGCTTCCAGTAGGTGACCGAGCCGAGAGCTTCGTGGAGGAGGAGGATGGTGCCTTCGGCGGCGGGGACGGAGTGGTAGGCGACCTCGGTGCTCTTGCCGTCGAGGGAGAGATGGAGGTGCTGGGTTTCGGTGGTGGGCGTGGTGGCGGAGGTCGTCTGGGTCATAGGGACTCCATCCAGAGGACCTTGGTTTGCGAGGTTTCCCAGGCGGCGAAGCGGGAGGAGTAGCGCTGTTCGAGGGTGGCGCGGCGGACTTTGAGGGTGGGGGTGAGGAGTTCGTTGTCGATGGTCCAGGGCTGCTCGGAGATGACGATGAAGCGGAGCTGCTCGTGGTGTTCGAGCTGGGCGTTGACGGTGTTGAGTTCGGCGACGAGTTTGGTTTCGATGTAGGACCGGTGGGCGGAGTCGAGGTCTTTGCGGATGGACGGCGCGAGGACGGCCATAGCGAAGGGGGCGGTCATGCCGCTGCCGAAGACGGCTACGGACTCGAAGAGGTAGGAGCAGGAGAGGAGTTTTTCGATTTGGCCGGGGGCTACGTATTTGCCCTTCGAGGTTTTGAACTCTTCCTTGAGGCGGCCGATGAGGCGGAGGCGGCCGAGCTCGTCCATCTCGCCGCGATCGCCGGTGCGGAAGAAGCCGTCGTCGGTGAAGGCTTCGCGGGTGAGATCGGGGTTGCGGTAGTAGCCGACCATGTTCATGGGGCCTTTGATCTGGACTTCGCCTTCGGGAGAGATGCGGGTGAGGGCCCAGGGGCTGGCTTCGCCGACGTAGCCGATGCGTTCGCGGCCGCGCCGGGGAGCGTGGGTGATGCCGTCCTCGGTCATACCGTAGCCTTCGGCGAAGTAGAGGCCCATCTTTTGGTACCACTGGATGATGTCGATGGGGATGGCCGCGCCGCCGGAACTGATGAGGCGCGCTTCGCCGAGGCCGAGGTTGGCCAGGATTTTTTTGCGAACGATGTTGCCGAGGATCGGGATGGAAAGGAGGAGGTTGAGTTTCTTCTCGTGAATTTTTTCGAAGACGCCTTGCTGAAAGCGGATGTACAGGCGCGGGATGGAGAAGAACAGGGTGCAGCGGGAACGGATGAGATCGGTGAGGAAGGTTGGTTGCCCTTCGGTGAAGAAGATGTGGATGGGCATGAAGAGCGAATTCACTTCGACGATGGAACGCTCGGCGATGTGGGCGAGCGGAAGGTACGAGAGGATGCTGTCGAGGTCTCCGGTGGGGTTGGGGCCGATGGTGGGCAGCATGGACTTGGCCCAGAGGGAGAGCGCGCGGAAGTTGTGTACGGCGCCTTTGGGTTGGCCGGTGGTGCCGGAGGTGTAGATGATGGTGGCGATGTCGGTGGCGTCGCGGGTGGGGTTGCCTTCGAGGGGGGATTGCGTTGCGACGATGTCCGACCAGAGGGTGCTGCCGGCCGGCGTATGCTGCGAGGCGCAGTTGGGGAAGGCGACGAAGGGAAGATGGTGGAAGACGTCTTCGTTGAGGGGGAGGGGGTTTTCGAGCAATCCGATGAAGGCTGCGACGGGCTCGCAGTGGCGGAAGAGCGCGGCAAGCGATAGGTCGCGGGCGGTGGGGAAGAAGGGGACGCTGACGTGGCCGGACATCCAGATAGCGAAGTCGGCCATGAACCACCACGCGCAATTTTTGGAGACGATGACGATGTTGGAGCCGGGCGGGAAGTGCTGGGCGTCGATCCAGGCGGCCATGCGGCGGACTTCCTGCATGGCGCTGGCCCAGGTCCAGTGGAGGAGCTCGCCGCCGTTGATAGGTTGCGTGAAGAGGGGTTGCGACGCAGAATTTTGCTCGCACGCGTAGATTCTCTGGAGCGGAAGCTCGCGATCCGGTAGTGCTGGGCCTACGGTGTCGGTACCGGATAGTTGAGTCTGTTCGAGCGGTTGCATCGGTGGTTCCTTCCAATTTGTTTAACGGAGGGTAAGATAACCAAAAGAGAGGACGTCTGTCATCTTGAATCTTTTGCAGAGGGTTGGCAGGGGTTGGGGAGAGACAGGATCGCGGGGTAAATCGCCTTGCGATGTGCCGTCGGGAATGGGCGAACATTATGGCTGATCTAAAGGGTAAGACACTTTTCATTACAGGGGCGAGCCGGGGGATTGGGCTGGCGATTGCGCTGCGTGCGGCGCGGGATGGCGCCAACATCGTGGTGGCGGCGAAGACCGTGACGGCGAATCCCAAGCTGCCGGGAACGATTTATACGGCTGCCGATGCGATTGAGGCTGCGGGTGGCAAGGCGCTGCCGCTGGAACTGGATATCCGGGCGGAAGAGCAGGTGAAGGCCGGGGTTGAGAAGGCTGCACAGCGGTTTGGTGGGATCGACATCCTGGTGAACAATGCGAGCGCGATCAGCTTGACGGGGACGGCGGAGACGTCGGTGAAGCGATTTGATTTGATGATGGGGGTTAACGTTCGGGGTACGTTTGTTTGCTCGCAGGCTTGCTTGCCTTACCTTGCGAAGGCGGCGAACCCTCAAATTCTGACGATGTCGCCGCCGCTGAGTATGCAGGCGAAGTGGTTCAAGCATCATGTGGCGTACACGATTGCGAAATTTGGGATGAGTATGTGCGTGCTGGGGATGGCGGAGGAGTTTGCGCCGTTGGGGATTGGGGTGAATGCGTTGTGGCCGCGGACGGTGATTGCGACCGCCGCGCTGCAGGTGATTCCGGGAGCGAATGCCGAGCGGGGACGGACGCCGGAGATCGTGGCGGATGCGGCGCATTGGATTTTGACGCAGGATAGTCGCGCGACGACGGGGAACTTTTTTATCGACGACGAGGTGCTGGCGCAGGCTGGGGTGACGGATTTGAGCGGGTATGCGATGACGCCGGGTGAGCCACTGCAGATGGACTTCTTCCTGTAGGTCCTGCGCGGACGGCGAGAGTTAAGTGCGGGTGGGTTGTGCAAGGCTGTGGCATAATCCGTCCAGAAGAAAATCGGCAGCATGAGTTTCGCGAAGGAACGTGGCAACTTGGCCAAGACGGTGGAGACAAACGATGGGGCGAATCAACCGCGGGAGCCTTGGAAGGCTTTCCAGGCACGGCAGCGCAACCTGGATACGAAGCGCGATGCGGTGTTGCAGACGGCGGCGCATTTGTTTCTGGAACATGGGTACCGCCGGACGTCGATGAGCGAGTTGGGGACGCGGCTGAAGATTACCAAGCCTGCGCTGTACTACTACTTTCACAATAAGGAAGAGATTCTCGTCGAGTGCTATCGGCTGGGGATTGCGGCGATTGAGCAGCTGCTGGACAAGGCCGCGGTGAGCCATGGGAATGGGCTGAACAAGGTGCGGGCGTACGTGGAGGCCTACGCCAAGGCGGTGGTGAGCTTCGACTTTGGGCGGTGCGTGGCGATGCTGGATGATGCGGAGCTTTCGCCGAAAGCGCGGCGCGAGGTGCGCGACTTGAAGCGGAAGATCGATATGACGATTCGATCGTACGTGGAAGAGGGGATCGGCGACGGGTCGATTGCTGCTTGCAATGTGAAGCTGGCATCGTTTGCGCTGGCGGGCGCGGTGAACTGGATTGGGACGTGGTATCGGCCGGAGGGGACGCTGAGTGCGGAGGAAATTGCGACGCAGTTCGCGGATCTTCTGACGCAGGGGCTGCGGGGCAGCGATGGGACGGCGGTAGTCGTGAAGAAGGCGCGGGCGAAAGCGGCGAGCAAGCGCTAAGGCAGAAATAGGCAGGTGGAAATGTCGGGGAAGGGGTGGTTTTCACTCTTTTCCGCAGGTGGATTTGCGCTGTTTGACTTTCTTACCGCGCGTTCAGTATTCTGCACGGGCTGGTGAGGCTGCGAGGTATTGGCCTTCCGCACAGGTTAGGGAAGGCCCGGCTGAAGGCTCGGGGGAGTGGTGACGATGGCGTCGTTGGAATTGGAATCTGTGGTGGATGGGGCTTCGTCCAAAGGACGAGCGAGCGATCGGGCATATGATGTGCGGCGCGTGGCCGTGCTTGGCGCGGGGACCATGGGCGCGCGGATTGCGGCGCACATTGCGAATGCCGGATTGCCGGTGTTGCTGCTGGATATCGTTCCGGCAAATGGGGAGCGGAACAGCATCGCGGCAGGCGCGGTGGAGGCGTTGAAGAAGTCGAAGCCGGCGGCGTTTGCGGATGCGTCGTTCGCGAGCAATGTGCGGATTGGGAACTTTGAAGATGATTTGGCGAAGCTCAAGGATTGCGATTGGGTGATCGAGGCCGTCGCTGAAAATATGGAGATCAAGCACAGCCTGCTGAGTAAGGTCGCGGCACATTTGCGGGCGGACGCGATTTTGACGACGAACACCAGCGGGTTGCCGGTGGCGAAGGTTGCGGAAGCTTTGCCGGAGGATCTTCGGCGGCGCTGGTTTGGCACGCACTTTTTTAATCCGCCGAGGTACATGCGGCTGTTTGAGTTGATTGCGACGCCCGAGACGGATCCTAAGGCGATTGCAGCGATTGCGGAGTTTGCGGACAAGAAGCTGGGCAAGACGGTGGTGCCGGCGAAGGACGTGCCGAACTTTATCGCGAACCGCATTGGAACGTTCTGCATGCTGAATACGCTACGGATTATGGAAGCGCAGGGGCTGAGCATCGAGGAGATTGATCTGCTGACGGGTGCCGTGATGGGTTGGCCGAAGACGGGAACGTTTCGGCTGGCGGACATGGTGGGGATCGATGTGCTGGGAAGTGTGGCGAAGAATTTTGCTGCGAACATTCGCGATGAGCGCGCGGATGTAACGCTGCCGCCGATCATTGGGCAGTTGATGGAACGCAAATGGCTGGGCGATAAGACGCGGCAGGGTTTCTACAAGAAGGAGCGCGGCGCGGATGGAAAAGAAGCGCGGATGGTGCTGGATTTTGCGGCGATGGAGTATCGGCCGGCGGGGAAGGCTGGGTTCGCGGAAGTCGAGATGGCGAAGTCGAATGACTCGCTGACGGGAAGGATAAAGTCGCTGCTGAACGGGAATGCGGCGAAGGATAAAGTCGCGAAATTTTATTGGACGGCGCTGCCGGAGATGTGGGCGTACTCGGCTAACAGGATTGGCGAAGTTGCGGACACGATCGTGGAGATTGATGCCGCGATGAAGGCCGGGTTCAACTGGGAGATGGGGCCATTCGCGATGTGGGATGCGGCGGGCGTGCCGGAGACTGTTGCGAAGATGCGGGGGGCTGGCCTGGCGATTCCTGCGGCGGTGGAGAAGCTGCTGGCGGCGGGTGGGACTGCGTGGTATCGCGCGGACGGGACGGAATTTTTTGATGTGGCGGCGGGTGCGTATCGGCCCGTGGATTTGAATCCGGAGCTGGCGCCGGTGGCTAGCTATAAGCGGTCGAATGGCGTGTATGCGGGAAATGCCGGGATTTCGCTGATTGATATTGGCGATGGGATTGGGTGCTTCGAATTTCATTCGAAGATGAACAGCTTGGGGCAGGACATCGTTGGGTTTTTGAAGAAGCAGCTGCAGCCGGGAAGCGACGCGGTGAAGAACTTTGACGGGTTCATCATCACCAGCGACGCTACGAATTTTTCTGTGGGCGCGAATTTGATGCAGCTGCTGATGGGGATCCAAGACCAGGAGTGGGACGAGATTGACCTGATGGTGCGCGAGTTTCAGAACATGACGCAGGCGATCAAGTTCTGTCCGCGACCGGTGGTGTCGGCACCGTTTGGGCTTTGCCTGGGCGGGGGCGTGGAGATCCTGATGCACTCGGCTGCGCGGCAACCGCATGTGGAGTTGTATACGGGGCTGGTGGAGACGGGCGTCGGTATACTGCCCGCTGGCGGCGGCTGCAAGGAGATGGTGCTGAGGGCGCTCGAGGTTGCGGGTGCGGTAAATCCGGGCGGCGGTGCGGAGTCGGCCGAGGTGCATGAGGCGATTCGGAATGTGTTCGAGACGATTGCGATGGCGAAGGTTTCGACGTCGGCGTTTGAGGCGCAGGCGCTGAGGATTCTGGAAGAGAGTGACGCGATCTCGATGAACCGCGACAGGCTGGTGAGCGATGCGAAGGCGCAGGCGCTGCGGCTGGTGAGGAGCGGATATTCGGCGCCCGTGATGCGGACCGATATTCCGGCGCCTGGCAGTTCGGTGGAGGCGACGCTGAAGCTGGGCGTGTACACGATGCTGGAGGCCGAATACATCAGCGTGCATGACGCGAAGATTGCGAACCATGTGGCGAAGGTGCTGACCGGCGGCGGCGTGACGGCGGGGACTCTTGTGAGTGAACAATATCTGCTGGATTTGGAGCGGGAAGGTTTCATTTCGTTGTGCGGCGAAGCGAAGACTGTGGAGCGGGTTGGGTTCACGTTGAAGACGGGCAAGCCGCTTAGAAACTAGTCCTGCGGTCCTTCGCGGACGGCGAATGTTAATGCAGTTGGATGGACAAGGAGTTGAGATGAGAGAAGCGGTGGTGGTGAGTGCGGTTCGGACGGCGGTTGGCAAGGCGCCGCGAGGGACGTTGAAGCATACGAGGCCGGATGACCTGGGCGCGGCGGCGGTGGTAGGCGCGCTGGAGCGGGTGCCGATGCTGGATCGGTCGGAGATTGAGGATGTGATTATTGGCTGCGCGATGCCGGAGGCGGAGCAGGGCATGAACGTGGCGCGGGTGATTGCGCTGCGTGCGGGGCTGCCGGTGGAGTCGGCTGCGATGACCGTGAATCGCTACTGTGCGTCGGGCTTGCAGACGATTGCGCTGGCGGCGGAGCGGATTCGCGGCGCCGGTGCGGAGGTGATTGTGGCGGGCGGCGCGGAGTCGATGTCCTATGTGCCGTTTGGGGGAAACAAGATCTCAGTGAACCCTTGGCTGGTGGAGAATTTTCCTGGCTCGTATATGTCGATGGGGCTGACGGCGGAGCGGGTAGCGAAGCACTACGGGATTACGCGTGAAGAGTCGGACGCGTTTGCGCTGAGTAGCCATCAGAAGGCGCTGGCGGCGATTGATGCGGGAAGATTCGAGGACGAGATTGTTTCGGTGAAGGTCGTGCATACGACGGTGAATGGCGGGGGCAAGCCAGAGTCGAAGGAGCGGGAATTCAAGGTGGATGAGGGGCCGCGTGCGGATACGTCGCTCGAAGCGCTGGCGAAGTTGCGCGCTGCATTTCATGCGAAGGGCGTGGTGACGGCGGGGAATAGCTCGCAGACGTCGGACGGGGCGGCGGCTGCGGTGTTGATGTCTGACGAGCGGGCGAAGGCGATCGGAGCCACGCCGCTGGCGAGGTTTGTGTCGTTCGCGTACGCGGGCTGCTCGCCCGAGGAGATGGGCATTGGGCCGGTGTACGCGATTCCGAAAGCGCTGAAGATGGCGGGACTGACGCTTGAGGATATCGACGTCATTGAGTTGAACGAGGCGTTTGCTGCGCAGTCGCTGGCGGTCATCAAGACGCTGGGAATCGATATTGCGAAGGTGAATGTGAATGGCGGAGCGATTGCGCTCGGGCATCCGTTGGGATGTACCGGAGCGAAGCTGACGGCGACGCTGATCCGCGAGTTGAAGCGGAGCAAGGCGCGGTATGGATTGGTGACGATGTGCGTTGGCGGCGGTATGGGCGCTGCGGGAATTTTTGAGAATTTACAGAATTAAGAAATTGGCCGGAGGAATGACGATGAGTGCAGCTGAAGTAGCAACGCCAACCAAGCGGGCGTCGGGTGGAAGTTTTCTGATTGAGGATTTGCGACCGGAGGATGTATTTACTCCGGAAGATTTCTCAACGGAGCAGAAGCAGATTGCCGAGATGACGGCGAACTTTGCGGAGGAAAGGATTCTTCCGCAGGTGGCGGAGATTGAGGCGAAGAACTTCGACGTCAGCGTGAAGCTGATGCGCGAGGCGGGCGAGCTTGGGCTGCTGGGCGTGGACGTTCCGGAAGAGTATGGCGGCCTGGAGTTGGACAAGGTTACGTCTGCGCTGATCGCGGACAATATTGCGGTGATGGGCAGCTTTTCTGTGACCTTCAGTGCGCATGCGGGCATTGGGACGCTGCCGCTGGTTTGGTATGGAACGCCGGAGCAGAAGGCGAAGTACTTATCGAAGATTGCGACGGGCGAGTGGATTGCGGCGTATGCGCTGTCGGAGTCGTCGGCTGGGTCGGACGCGATGAATATTCGGACGGTCGCGAAGCTGACAGAAGACGGCAAGCACTACGTGCTGAATGGCGAGAAGATGTGGATCTCGAATGCCGGCATCGCGAATTTGTTTACGGTGTTCGCGAAGATTGACGGAGAGAAGTTCACCGCGTTTTTGATTGAGGCGGGGACGCCGGGGCTGACGGTTGCGGCGGAGGAACACAAGCTTGGGATTCGCGGGTCGTCTACGTGTCCGCTGCGGCTGGAGGATTGCAAGGTCCCGGTGGAGAATCTGCTGGGCGAGGCGGGCAAGGGTCATCACATTGCGTTCAACGTGTTGAATGTTGGGCGTTATAAGCTGGCGGCATCGGCAATTGGTGGGGCGCGGAAGTCGTTTCGCGATGGCGTGCGGTATGCGAAGGAACGGGTTGCGTTTGGGAAGCCGATCAGCTCGTTCGGACTGATACAGGAGAAGATTGCGGAGGGTGCCGTGGGCATCTATGTGGGCGAGGCGCTGATTTATCGAGCGGTCGGAGCGATCCAGGCTGCGCTCGAAGGACTGGATAAGCATTCGCCTACCTATACGCAGGATGTGCAGAAGAGGATTGAGGAGTTCGCCGTTGAGTGTTCGATTCTGAAGGTGTGGGGATCGGAGATGCTGGAGCGCGTGGTGGATTCTACGCTGCAGATTCATGGCGGGTATGGGTATGTTGAAGAGTTTCCGGCGGAGCGGAGTTATCGCGATGCGCGTATCAATCGGATTTTTGAGGGCACCAATGAAATCAACCGGCTGATCATTACTGGATGGATGATCAAGCGGGCACTGCAGGGGCGACTGGCGCTGTTGCCAGCGATTAAGCAGGTGATGGATGAGGTGATGGCGGGACCGGTGGCGAAGACGGACTATGAGGGTCCGCTGGCCGAAGAGCGGGCGCTGCTGGCTAGTGCGAAGAAGCTTGGGCTGTTCTGTGCGGGCGCGGCTTCGCAACGCTTTGGCATGGACCTGGCCGAGCAGCAGGAAGTGATGGGCGCCTTGTCGGATGTGTTGATTGAGGTGCTGGCGCTGGAGTCAGCGATTTTGCGGACGGAAAAGATGGTGGGCAAGAACGCGCTCGCGATCAAGATGACGAAGTACTATGCGGCGCGGTCGTTCCGGATTGTGGAGACCGCGTCAGAGCGGGTGATTGCTGCTGTGGCGGAGGGAGATATGCTGCGGACGCAGATGGCGATCTTCCGACGGCTGGCCAAGCACGAGCCGGTGAATACGGTGACGCTGGGGCGCGAGATTTCAACAGTGATGGTCGAAGCTGGCCGGTACACGCTGTAAATAAAGAGGCCCGCGGAGCGCGTGAAACGAACGCACTCCGCGGGCTTTCAACAGCAGATTCACTGAGGGAATGACAGAAAGAAAACGCCGGCAGAGTGGCGCTAGCCTTGCAGGACTTGCTTGGCGATGGTGGCTAGCTGCATGTTGGAAGTGCCTTCGTAGATGGTGCCGATTTTGGCGTCGCGATAGAGCTTTTCTACTGGGTAGTCTTTGACGAAGCCGTAGCCGCCGTGGAGCTCTACGCACTTGCTGGCGACGCGTTCGGCTACCTGCGAGACGAAGTACTTGGTCATGGCCGCTTCTTTTAGGAAGGGCAGGCCGGCAAGCTTGCGGCGGGCGGTGTTGTAGACCATGAGGCGGCTGGCTTCGATGTCGGTGGCCATCTCTGCGAGGGCGAATTGGACGGCCTGGAACTCGGCGATGGGTTTACCGAACTGTCGACGCTCCTGAGTGTACTTGGCGGCGTGGCCCCAGGCTCCTGTCGCGAGGCCAAGGAGTTGCGCGGCGATGCCGATGCGGCCTTCGTTGAGGGTTTCGATGGCGATCTTGTAGCCTTTGCCGATTTCGCCGAGGATGTTGGCGGTGGGAACGCGGCAGTCGTCGAAGAGGAGCTCACAGGTGGAGGAGGCGCGGATGCCGAGCTTGTCTTCTTTCTTGCCTACTGTGAAGCCCGGGGTATCGCGCTCGACGAGGAAGGCCGTGATGCCCTTGTAGCCGGCTGCGGGGTCGACTGTCGTGAAGACGATGAAGAGGCCGGCTTCGGCGGCGTTGGAGATCCAGAGCTTGCGGCCGTTGAGGATGTAGTGGTCGCCGTCGGCGCGCGCGCTGGTGGTGAGGGCAAAGGCGTCGGAGCCGGAGCTGGCTTCGGAGAGCGCGTACGAACAGATGGTGTCGGTTGCCATGCGCGGGAGGTATTGCTGCTTTTGCGCTTCGGATCCCCAGCGGAGGAGGGCGTTGACGGTGAGGGTGTTCTGCACGTCGACTAGGACGCCAATGGCGGGGTCGACTGCAGAGATTTCTTCGACGGCGAGGATGGAGCTGAAGAAGGAGCCGCCGACGCCGCCGTATTCTTCGGGGATTTCGATGCCCATGAGGCCGAGTTCGAAGAGTCGCTGGATGATCTTGGGAGACATTTTTTGGGCTTCGTCCATCTCGCGGACGAGCGGCGCGATCTCTTTGCGGGCGAACTTGCGGACTGTCTCCTGGATGATTTGCTCTTCGGCGGTGAGAGTGGAGAGAGGCGCAGGGGTGGATGTTTCGGTGGCGAGTGCGGGCATAAGCGAGGAATCTCCGAGAAGGGGTTGCGTAGTTATTCTACCCAAGGGTAAATTAACAGATCAGCAGTGAGAGAGACAAATTTTCTGCGCTGTAATCGTAGTGGATTGGCGCGTAACGGGATAGGCAGGAGTTGGGCTGATGCGGATTTTGACGTTGATACGCCAGGTGCTGGACGCGGAAGAGAGTGTTCGCGTTCGTAATGGTGCGGTGGAGTTGGAAGGCAGCAAGTTGGTGATGGACACCATGGATGAGTATGGCGTGGAAGAGGCGTTGCGGCTGAGGGAAGCGGGAGCGGAGGCGGAGATTGTCGCCGTGGCGGTGGGACCGGTGCGGGCGGAAGAAGCGCTGCGAACGGCGCTGGCGATGGGTGCGGATCGCGGAATTCATGTCGTGACCGATGTGGCGCTGGATGCGATTGCGTTGAGCTCGGTGATGGCGCAGATTGCGAAGGCGGAGGAGGCAGAGCTGATTTTCTGCGGTGGGCAGGAGGCGGACTGGGATAGCCAGGCGCTGGGAGCGGCGACGGCGGAGCGGCTGGGTTGGCCGCAGGCTACGTGGACGAGTGCGCTCGAGTTGAAGGGGAGGTTGCTGGTGGGGAGGCATGAAGCGGATGAGGGGAGCGAGTCGTTTGAGGTGGCGCTGCCGGCGGTGGTGACGACACAACAGGGGTTGAATGAGCCGCGGTATCCGACGCTGCCGAATATCATGAAGTCGAAGAAGAAAGAGATTCGCAAGGAGACGCTGGAGGCTTATGGCGTTGCGCCGAAGGTGAAGGTGAATGGCGTGGAGATCCAGGTGAAGGAACGGCTGAAGAAGATTTTGGATGGCAAGGATGCGGCGGGCGCTGCGGCGCAGTTGGTGAAGATGTTGCGGGAAGAGGCTGGGGTGATTGCGTGATTTTATTTGTTGCGGAACATGCGAATGGCAAGCTGAGCAAGAGTGCGTATGAGTTGGCTGCGGCGGCGCGCGAGTTGAAGCGTGGTGATGTGGCGGTGCTGGTGTTGGGGAGTGGTGTGGCGGCTGTTGCGGCGAGCGCGGCGTTGATTGCGGATCAGGTGTTGGTGGGGGATTCGGCTGAGTTGGCGACTTATGATGCGGAGGTTTGGTCGGCTGCGGTGGCGCAGATTGCTGCTGAGGGTGAGGCGGAGATTGTGTTGATTGCGGGGAGCCGGAGTGGGCGGGAGTATAGTCCGCGGGTTGCGGTGAAGCTGGATGCGCCGCTGTTGGAGGACGTGACGAGTTTGAAGGATGAGGGCGGCATGCTGCATGCCGAACACTACACGTTTCTTACGCGGGTGACGGAGCGGGTGGAGGCGAAGGCGGCGGTGGTGGTGGTCACGGTGAAGGCTGGAGCGTTTGCGCCGGCGGGGCCTGGGAGTGCTGCGGCGGAGCAGTTCGATGTGGATTTGGAGTTGCCGAAGCGGCGGCTGATCGTTACGGCGAGCACGAAGGAGAAGACGGGGCGGATTGCGCTGACGGAGGCCGACATTGTGGTGTCGGGCGGGCGCGGGGTTGGGACGCCGGAGGGATTTGTGCAGCTCGTGGAGGGGCTGGCGGATCAGCTTGGCGCGGCCGTGGGAGCTACGCGTGCAGTGGTGGATGCGGGTTGGCGGCCTTACTCGGAACAGGTTGGGCAGACGGGGAAGACGGTGCAGCCAAAGGCTTATATTGCTGTTGGGATCTCTGGGGCTGTGCAGCATCTTTCCGGGATGAACAAGAGCAAAGTAATAGTGGCGATCAATAAAGACGGGGACGCTCCGATCTTCAAGATTGCCGACTACGGCATTGTGGGCGATGTGAAAGAGATTGTGCCTGCCATGATTCAGGAACTGCGCAAGTAAGCTAGCGCGATGCAGGAGTGAGTACGGATGCTTCCTTTGGCGCAGAAGATTGCTTTCCTGGTGTTCGCGGGAATTACGGTTGCAGGTGGGGCTTGGGGATTTGTTCGGCTGTATCGGCGGATTGCGCGGGGACGTGCGGACGCGGATTTGCGGTGGGATCGGCTGGTGGCGCGGGCCTGGTATGCGCTGACGACGACGCTGCTGCAGACGCGGACGTTTAAGAAACGGCCTTGGGTTAGCTTCTTCCACTCGTTCATTTTTTACGGGTTCACGTTTTATATTTTGGTGAACTTTGTGGATGCGGTGGAGGGGTATCTTCCGGTTTCGATTTCCTCTGGGAGTTGGTGGGGCGCGGCGTATAACTTGTTTGCGGATGTGCTGAGTGCGCTGGTGCTGGTGGGTGTGGTGGCGCTGGTGGTGAGGCGGTTTTTGCTGCCGAGTCGACGGGACTTCAAGTTCAATGAGCAGACGTTGCTGCATGAGGATGTGCGGCGGCAGTATATTTCGCGGGACTCGCTGATTGTTTCGGCGTTCATTCTGTTTCACGTCGGGAGCCGGGCGGCGGGTGCGGGGGCGAAGCTTGCGGCTGAGGGACGGGATCGGTTTCAACCGGTTGCTTCGCTGCTATCGCATGCGTTTACGCCGGCGAATGCTGAAGCTTGGAGGGTGTTTGGGTATTGGGGGGCCTTAGGGAGTGTGCTGCTGTTTTTGATGTACTTCCCCTATACGAAGCATGTGCATTTGTTTATGGCTCCGGCGAAGTATTTGGTGGCGCGTGAGGTTTCGTCGGGTGTGCTGCCGGCTTTGGATGTGAATCTGGAGACTGAGGAACCTAAGCTTGGAGCGGCGCGGCTGGAGGATTTGGGGTGGCCTCGGCTGCTCGACGCTTATGCGTGTATTCAGTGCAACCGGTGCCAGGATGTTTGTCCTGCGTCGGCTACGGGGAAGGTGTTGAGCCCGGCGGCGCTGGAAATTAATAAGCGGATGGAGTTGAACTCGCTGGCGCGGGCGGGGGCAGGGTTTGAGGAGGGTGGGGCGAGTCCGCGGCCGCTGCTCGAATTTGCGCTGTCGACGGAGGCGGCCTGGGCCTGCACGACGTGTGGGGCGTGCATGGAAGTATGTCCGACGCAGAATGAGCAGATGCTCGACATCATCGACATACGGCGGCAGCAGGTGATGATGGAGGGCGAATTCCCGGCGCAGCTGCAGACGGCGTTTCGGGGGATGGAGCGGGCGAGTAATCCCTGGGGGATTGGGCAGGATAAGCGTCTAGAGTGGGCGGACGGGTTGGTGGTGCCGACCATCGAGGAGAATCCAGAGCCGGATGTTCTGTATTGGGTGGGATGCGCGGCTAGTTATGATCCGCAGTCGCAGAAGACCGCGCGGGCGTTTGTGCAACTGCTGACGCGGGCGAAGGTGAACTTTGCGGTGCTGGGGAAGAAGGAATGCTGCACGGGGGATACGGCGCGACGGGCGGGGAATGAGTATCTGTATCGGCAGCTGGCGGACGGGAATGTGGCGACGCTGACTGCGGTGCGGCCGAAGTTGATTGTGGCGACGTGTCCGCATTGCATGAACACGATTGGCAAGGAGTACAAGCAGATCGGCGGGGACTTCAAAGTGGTGCACCACACCGAGTATTTGGAGTCGCTGGTGGCCGACGGACGGTTGGAGGTGGAGGCTACCGAGTCTTCGGTTACGTACCATGACCCTTGCTACCTGGGGCGGCATAGCGGGGTGTACGACGCGCCGCGGAATGTGCTGAAGGTGTTGACGAATGATTTTGTGGAGCTGGATCGGAATCGGGAGAATTCGTTCTGCTGCGGGGCGGGTGGGGCACAGTTCTGGAAGGAAGAGGAGCCTGGCGACGAACGGATTTCGGATAACCGTTATCGCGAGGCGGAGGGGAGGCTAGCAGAGCGCGGCGAGAATAAGGTGCTGGCGGTGGGGTGCCCTTTCTGCAAGAGCATGCTGGAGAGCACGCCGGGGAAGGGTGAGGGCGGGATCGCGGTGAAGGATGTCGCGGAACTGATGCTGGAGAGTGTGCTGCGTCGGGCGGGGGAGATTGTTGCGCCGGTTCCGATGGCTGCGGTTGATGAGGTCGGGGCGGCTGAGGCGCCTATAGAGATCGCGAAGGAGCCGGCGGTGGAAGCTGCTGTGGACGCTTCGGCGGTGGTGGTGACCGAGGAAGTTGTCGCGCCAGTGGTGGTCCGGAAGAAGTGGGCGCCGAAGTCCAGCTCGAGTGTGCTGCCGTTGGCGGAGGCGGTAGAGACGAGCGCGGCGGCGGAGCCGGAGGTGGGGGCGAGTCCGCCGGTTGTGGCGGAGGCTGCTGGTGTTGCTCCCGCGCGGAAGAAGTGGGAGTCGAAGAAGCCCGCGGCGAGTGTGCTGGAAGTGGTTGAGTCTTCGGCCGGGGTTGAGTCGGAGGCGCCTGGCGCACCGGCGGTCGAGGCTCAGGCTGAAGCGAGTGCGCCGGTATTTGAGGAGGAGGCGGAGGCAGCTCCAGTCAGGAAAAAGTGGGAGCCGAAGAAACAAGGGAAGGCTCCCGAGAGTGGGGAGTAGGCGGGCCGACTGCGGCTGGTGTTCCGCTGGTGGTTCGTCAGCGATTCAAGAGGCCGCGTGGATTCGGATCACTTCACGCGATGGAGGGTGAAGTGCGCATGCATGGGCTGGTTCCCTGGCATCATGAACGTCCAGTCTTCGGTGTGGTGGTCGGCGTCGATGCTGGTCAGGACCGCGTGATGCATGTGTCCTTCCTGATCACCACCGGAAAGGTCGACGAAATCGAACTCCACGGTTTCAGGGTGCGGAGATTTTCGTGCGACCATGCGGGGGCGGTTGCCGGCGTCACAGTAGTGGACCAGGGTGAGGTGATCCCCATCCAGGTAAACCATGGTGACTGGGTGGTCGTACTTGGTTGAGTCCAGCGGCGTTCCAGAGGCCTGCATCTCGTGCACGACGGCATTCCCGCGGGAGGTGACGCGCAGGGAGATGTGCACGGGTTTGTCCATATCGGGCATTCCCTGCATCGGGGGATCGAGGGTGACCGGTCCCTCCCACTCGCCAGCAAGACTTTTGACGGTGTTGAAGGACGTTTGGGAATCGGTAACAGCGGCGGGCGGGGTGGTCGATTGAGCGAGCGAGATAGAACAGAGGGTCCATACGACGGCGGGTGCGATGTATCGAAGCGATTTCATGGTGTCTCTCCTCCAAATGGAATAGTGAGATATAGTGTTATATATAACTACTACACTATCTCTGTCAATCACTTTATTTGGGGAGTGGACCTAAAATTCTGCAGACGGGCGTCTCGGCGGTTATGTATCACTTGGCTAAAAGGATGGAGGGAGCACTTTGGGATGAAATAGGCCTTGTCTGCCTGTGGAAAAGCAGGTAGAACAAGGGGTACGCAGGAGATACCCGGAGATTCACGTACGACTGGAGACGTTCATGGCAGCGGGAACCACACAAGGACAAATGGCGCTCCGCGAAGTGATGGACATTCGCCAAGCCGCGGATTACCTGGGGATCAGCGGGGACACGCTGTATCGGTATGCGTCTGAGGGATTTGTGCCGGCGTTCAAGCTGGGAAACCGGTGGCGGTTTCGGAAGAGCCTGCTGGATAACTGGATGGATGTGAAGAGTGGGGTGGCGCCGAAGGGGTCGGTGGCGGAGCCGGGGAAGAAGAAGCCTGTGGCTAGCGCGCGCTAGGGCGCGTGCGCTTGAGTGCAGGGTCTGATTCGGACTCTGGAGCTCTTACCAAGGTGAAGTGAGTGAGTTCTGCCGGGCAGTTGAGGCGGAAGGGTAGGCCTACGGTGCCGATGCCTCGGTTGACGTAGAGCTGCATGTGATCGAAGCGGAACATGCCCTCGACGTACTTCTGACCCATGGGCGGCAGAATCAGCGGGCCGAGGATGGGGAGGCGTATCTGGCCGCCGTGGGAGTGGCCGGAGAGCATGAGGTCGATGAGCGGAAAGCGGGGGTGCTGGACGACACTCTCGACGTAGTCCGGCTCATGGCACATAAAGATCACGGGTGCGCGGGGATTGGGGGGAATTGCGAAGTTGAGGTCGGGGGTGCGGGTGCCGGCATCGTTGGAACCGCCAAGCCAGAGGAGATCGCGGCCGCGCTCGAGGGCGAAGTAGCTGTCGACGAGGATGGGCGTTCCGTGAGCCTCGAGTGGACGAATGACGTGATCGGCGCCGACGTTGACGTCGTGGTTGCCGAGGATGCCGAAGCGCTGGGGGGCTTTGAGGGTGGATAGGAGTTCGGCAGCTACGCCGGCGGAGCGCCAGGAGACGGAGAGAGCGAGGGGGCCGCGGCTGACAAAGTCGCCTGTGACGAGCACGAGGTCTGGAGCCATGGCGTTGATTTGCGCAACCATGTGCTCGAGGAAGTAGGGCTCGGTGAACTCCTCCAGATGGATGTCGCTCAGCTGGACGATGCGGAAGTTCTGAAAGCCGTCGGGGAGATCGCGGATGGGGATGGTGAGGCGGGTGATTTCCCACTCGTGGCGCGCGTGGGTTCCAGAGTAGACGGCGACGCCGAGGCCTGCAGCTGCGAGGGTGGCACCGAGGAAGCCGCGGCGGGTGAGGTGAAATGATCCTGGTTGGCCCTTAGGATCTGGTTGGCCGTTGGGGGTCGAACCTCGATGCATACTCCATGATAGCGGGTATGGCGTGTTGAGGGAGAAACGACGAAGGCATTGCCTGTGTTAAGGACGCGAACCGCGGGTAAAATAGGGGGATGCGCGAAAGGGCAAGACGGAAGCAGGCGATGCAGGGTGCGCTCGAGGTTGGAGCGGATGCGCTGCTCGTGACGCACGCGCCGGACGTTCGCTATCTGAGCGGATTTACGGGTTCTAATGGAGCGGTCGCGCTGGTTGGTGGTCGGGCTGCCTTGTTTACAGATGGACGCTACACGACGCAAGCCAAGGCCGAGGTGGATGGGCTGCGCGTGGTGATCGACAAGCGATCGCCGGCAGTGCAGGCGGTGGAGTGGCTGGCGGCGTCGGGCGTGACGAAGTGCGCGTTCGATGCGGGACAGACGATGGTGGCGGCGCTTGAGTTGATCAAAAAGGCCTTGCCCGGGGCGGTGAGGCGGAGCTTCTTCGTGGCTACGGATGGATTGGTGGCGCGGATTCGCGAGGTGAAAGACAAGGACGAAATCGAGCGCTTGCGCAAGGCAGCCGCGGTGGGATGCGGGTTGTTCAACGGCATTGTGCAGTATGTTGTTCCGGGGGTTGAGGAGACCCAGGTGGCGGCGCAGCTGGAGTTCATGGCGCGGCTGGCGGGGGTTGAGGCGATGAGTTTCGAGACCATTGTGGCGAGCGGAGAGCGCTCGGCGCTGCCCCATGGGCGGGCTACCGCGGCCAAGCTCCCAGCGCAGGGCTTTGTGACGCTGGATTTTGGTGTGCTGCTGCATGGGTACTGTTCGGACATGACGCGGACTGTGCATCTTGGGCGGCCCAGTGAGCGCGAGTGGGACGTGTATCATTCGGTGCTGGAAGCCCAGGAGGCTGCGATCGCGGCTGTTTCGCCTGGGGTTCGCTGTGCCGACGTCGATGAAACTGCGCGTTCGGTGTTGCGGAAGGCCGGGTTGGAGAAGGAGTTTGCGCACTCAACCGGGCATGGCGTCGGACTCGAGATTCATGAAGGACCGAGGATTGCAGCGAAACAGGAGCAGGTGCTGGAACCGGGTATGGTGATTACGATAGAGCCCGGGGCGTATCTTTCTAGTGGGGCTGCGCTTAGGAGCCGGCGGCCAGGTTCTCGCGCCAAGGGAACTCGCACGAGTGCGAAGGCTTTTGGGGTGCGCATTGAGGATATGGTGCTGGTAACGAAGAACGGCCACGAGGTGTTGACGGCCGGCAGCCCGAAGGATTGGATTGAGCTGTAACGGAATTGAGCATCAGGAAGACGAATTTTAGGAGTTGGAAAGTATGGCTGGTACGGGCGGTAATGATTTGCGCGAGTTGAAGGAGTTGGTCGAGTTTCTCAAGGCCAACGGGATCGCCGAGTTTGAGATGGAGCGGCCGGATCTGAAGGTGGGGCTGCGGTTTGCAGGCGAGGCTTCTGCTGCTGCACCGGGCATCGATCCGGCGCAAATGGCGGCGTTGTTGAGCGCGGCGAAGGGCAGTGTGGCTCCAGCGGCCGCGGCGGCTCCGGCACCAGCAGCGGCGCCGGTAAGCATTGCTGCGGCGACGGCCCCGGAGGCACCTGCGGCGGAGCCTGAACCATGGGCCGGCGCACATATTGTGAAGTCGCCGATTGTCGGTACGTTCTATGAGTCGCCATCTCCGGATTCGCCTGCGTTTGCGCAAGTTGGTGATACGGTTGCGGTGGGCAAGGTGCTTTGCATTGTTGAAGCGATGAAGTTGATGAACGAGATCGAAAGCGACGCTGCCGGGACGGTTGTGCATGTATTCGTGAAGCGGGAACAGCCGGTGGAGTATGGGCAGCCGCTGTTCGCAATTAAGTAGCTGACGGCGTCGTCGTCAAGATCCGATTCCAGGAAGAAGAGCAAGGGCAAAGCATGTTTCGTAAGGTATTGATTGCCAATCGCGGGGAGATTGCATTGCGCGTGATCAGCGCGTGCAAGGAGATGGGAATTCGCACGGTTGCGGTCTACTCCGAGGCCGACCGCAACAGTCTGCACGTGCGTTTTGCGGATGAGGCGGTTTGTATTGGGCCGCCGCCGTCGAAGGACAGCTATCTGAATGTGCCGGCGGTGATTTCGGCTGCAGAGATTGTGGGTGCGGACGCGATTCATCCGGGGTACGGGATGCTGAGCGAGAATGCGAACTTCGCCGAGGTGTGTCGCGCGTCGAATATCAAGTTTATTGGGCCGCCGCCGGAAGTGACACGGATGATGGGCGAGAAGGCCACCGCACGGCAGACAATGAAGAAGGCCAAGGTGCCGATTCTGCCTGGCAGCGATGGAGTGATTGAGGATGTGGATGCAGCGCTGGAGTGGGCCAGGAGCGTCGGCTACCCGGTGATGCTGAAGGCGGTTGCAGGCGGCGGTGGACGCGGCATGCGGATCTGTCGCAGCAAGGAAGAATTGCCGGCGCTATTCCAGAGCGCGTCGCACGAGGCGCTGAATGCTTTCTCGAATGGCGCGCTCTACATGGAGAAGTTCATTGAGCGGCCGCGGCATATTGAGTTTCAGGTGCTGGCGGATGAGCATGGCAATGTGATGAGTTTGGGGGAGCGTGAATGCTCCATCCAGCGGCGTCATCAGAAGCTCATTGAAGAGGCGCCGAGTCTGCAGATCACCCCCAAGCAGCGCGAGGAGATGGCTAAGGTTATTCGGCGGTCGTTGAAGGATATTGGCTATTGGAATGCGGGGACGATTGAATTTTTGATGGATGAGGACGGCTCGATTTACTTCATCGAGATGAACACTCGCATCCAAGTGGAGCACTGCGTGACCGAGATGGTGACCGGTGTGGATTTGGTGAAAGCGCAGTTGCGCATCGCGGCGGGAGAAAAGTTGCACGACATTGTGCCGAAGCAACCAGAGATTATCGGGCATGCCATCGAATGCCGCATTAATGCCGAGCATCCTGAGACGTTCATTCCGAGCCCGGGCAAGATTACGGTTTTCAATTTGCCGGGTGGTAACGGTGTGCGCGTGGATACCGCGCAGTATGCTGAGGGCGTGGTGCCTCAGTACTACGACTCGCTCATCGCGAAGTTGATCTGCCACGGCAAGGATCGCGAAGAGGCGATGAACAAGATGCAGCGGGCCTTGAGTCAATTTGTGGTGCAGGGAATTCATACCTCGATCCCGCTGCATCAGCGGATCTTTGCGGACGAGGAGTTTCGGTCGGGGAACTTTGATACGAAGTTTATGGAGCGGTTCCTGGAGCGGGAGAAGCTGAAGGCATAAACATGAAGCTGCCGAAGCTTTACCCGATCGCGGACAGGGCGACGTTGGATGGTCGCGGGGTCGGTGTCGGTGAGTTTGCGCGCGAGATGGCCGAGGCGGGGGTGGGCGTGTTGCAGTATCGGGACAAGGTGAGAGCGCCGAACGACGTGCTGCGCGCGGCGAAGGAAATTGCTGCGGCGTTCGCGAGGCGGGACTGCTTGCTGATCATGAACGATCGCCCGGACTTGGCGCTGTTGGCCGGGTGGGGCGTGCACGTGGGGCACGAGGACCTCTCGCCGGACGATGCGAGGAAGGTGCTGGGTGCGGGGCGGGTGATTGGGGTTTCGACGCATAACGACAGCCAGGTGATGGTGGCGGATGCTTCGGTGGCGGATTATGTGGCGATTGGGCCGGTGTTCGCGACGGCGACGAAAGCTGACACGGAGCCGGTAGTGGGGCTTGAAGGAGTCCGGCGGGCGCGGGCGTTGTCGACGAAGCCGCTGGTGGCGATTGGTGGGATCACGTTGGAGAATGCACGGAGTGTGATCGATGCGGGCGCGGATTCGGTGTCGGTGATTAGAGCGCTGCTGGCGGCCGGTGGCCGGCCGAGTCAGATTGCGAAAGACTTTCTCGAGATTTTGCGATAGGGGATGGCCAAGGTTGAAACCTCGGCTTACCTGGAACCTGGGAGCGGCCGGGGCACTCAGTGGCGCGTTGTTTCGTGTTTGCGATAAGGTTGGGGAACGTGATTCCGCAACAGACTGCTTCTCCCATAAATGTCGAGACCGCCTCTGCGCCGAAGTTTGTGCAGGGGATGGGGCTGTTTTCGGCTACCGCGATTGTGATGGGCTCGATGATCGGGTCGGGCATCTTTATTGTGCCCGCGGATATGAGTCGCGTGCTGGGGTCGCCCGCGCTGTTGATTGCGGCGTGGCTGGTGACGGCGCTGATGACGATCATTGGGGCGCTGAGCTATGGGGAGCTGGCGGCGATGATGCCGAAGGCCGGCGGGCAGTATGTGTATCTGCGTGAATCGCTGGGGCCGATCTGGGGATTTCTTTATGGGTGGACACTGTTTCTGGTAATTCAGACGGGGACGATTGCGGCGGTCGGCGTGGCGTTTGGGAAGTTTCTTGGGGTGTTCTTTCCGAGCGTGAGCCAGACGCATTGGATCTGGCACGTTGGGAGTGGGAACATTGGGTTGAGCACGGCGAACCTGGCGGCGATCGTTGTGATTGTGTTGCTGACGTGGACGAATACGCGTGGCGTGCGGTTGGGTGCGGCGGTACAGAATGTATTTACGAGTGCGAAGGTGATGGCGCTGCTGGGTATTGTGGCGGTTGGGTTGGTGGCGCGGAACGCGGTCGCGCTTGCGGCGAATTTCGGTGCGGGTTGGCACGCATTCTGGGCAGGTGCGGGTTGGCATACGCAGCATGCGGTACAGGTGGGCGTGGGCGGACCGATTGCCTATGTGGGGATCTTTACGGTGATCGCTGTGGTGCAGGTGGGGTCGTTGTTCTCTAGTGATGCGTGGAACAACGTGACGTTTACGGCCGGAGAGATTCAGAATCCGAAGCGCAATTTGCCGGTGTCGCTGGTGCTGGGTACGGGCGTGGTGTTGCTGCTGTATATCGCGTGCAACTTTGTGTATCTGAGTGTGCTGCCGATGAGCGCGATCCAGACGTCGCCGCAGGATCGGGTGGCGACCGCCGTGATGCAGGCGGCGTTTGGCGGGCTGGGTGCCAAGCTGATGGCTGGGGCGATTCTGGTGAGCACGTTTGGGTGCGTGAATGGGATGCTGCTGGCGGGGGCGCGGGTGTATTACGCGATGAGCCAGGACGGGTTGTTCTTCAAGTCGGTCGGAAAGCTCGATGAGAAGACGAAGACACCGGTGAACTCGTTGTGGATGCAGTGCGTTTGGGCTTGCCTGCTGTGTTTGAGCGGGCAGTACGGGAACTTGCTGGACTATGTAATTTTTGCGGTGCTGGTGTTTTATGTGCTGACGATTGGCGGCTTGTTTGTGTTGCGCAGGACGCGGCCTGAGGCTCCGCGACCTTACAAGGCATTTGGGTATCCGGTGTTGCCAGCGCTGTATATCGTGATGGCGCTCTGGATTTGTGGTGTACTGTTGCGATATAAGCCTCAATACACGTGGCCTGGATTAATCCTGGTGCTGCTGGGCGTGCCGGTGTATTGGGTGTGGACGAGACGAAGCGATGTGGAGCAGGCCGTCCGTAATCAAGACGAATCAAGAACAAAGACTTAGGGATTTGGGAGAACGAGAGCGAATGGCGAATCTGCTGGCGATCAAGCCGCTGTCCATGTTGTTGAAGGAAGCCGAGAATGAGGGCGCGACCGGGCTGAAACGGGTGCTCGGGCCACTGAACCTGATTACCTTGGGCATCGGCGCCATTATTGGGGCGGGCATCTTTGTGCTGACGGGACAGGCGGCTGCGAAGCATGCAGGTCCAGCGGTGGTGCTTAGCTTTGTTGTTGCGGGTATCACGTGCGCCTTTGCGGGACTTTGCTATGCGGAGTTCGCTTCGCTGATTCCGATTGCGGGATCGGCCTATACGTACGGCTATGCGACGCTGGGCGAGTTTGTGGCGTGGATCATTGGCTGGGACCTGGTGCTGGAGTATGCGTTTGGCGCGGCGACGGTTGCGTCGGGGTGGAGCGGCTACCTGGTTGGGTTGCTGCAGGACTTCCATATTCATCTACCGCCGGCGCTGACGACCACGCCGGGTAATGTTCTGGTCCTATACCAAGATCGCTGGCAGCCACTGGCTTCGCTGGCGCCGGGCGTTAGCGCGGCTGGGCTGCCGCATGTGACGGGCGTGTTCAACCTTGTGGCCTTCCTGGCGATTCTTGCGATCACGGCGGTGTTGGTGATCGGGATTGAAGAGTCGGCAAATTTGAACTCGGCGATTGTGATTGTGAAGCTGTTCGTAGTGGGGGTCTTCCTGGTATTGGGAATTGGCTTCCTGCTGCATCATCCGGAGGTTGCGAAGGCAAACTGGCATCCGTTCATTCCGCCTAGCCAGGGGCCGGGAGCATTCGGAATCGGGGGCATAACGGCGGGTGCGGCTTCGATCTTTTTTGCGTATATCGGATTCGATGCGGTGTCGACGGCGGCGCAGGAGGCAAAGAATCCTCAGCGCGATATGCCGATTGGCATTCTCGGGTCGCTGGTGATTTGTACGATCCTGTACATCCTGGTGTCGGGCGTGCTGACTGGATTGGTCAACTATCACTCGCTGAACGTTGCTGATCCGGTTGCGGTTGGCATTGATGCGACGGGCGTGCGGTGGGGATCGATCCTGGTGAAGATTGGCGCGGTGTTCGGCCTTGGAACCGTGATGCTGGTGATGCTGCTCGGGCAGTCGCGGGTGTTCTTCTCGATGTCGAAGGACGGGCTGCTTTGGAAGTGGGCGAGCTCCATTCACCCAAAGTTCCGGACGCCCTGGATCTCGAACATCGTGGTTGGGCTGATCGTGGCGTTCATGCCGGCGCTGTTGCCGATCGATAAGCTGAGCGAGCTGGTGAACATGGGCACGTTGCTGGCGTTTGGGATTGTGTGCGCTGGCGTGTGGATCCTGCGGCGGCGGAATCCTAGCCTGCATCGGCCGTTCAAGACGCCGCTCGTTCCGCTGGTGCCGATCCTCGGGATCCTTAGCGCTGCGTACCTCATCTGGACGTTGCCTTCATTGACCAAGATTGTGGTGATCGGATGGCTGCTGGTCGGGCTGGTAATTTACTTCACCTACAGCGTGAAGCACAGCAAGGTGCAGAAGCTGCCAGCTTCCGAACAGGCGCCCTTGATTGATCCGATCCGGTAGGCGAAACAGTACGCAGGAACCCTTGCGGAAGGCAGATCAAAAACCGGTAGGTGAGGGAGAGCTCGGCGCAGGTGGCGTCGGGCTCTCTCGCTTTTGAGGGGCTGGGGCTGGCTGGGTCGTGGGAGCAGGAACAGGGGTGTTTGTGTCGGGGACTGTCTCCTGGCCAGATGGCTCAGCGTCGCCGTGGGGGCGGGTCGCGTGGTGGATGTGGGCTGCCGGTGACGCGGGGATTGGAAACACAGCGGATTGAATGCTCGAGGGATCGTCGCGAAGTTTGAAGAAGATGGTCGCAGCCGAGGCGTGAGGCACGCTCAGCGTTGTGCCGGTGTAGCCATCAGGAACCGAGACGGCGTCGGAGAAGTCCGGGTTTGCCGAGACTGCCTGGAGCAGAAACAAATTGAGGCCGGTGATGGTGCACGGTTGGGTTACGTCTGCCGGGCATTGAAACTGAGAGAGGGTGGGGAGGCGCACCAGGGTTACCAGCGGAAGCCAATCGCTGGCGGGCGATGCGGGATCTTCGGTGTCGGCATCGGTGATGGCAGTCGCGGTGGCTGCGTCGGCTGGCGTCTCGGGGGGATGATGCTCGCCGTGGTGGGTGGTGGCGATAGGATAGATTGCGCGCATGCGAAGAGCGCCGAACGCACTGGGGCCAAAGGATCGCAGCGGGTCGAGGGTCGCGACGATGGTATGGGGGTCCTGCAGGAGCAAACCGCCTGAAGGTGCAAGTGTCAGGACCGTGCGGAGGGTTCCGTCGAGCGTCTCAATTTCGATCTGGCCATTACGTGGAAAGCGATCCGGACTTTTGAGCGTGAAGGTGAAGAGCGAAGAGAGGGGAAGGTCGTCCGGATTTGACAGATTGATGTTGGTCACCCTGAAGTCAGGCATGGACGACTTACGGAGCAGTGCAATGACCGGGCGCAGCGCAGAGACGACCAAGGGAACAGAGAGGACGCGGCCGTCGCGGAGTTCAATCGCAGCAGTCAGGTGCTCGTTGACATGGGTGGGCGGGACAGCTGCTTTGGCGGGCAGATCGAAGTGAAGGGTTCCGGCTGCGGTGGAGTCGGGAGGCTGGGTGTCGTACGAGGCATCGGGTGCGGGGCTGAAGGCGAGATCGCCGAGGTTAATCTTGTCGATCTCGCCGAGCCGCGTGCCGGTGACGACGAGGGTCTTGTCGCCGGCGTGGAGTTCGACGGAGGTCACCGTGGCGGGTTCGGAGAAGGTGCGGGCGGAGAGCTGGTCCGGCTTGGGCTGCTCGTACTGCTGGATGGCGAGGTGAAGGTCGCCCGGGGTTAAGTGATGCTCGAGAGGCAGAGTGAGCGCCAGAATGTTTGGCTGATCAGGTTTCGGCTCCGGCTTGAAGGGAACAGGGAACGGATTCTCTCCTTCCGGGTCCGCTGTGATGGTGTGGACGCAGGCTGAGCCAGTTGAGTTCAGCAGAAGGGTCGCGCTGTGGCCGGCGATGAGGTCATCGGTGGGCGCTTTCCCTGCGGCAGTGGACTGGACGACAGTCCAATCGGTGCCGGGAAGTTGCTGCAACTGGACAGTGGGGCCGGTGAAGCTATCGAAACCCCAGCGGCCCGTAATGACTCCGGTGAGCAGCGTTGGCTTGGGCTGCGGTTTTGGCGGCGGTGCGGTGGGATGCGGCGCCAGGCTGGGATTTGCGAAGGGGTTGGGCTCCGGATGGACTGGCTGCAGGGGCGTGGCGTCGTGCAGAGGGATGTGGTGCTGCTGATCTTTCTGCAGCACGAGGCCGCCGTAATAGGGATCGGCGGCCAGAGGAATGTCGGGTTCGGAGGGCGCTCCGGGAGGGGTGTTGAGATGCAGAACGAGGTCGTGGGCAAAGTCGGTAGAGAAGACCAGCGGCGCGCCCTCGATGGGAAGGACGACGGACGGCTTGATCAGGCAGGTGACCTCATTGGGGTCAGCCGGGCGCAGAGGCGGGGTAACGACAGACTGCACGGCGGGAAGCGCGATGACGAGAACAGACTTCGGATTATGGAAGGACGGCGGGGTGTTCAGACGCAGATTCATGGCGTCGTCCTGAGGGAAGCTGATGGCGGGGATGTACTGGTATTGAGCTGTGTGGAGATTGCTCATGATGCGCACGACGTCGACGATGGCGCCTACGTATGCCGAGTAAAGGCCGCCTCCGGCCGCGGTGGTGTAGCTTGCCTGGGAGATGAGGTCGGAAGTGGGGCCGTTGAGCACGTTGGAGATGGTCTGGGCGTTGCCGTCGTCGAGAACGATCTGGGAGCCGGTCTGGGTGAGGCAGGTGAATTGCATGTCGACTGGCTGCTTGAAGCAGGCCTCGTTGGGCTTGAGGGCGAGCGTGCGGGCGAGAAGGTCGGAGTGCTTGGCAAGCAGCGTGGTGTCGGCGGGAGGAACGCGGCGGATGGAGGCGATGTATTTCTCGATGCGGGCTTCCTCGAAACCGGCTTCAATTAGATCCTGGGAGGCGCGAACGAAGGCGCCGGGGCGACCACGGACAGCGGATTTGAGGGTCTTGAAGTCGCCGCCTGTTTCCGGCGCGAGAAACATGACGGCTTGCTGGGCGTCGGCGGGTACGGTGACGTTCGCACCCTCGGCTTTGACCTTGGGATCCCAAGTCTCTATGCGAAAGAACCAGTCGTCGGGTGGGGGATTGGTATTGCCGCGGAGGAAGACGCAGATGAGGAGGTAATGGACGGATTGGGAGGCAGGAAGGTCGGGGCGGATCCAAAGCTTATCGCCGGGCTGGAGATTGGGAACGGCGGCGATGGGAAGTGTCTGGCCGTCGCGGGTAACGCGAACGTCGATCTTGGGTCCAATCAAATCGAAGCGTGAATCAGCAGCGCGGACCAGTTTGCAGCAGGAGAGAAAGAGAAAGGCCAGCAGTAAAGATCGGACGCGCTTATCCATGCTGTTAGTTTAGATGCCCGGGCGCGCGTACAGTAGCCGGCGAAATGTTTCCGGGGCTGCTTAGGATGATTCGCGGGCGCGGAACGAGCGCTTGAGGGAATAAGCTGAGCAAGTTGCGGCTAGGAGCGTTCCCATCGCACATTTCCAGTTAGAGAAGGGTGGTTAGTGAGGCTGCTCGGCGGCGTGCCGGACGGAGGAGATTGTGCGCTCGGAGTTACGCATGCGGGCGCTTGGGCCGTCGGACTCGACGGAGCCGTCGCGGATGGAGATCACGCGGTGAGCGTAATCGGCGATATCTGGCTCATGCGTTACGAGGACGATGGTATTGCCCTGGGCGTGGAGCTCATCGAAGAGCGCCATGATCTCCACTGACGTCTTGGAGTCAAGGTTGCCTGTAGGCTCGTCGGCGAGAATGATGGAGGGGTGGTTGACGAGGGCGCGGGCGATGGCGACGCGCTGACGCTGGCCGCCGGAGAGTTCGTTTGGCTTATGGTTCATGCGCTCGCCGAGATTGACGGAGGTAAGAACTTCCTTGGCGCGGGCGATCCGCTCGGCAGCGGGGGTGCCGTTGTAGATCAAGGGCAGCTCGACGTTGTGCAGGGCGGTGGCGCGGGCGAGCAGGTTGAAGGTCTGGAAGACGAAGCCGATTTCCTTGTTGCGAATGCGGGCTAGCTCGTCGTCGTTAAGCTGGGAGACGTCGTGCTGGTTGAGCCAGTACTGGCCGTTGGTGGGCGAGTCGAGGCAACCAATCAGGTTCATCAGCGTAGATTTTCCGGAGCCGGAAGGGCCCATGATGGCGACGTACTCATTGCGGCGGATGCGGATGTCGACGCCGCGCAGGGCGTGGACCTCCTGATCGCCCATTTCGTAGGTCTTCCAGAGATTGTCGGTGACGATCACATCGCCGGGGTGCGGGCCGTCGGCGTTTGCACCGATGCGGTTCTGCTCGGGCGCGATGACTTCGGAAGTGTCGATGGTCATGGGTGTCTCCGTTGAGAACAGTGGAACAAAACGTTAGCTGGAACTGTCGTCCGAAACCGCGACGGGAGTGATGGAATTGTCGCGCTTCACAGCGATACCACTCTTGAGGGTGCGCAAAATCTTGTAGTGTCCGGTCACGATCTCGTCGTCTTGCTTGAGGCCGCTGAGAACTTCGATGTCGGTGGTGCCGGTGATGCCCGTTGTTACGGGTACGAAGCGAACACGGATTCGGTTGTCGTCCTTGGCGACCAGATAGACGCCCTGAACGAGCTCCGACTGCTTGCCTGGGATCGCGGGAGCAGCCGTGGTGGACGCCTTGCCGTGATTCTTGAAGAGTGAGGCTTCCTCGGCGGGATCACGCATGACCAGCGCCTGGATCGGGATGGTGAGGGTGTCGGGCTTGTGCGCGGTGACGATCTTGGCGGTGCAGGAAAGACCGGGGCGGAGATCGATCTTCACCGGGTCGAGCGTGACCACCACCTTGAAGTCCTTGGCCTCTTCGGTTCCGGTTGTGGACTGCGAGGTGGCGAGCCCGGTGGTGCGCAGGAGGGCCTGATCGCCGACTTCCGTGACCTTGCCGGTAAAGGTCTGGCCGGGGAAGGCGTCCACGGTGACTGTAGCCGTTTGGCCGAGTGCGACGTTGACGATGTCGGTCTCATCCACCTTGACTTCGGCGGTGATGGTGGACATGTCGGCCAGGGTCATCAGGGTCGATCCCGCGGAGCTCTGGATGCCGATGATGACGGTCTCACCTTCACGAACGGGGATGTTGGTGACCAGGCCATCGAAGGGCGCAACGCTGCGGGTGAGGCCGAGCGAATAAGTGTCGCCCTTCAGCGTGGCAGTGTTCTGCTGCACGGTGCTGCGGGCAGAAGCGGTCTGGGCGCTGGCCTGGCTGACGGCAGCCTTGCGTTGGGCAAGGGTGGCTACATCGACGTCGTAAGCGGCCTTTTTAGCGTCGAAGTCCTGCTTGGCGATGAGGTTATCTTTGTAGAGGGCCTGGGCGCGCTGGTAGTCGAATTTCTTCTGCTCGAGGTCAGCCTGGGCCTGTTCTACGTTGGCCTCCGCGGTCTTCTCCGCGGCAATGTAGGAATCGACATTGGTGCGGGAGGAGGCGATGGTGGCCTGCTGGGCGGCGACGGCGCTGGCGGGCTGCTCGCTTTCGACGGTGGCAAGCAGCTGGCCCTTGGTGACGTGATCGCCCTCTTTGACGTAGAGGTGGGTGATGCGACCGAACGAGGTGGCACCGACGTTCACGATGGTCTTCGGCTTGATCTGCCCGGTGCCGCTGACGGTGGATACAAGGTCGCCGTGAACGGCCTTGGCGGTCGTAACGGCGGGCACGTCCGAGCGGCTGTGCAGAACCGTTCCGGTGACGATACCGGCCACCACAAGGACGAGGACGACGATCAGCAGAATCTTCTTACCGGTCATGGACGCTTTCTCTTGCGGAGAGCGTCCAATCGACCAGACACAGATCCGCTGTTGGATTCAACAAAGGGGAATACGCAGCCAGGCTGCGATCGGTTCCATCGCACGGAGAACAGGTGCTTTGGTAGCCAAAAATAGAAGTCTCGACGGACGTTTTCGGACAAGCGGACAAAAAAGCTCCTTCGATGACTTGATGATATCAGTGGGTTGCATGGAGCCTTGTGCAGGCGGCTCACCCAGACTAGAATAAAGGGTCTAAGGAAACAGGAGCAGGGCCTCACCTAATGAAAATGTTTTTGTCGCGCTTTGTAGTTCCAGGTATGGCGCTTGTGGCGCTCTCGTGCACCGGTATGCGGGTGATTGCGCAGACCTCTCCCTCAAATACGACACCCGCACAAGCGACCCCGGACACCGGCAGCGTGACGAAGACCCCTCCGGTTGCGGAGAAGCCCGATCCGTTAAAGCGCCGCCTGACTGACCGTGAGGAACGCGACCGGCTGAAGGCCACCAAGATCGAGTTGAAGGGGCAGTACAAGAAATGGCTGGATGAAGACGTTCGTTGGATCATCACGGACCAGGAGGCCAAGACCTTCAAGAGCCTCTCCAACGATGAAGAGCGGGACTCTTTTATCGAGCAGTTCTGGCAACGGCGCAACCCGAATCCTGATTCGAACGACAACGAGTATCGCGATGAATATTATGCGCGCATTGCCTATGCGAACGAGCATTTCGCTGCCGGTCAGCCTGGATGGATGACGGACCGCGGACACATCTACATCGCCTACGGCAAGGCGGACAGCATCGACTCGCACCCCTCGGGTGGAAGTTACGAGCGGCCCATTGATGAAGGCGGCGGCGAGACATCGACCTTCCCCTTCGAGGTGTGGCATTACCGCTATCTGGAGGGTATTGGCGACAATATCGACATCGAATTTGTTGATACCTGCATGTGCGGCGAGTACAAAGCAACCATCGACCGCTCCGAAAAAGACGCTCTGAAGCATGTACCCGGAGCCGGATTGACACAGTTCGAGGAGATGGGTCAGGCCAAGAAGGCAGACCGTTTCGCAGGCGGCGGGCTCGAGCAGCTCGGCGCTGGTCCGACGTCGTCTTCGCAGCAGAGCAAAGAATTCGATCGGCTGGATACGTTCGCCAAGCTATTTGCGCCACCGCCAGTTAAGTTTGCGGATCTGGACGATTTTCTGGCGACCTCGAAGGTGCTCTCCGGGCCTCCCTTCCTCTTTGACGTGCGCACCGACTACGTGAAGCTGACCAATGAGACAGTGATGGTGCCCGTCACGCTGCAGATCCGCAATGGCGACATCACCTACAACACCAAGGAAGGTGACTCGGTCGGAACGGTAAATATCCTTGGCCGCGTAAGCACCATTACTCACCGCATCGTGTACACCTTTGAAGATACGGTGAAGGTTGAAACCCCGAGTGATCTTCTGCAGCGCACCAAGAACAACATGTCGGTCTATTGGAATGCCATCCCGTTGCCTCCGGGACGGTACAAGCTGGAGATCGCGATCAAGGATGTAAATAATCCAGACCACATGGGCGCCTGGCGACGGAGCGTGGATGTGCCCGAGTTCGATGACGACCGGCTGGCTTCCTCTTCGCTTATCCTGGCGGGGGAGATGGAGCGGGTGCCTTCGAAGGACGTGGGCGCGGGTAGCTTTGTGATTGGAAACACGAAGGTTGTTCCGCGGGTACCGCCGACGTTCGCGGCCCCTGTGACTTTCCACCGGGCGCAGAACTTGAACTTCTGGATGCAGGTTTATAATCTTGGCATTGGCGAGAACAAGCGCAATGACGCCACGATTGAGTACCAGATTCTGGATATGGCGACGAACAAATCGATCCTGGACATGCAGGAGTCGGCCTCAAAGTTGAACCCGAATGCCGACCAGCTGACCCTGGAAAAGACGATGCCGCTGGCAGGCCTGCAACCAGGCAAGTATCAGGTGACGATCAAGGTGAACGACGGGATCTTGAAGCAGACGATCGACCAGAGTGCGCCGTTCATCGTCGAACAGTAGACCCGCGCGGAGGATTAAGCCACAGGGTGAGCACAAGCAAACGGGCCCTTTCGAACGTGGGCATGTGAATAGGATTCAGCCGGTCTTCCGGCGCACGAAGAGTCAAGCTACGCAGGACACGAACGCGATAGCAGCCTCCAGCAGTAGACAGCCGTCCGGCTTCCCGACTGGGCGCTACCTCGGAGAGCCATAGACGCGCAAATGAGGGTTTGAGCGCGGTGAAACGAGTTTTACCAGGTTTGCTGCTGTTGATTATGGTCGTGGGTACGGGGCAAATGTTCGCCTTCCAGACCTCCGCCATCATCTCAGGCACAGTCCGAGACGTTCGCGGTACGCCCCAGATGGGTGCGCTCATTGAGTTGATGCGCGCCGAGGACGGTACCATCGCAACCGCGATCAGCGACGATCACGGCCGCTTCATCATCGCCACGATAACGCCGGGCCGCTACCAACTGCGCGCGACCGCAGCTTTCTTTATTCCGCTGCTTCGAAACGACGTGCGCCTGCGTGCCGGTGTGCAATCGATTGTCAATCTCACGATGAACAACCTGTTCGATGCCGACAATTGGCTGCCGGCGCAACGCCGAAGAGCCGATGAGCCGGTCGACGACTGGAAGTGGACGCTGCGCTCGACCGCAAACCGTCCGTTGCTGCGGTTGGTGGACCCGGAGAGCGGAGCGCCGATGTCGTCAAGCGCCGAGCATCCGCGCCGTGTCTCTTCGCAGGGAAGGATCATGTTGACCAATGGCGACGGAGCCTTTGGGGATGGCGGCCTCCACCAGGCACTGATTCTGGACAGAACGATGGAGGACGGCGATGGAGCTGTGCTGCGCGCCGATGTCGGGGACGTGCAGACGGGTGGATACTCGCCGCAGCCGTCCATAGCATTGGTCACAGGCTATGAACGGCGGGGCCCGCTGGGTGGAAGCACCCGCCTGGTCTCCAGCTTCCAGTCGCATCCGGAGTTGACTGATGGAGGCCCAACAGGTGGCTACCAGCTACTGCGGCTGGCGAGCACGCAGCAGTTCGCGCTCGGTGACATGTTCCTGATTGACGCGGGAACGTTGATGGAAGCGGAGCGCCTGGAGCAGACGCGCCTGGAAGCTGAGCCATTCATACGATTCACCGCTCGACCGGGGAGTGACGTCGTGGTGGAATACCGTTATGCCTCCAGCCGCGAGTTGCAGAGTTCGGATGGTCTCGATCAACTGAAGTCTGCGTTGTCGGTCGTGCCGGACGCGAATGGCAAACCGCTCAGCGACCGTGGCATGCATCAGCAGCTGTCCGTGAGCCGCAAACTGGGTAGTCGCGTAATCAGCGCCTCGGCTTATGTCGACAGGCTCTCGTATGGAGCCATTGGAGGGAGCGGGCTGATGAATGCGTCGTCGCTGCAACTCGCAAATGCAGTCGCCGATCCGACTACGGAAACCTTCCAGGTGGGTGGGCCCGGATATTCGGCGCGCGGTATGAGCGTTTCGATCATGCAGACGCTGACCCCTGCGCTATCCGCTTGGGCCGAGTACGATCTTGGAACCGCTCTGCGCAGCGGCGGCGACCTGGTGATGACCAATCTGGCCGCAGGTTTGACGCCTCAGACCGCGGCAGCAGCCAGCGTGGCTCTCAGGGGAAAGATCGTTCGTACGGGCACCTCGCTTAAGGCGGAATATCGCTGGCAGGCGGCTGATACGCTCACCCAGGTGAATGCCTACAACGTCATGCCTGAAGAGGCCTACCTGAGCTTCTATGTCCGGCAGAGGTTGTGGTCCGGAAGCATGCTGCCGCAGGGTTTGGATGCCGTGGTCGAGGCGACCAACCTGCTCGAGGAAGGCTATCAGCCGGTATTCGCTCCTGACGGCCAGACGCTGATTCTGGCGCAGGTTCCGCGTGCGATCCAGGGCGGTTTGTCCTTCAACTTCTAAGCTGGGCGTCCGACGCAGCTATTCCGGTAAACGGGTCAATCCTCGAAGTTTTGCGGGGTGTTTCTCGTGGTCTAGGCTCGGTTGCGCGATTTTCCTCATCAGGATGGGAGATGATGGACAGAGAGTAGTTCCCCTTGAATGCAGGCAGTCGCATGGCCCTGCTGATTCCTCTGCTTTGAACCCTTTGGGGCTGGACCGGACTCTAAATGATAGTGAAGCAGGCTGACGTTCTATTGGTAAGCAGGCAGATGTCTTCAGCTTGTCTTATCCACGCTGGTGAACTTCGCGGTGAACCAAGAAGTTTGTTCGGCATCAGGCAAGCAGTGAGGAACCATGTGCGGTATTGTCGGCGTCTTCGGGCGTAGTCCAGTTAGCTCCGTCATCTACGAAAGCCTCTCCATGCTTCAGCACCGCGGCCAGGACGCTGCGGGCATTGCGACGTGCTTTGAGGACCGGTTCTACCTTGAGAAGGGCAATGGCCTGCTCACCGATGTCTTCGAGGCAGGAAACATGGCGCGGCTGCTGGGCGACATGGGGATTGGGCATGTGCGTTATCCAACCGCAGGATGCGCGTCGGTGGCGGAGGCGCAGCCGTTTTACGTGAACTCGCCCTACGGCATCATCTTCGCGCACAACGGCAACCTCACCAACGTTTCGGAGATTGTGGAGAGCCTGTTCCTGACCGACATGCGCCACCTGAATACCAGCTCCGACTCAGAGGTCATGTTGAATGTTTTCGCGCATGCGCTGTCGCGGCGCGGCGCTGTGCATCCGAATGAGTTTGATGTGTTTGCGGCCGTCGAAGAGGTTCATCGACGATGTAAGGGCGGCTATGCGGTGATCGCCATGATCGCTGGCGTGGGCATGGTGGCGTTCCGCGACCTGCATGGGATTCGGCCACTGGTATTCGGCAAGCGCGGCGACGCGAAAGAGGCGGAGTTCATGATCGCCTCAGAGAGTGTGGCGCTGCAGGTGAGCGGCTTCGATTTGGACCACGACCTCGCGCCCGGCGAGGTGATCTTCATTGATATGCAGGGCACGGTCTACAAGCATGAAAGCCTTCAGGCATTCGAGAAAGCTCCCTGCTTATTCGAGTTTGTGTATCTGGCCCGGCCGGACTCTGTTCTTGATGGTGCATCGGTCTATCAGTGCCGGATCAATATGGGGACGAAGCTTGCGGAGAAGATCAAGCGCGAGTGGTCTCACCTTCCCATTGATGTCGTGATCCCCATTCCTTCGACAAGCCGCGTCGCCGCACAGGAGATTGCGACTCGATTGAATATTCCCTATCGCGATGCGCTGGTGAGGAATCGATATGTAGGGCGAACGTTCATCATGCCGGGGCAAGCTCAGCGCAAGCAGTCGATTCGGCGTAAGTTGAACCCGATCCCGCAGGCATTTCAAGGCAAGAATGTGTTGCTGGTAGATGATTCCATTGTGCGTGGGACGACGATTCGGGAGATTATTGCGATGGTCCGGGAGCAGGGCGCGAAGCATGTGTATGTATGCTCGGCTGCACCACCGGTGCGGTTTCCGAATGTCTACGGAATCGATATGCCGGCGCGCTCCGAACTCATTGCCAGCGGTCGCGATGTGCCGCAACTCGCAAAGAATATTGGAGCCGACGAACTCATCTTTCAAGACTTGGAGGATTTGAAGCAAGCCATTACAGACGCCGCACCCAGTCTCACGCATTTTGATACGTCCGTCTTCGATGGAGTGTATGTCACCGGAGACATCACCGAAGAATATCTCAACACGCTGGAACAAAAACGGAACGACGCTGCCAAACATACCGAAGATGTCGCAAGCCACATCACAAGAAATCTCTCCG